>Ga0335075_10000218_pt1 | contig 109620 bp, 90 predicted proteins | sample Lox_Sample_24_FD_206723 | JGI IMG/M metagenome (GOLD analysis project Ga0335075, IMG submission 206723) | Soil microbial communities from Loxahatchee National Wildlife Refuge, Florida, United States - Lox_Sample_2.4 | ecosystem: Environmental > Terrestrial > Soil > Wetlands | place: USA... | reverse complement strand
GCCCGCCCGCCGCCCCCCCCTGTCGCGGCCCCCCCCCCTGGGGGGGGGGCCCCGGGCGCGCGGCCCCCCCCCACCGCCGTATGTCCGCAAGCCCCGTCTTCGGCCTGCCCGTCTTCGGCCTGCCCGTCTTCGGCCTGCCCGTCTTCGGCCTGCCCGTCTTCGGCCCGCCCGGCGCGAGCTCAGGCCGGGTGCGGGCGGAGTGCTCTGGCCGGGTGCGGCGGAGCCTCCGCCCGGGGACGGGCACACCATCGCGGGCAACCCGACTGCCGGACTCACCGTTCTCGCTCGGCTGGCGTAACGCTGGCCGCCACACGCGGAACAAGCGTTCCAGTCGGCCGGTGTAACGCTGGCCGGGGGCGCGGTGAACAAGCGCTCCTGGCCATAGTCGACTGCAGCTCGTGACGGTGTCTGTTATCGAGAATGGCGCAGCGGCGCCACGGGTGCTTTGGGGCAATGCGGCATGGGTGCCGTGAGGTTTTGAGGTGAATGCCCCATTGGGGCTGCTATGGCGACAGCGGTGCTCCAGCGCGGACATTTCCGGTCGCGGCGATGTACAGCTACTGTCGCTACCGGAGCTGGTCGCGGCTTACCTTGCGACTGCCGGGGCGCTGGGGCGCCCACGGACAGGCCGCGGTGGGAAAGGCCGAGATTGCCGGGGCGTGGGACCGACGGGGCGTGGGACCGACGGGGCGTGGGACCGACGGGGCGTGGGAGCGACGGGGCGTGGGACCGACGGGGCGTCGGGGCTGCCGGGGGTGGGGGCTGGTTCGGTAACGCGTTCTCGCGGGCTGGCGCCGGGGGCTACGGAGCGGGGGTGGTGTAGATGACCGGGCTGGCGCCGGACTTGGTGGTGGCGACTCCGACGCCGCTGAGGGTGCCACCGGCCGAGGTCAGGCCGGTGATGGCCTGGACCTTGCCGCCCGAAGGGTCGGGGACGGCCCGGGCGGATGTCCAGGTCATCCCATCGGGCGAGGACCACAGGACGGCCGTGGGAGTGCCTGACTGGCCGGCCTGGCCTACCGCCACGTACCCGGTGCCTGATGGGGCGAGCCCGGTCACCACCGACTGCGGCGCCGATGCGGGCAGGCTGACAACATGCCAGGTCGCGCCGTCATCGCTGGAAACCGCGGCGAAGGCGCTGCTCGCTCCGCTGGCGTTCTCTGCGTTGCCGACGGCGACCACGCGCGTTCCGGTGCTGACTACCTCGCGCAGCGCTGCCTTCGACATCCCGGCGGGCAGCGGCAGGTCGGCGAGCTTCCACTGCTGGCCGTTGGGAGACGTCCACACCGCGGGCTTGCTGCCGTCCGCCCCGACCGCGATGAACTGCTGCGCCCCCACGGTCACGGCGAACATCTCACTGGACTGCCCGGTTCCGCCGGCGATGACGCCCTGGTTCCAGGGGCCGAGCCCGGCTGACCACCAGGCGGCCGGGGTCACGGTGTTCCCCGTCACCCGCTCGCCGACAATGACATAGTCAATCCGGCCGGCGGTGGCGCCGTAGGTGTACAGGCCAGGCGCGCCGAAGGCGGCCGAGCCGTCGGCGGCCTGCCAGGACCGCCCGTCGGGCGAGGTGACGACGACCGGGTGCTGCTGCGCACCCGATACCACACCGCCCACGGCCAGCCAGCCCGCCGGGCCATTCGTGACCACGGCCAGGGTCTGGTTACCTGACCGCCCGGCCAGGACGCCGTTGCTGGTGGTGTCGGCCAGCGACCAGGATGAGCCCGCTCCGTGCTTCCAGACCGCCGGGTAGCCATCGGCGCTTCCTACCGCCAGTTCCTGGCCACCCCCGGCAGCGACGGAGTTGATGGCGATCTGGCCACCGTCTCGGCCCTGCTGGCCCGGGTAGCCGGCAAAGCTGGCGAAGGCGGTCGTGCCCGCCGCACTTGGGACTGAGGGAACCGGAGCAGGCGCGGCCGTCCCCGGCGTGTGCTGGTCGCTCTGGCTGGTCAGCTGCTCGCCCGTCCTGGCGTCGAAAAGCTTAACCGCGCCGAACCCGATGGCGGCGAGGGCCACCACCGGCAGGACGAACCGGACCGGACTGCGGCGCTTGGGCTGGCTGAGTGCCGCGCGCCTGGACTCGTAACTGCCGAGCGGCGGGCCATCGGAGGCTCGCGACAGATCCCGGCCAGGCGCGGCGCCCCGACGTCCTGACGGCCTCCGTCCGGGCCGGACCCGACCGCGATCACGGGCGTCGACGTAGCCCTCGTCGTCTTCCTCGTCATAGTCGTCGTCCAGATCACCGGAGTAGTCGTCCTCGTGGTCGTAGTCCGCATCAGGCTCGACGACCAGGCCAGGTATCTCCCACGGGTCCCGCAGCCGGAAGGCCTGCACGCCAGCGGGCCACGCGGCAGGCGCCGGGGCGGGCGGCGGCGTCGGAGGCTGCCTGAACTGCATGGTGGATGCGTCCGCGGGCATCCTGGGCACCGGCTGCGGACCGACAAGCCGGGGCGGCGGCATCGTTGGCGCCGCCGGGGGCACCGCCGGCATGGCCGGAGGCATCATGGGCACAGCCGGAGGCATCATGGGCACAGCCGGAGGCATCATGGGCACAGCCGGGGGCATCGCTGGCATCGCTGGCGGCGGCGCTGCTGGAGCGGCGGGGGGCACGGCTGGCGCGCCCGGCGCTGGGGCGGGGACTGCCCGCAGCCCGAGCAAGGTTTGCAGGTCGTTAAGCCCGGTGTCCCGGGTCCCGTCATCTGAATGCATTCTGGCACACCATCCCATCGTGATCACGCGATGATTCCCGCGCCCGATCATTAACCCCGCGGGTAGGCGATCCGTAGCGTCCCGGTAGGGGCAGCGCATCCACCGGAGAGAAGACCTGGCGGAAGCCATTCGTTAGCGTCCCGGCAGCAGCGTTGCGACCTTCTTACCGTCGGTCGCGAGCTATTTCCCCGAATCGTTTCGTAACGCATCCTGGCAGATGTGACGATGCACCATGAGCCGGGAGGGCGAGAAAAGTGAGTGCGAATCCCGGGGAAATAGCCCCTCCGGACAATGGTGGGCGGAGGGTGGGAATTCCCGCGGTCCGGCCGGCTGTGACCCGGTGGTCGGATTACGCGCGAGAGGACGACCAGGCCGACCCGGTGTTCGTTCTGTGCGCGGCCCGGACAGGATCGACCCTGCTGCGCTTCCTGCTCGACGCTCACCCGGACCTGGCCTGCCCGCCGGAGACCGATCTTCCGCTGCTGTGCGCGCAGCTGGCGAAGACCTGGTCGATCCTCGCCGGTACACCCCTGCAGAAGAGCCGCACCGGTGAGCCGGCGGTGCTGGCGGACCCGCTGCCTGCGAGCATCCGGTCCACCATGGGCCCGATGATCGGCCAGCACCTGGCCCGGCGAGGGAAGAAGCGGCTGTGCGACAAGAGCATGTCCACCGCCAAGCACGCCAGCCTGCTGCTGCAGGTATTCCCCGGGGCGAAGTTCATCTGCCTGTACCGCCATCCCATGGACATGATCGCGTCGGGGATAGAGGCGTGCCCGTGGGGGCTGCAGGGCTTCGGCTTCGACTCCTACGCCGCGAGCTGCCCGGGCAGCGACGTCCTCGCGCTTGCCCGGTACTGGACCGAGCACACCAGGGAGATCAGGGCGGTCGAGGAGCGCTATCCGGACAAGTGCCATCGGGTCCGTTATGAGGATCTGGTCAGCGACCCTGAGGCGGTGACCGACGGCATCTTCCGGTTCCTTGAAGTGCCCTCGTCGCCGCGGATCTCCGTCCGCTGCTTCTCCCCCGAGCGCGAGCGACTCGGCCCGGGGGACTACAAGATCTGGCGGACCTCGCGGATCACCCCCGACTCGGTCGGCCGAGGGTGGTCGATCCCGGTGGACCAGATCGAGCCGCAGGCGCGGGCGAGCCTGAACGAGATCGCCGGTGAGCTCGGCTACGTCCAGGTCGACGCGCGCTGGAGCGTTGCCGCCACGCCGCCCGACCTGCGGGTGACCGGTAACGGCGCGGTTCCGCTCGCTTCCGCCCGGGATACCGCGACCACCCGGGCGATGCCACGCTGGGTCCTGCAGCTTGGGGACCGGCTGCAGGCGGGCGTGTTCGGGATCAGTGACCGCTTCACCGGCCGGTGGGCACCGTGCGCCAAGGATTCCTTCCTGGTGCTGGCCACGTCGGCGGCGGACGGGGGCGGCATCGCCCGGTGGCGGGTCGACCTGGCGGCGCGGACGGTCACGCTCGCGGGCCGGCCCGGTGAGGCCGACGGCGCGGTCTCCTGGCAGCTGACCGGGTCCGACGCCACCTGGGGGCAGGTGCTCAACGGGGCCACGAACCTCAACGTCGCCCTGCGACACCGGGACCTGCGGTACTGCGACACCGGCACCGTGCCCGCATCGGTCACCGTGGCCAGGATCGACATGCTCGCCGACCTCCTTGGCATCACCTCATGGCGGCCGGACGAGGAGCCCGCGCTGCTGCGGGCATTCCCCACGCTGGCCCCGCCAGCGGCGTTACCCATTCAGTTCCAAGGAGTCGCGGTAATCATGAGCAACAAACGGAAAGTTCCGGTAAGGGCGCCATCGGCGGGCGTGTGGATGCTGGCCGCCGGCGCGCTAGGGTCGGTGGCCACCGCCGGACTGCACGGGGGGGCCGGGGACGCGACGAGCGCCCGGCCGGTCATCCAGACCGCGACCCTCGACGACAGCGTCACCGCGACCCAGCCCACCGCGGCCCAGCCCACCGCGGCCCAGGCCACCGCGGCCCAGCCCACCGCGCCCCAGGCCACCGCGGCCCCTTCTGTGGCGCCGGCCGCGCCTCAGCCGGCCGGCCTGGTCGGGTCGCCCGCCTCGGGAACCGCCCCGTGGACGCCGCTGCCCGCGACGTCCTTCCCTGAGAGCGTCCCGCTGCCTGCCAGCGCACCAGAACCGTTCATCAAGGCGGTCGGGGTGAGCGGCAACGTTCACCCCGGCGGCTGGGGCTTCGGCTACTCGGCCGCGGCCGACACCACGTGGGCGCCCAACAACGGGTGGGCGCTCGCCCTCAACGTCGGGCTGGGGTTCGGCGGCGTGGACTTCAAGGGATCCGCCTTCACCTCGCCGGTCTCGATGACCCCTGCGGTTGGCCTGACTGGGCAGTTCGCGAATCCCCTGCCGTCGCCCGCGGTGCTCGACACGCCGGCCGGCATCTTCTCGCTGTCCAAGCTAGCGGGCAGTGTCACCCTCGGGAGCTGGGGGGATGAAGGTCCCACGATCGGGTTCAGCCCGTCGGTCACCGAGACATGGAGCCTGAAGCCGCCCAGCTGGGTCCCTGACATCCCCGGCAAGCCGCAGCTCCAGATCAGCATGACCGAGAGTCCCGGCGGGGTGGCCGTGGGCCCGGACCTCGATACTCAGGTGACGGACGGGGGCATCTCGGACACCTTCTCGATCAAGGCGGGCGGCAGCATCACAAGCGGCGGCGCCTTCATCAAGTTCGGCGCCACGTACCTGGACACGGTCATCGCGAGCAACGCCGTGGCGCAGGCCAACTACCTCGAGGCGTACGGCCTGTTCGCTCCGTTCTACGCGGACAAGGCGGAGGAATTGTTCCCCACCGACCCGCAGACGGTGCTCAAGCAGTACTTCCCGAACTTCCCTGGGACCGAGGCCACGATGCCGGCCTCGGTAGCGGTCCCTGGCGTCGATCCCGTCCCGTTCCTCGGCTCGGCCGACTTGCCCGTGGGGACGCTCGCGGCCGGCCCGGTCGACCCGATCACGCAGGCGCCGCCCAGCCTCGGCGCCGGCGCGTTCGGTAACACTCCGGCCGGACAGTGGTACGCGCTGCCCGGCGGCCAGGGCGACGCGTTCTCGCCCGCGACCTGGCTGCCGGCCGGGTGGACGGCGACGCCAACTGCCGCACCAGCGCCCGCGCCCGCCTCATGGTGGCAGAACGCAGTTACCGCGACCGTCAACAACTTCTCGACGTTGCTTTATGGCCCGCGCCCGCCCCTGGAGCCGGAGGTAGATCCGATAAGCAACATGCCAAGCCCGGGATCGGCCTCCGCCCCGCAATCGCCGGACTGGGTGCCGCAAGCCCAGCCGCCCGCCAACGCCTCGGCCAGCTGGTCACAGCAATTCGCCCCGGACGCGAACGGAGCCGGCTCGATGCCCGGGACGCCGCTTTTCACCGCGCCCGCCCCCGGCACCCCCGGCCAGGGCACTACCGGCTGGCCCATGATGCCGGTCCTGCCGCAGAAGTCGAGCGACCTCACTGATCCGGCCAACGTGGCCCCGGCGGCCACGCAATTCGCCGCCGCGACCACGGACACCCAGGCCGCTCCGGCCGGCGACAAGACGGCCCAGCCCCCCGCGGTCGAAGCCCCCGTCGTCCAGGCCCCCGACGTCCAGGCCCCCGCGGCACCAGCACAGCCGGCGGCACCAGGCACGGTGGTCGCCAGCGCCGCCCCGGCGGACCCGCCGCCGGCCGACCAGCCCGACACCCCGCAGGGCGGTGGCGCGGCGCCGACGACCGACGGGCAGCAGATTCAGGTCCAGGTCACAGACGCCTACGATCCGGGCACCGCCTACGACCCGAGCGCGGCCATTCCCAGCTAAGGCGCTCCGGCCGGCTCCCGCCACGGGCAGCGCCGTCACCGCAGCTCAGGCCGCGGTGACGGCGCTGCCTGCTTCCAGCCGGGCGCGGACGTCGTCCGCCTCCGGGTGCTCAAGCTCGACGAGGATCGCAAGCGCCTCCCGCCACGCGTCACGCGCCCGGACCTCGTCCCCGAGCGCCCGGTAGGCGTCGCCGAGCGAGGCGAGCGTGTCGGCCTGGCGATAGCGGTCGCCCAGATCCTCGCACAGCCGCATGGACTCCTTGAAGTAGCTGATCGCGGTGGCGTTGTCCCCCAGCTGGCTGTGGATGAAGCCGATGCTGTGCAGGGTGTCCTGCTCCGCGGCGCGTGAGCCCAGCTCGCGGTCAACCGCCAGGGCCTGGGCGCAGTAGGACAGGGCCCGCCGGTAGTCGCCGAGGTTGGCCAGGCACCACCCGGCGCCGTTCAGCGCCCGCGCCTGCCCGCTGCGATGGCCGGCCGCACGGAACGCCTCGTGGGCGCACAGGATGTGCGGGATCGCGTCGGCGTACCTGCCCTGCCGTTCGCAGGCCACGGCGATGTCCAGTTCAACCCGGGCCTGGCCGACGCGGTCTCCGGCGTCGCGGAAGTGGCCGAGCGCCCGCAGCAGGTTCGCCTCGGCCGCCGCGGGCGTGCCCCGCTTCAGCCGCAGCCGGCCAAGCTGGCGTTCCGCGTGCGCCTGCCCGACGGTGTCGCAGGCTCGCCCGGCCGCCGCCAGGGCCGACCGCTGGGCCGCCTCCCACTCGGGCCAGTGCCCCTGCCAGTCCAGGTAGGTCACCAGGCACCAGGCCAGCTGCCACGCGTGGGCGGCGAGCCCGGAGTCGGCGGCTAGCGCGATGGCAGGCAGCAGGGCGCGGCGCTCAGCGGAGAACCAGTCCAGCGCGTTCTCGGTCGCGCCCAGGTCCTTCAGGGTCACTCCGGGCAGGGCAGCGACAACGGTGATCGGGTCGCGGGTGGCTGACAGCAGCCGGTCGGCGGCGTAGGCGGTCCGCAGATAGTGGTCGAGCACGCGCCGGATGGCCGCCTGCCGGTCCGCCGCGCTGAGCCCGTCCTGGGCCAGCTCGGCCGCGTAGGACCGGAGCAGGTCATGGCAGCCGAACCGGCCAGGTGCGTGCTCGGTTACCAGCTGAGCGTCGCGAAGCTCGCGCAGCCTTGCCTCGGCTTCCGCGACGGTGACCGCGGCCAGGCTGGCCGCCGCCTGGACCGAGATGTCAGGTCCTGGGTGCAGGCCCAGCAGCTGGAACATGCGCCGAGCGGTCGTCGTCACGTGGCGGAACGACCACGAGAGCACGGCCCGGACATCGCTCTGCGTGTCTCCCGTACTCAGGCCGTCCAGGCGGCGGCGCGCGTCATGCAGGCTCGCCACCAGCCTGGCTAGCGGCAGTCCGGGCGTCGCGGCGGCCCTGGCGGCGGCGACGGACAGCGCAAGTGGCAGTCGTGCGCACAGCCGCACCAGGTCGCGGGCGGTCTCCCGTTCGGCGGCGATCCGCTCGTCGCCAAGCCGGTGGCTCAGCAGCGTCAGAGCCTCGTCGGCCGGAAGCAGGTCAAGGACAAGCGGGTGCGCTCCTTCCCGCACCACCAGCCCAGCGAGCCGGTCCCTGCTTGTGACCAGCACCGCGCATCCCGTCCCGCCGGGCAGCAGCGGCCGGATCTGGCCGACGTCACCGGCGTTGTCGAGGACGACGAGCACCCGCCGGTCGGCGAGCAGGCTGCGGTACAGGGCCGACTGCTCGTCCAGGGTCGCCGGGACGTGCTGCGGGTCGATCCCGAGCGCGGTCAGGAAGCAGGTGACGGCCTCCTGCGCGGAGACTGGCGGGCCAACCGGGTCGAAGCCGCGCAGGTTGACGTACAGCTGGCCGTCAGGGAACTGGCTGGCCACCTGGTGAGCGAAGTGCAGGGCGAGCGCCGTCTTGCCAACCCCCGCGGTGCCGCCGATCGCGCAGATCACCGGGCCGGCGGCCGGGTCATCGAGCAGCCGGGACAGCACGGCCAGGTCGCCTGCTCGCCCCGCGAAGTGCCGCGGGCCGGCGGGCAGCTGCCGGGGGCGGATCGCCCCCCGGCGCGCCCCGCCCCGGCCAAGCACGCCAGCGGGATCGGCGAGGGCGACCACTTCTCCCGCGCTCGCAGCGCCCGGCACGAGATCGCTGGCAACCGGTGGCGGCGAGGCCGGCAAGTGAGCGGGGGCCGTCGCGGGCAGCGGGGACCAGAGGGCCGCGTCGCCACGGAGTATGCCCTCGTGGAGTTGGCGCAACTCCGGCCCCGGGTCCGCGCCCAGCGACTCGACGAGAACCGACCGGGCTGACTCGTAGGCATCCAGCGCCTCAGCGGCCCGGCCGCTGCGGCACAGCGCGAGCATGAGCTGCGCGTGGAACCGCTCATGCAGCGGATGCCGTGCCGTAAGATCCCGCAGCTCGACGGCGAGGCCCCCGTGGTTACCGAGGTGGAGGTCAGCGTCGACCCGCCACTCCAGGGCCTGTAGTCGTTGCTGCTCCAGCCAGGAGGCCGTATCACGGTGCAGCGTCGTCGCGGGGATGTCCGCGAGCGGATCGCCCCGCCACAGGGCGAGCGCCTCGGCCAGCACGGCGGCGGCCGCGCGCCATTCACCCGTCCGCACCAGGGTCCCGCCGCGCCGGCAGAGCGCGCCGAAGCGGAGGATGTCCACTTCGTCCTCGCTGAACCGCGCGACGTACCCCGGATCCCTGGTCACGATCCGGTCCTGGCCCGCGGGGCCAAGAAGCCGGCGAAGTTCCTTCACGTAGTTGCGCAGCGTCACCCGCGCCGTCGGGGGCGGGTCGCCACCCCAGACGGCGCTGGCGAGCTCGTCGAAGGAAACGACGTGGTTCGCCCGCGCGAGCAGCGCGACGAGCACAGCTCGCTGTTTCCCAGCGCTTATCACAATGTCCGTGTCCCCGACGCGCGCGGACAGCGGACCGAGCACCGCCAGCCACATGGCAGCCAACCTCCCGGCGGTACGTGCCTCTCCTACCCATACGCTACGGGCCCGTTACCGCTGTGGTTCAGCCTGAAAGCGCGTTCCTGATTCAGCCTGACGGAGCGCGCGAGAACGTGGGGGCGTGCGAGAGGAAGCACCATGCGAGTCTGTGTCCTTGGCCCAATCGAGGTGACCGATGGCGGAAGGCCGGTCCGGCTGTCCGGGCTCGGGCAGCGAACCGTGCTGGCCGCGCTGGCAGCCGAGCACGGCATGGTGGTCCCGCTGACCCGCCTTTTCGAGGCGCTGTGGGGCGGCACGCCACCGCCGACGGCGCGCACGAAGGTTCAGTCGCACGTGTCGGCCCTGCGGCTGGCACTTGGCCGGCAGGTCCGCGACGGCGACAGCCCGCTCCAGACGATCAGGCCCGGGTATGTCCTTTCCGCCGACGGGGCGTCGGTGGACGCGACCGAGTTCGCCGACCTCATGACGCGGGCGCGCCAGGCGCAGGACGCTACCGCGACGGCGAGGATGCTGGGCGAGGCGCTGGCCCTGTGGCGCGGGCCAGCGTTCGCCGGCCTCGATTCCCCGGTGATGCGCGCGGCTGGCCGGCTACTCGACGAGCGGCGGGTTCTTGCGGTCGAGGAAAAGGCGGCGGCCGACCTGTCGCTCGACCGCTTCGACCTCGTGGTGGCGGAACTGCCCGGCTGGGTGGACTCCTACCCGTTCCGCGAGCGGCTGCGGGCGCTGCTGATGCTCGCGCTGCACCAGCACGGCTGCCGGGCGGACGCGCTGCGCCTGTACCGGGCGGGCGAGCAGCGGATGCTGCACGAGCTCGGCCTGCAGCCGAGCCAGCGGCTCCGGTCGTTGTACCACGCCATCTTGACTGATGCCCGGCGGTCGCCCGCGGGGCGCATGCCCGAATCCGGCGGCATGCTGGCGTCGCGGACCTAGGCCTGGCCCGCGCGGCAGCCCGCCTGCGGCAACCCTCACTCGCACACAGAGTGACGACCAGTTACATTGTGTAGGGTTGATGGGCGCTGATGTCACCGGGGAGGCGGCAGCGACGAATGGCGGGCCAGGCCGGCGACATGAAGGCGCGACTGCGTTCTGAGCTCCCGGGCGCACTGCGTGACGGGCAGGTGGTTGGCTATTTCCAGCCGGAAGTCGAATTGTCTACCGGCAGGCTGGTAGCGGCGGAGTTGCTTGCCCGCTGGGACCACCCCGACCTCGGGACCGTTCAGCCGGCCCTGTTCATCCCGCTGGTCGAGGAGCTGGGCCTGATGGGGGAGCTCAGCCGCTTGATGCTGCGGCAGGCGCTCAGGCAGCACCGGGCCTGGGCCGCCGCCGACTTCGTCGTCCCGATCTCGGTCAACATCGGCCCCGACTGCGTGGCCGATCCGGCCTTCCCCGCCGCCGTGGCCGAGCTGCTGCGCGAGGAGCAGGTACCCGGCCAGATGCTGACGCTCGAGGTGAGCGAGGAGACCGGCACGAGCAGCGCGAGCACCAGGTTCTTCGCCCAGCTGGCCGCGCTCGACGTCCGGGTATCCCTCGACGACTTCGGCACCGGCTTCGCCTCGCTGGAAAGCCTGGGCGGCTGGCCCATTGACGAGCTTAAGCTCGACCGGTCCATCGTCCGGCCGATGGTCACAAGCGCCACCTTCCACACGATCGTCAGCACCACCATCGACCTCGCCCACCAGCTGGGCGCCAAGGTCGTGGCCGAGGGGATCGAGTCCGAGGCCATCCGCTCGGAGCTGCGGTCCCTCGGATGCGACATCGGCCAGGGGTTCCTCCTCGGACGGCCGATGCCGACCGCCACCTTTACCGACTGGATGAGCGACCCGGCCAGGCTGGTGGTCCGCCGGGCGGCGTCCGGCTACCCTCAGGCCGGCCCGCCGGCGGGCGCGGAGCCGGACAGGCTCAGGGCGAGAGGGATCGCGGGCCGGGTGGCCCGCGCCGGCAGGCGCACCGCCCAGACGATAGGGAACCGCACGCTCGCCGCGACGGCGGTGATGCTGGCGGTCTACGGCTTGTGGCAGGTGTTCCGCTGGGGCGGGCGGGCGCATCAGGCGCTGATCGGCGACCTGGCGTTCATCCCGGTCATCGGAGTCGGCGTGGTGCTCGCCTGGCAGGTGTCGCGACGCGGCGACCTGGGACCACGGACCTGCCGGGCCTGGCGGCTGCTGTCCGGCGCCCTGGCCCTTTACTTCCTCGGCAACCTGCTGCAACTGGTCTATGAGGTGGCGCTGCACAGAAGGCCCTACCCAGCCTGGCCCGACGCGGCATACCTGAGCTTCTACCTGGTCGCGTTCTGCGGGCTGATCTCCTTTCCGCCACTGCGGCGGTCGGGACCTGAACGGTGGCGACTGCTGCTCGACATGGGAACCGTGTTCGTCGGCGGGGTGGTCCTCGTCTGGTACCTGGCCCTCGGCCCGGACATAGCCTCGGATACCCGCTTCAGCCTCATCAACCTGGTGAACTACGCCTATCCCCTGGGGGACCTGCTGGTGCTGGCCGGGAGCGTCATGGTGCTGTGGCGCGGCGTGCCCGCCTCGAGCGTGGCCGCCCTGCGGATCATCGCGCTGGGCATGCTGATCTTCGTCGCGGCCGACCTCACCTACGACCACATCCTGACGCACTCGAGCTACCTCGGCGGAGACCCGGTCGACACGTTGTGGATCGTGGCACTGACGATGTTCTACCTGGCAGCCGTGTGCCAGTTGCGCACCAAGCCGACCGGCGCCATCACGGCGCTAACCCGGCGGGCACCGGGCCGGCCGTCGTCACTGCCGTACGTGGCCATCGTGAGCAGCTACGTGCTCCTGGCCATCGTCGCGTTCCACGATGTCCGGTTCGACCCGCTTGGAGGCATCCTGCTCGGCGCGGTGGTGCTCACGTTCATGGTCAGCACGCGGCAGTACATCGCCCTGCTTGACTTCGGCCGGCTCGCGCGCCGCTACCAGCAGATGGCCTCGATCGACGGCCTGACCGGGCTGTTCAACCGAAGCCATTTCATGGAGACCGCCGAAGCCGCCTTCGCCCATGGCCAGCAGCTCGGCCAGTCTTTTGTCGCGCTCATGCTGGATGTGGACAACTTCAAGCAGATCAACGACACGCACGGCCACGCCGTCGGCGACCAGGTGCTCGCGGAGTTCGCGCAGGCCTGCCGCGAGCACCTGCGGCCCGACGACACCGTCGGCCGCTACGGCGGGGATGAGTTCGCCATGATGGTGTCGGGGATAACCAGCCGGCGGGCGATGCAGATCGCCGAGCAGCTGATCCGCCCGCCAACGCACGTTCTCGGCCGTGACGGTAAGCCACTGCCTTACACCGTCAGCATCGGCATCGCCGAATGCCCCGCTGACGGAGACCTGCCCAGCCTGCTCGCGCACGCCGACCTGGCCATGTACGAGGCCAAGCAGGCCGGGGGCGGCGGCTGGCACACCTTCCGCGGCACGGCCGCACCAGACCAGGACAGGCAGCGGACTCCCCCGGCCTCGGCGAGCGCTTTATCGGCGGCTAATCGCCGGACTTCACTCGCGGCCAAAATCGAAAGTTTCAGAATCCGAAAGTTTCGAGTCCAAGGCCCAGGCAAATTAGCGGAATTCGAAAGAAAAGTATCTTGAATGTTTCGGCCGCTTTTCCTAGCGTGTTCACCACCGGCGGCGAAACGACGCCACGGCGCACAGCCCGAGATCTCCCTTATGGGGGGAGGTGCTATGTACGGCCCCACGGTCCAGGGCACGCCCCGGCGGCCACGGACACTGATCCGTGCGGTCAGACCGGGAAAGCCAGCCCAGCGCTAGCAGTCAGCCCGTAGCGCTAGCGGCCGGGGCAGCACCCCGCCGCGCGGCGATCAGAGCCGGCCTGACGTTACCGCGGGCCGCCATTGGCCCACAGCCCCCGCTCGCGGCCCCGTCCGCCAGCCGGTCCAGTATCCCAGCCAGGCAATGGCCTGGACCGGTTTATTTCCCCTGCCAGAAAGCCAGCTTCCGCATGCCCGATGAGGGTCTCACAAGGAACACGCCGATGCCAAGCAACTCCAGAAAGCTCACCGCACTCGCGGCCGCAGCGACCGTCGTGGCCGCGATGACCGCCGCCGCCGTGCAGGCGCGTCCCGCCCTGGCGGCCAGCACGGCCACCATCAACGGCGGGACGACCTTCCAGACGATCACCGGCTTCGGGGCCTCCGAGGCCTTCGGCGAGGCCGCGACGGTCATGGACGCGTCCTCCTCCGTCCAGCAGCAGGCGCTGGGCGACCTCTACAGCCCGACCACCGGCGCGGGCCTTGACATCCTGCGCAATGAGGTCAGCGCCGACTCCGGTGACACGATTGAGCCGACGGCCCCGTCCAGCCCGAGCGCGACGCCGTCGTACGCCTCGCTGGCGAGCATCAACCAGGACATGGGGCAACTGTGGTTCGCCCAGCAGATCAAGGCGGACTACGGCGTCACCAACGTGTTCGCCGACGCCTGGAGCGCCCCGGCGTTCATGAAGACCAACGACTCCCCCGACAACGGGGGCGCGGTGTGCGGCGTCTCCGGCGCGACCTGCTCCAGCGGTAGCTGGGTCCAGGCGTACGCCAACTACCTCAAGCAGTACGCCGCCGATTACGCGGCCGCGGGCGACCCGCTCACCTACATCGGCCCGGAGAACGAGGCCAACCTGTCGACCAGCTATGACAGCATGCAGCTGAGCCCGGCCCAGACCGTGAACATCCTCGACGCGCTCGGCCCGACAATGGCGTCCTCCGGCCTGTCCACTCAGGTCGAGTGCTGCGCCACCGAGGGCTGGGACTACGCCCAGCAGTACGCCGCCGCGATCGAGGCGGACTCGACCGCGAACGCGGACACGCCGGTCTTCACCAGCCACGGCTACACGCAGGCGCCCACCACGCCCCTGTCGGGCTGGACCAAGCCGGCCTGGGAGACCGAGTGGTCGACGTTCGAGAGCTGGGACCCCGCCTGGGACGACGGCACCGACGCCTCCGGTCTCACCTGGGCACAGCACATCTTCGCCGGCCTTGACTCGGCCAACCTGAACGCGTTCTTGTACTGGTGGGGATCGACAACGCCATCGGAGAACGGGGACAACGAGGGCCTCATCGAGATCAACGGCTCTACCGTGATCCCGTCTGGGCGGCTCTGGGCGTTCGGGAACTTCAGCCGCTACGTCCGGCCGGGTGCCGTCCGGATTGGCGCGACCACCTCGGACGGGAACCTCACCCTGGACGCCTTCAAGAACACGAACGGCACGATTACCGTGGTCGCCCTGGAGACCGGGACCAGTTCCGACCCGGTCACGTTCTCGCTGGCGGGCACTGGCGTGGCGAACGGCGCCACCGTCACGCCTTATCTCACTAACTCCTCCAGTGACGTGGCGGCCCAGGCGACAACCACCGTGTCCGGCGGGTCGTTTAGCTACACGATGCCCGCCCGCTCCCTGGTCACCTTCCAGATCCCCGCGTCGGGTGGCGGCGGAACCGGCAACACCGTCACCGTGACCAACCCGGGCAGCCAGACCGGGACCGTGGGCACCGCGGCCAGCCTGCAGGCCAAGGCCAGCGACTCGGGCAGCGGCCAGACGCTCACCTACAGCGCCTCCGGGCTCCCGGCGGGGCTGTCGATCAACTCGGCCACCGGCCTGATCTCGGGCACGCCGACCACGGCCGGCACCGCCACGGTGACCGTCACCGCGACCGACGGCACCGGGGCGACTGGATCGGCCACGTTCACCTGGACGATCAGCTCAAGCGGTGGCGGGGGCAGTGGCGCCTGCACGGTCACCTACGCCACGATATCGCAGTGGACCGGCGGCTTCACCGCGTCCGTCACGATCGACGCCGGCTCGTCGGCGATCAACGGCTGGACGCTGAAGTTCACCTTCCCCGGCAACCAGCAGATCACCAATGCCTGGAACGGGGCTGAAAGCCAGAGCGGCGAGAACGTGACCATCAGCAACGAGAGCTACAACGCGAACATCCCCGCGGGCGGCTCGACGTCGCTCGGCTTCCAGGGCACCTGGAGCACCAGCGACGCGGTGCCCACGTCGTTCACCGTCAACGGCACCGCCTGCGGCACCTGAGCCTGCGGTGGGACGGCAAGCGTGGCCCGGTCAGCCGGCCGGGCCGCGCTTGCGGAAGCCGAGGAAGCCGCGTCCCGCGTCCCGCCGGGAGCGGGCCGCCAGGCTCGGGTCCCACTCGGCGCGCAGGCCATTTTCCCTCGCCCACCGCTGGGCTAGCGGTAGCTGCAGGAGAGACACCATCATCAGGTACTTCTCCCAGCCCGTGCGCTCCGCCCTGCTGTCGCCGCGGGCCGCCGCCAGCAGGCCACCGATGACCGGTGGCGGGGCCATGGCGGCCCACTCGGCTATCTCCCGCCCGACGCGGGGCCGGTCCAGGTCAGGGAGGACGACGACGGAGAATATCCGGGCCAGTTCGTCCGCGTGCAGCTGACGGTCGGCCGGCCGTGACGCGTCCGTGCACCAGCGGGCCTCGAACATCAACCGCCGCGCATCCACGCGATTGCCCAGGTCCGGCTCACCGCCCAGCGTCAGGACGTCCTGCAGCACCAGCTTGAACTCGGCGCTGTCGTCAGTCCCGATCAGCCTGACGAGCAGGTCGGGCGCAGAGCGGGCCAAGCCGGGCTCATACAACCGCGGCGGTACTGGCGGGCCGCCTGGCGGCGGCCCCGGTTCGCTCCCGGCGCGATGATCGGGCAACCGCAGCGGCGGCGGCGTCCCCTCGCGGGGCAGCGGGCCGAGCGCGTCGGGCACGGCCACTGGCCGCGAGCCGGCCCGAGTCCCTGGCCGCGGACCGGGCCCGGCCTCGTAAGCCAGCTCAAGCTGCTCACCATGCTCGGCCTCTGGCACTGGCGGCTGGTCGGCCCGGGCAAGGTCGCGGCCAGCGTCGGACCATTCCTCGCCCTGCCCGCCGCTTGTGGCCGCCACCGGCTGGCCCGGCTCCAGCGGCAGCGGGCCGGCCGGCCGCGCGGGCAGCGCGGTGCGCGCCCACTTGGCGTGCAGCAGGTCGTAGACCGCCGCCAGCCGGGCCTGCAGCGGCTGCTCGACTCCGCACTGCGCGATGATCTCCTCGACCGCCTCCCCGCCGCCCGCGGTGTACTCGGTGACGAGCCAGTCCGCGAGCCAGGCCTGCGGGCTGCCCTCAAGCGCCCCCGGGTCGCCGGGAACGGCCCTGGCCTCCTTGCGCGCGCCCGAGGCTGGGCCGGGCGATACCGCGGCGTCCGCGCGGAAGACGATGTCGGCCAGCGCCGAGGGGTCGCCCGCGCCCAGTGGCACCTCGAAGGTGGAAAACGACCAGCCCCGCCGGACAGTGCCGAGCAGCGGCCGGGCGATCCGCCACAGCCCCCAAAGCAGCCGGGCCTGAGGGCCGTCGCCGGGCGGCCGTGACACGGCCGGCTCCGTCAGGCCAATGGCCAGTGGCGCGCCGGGGTTGGCGATGGCCGCGGCGATGACCTGTGCCAGGCCGTCCTGCGCGGCGGTTTCCCTGGCCTCCCGGTCGAGCCATTCCACCGCGTCGCTGGCCAGGCTCACGAGCTCGGCCGCGCCGACCGTCGGCAGTTCCGTCCCCGACGCGACCTGGCCCGGCCGCTCTCCGGCCAGGGCCGGCAGTCCCATCCGGCACAGCGCGATGGCCACCTCGGGGGTCAGCAGGCTGGTGTTCCCGACGAGCACGCGGGAGACGTGCGGCCGGCCGCCCTCGCGGCCGCCCTGCTGCTGCCGAGAGCGCCACGCGAGCGCGGCGACCGCGCCATTGGGTGGCAGGACCTGGTAGCACACGCTCTGCGAGGGGGCGTCAACGGGCGGATGGCGCACCCACGCGCGCATCCGGATGTCCCAGCCCCGGGTCGATTCCGGCGACATCGAGCTCGCCACCGGAAAAAGGTCCTTAACCGGGTGCCACCGGTACTCAACCTGGTGGATTTCCCGCGGCTCCGACAACTGTCACCCCTTACAGACGTCGCGGAAAAAACCGTACCGTGGCGACCCGCACGCGGGCGCGCGACGCGCCGGCCGCCGCTACCGCAATCCGCTGCACCGGGCCGGCTGCCCGGCGTGGCACCATGGCGGCATGCCGCGTCCCGGAATCCCCCTAGCGAAGCTTGGCTTCCTGACCATAGGCCTGTTCGACGGCGACGACCCCGGTCCAGGCCATCACCGGACACTGGAGATCATCGAGCTGGGCGAACGGCTGGGCTTCGACAGCGCCTGGGTGCGGCACCGGCACCTGCAGTACGGCATCTCATCGCCGGTCGCCGTCCTCGCGGCGGCCTCGCAGCGCACCACCCGGATCGAGCTTGGCACCGCGGTCATCCCCCTGGGCTGGGAGAATCCGCTACGGCTTGCCGAGGACCTGGCGACGGTGGACATCTTGTCCGGCGGACGGCTCAACCCAGGCGTGAGCGTCGGGCAGCCGATGAACTACCACACGGTCAAGGAAGCCCTCTACCCGGACACCGGCGAGACGGAGGACTTCAGCTACCAGCGCGTCGCCCGGCTGCTGGCCCACGTGGCCGGCGAGCCCGCGGCCAGCTTCAGCGGGACCATCGGATTCGAGGAGTTCTCCGACCGGGTCCAGCCGCACTCCCCCGGGCTGCGCGGGCGGCTCTGGTACGGCGGCGCGAGCCTGGCATCCGCGCAGTGGGCCGGCGCGCACGCCATGAACCTCCTCACCTCCAGCGTGGTCCGCGCCGAGGAGTCGGAGGACTTCGCCGAGGTGCAAAAGTCCCACATCCAGGCGTTCCGTGGCGCGCATCAGGAAGGGGCGAAGGCTCGGGTATCCCAGGGTCTCGTCGTCATCCCCACCGACAGCGCGTCCGCCGACCAGAAGGCCAGGTACGAGGCTTACGTGGCCGCCCGCACACCGCGCACGGCCAGTCCGGTCGGCCCCGGGCGGTTGATGTTCGCCCGCGACCTGCTCGGCCCGTCGCAGCAGATCGCCGAGATGCTCTACGCCCACGCCGGGTTCCGCGAGGTCACCGAGGTCGCCTTCGCGCTGCCCTTCACCTTCTCCGGCGAGGACTACGCGCAGATGCTCACCGACATGGCACAGAAGCTGGGCCCGGCCCTCGGGTGGAGCCCGGCAACATAGCCGAACGCGACCGCGCCGCAACATGGTCCACCAGATAGCCCCGTTTCATTGCGATGCGGACATTACGTACGATTATTAACATGGGGCAAGCACGCAGCACCGGTAGGCAAGTCTGGTGGCCAATGCTCCGGATCGCGGCCATCCTCGTGCTACCGGTCTTCATCGCGCTGAAGCTGACAGGGACCGTCGACTGGTCCTGGTGGTGGGTGATGGCGCCGTGGTGGATGCTCGGGCTGCTGGCCATCGCCATCGCCATCGGCCTGGCGGTCGTATTCACGCTGATCAAGTGGGCCGTGCTGGCCCGCGCGTGGATGCGGTTCCGCCGCCTGCCCGAGTTCACCCTGGCCGACCCGGCGGTGGTGTCACGGATCGAGGCCCAGCGCCGCGCCATGCAAGCAGTGCCGACCCAGCGCATCCCCGCGGACCCCGGGCGAAGGCCGCCGATTGGCGGCGCCTTCCCTCGCTGACGCTCCTCGTCCCTCGAAGCTCCCGCTCAGTCCAGGCACCACCGCGGCCTTCGGCCTGCTACTTGCCCGGGGGGACGACCCCCCGTACCCCCCGAAGGCCGCCGATTGGCGGCGCCTTCCCTCGCTGACGCTCCTCGTCCCTCGAAGCTCCCGCTCAGTCCAGGCACCACCGCGGCCTTCGGCCTGCTACTTGGGCTAGGAGTGGGGGAAGGCGTTGCGGGCGGCGGTGAGGGTGGCGTTCTTCGTTTCCGCGGGCAGGCTGGCCAGGTCGTCGAGGGCCGGGTCGTGGCCGGCCAGGGGGAGGTCGCGCTCGACGATCGTGAGGTTCGCGCCCCAGACGTCGGCGATGACGCGCCGGAGGTAGCTCGTGGCGTGGTCCCAGTCCTGGCCGGGCGTGCCCGGTCCGACGGCACCGCCACGGACGACGACCAGCACGGCCGGCTTGGACTCAAGCAGCGCTTCCTCGGCCGACTTGGCGCCGGAGAGTACCAGGTCGATCCAGGTCTTGACGTGCGCGGGGACGCCCCAGTTGTACAGCGGGACGGCCAGCAAGGCGGCGTCCGCCTCGCGCAGCTCGGCGGCCAGGTCGGAGACCAGCTCGATCGTCAGGTGCTGTGCCCGGCTGCGCTTGCCCTCCGGGGTCGACGTGGCCCGCAGCGCCTTGGTCCAGGCGGTCGACTGGAACGGGTCGGCGCCGACGTTGCGGCGGATGACGCGCTCCTGCGGGTTCCTGGCGACCCACTCGTTCTCGACGATGTCGCCGAGGGCACGGCTGGCCGATCCGTCAGGGTTGATGCTGGCGTCAAGGCGGAACAGGGTCACGAAAGTTACCTCACGGTGTTGGTGATGCTTAGCGCGACAGGAATCAACCTCTGAGGCGCTTTTCCGAGCACACAGGATACGCGTCCCGAGCGGAGCGCTCCGACGGGTGCCCCCGGCTCATCCGCTAACGCTGGGGCCGGCCTTCGTCACGGTGATCCGCAGCAGGACCCGCTGATCGCGCTCCATCGCGGCCCGGTAGTCATCCCAGTCCGGGTGCTCTCCTGAGATCCGCCGGTAGTACTCGACCAGCGGCTCCATCGCCTCGGGCAGCTCAAGGACCTCCGCCGTGCCCTCGAGCTGCGCCCACTGGCCGTAGAACCCGTCCGGCAGCGCGCACAGCCAGACCCTCCGGTCGCGCCGGATGTTGCGGACCTTGTAGGCCGTCTGCCTTGTGCTGATCACTACCCGGTTGTCCTCGTCAACTCCCAGGGCGACCGGCGAGAGCTGCGGGGTCCCGTCCGCCTTCAGCGTGCTAAGGACAGCGTGATGCTGTGCCCTGATGAACTCAAGTGCTGCCTCAACGTTCATTGGCTCATCATCTCATCCCCCCCGATCATGAAGCCGTCGGGGACGATGATGTCGTCGCGGGCCAGGTCCTTCAGGCGGCCACGGCCGAGGGCGAGCAGCGTGGAGTCGATGCCGGCCCGCAGGACCTCGAAGACGTTGTGGACGCCGTTCTGGCCGTCCGCCGCCAGGCCCCACAGCACCGGGCGGCCGATCATGACGGCCTTCGCGCCCAGGGCGAGGGCGGCCACGACGTCACCACCGCGCCTGATGCCGCCGTCGAGCAGCACCTCCGCCTGGTCCCCCACGGCCGCCACGATCGCGGGCAGCCCGCGGATCGAGGCGGGGGTGCGGTCCAGGTTGTTGCCGCCGTGGTTGGAGACCGCCACCGCGGTCGCGCCCGCGTCCACCGCCCGCCGCGCGTCGCCCGGCCTCATGACCCCCTTGATGCAGAACGGTCCCTCCCACTGTTGCCGAAGCCAGGCGATGTCGTCCCAGGTCGGCGGGGGTACTGCTTGCCAGTCACGGTAGGCGCGGAAGAAGCCGGGCGCGGGCTCGCCGGCGGCCGCCATGTTGGGGACGGTGAGGTCGGGCAGGCGCCCACGGCGGCCGGCATCGCCGCGCAGCCAGCCCGCGAGGTACCCGGGCCTCGCCAGCACCTGGGGGGCGTACCGCACGATGGCAGCCAGGTCCACCCGCTCGGGGATCGGCGGGCTGCCCCAGTCGCGCCCGCCAGGAAATGCCCAGTCGAGGGTGAGGATGAGCGCTCGCGCGCCGGCCTGGCGGGCCCGGTCGGCCCGGGACAACAGAGCCTGCCGGTCGGCGGACCAGTGCACCTGGAAGAACAGGGCCGGGTTGTGGCGGATGACCTCGGCCACGGGCAGGCTGGCGAACTCGCTCAGGCCCATCGCGGTGCCCGCACGGGCGGTGCCGATCGCGACACCCGCCTCCCCCAGGGGATGGACCGCTTGCACGCCCACGGGCGAGGCGATGACCGGCAGCGAGAGGACGGTGCCGAGGACGGTCGTGCGCAGGTCGCGGCGGCCGGGCAGGTCGGCGAGGCGGGGCGGGGCGAACCTCAGCTCAGCGAACGCGCGGGTGTTGTCCTCAGCGGTGATCCCGGCCTCGGAGCCGGCCTCAATCGCCAGGTAGACGGAACGTGGCAGCCGACGCCTGGCCCGCCGCCTGGCCTCGGCGACGGACTCAAACCAGTGCCGCGAGCTGGCCACCGGCTCGCCCTAGTCCCAGTGGCCGAACAGGGCGGGGGTCAGCTGGTCCGCGTACCGGTCAAGGGCCGCCAGCATCTGCTCGACGGTGGTGGACCCCTCGACCCGCCAGGCGCGGTTGGCCAGGAAGAGCAGCCCGCCGAACAGGGCCGCGATGACCCGGGGGCGCAGGTCATCGTCGGGATCGACGCCAGCCCTGGTGGCGAGCACCCGGACGATCTCCTCGTCCCTGTCGTGGATGTAGCGCAGGTGCTGCGCGAGCAGCGACGGCGTGCTGTCGATAAGCCGGGTGACCAGCAGGTAGGTCGGCGGTCCCGGCTCGGTGCCGTCGTGGGCGTCGATGGCGGCCAGGGTCGTCACCGACTCGCGGAACGCGGCCCGCATCGCCGTCAGCGGGTCCTCGTCCGCCGGGCGCTTGCCGAGGGCCGCGAGCATCGTGTCGGTCCAGTCCCTGGCGAAGGAAATCGCGAGGTCTTCCTTGCTGGCGAAGTAGCGGAAGAACGTGCGCTCGGACACGTCCACCGCGTCCGTAATCTCCCTCACGGCGGTGTGCTCGTACCCCTTGGCGTCGAAAAGCTCCAGCGCAGCGCGCACGAGCGCCTCGCGGGTCTGCCGCTTCTTGCGCTCCCGACGCTCTTCCATGGGCGCGATGGTATCAGGTCATGTCAGATGACATAGTTTGCCAACTGTCATTGACTGACATACGGTTGTTCACCTGCGGGATCGTCGGCTTCGCCGCCACCTCCGCCGCCATCGGCCTCGGCGGCTCGATCGCGCACAGCATCTCGCTGATGATCGCGTTCCGCGTCTTGCAGGGCGTCTTCGGCGCGATGCTCCAGCCGACCGCGCTCGCGCTGCTGCGCGAGACCTTCCCGATCGAGAAGCTGAACGGCGCGATCGGGGTCTGGGGCGCGGTCATCGGCGCCTCCACGGCGGCGGGCCCCATCGTCGGCGGGCTGCTCGTGCAGCACATCAACTGGGAGGCCTGCTTCTACGTCAACGTGCCGGTCGGCATCGTGGCCCTGGTCATCGGCCTGCTCGTGCTGCGCGAGACCCCGTCATCGCCGGCCGCGAGGTCGTTCGACATCCCCGGGATCGCCGCGCTGACCGCGTTCTTGTTCCTGCTGGTCTGGACGCTGATCAAGGGGGCCGACTACGGCTGGGGCAGCGGCAAGACGATCGGCTTCTTCGTCGCGGCCGCGGCGGCGGTCGCGCTGTTCATCGTCCGCGAGTCACGAGCAGCTGAGCCGCTGCTGCCGCTGAAGCTGTTCCGTTCTGTCGCGTTGTCGGCGGGCACGGTGCTGGTGATCACCCTGATGTTCGCCATGTTCGGCGCGATGTTCTTCATGACCTTCTTCATGGAGAACGTGCACGGCCTTGACCCGGTCGCGACCGGCGTGCGGCTGCTGCCGATGACCGGCATGATGATCGTGGGAGCTCCGCTGTCCGGGCAGGTCATCACCCGGATCGGGCCGCGGGCCCCGATGGTCGCCGGCATGCTGCTCGCGGCGGCCGCGCTGTTCGGCCTGTCCAGGATCGGGCTGGCCTCCAGCCTCAACGACACGATCGTGTGGTTCGCCCTGCTCGGCCTGGGCCTGTCCCCGGTGATCGTCGGCGGGACGGAGGTCATCGTCGGCAACGCCCCGATCGAGCTTGCGGGGGTCGCGGGCGGCCTCCAGTCCACCGCGATGCAGGTCGGTGGCACCATCGGCACCGCCGTGCTCGGCGCGGTCATGTCGGGCAAGGTGTCCTCGCTGCTCGCGGCCCGGTGGGCGGCCGCGCACCTGCCCGCGCTGACCGGTTCACAGCTCGCCGGGGTGGAGAGCGGCACCGAGGTCGGCGTCGCGTACGTGCAGAAGGGCACCCCGGCGGGGACAGCCGCGACGATCACGTCGGTCACCCACGGCACGTTCGTCAGCGGGATGACGGCGTCGTTCCTCGTCGCGGCCTGCGTCGCGGTCGCCGGCGCGATCGTCGCCCTGGCCACGCGCAGGGGCAGCGGCGCGGTCGGCTGAATCCTCCCCGCCGCGGCCCCGGCCTTGTCTCGCGCTCCGGGTCAGGGGCGTGGCGGCGTGGAGCGGAACTGGTAGCCGACGCGGTACTCGGTGACGAGGCAGCGGCCGTAGCGCTCGCCCAGCTTTTGCCTGAGCCGGCTGACGTGGACGTCGACCGTCCGGCTGTCGGCGGTGAAGTCTCGCTGCCAGACCCGGGCCACCAGCTCAGACCGGCTGAATACCGTCGCCGGGTGGGCCGCGAGGAAGGCCAGCAGCTCGAACTCCTGGTAGGTCAGCGAGACTTCCTTGCCGTCCGCCCACACCTGCCGCTGCTCATGATCGAGCAGCAGTCCGGTCGCCTGCGACCGCGGCTCGTCGCCGACGGCGTGGTCCTGGCCGGGCAGGATCTCGTCGCTGACCGGGTAGCCGACGATCGCGAGCGAGGTCCCGGTGCCAGGGATCGGCACGATGGCGAGCAGCATCCCGTCCCCGCCTGGCTCGGCAAGCGGCGCTGGCCCCGCCGTGCCCAGGGCGGCCGCCTCCGGCCGGGGGAGCAACCGCGTTCCGATCCGCAAGCGCGCTCAGCCTCCTCAGTCACGCCCGGAGCCGTCATGAGCCCTGAGCCTCCGCATAAGCCCTAAGTCCCTACATAAAGTCCCATGCCCCCATACGCATAGTCCACTAAATAGGTAGCTTTTGTCAAGAAAAGCCCGCGGATGGTCGGGGACAGACGGAACCTGACGGTGCGCGGGCTAGCGGACGGGAGCACCCCAGGGGCCACCGAAATCGGGGAGCTGGGCACCGTACCAGTACTCGATCAGCCGCCGGGCGATCGAGGACGTCGGGGCCAGCGTCACCTCACGGGCCTGCGCCGCGGCGAGCAACTCCGCCCGGGTGAACCAGCGAGCCTCGCCGATCTCATCCTGATCGACGGTGATGACCTGCCCCCCGGCCGCCTGGGCGCGAAAGCCGAGCATGAGGCTGCGGGGCATCGGCCATGGCTGGCTGCCCAGGTACTCGACGTGAGACACCCGGATCGCGGCCTCCTCGAAGACCTCGCGGGCCACGGCGTGCTCGCACGACTCCCCCGGCTCGACGAACCCGGCCAGGACGGACATCCGCCCCGCGGGCCAGCTGGCGTTCCTGGCCAGCAGCAAGCGGTCTTCTGGATCGATGACCAGCATGATCACCGCGGGGTCCAGCCGGGGGAAGTGCTCGGTGCCATCGACCGGGCAGGTCGTCAGGTGGCCGGCGGGATGCGGCACGGTCGGCGCGCCACAGCGCGGGCAGTGAGCATGCGTATCGTGCCAGTTGGCCAGCGCGACCGCGTGCGTCAGCAGGCCAGCGTCGCGGGCGCTGAGGTCCGCGCCCACCTGCCGCAACTGCAGGGCCTTCCATTCCCCGTGCGGCGTGGCCGGCGTCACGAGCTCCCCGCTCACGCCAAAGTAGGCAACAGCATCGGAGTCGACTCCGAGCAGGAACCGGGTGCCCTCGGGCGCTTCCTGGGGGGAGAGCCAGGCCAGCTCGTAGAGCCCATCGGCCTCCTGCACAGCGACCCTGGAGTCGCTGACGGCCAGCACGCGGGTCTGGGGGTCGGCCCAGGCCCGGGCCAGCCATTCCTCGTCGGCGCGCCGCTCGACGGCCCGGTCGACCGTGGCACGGGACAGGGCCAGCTCACCCAGCGGTCCTTCCGCCGCGCCGGCTGAGCCGGCCACGGGGCCGCTCACCAGCGGGTTGCCCCCTTGGCCGGTCAACGAAGATCCGCGCCGGCCGCCGCGAGCCCTTCCCAGAGGTACGCCGCCGTCTCGGCCCCGCGCAGCAGCCTGGATAGGTCCACGTACTCGTTGGGCGCGTGGATGCGGTCGGCGTCGAGCCCGACCGCCACGAACACCAGCGGGGCGCCAAGGATGTCGGCCAGATCGGCCTCGGGGCCGCTGCCGCCTTCCTTGGTGAACAGCACGGAGGTGCCGAACGCGCGCTCCATTGCCGCGCTGGCCGCCTGGACCGCGCGCGAGTCAATCGGCGAGCGGCACGGCCGGACTCCGTGGCCCAGCCGGACCGTGGCGGTGATGCCGGCCGGGGTACTCGCCTGCACGTAGCGGTCGAGCGCGTCGAGGACCGCCTCGGGCGTCTGGTTGGCGACCAGCCGGAAGGACAGCTTCGCGTGCGCGGCCCTGGGGATGATGGTCTTGCCCCCGGGGCCGGTGTGGCCACCCCAGATCCCGTTGACCTCGGCTGTCGGCCGTGCCCAGATGCGCTCCAGGGTGCTGAAGCCGGCCTCGCCCGCCGTGGCGCGGCTGTCGCCGGCGTCCCGCAGCCAGCTCTCCTCGTCGAAGGGCAGCGCGGCGAGCAAGTCGCGCTCGCGCGGGCTAAGCGGGACGACGTCGTCGTAGAAGCCGGGCAGCGTGACCCGCCCGTCACTGTCGTGCAGCCCGGCGATCAGGTCGGCCAGCACGTGCACCGGGTTGGGGACCCCGCCGCCGAACGACCCGGAGTGCAGGTCCCGCGACGGGCCGGCCAGCGTGATCTCGGCGTCGGCCAGGCCACGCATGCCGGTGCAGATCGACGGGACGTCGGAGGCCCACATGGTGGTATCGCTGATGACGATCACGTCCGAGCCGAGGGTGTCCTTCCTGGTCCGCAGCAGCTCGGCGAAGTACGGCGAGCCTGACTCCTCTTCCCCCTCGATCAGCAGCGTGATGCTCACCGGGGGCGCGCTCTGGCCACTGGCGGCGAGGGCCGCGCTGACGCCGAGAGCGTGGAAAAGCACCTGGCCCTTGTCGTCGGAGGCGCCACGACCGAAGATCTTGCCATCGGACTGCGTGGGCTGGAACGGCTCGTAATCCCAGCCGTCCTCGACGGCGGCGGGCTGCACGTCGTGATGTCCGTAGATGAGTACGCGCGGTGCGTTCTGCCGAATAGAAGGCCAGTGGGCGTAGACGGCGGGAAGTCCCTGCGTCTCCCATATCTCGGCGACGGGGAAGCCCGTCGCCTTCAGGTAGTCGACGAGCCACTGGGCCGACCGGCGCACGTCACCGTGGTGTGCCGGGTCGGCCGAGACTGAGGGGATGGCCAGCCATTCGCGCAGCGCGCGGGAGAAATCCGCCGCGTGCGCCTCCACATACTCCCGAACGTCCATGGGCTAAACCTACCGTTAGCCGCAGTTACCGCGGGCGCCCGCGCAGGCCTCCTGCTTGCTTACTGCCCCTTGACCAGCTCGAACGAGTCGCCCTTGCCATACAGCCCAGCGGCAGGGATGGAGACCGACCGGCCCGGGCGCGCGGTCACCCAGCCGATCCTGACCGGGTCCTCCCCCGCGCTCTTGAGCGCGTCGAGCGCGGCCTGCTGATCGGACTTGCCGACCACGACGCAAAAGCCGATGCCCATGTTGAACGTCGCGTACATCGTGGCCGCGTCGATCTGGCCCTTGTCGGCGATCAGGGCGAAGGTCTCCTGCGGGACGGGCAGCGCGTCGAGCTCGTAGGAGACATCGGCCGCGAGCCGGGCGATGTTCAGCAGTCCGCCACCGGAGATGTGCGCCATGCCGTGCGGGACGATCCCGGCGGCCCACAGCGCCTCGGCCGCCTTCACGTAGACGCGGGTCGGCTGGAGCAGCGCGTCGGCCAGCCGACGGCCGGTCCCGGGAACCAGGTCATCCAGGGCCATGCCGCCGTGGGCGAACAGGGCGTGCCGCGCCAGCGAGTACCCGTTGCTGTGCAGGCCAGAGCTAGGCAACCCGATGATCACGTCGCTGGGGCGGACCGCCGAGCCGTCCAGCGGCGTCCGGTAGGCGGGCTGGCTGGCGAGCATCTTGCCCGCCCCTGGGCTCAGCTCCTGCCGCGGCGCCTGGCTGGGTGCCCCCTGCGGCGCCTCGAGCGGCGGGAGGGCGCCGATGGCCGTGCCGACCAGGTCGAGCATGGGGCCGCCGCCCTTCGCGTCGGCCAGCATCGCGCCGATCTGGGCGATCTCACCGCCAGGGATGGCGATGCCGGCCAGCTCGGCCCCGAGGAACAGGCCGCGCGCCACCTCGTCAAGCACGCCCTCGTCGATCCGGTCCGTGGCGACGTAGTCGAGCAGCGCGATCGGGACCGCACCCACGCAGATCAGGTCGTTGACGTTGTTGGCCACGCAGTCGACGCCCACCGGCTCCCACCGGTTGGCCTCCCGGGCAAGCAGGATCTTGGTGCCCACGCCATCGGTCGTGACGGCAAGCGGCGGACCGGGCGGCAGGTGCATGATCGTCGAGAAGTAGCCGCTGGACAGCCCGGTGATCGAGGTCACCATGGGGGACCTGACCTGGGTACGGGCCAGCCATGGGCGCATCACCCTGGAGAATGCGTTCTGCTCGCGCTCCTCATCCACCCCGGCTTGCGCGTAGGCGGAAGGTGCACTGTGCTGCGTGTCCGGCATAGTCCTCGGCTTCCTCGTCGGCCCCGTGTCGGCGAACGCAAGATTAACTCATCATGTCCCGGCAGCCTCCTACCGGGCAGCACACTGAGCAGCAAGGTCGCAACCGGGCAAGGTAGGCCAGCGGTGGTCCCAGCCGGACCGACATCGACAAGCCGGCCGCGTCCGCGTGCCGCAGCAGGTCGGCGAAGGGGACGAAGTGGCGGTCGAAGAACTCGCCGACGACCAGCCGGCCTGACGGCCGCAGCACGCGGCGCAACTCGCGCACCGCGGCCGGCGGCTCGGGGATCTCCCCCAGGACGGTCACGAGGTAGGCGGCGTCGAAGGTGCCATCGGGAAACGGCAGCTTCCTCGCGTCTGCCCGGGTGGGGACGATGGACCCGACGCCCCGGGCGCGCGCCCGCCGCATGACGTGATCGAGCATCTCGTCCTGCACATCGACGATGTCCAGCCGGCCACCATCGCCGAGCTGCCGAGCGACGTGCAGGGCCTGCAGCCCAGTGCCCGGGCCGACTTCCAAGATCCGCTCGCCCGGCCGGGCGGCGAGCATCGCGTCGAGGTTCCCGCTGGTCAGGAACGGCAGGGGGAGGTCGAGGACCCGGCGCTGCGCGTACGGGTACGGGGCGCGGTCGGTGTACCACCAGGCCGCCGCCGCGGCGGCCAGGGCGACGGCGGACGCGCCGACCGCGGCGATCGCGCGGCTCACCGGGCCACCCCACCGGAGTCGCGCGCGGCTGGCACCCCGCGCCAGACGGCGACGGCGAGCGCCAGGCAGCCGAGCGCCTCGGCCACCTCGACGCCCATGTCGGCGACCGCCATGGCCAGCGGGCCTCCGGCCGGTGCCGTGCAGATGTCGAACCAGGCGTCCGCGAGCAGCAAGGTGGCCGTCGACACGGCGGGAAAGGCCAGGCGGCGGTCGCGCCGGATGGCGAGCCACGCGGTCGCGGCCAGGCCGGCCGCCATCGCGACGTCGAACCCGGTCCAGGCCAGCGGCCAGTGCCGCGCGCTGACGCTGGCTGGGAGGGTAACCGCCAGGTAGGCGGCCCACGGGAACAGGACGGCAGCGGAGAGCGCGACCAGCCGGACGAGCCAGCGGAAGGCCGGCCGGGCCGGGGTGATGGGAAACATCGGAGGGGTTTGCCTTTCTGGCTTGCGCGCGCCGCGAGGCCCCCGGCGCGCCATGGACCCACCGTACGGGATTGCAGAGAAGTTCTGCAAAATTATTTTGCAGAGTTCCTCTGCGATATGCTCCGACCATGGCCAGCACGTCAGGGCGCGGTCCCCTGCCAGGCTCCAGCGCGCAGCGCACGGAGCTGTACAAGACCCTCACCAACCCGGTCAGGTGGCGGATCCTCGACTACATCGGGCAGCACCGCGAGGCAAACTCCACCAGCGTGGCCAAGGCACTGGGCGAGTCCACCGGCACGACCAGCTATCACCTGCGCAAGCTGGCCGAGCAGCACCTCATCGAGGAGATACCTGAGCGGTCGGCCGGACGAGAGCGATGGTGGCGGGTGGTGCCGTTCACCCACGTGATGGCCGCGCCCGGCGAGCGGACCCCCGAGGAGGAAAGCGCCCTGGCGGAATGGAACAGCCAGCGACTGGTCGCGGATTTCGGGCTGTACCTGCGGGCCATCGAGGAGTACGAGGGCCCGGATGGCTGGGTCCAGGCCCAGCGCACCCGGACCTACATGACCAGGGAAGGGCTGCTTGAGTTCTACGCGGAGTACCTCGGCCTGCTGGCCAAGTACGGCCACGCCGAGGAGGGCGCGCCCCCGGGTGCCCGGCTGATGGCCACCAGGTTCCTGGCCATTCCGCAAGCCCAGTCCCAGGCCGAGCCGCCGGCATCCTGAGCCAGTACGCTGGCCTCATGCTTGTCGCGTTCTCAGTCACCCCTATTGGCTCCGGGGAAGATGTCGGCGAGATCGTCGCCGAGGCGGTCCGCGTGGTCCGGGCCAGTGGACTGCCAAACCGCACCGACGCCATGTTCACCACGATCGAGGGCGAGTGGGACGAGGTCATGAGCGTGGTGAAGGCGGCGACCGACATCGTCGCGGCCAAGGCGCCGCGGGTGAGCCTGGTAGTCAAGGCCGACCTGCGCCCGGGCGTGACCGGCGCGCTGACGGCCAAGGTCGAGACGGTCGAGCGCTACCTGTCGGCCGGCCAGTAAGTCGTCGCGAGCGCCTCGCGGCCGGCCCAGGGCTTCCTCCCCGGGAGGTCAGTCCAGGAGCGGGACCTGCTCGATCAGGGCCTTCAGGCCGGCCTCGTCGAGCAGGTCGGCGGGGCGGACGGTCAGGTCGTGGCGTACGTAGTAGAACGCCGCCCGGACCTGGCCGATCGGGACCCCCGCGAGGGCTGACCAGGCGAGCCGGTAGGCGGCCAGCTGGACCGCGACGGCGTTCCTGCCCGCTTGCGTCCGCGGCGGCTGGCCCGTCTTCCAGTCGACCACGTCGTAGGTGCCATCCCGATCGGCGAACACCGCGTCGATCCGGCCACGCACTTGCCGGTCGCCGATCACCGTGTCGAACGGGACCTCAACCTCGCGGGGCCAGCGCTTGCCCCACTCCCCCGCCTCGAACCTCTCCCGCAGCCGCCCGAGGGCCACGTCCGGGGGCGAATCGGGGTCGGCGAACAGGTCATCGTCGCCGATGAGCCGTTGCTGCCCGAACCGCTCCTCCAGCCACTGGTGAAACTCCGTGCCCCGCCGAGCCTGCCTGGCCGGCGGCTGCGGCATCGGCCTGCGCACCTGGCGGGCCAGCTCGCCTGGGTCGCGGGCCAGCGTGACCAGCGCGGACACCGACAGCCTGGACGGCAGCAGGACGGGGACCGGCCCCTCGCCACGCTCCCGGCGTCGCTCCCGCTCGGCGAGCAGCAGCCCGGCGTCGAGGTCCCACGCCGCCACGAGGTCGGCCTCGGCCGCAGTGAGTGGCGCGGGAGAGGCGACGGGCGGCGCGGAGCTGTCCCCGGCCCCGGCCCCGGTGCGCATCGCCTTCCGCACCAGGCGGCCGGCCGAGCTGATCTCCTCGTAGGCCCGCCCGGCGGGGGTGGCGGGCCAGTCCGCCTCCTCGACGGTGGCCAGCAGCGGGTTCGCGGCGTCGCCTGCGGGCTGCCCGGCCCACTCACCGACGGCTCCGGCCCCGGCCTCGCAGGCCTGGCGGACCTCGTCAAGGAACACCGACGGGCCGAGCGGCACCGTCCCGTCCCCCCACCAGTAGCCCGAGCAGCCGAGCCAGAAGGCGGCGCGCGTCGCGGCCACGTACGCCAGCCGTCGCTCCTCTGCCACATCGCGGGCCGTACAGGCGGCGGTGAAGGCGTTCAGCGAATCGCTGTCGAGGCCGTCGAGCTGGGGCAGGTCGGCGGCGTCGCCGCGCAAGCTGAACGGCAGCAGCCTGCTGTTGTCGGTCCACCTGGTCGACGTCCTTGGCCGAGCCGGAAACACCTGCGACTTTTCCCCGGCGGCCAGGCCAGGCATGAAGACGGCCGGCCACTGTAGGCCCTTGGCGGCGTGCACGGTCAGCAGCTTGACCGTATCGGCCTCGCCAACCCGCCCCGTTTCCAGGCCGAACTCTTCTTGCTGCGCCGCCGTGAGGTAGGCGAGGAACGCGCCGAGCGTGGCCTCCGACTGCTCTCCGGCGAAGGTCGCGGCGACGTCGGTGAACTTGTCCAGGTCAGCGCGCGCCGTACCCGGGTCGCTGCCAGGCCGCGCGGCCACCTCGATGTCCAGGCTCAGCGTGCGCTCGATCTCGGCGATCAGGTCGGGCAGTGGCCTGCTGACATACTGGCGCAGCCGTCGCAGCTCCGCTGCCAGGGCGATCAGGCGAGCGTATCCGGCAGCGGAGTACCCATCGGGCTGGCCCAGGTCGTCAAGCGCCTCAACGAGCGACCCGCCCTCTGACGTGAGGTCGGTCACCACCTCAGTAAGCGCGTCGGTCCAGGCTGGTCCCGCATCGCCTGCCTGGACGGCCAGGGCCGACTCGACTGGCGCTTGTGTCTCGCCCGCCGCGGGTGGCTCGCCTGGCGCGGGTGGCTCGGCGGCGGGGCCGAGGTCCTGCAGGCCCGTGGCGAGCTCGCGTGCCCGGCTTCCGAGCGTGATCAGGTCACGCGGGCCGATCCGCCAGCGCGGCCCGGTCAGGATGCGCGCGAGCGAGTCCGACGCGGTGGCGTCGTGCATCACCCGCAGCGTGGCCACCACATCCTGCACCTCGGGCAGGCCGAGCAGGCCACCGAGACCGACCACCTCGCAGGGGATGCCGGCCGCCCCCAGCGACTGGCGCAGCGCCTCGAACTGGGATCGCTTGCGGCACAGTATGGCTATGTCCGACGGGCGGACGCCCGCGGAGCGGCCGTCGGGCCAGGGCTTGCCGTCGGGCGCGCATCCCGGGGGCAGCGCCAGCAGCGCCGCCGTCCGCGCGGCCACCCAGTCGGCCTCGCCCGTCACCGTGGGCAGCAAGGCACAGGTGACCGTTCCCCTGGCGGAGGCCTCGGGCGCCGGGATCAGCAGCGGGACGCCGGGGGCCTCGGCCCGCAGCGGCGACTGCAAGACCGCGGCGACGTCAAGCACCTGCCCCGAGTTCCTGAAGCTCACCGACAGCGCCCGCACCGGCGACTCGTCCCCGTTCCTCTGCCGGAAGTCCTCAGCGAACCGCAGCAGGTTGCCCGCGCTCGCTCCGCGCCAGCCGTAGATCGACTGACTTGGGTCGCCGACGGCGGTAACCGGATGGCCGCCGCCGAACAGCGACAGCAGCAGCACCAGCTGGGCATGGCTGGTGTCCTGGTACTCATCGAGCAAGACGACCTGGTACCGGCTCCGCTCGATAGTCCCGACCTGCGGGTGCCTCGTTGCGATCCGGGCCGCGAGCGCTATCTGGTCGCCATGATCGAGGACCTCGCGTGCCTGCTTGGCCGCCCGGTAGCGGCGGACCATCGGCAGCAGCTGCTCGCGGGCCCGCTGGGTCTCCATCACCCTCCTGGCCGCCGCCGTCTTCTTCGCCATGGCGGCGTAGCGCCCGTCCAGCCACTGTCCCACCTTGACGATGTCGGCGGGCGAGCGCAGGTGCTCGGCGAGGTCGCCCGAGAGCTGCTGCACGGCGTTGGTCACCGTCTGGGGGGTCCAGCCGATCTGGTCCATTGGCCCGTCGTAGGCGGCGACGATCGAGGCCGCCAGCTGCCAGGCGGGAGCCGGGGTGATCAGCCGCAGGGAGGGCTCAATCCCCTCCCGCAAGGCATGGTCGCTGACCAGCCGCCCGGCATAGGCGTGATAGGTCCCGATCACCGGGTCGCCCGCCCAGGCGCCGGCCGCGTCGTCCGGTGCGGGCTCGTCAGCTCCACGATCCGGCGCGGGGCCTTCCCCGGTCCCGCCCCCCGCAAGCCCGGCGCGGCGAAGCCGGTCCATGCGGGACCTGACCCGGTCGGCGAGCTCAGCCGCTGCCCTGCGGGTGAAGGTGAGGCCAAGCACCCGGTCGGGACGGACGAGCCGGTTGGCGATCAGCCACACGACCCGCGCGGCCATCGTCTCGCTCTTGCCCGATCCGGCGCCGGCGATGACCGCCATCGGCCCGAGGGGCGCACTGATGACGGCCGCCTGCTCCCTCGTCGGCTCGGGCAGCCGAAGCAGCCGCGCCAGCTGCTCCGGGGTGTACTGGACGGGCACAGCTCCATTCCATCAGACGGCAGGGACAATCTTGCCCGCGCTCGCCTACGGTGTCTCCCGCGCGGCTACACACCGACGCGCGGCTACAGGTGCTCCTCGCGCTTAGCTGGGCTGCGGGGATGGGGGCGTGTAGGTGTCGATGCCTTGTTGCGAGGTGCGGCGGACGAGCTGGCCGCGGGCGACCAGGACCTCGAGGTGGGCGGCGGTTTCGCCGATGGCGAGGATCTGGCTCATCGGGTCGAGGTCGGCGAGCTTGCGCATCCGGCGGGTCCACCCGATTCCCTCAGCCGCCTCGAGCGCGGTGACCGGGCCGCCCGAGGCGACCTGGAGCAGCTGCGCCAGCCGGGCCTCGTGGTGGTCGAGCAGCTCGTTCACCCGGGCGTGCGTGCTGTCGCTGACCGGCCCGTGCGCGGGGAGCAGCCGGGAGTCGGGCAGCTTGAGCATCAGCTGGAGCGAGGTGAGGAAGTCAGCAAGCGCGGTCCGGGTGATGACGGGCTGGAAGCCGATTGACGGGGTGATGCGCGGAAGCACGTGATCGCCCGCGAACAGCAGCGAGCTCGCCTCGTCGTGGAACACGACGTGCCCGGCGGTATGCCCGGGCGTGTGGATGGCGCGCAGCGTGCGCTGGCCGAGGTCGAGCAGCGTGCCGTCGGCGAGCCACTCGTCGGGGTCTTCCCAGGACAGTCCCGCGGCCGGGCCGCCAAGCCCGGCGGCGAGCGCCGTCTTGACCTGATCGGCCAGGCCCGCGGCGCCCATGGCCGGGAGCATATCGATGAAGCCGGGAAGCTTGCGCTGCGCCTGGGCCGCGCGGATCGCCTCCAGGTTGACCCGCTCCCCCGCACCGAGGCTTATCTTCCCCGCCAGCGTCGTCCGCAGTTGCACGGCGAGCGTGTAGTGATCTTGGTGAACGTGCGTGATGAAGAAGTTGCGGATGTCGCCAAGGTTGACGCCGAGCCGGGCCAGGGAGGCTGTCAGCTTCTCCCGCGCGGCCACGATGGCCATCCCCGAGTCGATCAGGTCGACGCCGTCGGGCCCGACGATGGCGTAGACGTTTACGGCGTGCAGCGCGTCGCCCGGCAGCGGCAGCGGAATGCGGTAGAGCCCGTTTCCCAGGTCCTGCGCCTCGGTCGCAGCCCACGCATGCCGGCCGGAATGCTCATCGCTTGCCACCAGCACGCCCTGCCTTCTCCGTATGTACGTTCGCCTAGCTCACGACCGATGTTACCACTAAGTAACATGAGCGGCCCCAGCGGTGCTCCCTAGCCGCCGACCTGGCCGCCGTCTGGGTGCACCGGACAGCAGGAGGTGACCGGGCAGGTCCGGCAGCCAGGATTGACCCGGGCGCGGAAGGCGGACCCGGCCATGCCCCCCGCCACCGCCTCCACCAGGTCCTCGGCCCAGCCCGGCTCTGAGTCTTCCGACAGCGCCCGCTGGCGCTGGACCTTCGCCCGGGCGGTGAGGCCCGCCTTGCCGAGCTGGATGAGCTCGGCGCCGCCTGGCTCGGTCACCCCAAGCCGCTCGAACGCCCCGAGCAGGACGGCCAGCTGGTACACGCCGAGCTGCGGGTGCCGGTCCACCTCGTCGTCGCGAGGCGCGGACGACCCGGTCTTGAGGTCGACGATGACCGCCCGGCCCTGGCCGTCTTGCTCAAGGCGGTCCACCCGGCCGGTGATCTCGACCTGGCCGACCCTGACCCGCAGGGCCTGCTCGGCCGCCAGCAGCTCTCGCGGGTTGGCGGCATGCCAGTCCAGGAACTTTCGCACCATCTGCTCGGCCAGCTCTCGCTGGCGCGATCCGTACCAGACACTGCCGAAGTCGAGGTGATGCCAGATGTCGTCGATGCGAGAGGCGACGTCCCGCTCCGCGGTTCCCTCGGCAATCAGGACGGCGGCCGCATGGATGACGGTGCCGAGGTGACGCAGGACATCCGACCTTCCGGCCCCGACGGCCGCCTCAAGCAGCCAGCGCAGGCCGCAGCGGGCGAACGACTCGACCTGGGACGGCGAAAGGCGAACCGACTCGCCGTCGGCCACGATGGGGCCATCGTCGGACAGCTCGGTCAGGGCGTACCACTGCGCGGGGTCGGCGCCGCGAACCCGCGCGCGGGCGAGCCGGGCGAGCTGCGCCGCGGCGGCCTCGCGCAGCGCCACCGTCCTGGCCGGGTCGGCGGCGGCCCGGCGCAAGTCAGCCACCAGGACCGGCAGCGACAGCCAGCGGGCATGTGCCCCGGCCCGCTCAATCTCGACGTCGTCCCCCGCTAGCTCGGCCAGGAACCGTGACGGGCGCAGATCCGACTCCGCCCCGCCTGCCGCCGTCACGACGAGCAGCTTCTTCGCCCGAGTCGCCGCGACGTAGAACAGCCGGCGTTCCTCGGCCAGCAGCGTGGCCGCCAGGGCGGCCGCGGCAGCGTCGGGAGGCAACTGGGCCGCGTCCGGGCTAGCGGCCTGCACCATCTCGTCCACGCCGAGCAGCGTGCCCCGCATCCGCAGGTCCGGCCAGGTCTCCTCCTGGACCCCTGCGACCACGACAACGTCCCACTCCAGCCCCTTGGACCGGTGGGCGGTGAGGACCCGGACGCAGTCGGGCCGAGCTCCGCGCTCAGCGATGGTGTCGCCGGCGATCTCCTGCCCGCCGATGCTGTCAAGGAAGAGCTGAGGGCTGCCCGGCGGCAGCTCGTCGGCGAACCGGGCGGCCCGGTCAAGCAGCGCGAGCACGGCGTCCAGGTCGCGGTCGGCGGACGGGTCGTGCTGGGCCCGCCCCTCCCACAGCTCCGCGAGGCCGGAGGTGCTCCAGATCGCCCAGAGCACCTCCTCGGCGTTGCCACCCGAGCGGACAGCATGCCTCGCGGCCGCCAGCACGCGGGCCACCCGGCGCGCCGGGGCGGCGACCCGCTCGGAGACCAGGTCAAGTGATTGCGGGTCGGTCAGCGCCGTCCGCAGCCACTGGCCGCCCAGGGCGCGCCGCAGCTTGCGCAGGCCCAGGCCGTCGGTCTGGCCAAGCGGGCCGGTCAGCAGCTCGACGGCGGTCTCCTCGTCCAGGGCCTGCGGTTGCAGGGCACACCGCAGCGCGGTCAGCAGCGGACGCGTGCCCGGCTCGTCCGGCAGCGGCAGCTCGTCGCCGGCCACGCTTACCGGGATCCCGGCCGCCGCCAGCGCCCGGCGCAGCAGCGGGACCTGTCGCTGTGCGGAGCGGACGAGGACCGCCATCGCGCTCCAGGGGACGCCGTCGGCGAGGTGCGCGCGGCGCAGCATGTCGGCGACCAGTGCCGCTTCCTGCGTGGCCGAGTCGGCGACCAGGACCCGGACCGCACCAGGAAGCGCATCAGGCACCGGCCTCAGCGCGCGATGCGGGATGTTACCGAAGAGGTCGTCGGTGGCGGGGACACCGGCGGCATGCGGAAGGCGGCTGGCAAGCCGGCGGGACGCGGCGAGCAGGACCGGACCGCTGCGCCGGCAAGTACGCAGCGCAACCACCGGCGCCGGGCTGCCGTCCGGTGCCAGGAACTTGTCCGCGAACCTGGTCAGGACGCGCACGTCGGCACCGCGGAACCCGTAGACCGACTGGTCCGGGTCCCCCACCACGGTGAGGTCACGGCCGTCGCCGGCCAGGGCGAGCAGGAGGGACTCCTGCGCCGGGTCGCTGTCTTGGTACTCATCGACGAAGATGGCGTCGTAAGCCGCGCGCTCGCGCTGCCTGGTCTCGTCGTGCGACAGCAGCGCCGCCGCCATCCGGATGATCTCCGCGTAGTCATAGGCGGGCACCGGGGCCAGGTCGAAGCGGGCCGCGTACCGGTCGAGGAACTCGCCGACGGCTATCCAGTCGTCGCGCCGTGCCGCTCGTCCCAGCCCGCGCAGTGCCTTGCCGTCGAGGCCACGCTCGGCGGCTCGCATCGCCGCGTCCCGCAGCTCCTCGGCGAAGCCGCGGGTAGGCAGCGCGGGCCACAGGCGCTCCGGCCACCGGCCGGCGCCGTCGGCGACCTCCCCGCGCAGCATCCGGCGAATCTCCAGCAGCTGCTCGGGCGCGGAGAGCAGCCGCGGCGGGGGCTCACCGCGCACGATGAACTCCCTGCGGGCCAGCGCGTAGGCGTAGCTGTGGAACGTCAGCGCCAGCGGCTCGCGGGTAGTGCGGCGCAGCCGGGCAGTGATCCGGTCGCGCAGCTCCCCGGCCGCCTTGCGGCTGAACGTCAGGACCAGGATGCGACCGGGGTCGATGTCGCGGCGCTCGATCCGCGCCACGACCGCCTCCACGATCGTCGTTGTCTTGCCGGTGCCCGGGCCGGCCAGCACGAGCAGCGGACCGCCCGCGTGGTCAACCACCCGCTGCTGAGCCTCGTCGAGCCGTGGTGCCCAGTGCCCATGACCCGCCGAGGCTGGAGCCCTGACCAGCCGATAATCGCTCATCCCCTGCATTCCACCACGGACCACCGACATTCGAGGCGCATTTTCGAGCGCCGCGGATCCGGCGGCCGCCCCACCGGCGAGGGCTTTAAGTCGCCACCCCAGCGGGCCTCGCGCATGTCGACGCGGACCGGGGACCTGGCCGAGCGCAGCGGGGTTCCCTCCGCGCGGTAGTGCTCAAGTGCGGCCCGGTCGTGGCCAGGAGCGGGGGTGCCGTCAGCGTGGATCACCCGCCACCAGGCGACGCTGCCACCGTAGGTGGCCAGGACCCGGCCCACCTGGCGCGGGCCGCCTTCCCTCAGGTACTCGGCGATGTCCCCGTAGGACATGACGCGCCCGGCCGGGATCCGCTCCACGACGTCAAGGACGCGGTCGGCGTAATCGCCGATGACCCGTCCAGGTTCCTCGCCCGCTTCCCCGCTCACCGCGCCCCCCGCCTCGTCGCCCCGCCGCTCGCTCACTAGGACGGGCCATCGGCCCAGGGACCGGGCGATGGCCGGGGCGGGTAGCTGTCAGGGTAACGCGGCGAATCCCGGTGCGGCCAGGCATCGGGTGATTGCCGCTCTTGCCGAGGGTGCCGGGAGGGCGGCGGGCTCCTGTGGCCCGGGAGCTGGTCACCCGCCGGGCGGGCCACCGGCGCGGCGTAGTAGCTCGCCTCCGGGTACGGGCGCGGTGAGCCAAAACCCGGTCGGGCGGGATAACCGACGGGGACCGGGGCCAGGTCAGCCCCGCCCCTGGCCAGCCGTCTCCAGCCGAAGACCATCAGGCCCAGGGCGGCCAGCCCGAGCAGCCCGTACAGGATGCCCTGTCCGGCACCGCGGGGCGCGACGGGCGAGGCGGGAACGGCACCGGGGCCGCCGCCGAACACTCCGGACGCGGTCTTGGCCGCGGCGCCGGGCCTGGCCGCGGCGAGCTGGGCCGCGGCGTGCAGGGCCGCCGCCGCGTCCGCCGTGCCGAAGCCGGTCTTCGGGTTGTAGCCGCTGCCGCTCGCCGTGGAGGTGATCGCGTCGTCGACCAGCTCAGGCGACAGTCCCGGGTACTTGGACTTGATCAGCGCCGCGATCCCCGCCACCAGTGCGCAAGCCGGACTGGTGCCGCTGACCAGCCAGTACGCTCCGTCCCTGCCCTCGGCCGGCACGTTCACGCCGGGCGCGGCGACCTGGACGGACAGGTTGTCGCTTGAGAAGCTGGCGACCGCGCCATCCTCGCTGACCGCGGCCACGCTGAGCACGCCAGGATACTCGGCGGGGAAGGACACGGGCGCGAGGCTGCTCGACCGGGACTGGTCGTCTTGACCCGAGTTGCCCGAGGAGGCCACCAGGACGACGCCGCGGGACTCGGCGTACTGTAGCGCGGCCCGGACCACGCTGCTCGGCGTGGAGTAGCCGATCGACATGCTGATGACCCGCGCGCCGTCCCTGGCGGCATCGATGATGCCGGTGGCCAGCGACTGCTGGATCCGCGTCTCCTTCTCCGAGTCGTAGGCGTGGTAGCCGGGATCGTCCTTGTCCGGGATCACCCGGATCGACAGCACCTTGGCCTGCGGCGCGACCCCGGTGATCCCGTCAGCGCCACCGTCGTGCCCGTGCCCGGCGACGATGGACGCCATCCACGTCCCGTGCACGCCCCAGTCGGGACTGCTCGGCGAGGTGCTGAGGCCGGTCAGGTCGGGACCGGTGGTCACGCTGCCCGCCAGGTCGCTTACTGACGGGCTGACGCCGCTGTCGATGACGGCGACCGTCACCCCGGCGCCCTGGCTGACCTGCCACGCCGCGGGAAGGTCAAGCATGTTGAGCACCCACTGCTGGCTGGACCTGATCTGGTCCGACGGTGCCGCCTGCGCGGGCACCCCCGCCAGGACCAGCGATCCGATCGTGGCGAGTGCCGCCGCCATCGCCAGCGATCTCGTCCTGAGCACGCCACCAGGCATCGGGACCCTCAGCATCCGGGGACTCCTGGACAGTGCGGCGCTGGCGGCGAGGCGGCCAGCCGGCCGGCGATCTTGCCCGCCAGCCCCTGGCCCATGCTCGTCATCTCGGCGAGGGTGTACTCGTCGCCTGAGACCGCGACCTTCGGCCGGCCATCGGCATAGCCGATCGTGTACAGCACGATATAGGGACCGGCGCCGAGGCTGCCTGACAGCTGCCTGCGCGCGCTGGTGAACCCGCTCGCCTGCGTCCCGGGGAACGGCACCGCCTGCACCCCCGGCGCGAGCGCACCGGCCCGCGTCGTACCTGACGGCGAGAGCCGCTGCTCGGCCGCGGTCGCCTGGGCGGCACTCGGGAAGGCCACCACACCGATCGTCACCAGGAAGCTACCGGTTCCGTCCACGTACGTGGCGCGCAGCACTGCCTCGCAGCCACCGGGGCCAAGCACGGCGGCCGCGGCTGGGTCGGTTCCCTCCTGGCAGGTCGCCTGGGGCGCGATGCCGAGGCGGCGGGTGGTCATCGTGAGCGTCCCGCCGTCATCGAGCTGCTGAGGCGGAGGGTAGGTGACGGTGGCGGGGAAGATAGCGCCGGCCGGCAGCTGGCGCCAGCGCGAGGCGACCTCCCAGGCCATGATCTGCCGTTGCTGCCCGGGGGTGAACTTCCTTGGCATGATCGCGCTGTACACCTGGTACCCCGAGAAGATCATCGCGACGGCGCCGAGGACCAGCGCGGCGATCGCGAGTCGCGGCCGGCGCCGCCCCGGGTGGTCCTGGCTGACCGGGGGCTGCTGGCCCTGGTCGACCCACTGGCCGGGCTGGCCCCACTGGCCGGGGTCAGCGCGCCGCTCGCCGTTCCACGGCTGCCGTCCCCAGTCAATCGCCACATCGAAATGTTAGGGGCTGTTCTGCCCCGGAGGTGGGCGAGAAGCCGGTTTCGTTCCTTAACGACTACTAACAGCGGGGGAGGCGAGTCGCCCGCCAGCACCAGGACCTGACCGGCATGTCGACGAGCCCGCTGTCGCCAGAGCGCTTCACCAGCGCGGCCCTGAGCCGGACCAGGCGGGCCTCACGGTCCTCCGGCGGGGCCGTGATGAACCGGCTGTTGGTGGCGACCCAGTCGAGCGTGTCCGGCACCGACAGCGTCCGGCTGGAGGAGAACGAGGTGACCTCAGGCGTCCCGAACTGCGCGCCGGCCGGCAGCGTCACCGAATGGTGCCGCTCAAGGTAGGCCCTGACCTCGGCGATCGCCTGCGGTTCCGGTGCTTCGCCGTTGCGCAGGATGTCAAGCTCGGCCACCCAGTCGGGGTCCCTGTCCCTGCTCGTCCACACGATGGCGAGGCGGCCACCGTCCTTGAGGACCCGGGCGATCTCCGGCACGGCACGCTCGGGGTCGAACCAGTGCCAGGCGGTCGACACGAGAACCGCGTCGGCCCAGCAATCCGGCAGCGGCATCTCCTCGGCCGTCCCCGCCAGCACGCGAACCCCCGGTGACCGCCGGGCCAGCACGTCTCGCATCCGCTGGTCGGGCTCGATGGCCGTGACCTGCGGGACACGGGCCGCGATCGCACGGGTGAAAAGCCCGGTGCCCGCGGCGAGGTCGACCGCGACCTGGCAGCCAGCAGGGAGCAACCAGTCCACCGCGCCGGGCAGCGGCCCCGGGCGCACCTTGTCGTAGCTGTCGGCCACCCGCCCAAACGAAGTCGCGGGCTCTTCACTGATGGACATGCCCGCCATTATGGCAGCGAAGCGGCCGCGGCCAGGAGAGGCCTCGGGCCCGGCGGGCGTTACCTAAACGTGGCTTTGCGAGGGCAAGGCGTAAGGTGGGCCGTGATGTCACTCGACGGGATGGACGACCGTGACCTGCCGGTGCCTGAGCCGCCCCGGCGGGACAAGCGCATCTACTTCGCGCTGATGGGGACGTGCGTGGCCCTGATCATCCTCGCGTGGGAGGTCGTCTACCGTTTCTCGCTGCTCGCGGCGATCATCATGTCGGCGGCGGCGCTGGTGATCCCGCCGGTCGCGGCGATCATCGCCAACCGGGCCAGTGCCGTCGATCGCCGCCCGCCTCCCCCATTCCAGCATCACTGACCGGGAGCCACGGCGGCGCGGGATGAGGCGAACCGCCTGAAGCCCGCGCTCGCGTCAATCTCCCACGCTGGCGATGAAGGCCTCGGCCGGGCCGGCCGCGGTGGCCGCCGCGTCGGAAAAGGCCAGGAAGGCGGACTCGCCCCGGCCGAGCTTGAGTACCTGCCCGGCCGCGACCCGCAGCACGAGCGTGCCGGCCACCACGAGCACGAGGCGGGGGCCGTCACCGGGCAGCGCGACCTCGCGAGCACCGAGCGACGCACGGTACAGCCGGAACTCAGGCGCGGGCGAGTCATAGACCGCGATGCCATCGCCCAGGTCGCGCGGGCGCAGCCGGGGGACGTGGACGGCGGGGTCGGTGAGCTTCAGCAGCTCGGGTATGTCGATGTGCTTGCCGGTCAGGCCCGCGCGGACAACGTTGTCCGAGTTGGCCAGCAGTTCAACGCCGGTGCCGCGCAGGTAGGCGTGCAGCCCGCCGGCCGGCAGGAAGACGGCCTGTCCGGGCTCGAGGACGCCATGCCGCAGCAGCAGGGACGCGACGATGCCCAGGTCACCGGGATGGTCGGCGGCGATCCGCACGATAGCGGCGCAGGCCTGCGCGTACGGACCTGACCCGGCGGCGAGCTGCTCGCAGGCGGCGACCACCTCGCCGATCAGCCGCGGCCTGCTGTCGGCTGGCCAGTCGAGGACCCGGGCGAGCACGCTGCTGAGGACCTGGCTGCCCTGGCCGGCCGCGTCGTCCAGCTCAGACGCGAATGGCGAAAGCGCAGGCACGTCCAGCGCCGCGAGCAAGCTGGCCGCGTCGACCGGCTCCCGCATGCCCGCCAGCACCTCGAAGCGGGTGAGGGCGCAGAGTATCTCCGGCTTGGGCCAGTCGTCGACGTAGTTGCGCCGCTTGTCGCCCGGGGCCAGGCCACGCTCCGTCTCGGCCCGGTAGCCGGCCTCGGCCTGGGCTCGTGAGGGGTGCACCTGGATGGACAGCGCGCTGCTCGCGGCGAGGACCTTCAGCAGGAACGGCAGCCGTCCGCCGAATCGCGCCGCGACCTGAGGCCCCAGCTGGCCTTCCTCGTCCGCCGCGATGACGGCGTCCAGGGTGGCGTGCTGGCCTCCTCGCTCCACGCCCGACGGGGCGGAGGGGTGGGCGCCCATCCACAGCTCGGCTTCTGGCCCCGGTGAGGGGACCGGCCTGCCCTGGAGCTCCGCGATCGCCTCCCGCGATCCCCACGCGTACGGCTGCACAACTGGCTCGAGTAGGTCCACTCGCGCATGCTAGTGCACCCATCGCCACTCGACGCCGCCCACAACTGCCGCCGGCCAGGCGACGCCATGCCGCTGGCCGGCTACCAGGGTCATCTGCGAGGCGGCCTGCACCAGTGCCCCCAGACCCTGCCTGCACAGCGAGAGCCATGATCACGTGTGGTTCCCGTCGATAATGTACGTCAAGTACCCGTGATCATGGGGAATGGCGGCGATACCCGGCAAAACGGGGAGGGGTGCTGGCCGCGTGGACTCAGTCGGCCTTGCTCGTGTCGACGGGGTGCTCGACCAGGGCCACCACCCGGCTGGACATGAACCGCGCGGTGCGGACGACGGTCCCGGTGCGGGTGACCTCGCTGACCTCGACGATTCCCCGTCCGGTGCTCACCTCGACCCGGCGCCCTGCCCGCGTCGCGGCGATCTCATACGACTGGGTCGCTCCGTCGCCTGAGTCGATAACGACCTCCACCCGATCGCCCTTCACCCGCGGCCTCCCGAGGCCCGGCCGGCGTCCCCTCCCCCTTAGGATCGCGCTGACCTGGGAAGACGCGACGAACGCCCGGGCTTGTAGTGTCCTGGCTAGTGATGTACCCGCCGGCGGGCGAGGCTACTTACCCAATTCGTGACTTTGTTCGCAGATCTGCCGAGCGCCGGCAGGCGACAGCCCCGGGTACCGCGACGGTACCCGGGGCTGCTCGTGCCGGTGAGTGATGCCCGTCAGTAGGTCGGCAGGCTCGGGTCGACCTGGCTGACCCAGGCGAGCACGCCCCCGCCCACGTGCACGGCGTCGGAGAAGCCGGCGCTCTTGAGCACGGCGAGCACCTCGGCGCTGCGCGCGCCGCTCTTGCAGTGGAGCACGATCTGCTTGTCCTGCGGGAGTTGCGAGAGTGCCGCGCCGGACAGGAACTCGCCCTTGGGGATCAGGGTGGCGCCGGGAATCGAGACGATCTCGTACTCATTCGGCTCGCGCACGTCGACGAGGTAGATCTGCTCACCCCGGTCGAGCATTCCCTTGAGGTCACGCGCGGTAATGGTCGACCCAATGGCGGCCTCGGCGGCCTCATCGGAGATCGCGCCGCAGAACGCGTCGTAGTCGATCAGCTCGGTCACCGACGGGTTCTTCCCGCAGACCGCGCACTCCGGGTCCTTCTGCACCCGGACCGAGCGGTACGTCATCTCCAGCGCGTCGTAGATCATCAGGCGTCCGGCCAGCGGCTCCCCGATGCCGGCGATCAGCTTGATGGCCTCGTTGACCTGGATGGACCCGATCGACGCGCACAGCACGCCGAGCACGCCGCCCTCGGCGCAGGACGGGACCATGCCTGGCGGCGGCGGCTCCGGGTACAGGCAGCGGTAGCAGGGGCCATAATCCGCCCAGAACACGCTGGCCTGCCCGTCGAAGCGGTAGATCGAGCCCCAGACGTACGGCTTGTGCAGCAGCACGGCCGCGTCGTTGACCAGGTAGCGGGTGGCGAAGTTGTCGGTGCCGTCCACGATCAGGTCATAGGGCTCGAAGATCTCCATCACGTTGGAGGAGTCCAGCCGCTCCTGGTGCAGGATGACCGTCACGTACGGGTTGACCTCGGCGATCGAGTCGCGGGCGGACTCGGCCTTCGACTTGCCCACGTCCGCGACGCCGTGGATGATCTGCCGCTGCAGGTTGGACTCGTCAACCGTGTCGAAGTCGACGATGCCAAGCGTCCCGACGCCGGCGGCGGCCAGGTAGAGGAGGGCCGGGGACCCGAGACCGCCCGCGCCGACCACCAGCACCTTGGCGTTCTTGAGGCGCTTTTGCCCGGTCATCCCGACGTCGGGGATGATCAGGTGGCGCGAGTAGCGCTTGACCTCGTCAACCGACAGCTCGGCAGCCGGGGTGACCAGCGGTGGAAGCGACACTGTGCAGCTCCAGTTACTTCAAAGTTTTCCCGTCAAGGGCTGCAACCCGCCCGCCCCGGCCAGCATTCCCGTTCCTGGGCTCAGGCCGCGACCGGGCGAGAGCGGCCCGCGGCTCGGGCGAACTCGCGGAACTCGGCGGCGACCCGGGACGGGTGCTCCATCTGCGCCACGTGGCCGGTAGACGGCAAGACGATAACGTGACAGTCGGTGAACTCCCGCGCCGCCCGGCCCGCCATCTTGGGGTTCACGAGCCGGTCGTGGCTGCCGTAGATGGCCAGGACGGGGCAGCTGACCGCGCGGGCGAGCCGCCAGGCGTTCGCGGCGGACCGGGCGGGCCGCAGGTACTCGGCGGTGATCGCCCGCGCCGCGCCGGCCAGCGACTCATTGGCGTACCCGAGCGCCACGCGGCGCTCCATCTCCGCCACGGCCTCGCGGAACCGCTGCGGGTTGACGGCGGCCGCGTCATGGAAGATCGCGCTCATCGCCATCCTGACCCGGGGCTCGGCCGGGAACACGTCGGCCCGCCCGAGCAGCCATTCCCCGACCTTGGGCAGCCCGAGCAGCGGGAACCTGACCACCGACGGGCGGATCAGCCGGTCGGGCAGCGCGGGCGAGATGAGCGTCAGCGAGCGGACGAGATCCGGCCGGGTGGCCGCCACCCTGACCGAGATGAGTCCGCCCATCGAGTTGCCGACCAGGTGGACTGGACCGCGTCCCTGGTGCTCGATGAGCCTGGTCACGATCGAGGCCAGCGGACCGATCGCGTACCCGGCCACGGTGGCGGGCGGCGGTGACCAGCCAGAACCGGGCAGGTCAATGGCGTCGCAGTCGAAGGCGCCCGCGATCTGGGCCATGAAGTCGGTCCAGTTCGTGGCCGACCCCGCCATCCCGTGCACGCAAAGGACGGGCTCGCCGGCCTTGTTCCGCTCGACCCCATTGCCTTCCGGCCCCGGCGAGTGCCGCGTCGCCGCCCGCCCCTCGGGTGGATCCGACGTCGAGGCGACGTAGACGCGGTCGCCACCGGGGAGGTCGATCAGCCTCCCCGGCCAGTGCGGGACCAGGTGCCCGCCAGACATCACCTGTCCCTCACGGCTCATTTGCTTGCCTAGCATCATCCGTGCCTTGCCTCACTCCCTGGCTGGCGGCTTACCCAATCCCCTCGCGGGCTACCAGGCCGCCCCGCTCACGGACCGGGCTATCAGGCGGAGGCCCTGCGGCGCGAGGTGGGCGGCTTGGGCTTGGCATGAGACCGGGGGGTGGGCTCGGCGCCTTCCTCGCCGGCGTCACCTGAGGCTGGCTCGCCCGACTGCCCGCCAGCGGCCGGCTGCCCGCCCGGATGGGAGGACCGGCTGGCCTTGGCCGCCTCGACGCTGGCCCGCAGCATCTCAGCGAGATCGACGGGCGCCCCCGTCCCTGACGGAACGGCCGGGCCACCCGGGCGGACCACCTCGTTGCCCTCGATCTTGGCCCGCACGACCGACTCCAGGGCCTCCCGGTAGGCGTCGTGGTACAGCAGCGGCTCGAAGTCCTCGGTCATCGCGTCGATCAGCGACGCCGCCATCTTCAGTTCCTGGGTCTTGACGTCAATGTCATCCTCGAGGAACGGGAAGTCAGGCGCCCGGATCTCATCCGGCCAAAGCAGCGTGTCCATCGTGAGGACGCCCTGCCTGACCCGCAGCCCGGCGAGCGCCTCCCGCTGCCTGATGGCGACCTTGGCGATCGCGATCCTGCCCGAGCGCTCCAGGGCGTCGCGGAACAGGATGTAGGCCCGCACGCCGGCGGGCTCAGGCTCCAGGTAGTAGCTCTTGTTCATGAGGATCGCGTCGAGCTGCCCGGCGGGCGCGAAATGCAGCACGTCGATCCGGTGAGCGGTGGACAGCGGAAGGTCCGCGAGATCCTCGTCGGTGAGCACGACAACATCGCCGGTGGGCAACTCGTACCCCTTGGCCACGTCCGCGTACGGGACCTCCTGGCCATCGAGGGAGCAGATCCGGCGGAACTGGATGCGGCCCCCGTCCGCGCGGTGCACTTGGCGGAACGCCACATCCCGCTGCTCGGTGGCGGCATAGAGCTTGACCGGGATCACGACCATGCCGAACGAGATCGCGCCGGCCCAGATGCTGCGCATGTTCTTCCCCTACCCACGTCTCCGCGTCGACTTACACCTAAAGTGTTCCCGTTTTTCCAGTTCGGCAATGCTTTCGAAGGCATTTATTTGGCCCTGGGTGGTGGCGTACCGTGGGCGGGGAAGGGGCGCGATGGTCGCAAACATCCTCCGACAACATCGAGAAGCGGGCTGCCAGGCGAGTCCGCGGGCGGGCAGGGTAAGAATTGCAGACGTAGCCAGTGGGCTGGGGATCCGCGGAAAGCACGCGGGATACTTACGTCAACTCGGGAGGTCGACCGTGAGCGAGATGGACATCGAGACGCCGGGCGAGGACGCCGCCGAGCAGGCCCGCGAACAGGCCGAGGAGAGCAACGAGGAACTGCACGACGTCCCGTTCGACGTGAACGAGGCCGACGCGGCCGAGCAGACGCGGGATGTCGGCTACGGCGACGACGATTACCGCTAGGACCGCACTACCGGCAGGCGGCATCATGGAACCGCGGTTTAACTACCGGCGCTCCCCGCAGCCTGGCCTACCATGAGTCGAATGCGGTGGAGCTCTCCGCCGCACGTGAAATCCGGAAACCACTCCCGGATCCGAGACCCGGAGAACATCTTGACCGCGACATCAGCCGCCCGGCCACGGGGGACACGGCTGCCCCGGCAGGCACGCCGTCGCCAGCTGCTCGAAGCCGCGCTTGAGGTCTTCGTCGCCCGCGGGTACCACGCGGCGGCGATGGACGAGATCGCGGAGCGCGCGGGCGTAAGCAAGCCGGTCCTGTATCAGCACTTTCCCGGCAAGCAGGACCTCTACCTGGCGCTTCTTGACGAGAGCGTCGAGGAGCTCATCGAGACGGTGCGGACGGCGCTGCTGTCTACCGACGACAACCGGCAGCGGGTCTTCGCGACCATTCGGGCGTACTTTGAGTTCGTCGCCGCACAGAGCGGGACATTCCGCCTGGTGTTTGAGTCCGACTTCACCAACGAGCCGGCCGTCCGCGAGCGGGTGGAGCGGGCCGACCGCAAGTGCGCCGAAATGGTCAGCGAGGTGATCAAGTCGGATGCTGGCCTCGCCGATCAGGAGGCGCACCTGCTGGGCATCGCGCTCGTCGGCATGGCGCAGGTCAGCGCAAGGTACTGGCTCGGCACCATGGGCTCGATTCCCAGGGACGCCGCCGAGCTGCTTGTCGCCCGGCTCTCGTGGCGGGGCATCAGCGGCTGGCCCCGTACCGGCGACGCTCCGCCGGGCGAGGCCGCAGGAAGCTGACATATGCCCCAGAACGCGAGGAGCGCCGTGGAAGTAAAGATCGGAATTCAGTCAATTCCTAGAGAATTGGTGGTTGACACCGATACCCCGGTGGAGGAGATCGAGCGTGCCCTGGCCGACGCCCTCAGCGGGTCGGGCGGCCCGCCGGTCTTCGCGCTTGACACGCTGAAAGGCGGCCGGCTACTCATCCCGGCGGACAAGATCGCGTTCATCGAATTCAGCCCGGATCAGGCGCGCCGGGTGGGCTTCGGGAACATCGTCTGATCCTCCTGGTACCGTAGGCAACGGCTGGTGCACATCCTGGAATGATGTAATCCCAGTTCGCGTTGACCATGAGGCTGCCGTCCGCAGGCTGAGTTGCGCCCGAAGGAGGCGCGAGCGGCGGGCTCGCAGTGCACGGAGGAACCCCTGACACCCCAAGAAGCTGAAGCGCTACCAGCAGGATCCATGTCTATGAACCCGGACGCCGTCCCATTTCGCGACCTAGGCGTCGCCGAGGTGATCTGCACCTCCCTGGAGGCGTCGGGCATCGCGACCACGTTTCCCATCCAGGCACTCACGCTCCCCCTCGCCATCGGCGGCCATGACATCATCGGCCAGGCCCGGACCGGAACCGGCAAGACCCTTGCCTTCGGCGTCCCGATCCTGCACCGGCTCGCGGCCGACCTGGCGCAGGGCACCGACGGCGCCGACGGCGCCACCCTGAGCCCGCGCAAGGCACCGTTCGCCCTCATCGTGCTGCCGACCCGTGAGCTGGCAATACAGGTCGCCGCCGAGCTAAACCAGGCAGGCAAGCTGCTGGGCGCCCGCGTCCTGACGGTCTATGGCGGGCGCGCCTACGAGCCGCAGATCGACGCGCTTAAGGCCGGCACCGACGTTGTCGTGGGCACTCCCGGGCGCCTGCTTGACCTGGCCGACCGCAAGAACCTTGACCTGAGCCAGGTCCGCGCGCTCGTTCTCGACGAGGCGGACAAGATGCTGGACCTGGGATTCCTCCCTGACGTGGAGAAGATCCTGCGGCTCACCCCGGGTGACCGGCAGACCATGCTGTTCTCGGCCACCATGCCGGGCGAGGTCGTGACGCTGGCGCGGCGCCACATGCGGCGGCCGACGAACATCCGGGCCGAGGGAGCCGACGAGGTCGCCCAGATCCCGCCGCTGACAACCCAGCACGTCTACCGTACGCACCACCTCGACAAGATCGAGGTGCTCGCGCGGGTGCTGCAGGCCAAGGACCGCGGCCTTTCCATGGTGTTCTGCCAGACCAAGCGGGCCGTCGACCAGGTGACCGCCGCCCTCGACGACCGGGGATTCGCGACCGCCGCGGTGCACGGGGACCTGGGCCAGTCGCAGCGGGAGCGGGCGCTGCGCGCCTTCCGCTCGGGCAAGGTCGACGTGCTCGTCGCCACCGATGTGGCCGCCCGCGGCATCGACGTCGACGACGTCACGCACGTGGTCAACTATGAGTGCCCAGATGACGAGAAGACCTACGTGCACCGCATCGGGCGGACCGGCCGGGCCGGCCGCCAGGGTGTGGCGGTCACGTTCGTGGACTGGGCTGACCTGCAGCGGTGGAAGCTCATCAACGCCGCGCTCGGGCTCGACTTCCCGGATCCGGCCGAGACGTACTCCACTTCCGAGCACCTGTACGCCGAGTTGTCGATCCCGCCGGACTCCACCGGCAGGCTGCCGGTGGAGATGCGCGGCCGGGCCGGGCTTGAGGCGGAGGCCGAAGAGGACCTCGGCGAGACTGGACGGGTCCGCAGCAAGCGGAGCCGGTCCGCCCAAGACGAGCGCGATGGCGGCCGGAGTGGTAGCCGAGGCAGGCGCCGCAAGAACCGCGAGCAGGCAGCCGAGCCCGTGGCGGGCGGCCCCGACGCCGCGCGAGGCGATCGCCACGAGGCGGACGGCGAGACGGCCCCGGCTCGCAGCCGCCGACGCCGGCGGCTGCGCAGCGGCCAGGAGGTCGGCCAGCAGGCGGGCCCGGCGGCTGAGCAGGAGCGGGCCCAAGGCGGTGGAGCGGTGGCTGAGGCGCCCGACGCGACTCCGGCCGACCAGGGCAGTGCTCCACGGGACAGTGCTCGCCAGGACAATGGGCGCCAGGACAATGCTCGCGAGGACAGTGGTCGCCAGGACAGTGGTCGCCAGGACAACGATCGCCAGGACGCGACCAGCACGGACGCTCCGCGCAAGCGGGCGGCCCGGCGAGGCAGTGCGCGCAAGGACCCGGCCGACGGCGGCAACGCGGGCAAGGACGCGGCCGACCCCGGCAGCCCGGAGGACACGGAAGACGACGACGCCTTCGCGGCGCCGATCGTCGCGTCTGATCCAGTGACCATGCCCGCAGCGCCTGGAGTTCCCGCGGTGATCTTCCAGGCTCCCCTTTAGTCGTGTCGACACCACTCTCCCTCGACCTGCCGGCCGGGGTGCGGCGGACAACGGTGGACTGCGCCCGCGGCACGTTTGCCGTGCTTGAGGCGTTCCCCGAGACTGGCGCCTGCGAGCTGGGCACCGCCCTGCTCGTCCCGGGCTACACCGGCAGCAAGGAAGACTTCCTTTCCATTCTCGGCGAGCTGGCCGATGGCGGGCGCCGCGTGCTGGCCGTCGACCAGCGTGGCCAGTTCCAGACGCCAGGTCCTGACGACCCGGCCGTCTACGACGTGGCCGAGCTGGGCAAGGACGTCATCGCCTTGATGGAGGCGACAGGAACGGCCCACCTGCTCGGCCACTCGTTCGGCGGCCTGGTGGCCCGCGACGCGGTCCTGGCGGCGCAGGAGCCGCCGACATCGTTCACGCTGATGGGCTCCGGGCCGGGTGCGCTTCCTGGCGATCGGGCCGGGTTCCTGCGCTCGTTCCTCGGGGCGGTCGCCGGCGCCACCGACGCGGACGACCTAGCGGCCAGGGTCGCCCAGATCTGGCACGCGTCACTCAAGCCGCAGGCAATCGCCCGCGGCGCGGCCCCGCCCATCGTGGACTTCCTCGAGGCCCGGATGCTCGGCAACAGCCCCGTGGGCCTGGTGGCCATGGCCCAGGCCCTGCTGGCCGCGGATGACCGGACGGAGGACCTGGCCAAGGCCGACGTTCCCGTCTTCGTGCTGTATGGCGAGAACGATGACGCCTGGCCGACCGACGTCCAGGAGGACATGGCGGCGGTGCTCGGCGCGCGCCGCGAGTGCATTCCTGGCGCGGCGCACTCCCCCGCGGTTGAGGCGCCCGCGACCACCGCGCACGCCCTGACCGACTTCTGGGACGCGGCCGAGATGACCGCGATCCGCGCCCCGGGATATTAGAGCTCGGCCAGCCCGTCCCAGGGCCTGCGGGTGATGGCGGCGACGCGTCCAGGCTCGCAGTGCCGCAGGTAGTCGCACCAGCCGCAGAACGGACCTGGACGAGGCGGGAACACCTCATCCCAGCGTTGCTCGGCCAGCCCGCTTCGCATCGCCTCATCGGCATCCGCGCATTCCGCCGCCAGGTCCTCGGCCCGCCGCAGGTGCCGGGCGAGCGACTCGCTGGTATGCCGCCAGGAGAGCACCCGGCCGGTGGGCAGGTGATGCAGTTCTACCTGGGTGCACTCACGGCGCAGCGACCGCGACGCCGCCAGCGCGTACAGCGCGAGCGCCATCGAGGAGCGGGCGTCGTCCGTGGTCAGCAGGTGCCGCCCGGTCTTGTAGTCAACGACCACGAGCTCGGTGGTCCCGTCCTGAGCCAGCCTGGCGTCGAGCCGGTCGATGCGCCCGGAGACGGCGATCAGCTCGGTGCGCGTGGCGACCGTCCGCTCCACCCCAGTCGGCTCGTCCGCCGGATTCAGGGCCGCGACGTAGGCCTCAACCATCCCCCGGGCCCACTGGAGGTACTTACCCGACTGCTCGTCGTCGGCGAAGCCCTCGCTGATCCAGCCCCGGGCCAGCAGTGTCCCCGCGGCCCCGGGCGTGCGGCCGGCCAGCGGGAGGCGCCACCAGCCGGCCAGGGCATTGTGGATCGCGGCCCCGACGCTGTTATGTGCCCACGGCGGGCCCTTCGGCGGAGCCGGCCGGTCAAGGTAGGTCATCCGGTACCGGCGCGGGCAGTCCAGCCAGGTGTTCAGCCGGGTGGGCGTGCAGGAGTACAGCCGCCGGGGCATCCCGTCGAAGGCGAGTTGGTCCATCAGCTCCCCCTGGCGTTGCCGGCGCCTCGCCTCACTCCCGCTCGCCGGGCCCGGCGGTCACCCACCCGTCGAACCTCTTGCTCGCGCTGGCGACGGTGATCTCCTCCCCATGACCTGGCAGCACCCGGGTCTCGGCTGGGAGGTCGAGCAGGTACTCGCCAATGGAGTTGAGCTGCCGGGGAAAGTCAGGGAAGTCGCCGTCATGCGCGGCCGGGCCGTTGGCGAGCAGGGCGTCGCCGGTGAAGACAGCCTCGAGGTCAGAGCAGTACAGGCTGACCGATCCCGGGGAGTGCCCCGGGGTGTGGATCACCTCGAGTGACACATCGGCGACCTCGAACGTGCCACCGTGATCCATGTCGATCTCGGGCTCCTCGTCGTGGGCCGTGCGCCATGCCCCCCGGTCGGAACGGTGCAGCGCCACCGGTGCCTCGTCCCGCTCGGCGACCTCGAAGGCGGCGCCGGTGTGGGCGGCGTGCCCGTGGGTGCAGATCACCGCGAGCACCTCGCGGTCGCCCACGGCCGCCATGATGGCGGACGCGTCCTCCCCTGGATCGATCACGATGACTTCCTCGTCATCGCCGATGACCCAGGCGTTGGCGTCCTCGGCGATGACGTCGTCACCCTCTTCGACGGAAGGCGCGCAAACCCGTTCAATCCGAGCGTCCAATGTGTGTCCTTATCCGGGGTACGGGGGTTGTCTCCTGCAAGTCAGCACTGCGGCCAGGATACTAATCAGAGACTAGAGCTGCGACGTTTCGCCACATGTGCGCAGGTCAGGTGGCACCCGATAGACGGAAGGGCAATTTCGCCCTAAATCGGGCCGCAATTGTGGTCCGACGGCAAGGCGGTGACGGGGCTGTCCCCCGTGGCCAGCGCGAGCAGGCGCTCGTACGACTGCGGCGGGGTCGCCTGGCTGCCCAGTCCCGAGTTGTTGAACGTGCCGTGGTCGTCGCTGCCTCCAGTCACCACGAGGTCGAGGGAGGCGGCGAGAGACAGCAGGCGGTCCCGTTTCGCCGCGTCGTGGTCGGGATGGTAGACCTCAAGGCCAGCTAGTCCGGCGGCGGCCAGCCGGGCGATGACCTCATCGGAGACCTCGTAGCCCGGCGAGCGGGGGTGGGCGAGGACGGGCACCCCGCCGGCCGCGCGGACCAGGCCGACCGCCCGGTCCACGGGGATGGCGTACCGGTCGACGAACGCACGGCCACCATCGTCGATCCACTCAGGGGTGAACGCGTCCCGCGGCTCGGCGACAACCCCGGCCTGGGCCATGGCCCGGGCGATGTGCGGGCGGCCCACGACCGCGTCGCCCGCGATGCGGGTGACTTGCTCCCAGGTGACCTGAGCGCCGAGCTCCCGCAGCCTGGCGACCATGGCCTTGGCCCGGTAGACCCGGTCGTCGCGGACGCGCCCGGCCTCCCGCGCCAGCGACGGGTCGCCCGGGTCAAACAAGAAGGCGAGCAGGTGCACGCTGCGCGGCCCGCAACGCGCCCCGGTGGCATCCCCGCCCACCGGGCCCGGGTCGAGGGCGCACGACAATTCCATCGCGGGGACCAGCGTGAGGCCAGCCGGCAGCGCGGCACGGGCCTCGGGAATGCCCGCCTGCGTGTCGTGGTCGCTCAGCGTGAGGATGGCCACCGCGGCCTGGGCGGCCCGCAGCATCACCCGCGCGGGCGCGTCGGTGCCATCGGAGGCGCTGCTATGGACATGCAGGTCAATGCGCACCTCGTGATGCTACCTAGGGGCAGCCTGGCTCATACGCTTGAGCGCATGGACAGGCGGGTGATTCCATGCGTCGGTGCCGTCATCAAGGACAGCGCCGGGCGGCTGCTGCTCATCAAGCGCGGGCACGAGCCGGGCATGGGCCAGTGGTCGGTGCCCGGCGGGCGAATCGAGCCGGGCGAGACTGACCAGGAGGCCGTGGTCAGGGAGACCCGTGAGGAGACCGGGCTGATCGTGACGCCAGGACCACTGATCGGGAGCGTGCGGCGGCCAGCCGGGCGCCCCGGCGCCGAGCTGGACATCCGTGACTACGCGGCGGCCATCGTCGGCGGCCGGCTCGCGGCGGGCGATGATGCCGCCGACGTGATGTGGGCCGGGCCCGCCGAGCTGGGTGCGCTGCCCTTGGCCGAGGGCCTGCTTGAGGCGCTGCGCGAGTGGGGGGCGGTGTGACGGCGGTAGATCCTGCGCTGGCCTACTGGCCTGTCGGCGGCCTGCTGGCTATCCGAGGGCGGCGGCCCTGCCCAGGGCGGCGACCCGCAGGGCCATCTTCCTTGAGGCCTCGTCGATCATCTCCTCGCCCAGCATGACCGCGCCGCGCGCGTCCCGCGAGGTCGCCTCCTGGTATGCCTGGAGGATCGCGACCGCCCGCTGGTAGTCGGCTGGGGACGGGGAGAAGGCCTCGTTGACGACGTCCACCTGGCCTGGGTGCAGCACCCACTTGCCGTCGAACCCCAGGGCCGCGACCGACTGTGCCGCCTGGCGCAGCCCGCCGGTGTCCCTGATCCGCCCGTAGGGCCCGTCGATGGCCTGCAGGCTGGCCGCCCGCGCCGCCACCAGGATGCGCATCAGCGTGTAGTGGTGGGCGTCGTAGGGGTACCCGGCCGGGTGACCTCCGACATCCAGGGAGCGCATGCCGACGCTGGCCATGAAGTCCCCCGGGCCGAAGACGAGCGCGGCCATCCGGGGGGATGCCGACGCGATCGCCTCCACCGACGCCAGCCCGGCCGCGTCCTCGATCTGGGCCTCGATCCCGGTACGCCCGACCGGTACCCCGCTGGCCTGCTCCAGCTGGCCAAGCATGAGGTCAAGCCACGCGACCTGCCCGGGCGAGGACACCTTCGGCAGGACAATCGTGTCGACCGCACCGGGCGCGCCCTCGATGGCCGCGATCACGTCCCGGTAGGCCCACCGCGTTGTCGCGCCGTTGACCCGGACGGCAAGCAGCCTGCCCTGCCAACCGCCGGCCCGCAGCGCGCCGGCCACCAGGTCGCGCGCCTGGTCCTTGGCCGAGGGCGCGACGGAGTCCTCCAGGTCGAGCATGACCTCGTCAACCGGTACTTCGCGGGCCTTGGCGATGAACCGCTCGCTGCTGGCCGGGACCGACATGATGGTCCGGCGCGGCCGGTAAGCGGCGCTAGCGGCGGGACTGTCCACCTCAGCAAAGTACCAGGAGGGGAAGGGGGAGTTGCTGGCCCGCAGGCGGGCTGATGAGGCTGGGGGCCGAACAGCTCGTTATGCGCAGGTGAACGTTTGCCTCAGGGGCGCATCCAGGCTAAACGTCCCAAGGCAGGCAAGCCTATTCTTACTTCCGCCCGATCGTTCCTCGTTAACCCCCTGGATGGCCATGCGAACGAAACGCCTCCTCGCCCGCGCCGCGGGCACGGTCGCGATCGCGGCTCTCGCGACGACCGTGGCGGCCTGCGGCGGGCCCGGCAGCCCGGCCCGCCCGGCGAACATGATCACCGTCAGCGACAGCCAGTGCGGCGGGACCTGGCACGTCACCAAGCCAGGCTGGCAGACGTTCCAGATCAACAACCAGGGCGTCAACGGGGCCGAGGTCGACCTGATCAACCCGGCCAGCGGCGCGGTCTACGGTGAGATCGAGAACAGCGGCCCCGGCACCGTCACCCCGATGTCCCTCGACGTCGGGTCGGGCAAGTACGCGTTCTTGTGCCTGTTCAACGACTCCAGCCCGCAGGCCGGGCCGACGGTCACCGTGGCCGGGAACGTGAAGGGCACCCCGGCGATCTTGCCGGTGACCTACAACGACCTGATCCCGCTGGCCAAGAAGGACCAGGCCGACCTGGAGGCGGGCATCAAGGTGCTGGCCGGCGAGACCGACACGCTCGAGGCCGCGGTCAAGAGCGGCAACCTCACCGCGGCCAAGGGCGACTGGCTGACCGCTCACCTGCAGTACGAGTCGCTCGGGGACGCGTACGGCGCGTTCGGTGACTACGACACCGAGATTGACGGCCGGGCAGACAGCCTCGGCGTCAGCAGCCCGAAGTGGACCGGCTTCTACCGGCTTGAGTACGGACTGTGGCACGGCCAGTCCGACGCCGAGCTCACCGGCGTGGCGCGGACGCTCGACCGCGACGTGCACGCGCTGCTCGCCTGGTGGCCGTCGCAGCAGATAACCCTGAGCGACCTGGGGCGGCGGGCGCATGAGCAGATCGAGAACGCCCTGCAGTTCCAGCTCTCCGGGCACGACGACTACGGCAGCGGCACCACGCTCGCGAGCACAGTGGCCAGCATCCAGGCGTCCCGCGTCCTGCTCGGCCTGCTGCAGCCGCTGCTCGCCCAGCGCTACCCCGGGTTGCCGCAGGTCTACACCGACCTGGACACCCTGCGGAGCCTGCTCGAGAAGGAGCACCTGCCTAACGGGTCGTGGGTGCCCGTCTCCGCCCTCTCCACGCAGACCCGTGAGCAGATCGACGCGGCGTGCGACCAGGCCCTTACGGACCTGGCGCCAGTCGCCTCGATCACCGAGCCGAGGAACACCGCCCATGACTTCTGAGCCGCCATCGCCGCAGCCGTCGACGGAGGGGACCGCGCCGCAGGCGTCGCCAGTGGAGGCGGCGCCGCAGGCGTCCCCTCAGGGGACCGCGTCGCGGGCGCCCAGCGCCACGCCGCAGCCGGCCGCGCCGTCACCGAGCCCCGCGCCGCCCGCCATGGCTGGCCGGCGGGCGTTCCTGCGCGGGCTGGCCGGCGGGGTCGCGGGCGGAGTAGTGGCCGGCGGGGCAGCCGGGGCGGCGGCCGGGTATGCCGCGCATCGCCCGGCACCGGACCCGCTGGCCGCCACGAACGCGGCGATCGTGACGGGGACGGCCCCCGCGGTCCCGTTCCACGGCAGGTACCAGGCAGGGATCCTGCCCAAGTCGCAGCGGGCGACCACGGTCGTGTCGTTCAGCGCGACGGCCGGCAGCCGGGCCGAGCTGACCGAGCTTTTCCAGACCGTGACCGACCGCGCGCGGTTCCTGACGGCCGGGGGGACCCCGCCGGCCGTCGGCATCGGCGGGCCACCATCGGACTCGGGCGTGCTCGGGCCGAGCGTGGTTCCCGACGGGCTCACGGTGACGTTCGGCGTCGGCTCAACGCTCTTCGATGACCGCTACGGCCTGGCCGCGCTCAAGCCCGCCCACCTGACGCCAATGCGAGCGTTCCCGAACGACGACCTGGATCCCGCCCAGACCGACGGGGATCTCATCCTCCAGTTCAGCGCGGGCAACCCCGACACGGTGCTGCACGCGCTGCGTGACGTCGCGAGGAACACCCGGGGCGGCATGCAGGCGAACTGGCGCATTGACGGCTTCTCCTCCCCGTCCCGGCCGGCCGGGACCGTGCCGCGCAACCTCATGGGGTTCATGGACGGCATCTCCAACCCCGCGGCCACCAGCGCCGCGGAGATGAACAGCCTGGTCTGGGTCCAGCCGGGGGCGGCGGGCGAGCCGTCCTGGACCGCGGGCGCAAGCTACTTCGTCGTGCGCCTGATCAGGATGCTGGTGGAGTTCTGGGACCGGGTGGACATCGGCGAGCAGGAGACCATGTTCGGGCGCCGGCGGGACACCGGCTACCCGCTCGACGCCGATGGCATCTACGCCACACCGGACTACTCGGACGACCCCAACGGCGACGTCATCCCGCTGACCGCGCACATGCGGCTGGCGAACCCGCGCACGCCGCAGACCGCAAGCAGCCGCATCCTGCGCCGGGCCTACAACTATGACCGCGGCATCGACCAGGTAGGCAACCTCGACATGGGCCTGATCTTCAGCTGCTTCCAGCAGAACATCAAGCGCCAGTTCGAGGCGGTTCAGACGCGCCTCATCGACGAGCCGCTGGTGGACTACATCAGTCCCTTCGGTGGCGGGTACTTCCTGGCGCTGCCGGGGGTCACCGGCTCAAGCGACTACTTCGGCCGCGCCCTGCTGGCCTGACGAGCCGCTCCGTGCTGGCCTGAGAAAATCCTCAATAAAGCCTGATAGCCCGCTTAATGACATGTGCGGCACATGTTCATATAGGCTACTCGTGAGGCGAAGTTAAGCGTTCTCTACGCCTAGTTGCCATCCCCCGTTTGCCTGTTGGTCAATCAGGCCCCGCTGCCATGTAATTCACACATGAAAAGTTTGTCGCCTGGATGCACGCCCGCGCGTGCCTAAGGCGGCCCGCGGGGGGCGCGCCCCAGAAGTTGAACAACATCCAACTCAGGAGGGTGACAATGGGCGAAGGCCCAATTGCACGGAGTCGCCGCAAACGGCTCCGGCCCTACATCGCGGCCGCGACAGTGGTCGCCTTGGGGACTGGCGCCGCCATCGGTGTCTCGGCGGCGACCGCAAGCAGCGCGAAGGCGAACGGGCTCGCCGGCTACACGGTCCCCAAGACCGTCTCGACGACCCTGTACCGCCCGCCGAACACCACGACGCCGATCAAGCACCTCGTGGTGATCTTCGACGAGAACGAGTCGTTTGACCACTACTTCGGCACCTACCCGTACGCGGCCAACACGGACGGCACCCCGTTCGTGGCCAAGCCGGGCACGCCGACGGTGAACGGCCTGTACACCAAGATCACCAAGAGCGGCCCGACCGGCCCGCTGCTGACGAGCAACCCGAACGAGTACAACCCGCAGCGGCTGACTCACTCGCAGGCGCTCACCTCGGACCAGAACCACTCCTACACCCCGGAGCAGGAGGCCGAGGACAACGGGAAGATGGACAAGTTCGTCCAGGAGACCGAGTCCGCCACTCCGGCCGGTGGCTGCGGGGCGGAGTACTGCCCGCCCGGCATCGTCATGGACTACTACGACGGCAACACGGTCACTGGGCTGTGGAACTACGCTCAGTACTACTCCATGGGCGACAACGACTGGGACCCGGACTTTGGCCCGTCCAGCCCGGGCGCGGTCAACGTCACCGCGGGTGACACCAGCGGGGCCGAGGCGGTTAGCCCGCTCGACAGCACCACCCCGGGCGCGCCGACGACCTCAAGCTCGGTCGTTGACGTGAGCCCCACCACCCACCTGGGCACGCTGAACGGCGACATTGACCCGTACTACGACCAGTGCTCGGACAGCAACCACACCACCACCGGTGCGACCGGCATCCTCACCGGCCAGAACATCGGGGACCTGCTCAACGACTCGCACATCACCTGGGGCTGGTTCGAGGGCGGCTTCGCGCCGACCTCCACCAACTCGGGCGGCGCGGTCTGCGGCAGCGAGCACGAGAACATTGGTGGCGCCGAGGTGCAGGACTACGTGCCGCACCACGACCCGTTCCAGTACTACGCCTCGACCGCCAACCCTGAGCACCTGCCGCCGAGCTCGCTGTCCGAGATCGGTTACACCGACCAGGCCAACCACCAGTACGACACCTCGGACTTCACCGACGCCCTGAACGGCACCGGTGGCGCCCAGCTCCCGGCGGTCAGCTACATCAAGCCGCCGGCGTACCAGAACGGCCACCCGGGCAACTCGGACCCGACCGACGAGCAGACCTTCCTGGTCAACACGATCAACTCGATCCAGAAGTCCAAGTACTGGTCCTCAACGGCGATCGTCATCACCTACGACGACTCGGACGGCTGGTACGACCACCAGGCGCCGAAGATCACCAACGGCTCCAACGACCCGGCGATCGACACCGCCGAGTGCACCTCGGTGCCGGTCACCGTTGGCACCGTCAACGGCCGCTGCGGCGAGAGCCAGCGGCTGCCGTTCATGGTGATCTCGCCCTACTCGCGGCAGAACTACGTCAGCAGCGTCAACACCAACACCAGCTCAGTCCTGAAGTTCGTGGAGCAGAACTGGCTGCACAGCGAGTCCATCCCTGGCTCGTACGACGCTACTGCGGGCAGCATCGACGGGCCTGGCGGCGAGCTGAACTTCCAGCAGCACCCGCACGTCCAGCCGGTCATCCTTGACCCGAGCAGTGGCGCCGTTGTCAGCGGCGGCAGCTGGTACGGCAACGAGGGCAAGAAGAGCTAAGTAGCGGGTCACCGCGCGCGCTCCACCGGGCCGCCCGTCCCCGCTCGCGGGGACGGGCGGCCCTTGCGTTCGGCCGGCTCGGCCGCCGTACGTACCATGAAGGCATGAGATCCCCGCTGCCCTCAACCGAGCAGGTCAACGCCGCGCTCAGCCGCGTCGAGGACCCCGAGATCCGCCGCCCGATCACCGAGCTCGACATGGTGAAGTCCGTGACGATCGGGGACGACGGCCATGTCGAGGTCGGCGTCTACCTGACGGTCTCCGGTTGCCCCATGCGCGACACCATCACCGCCAGGGTGACCGAGGCGGTCGCCGCCGTGCCCGGCGTGACCGGCGTCCGGGTCGCCCTCGACGTGATGAGCGAGGAGCAGCGCGCCACCCTGCAGACCAAGCTCCGCGGGGGCAGGCCCGAGCCGGTGATCCCGTTCGCCCAGCCATCCTCGCTCACCACGGTCTACGCGATCGCCAGCGGCAAGGGCGGCGTGGGCAAGTCGTCGGTCACGGTGAACCTCGCGGCCGCGCTGACCGCCTCCGGGCACAAGGTCGGCGTCATCGATGCCGACATCTACGGTCACTCCGTGCCGCGGATGCTGGGCATTACCGGCCGTCACCAGAAGGTCGCGGACATGATCATGCCGCTGGCCGGGCACGACGTGAAGGTCGCCTCGATCGGCAACATCAAGCCGGACGGCAACCCGCCGGTCGTGTGGCGTGGCCCGATGCTGCACCGGGCGCTGCAGCAGTTCCTCTCCGACTTCTTCTGGGGCGACCTGGACTACCTGCTGCTCGACCTTCCGCCAGGCACCGGCGACATGGCCATCTCGGTCGCCCAGCTGCTGCCGAACGCCGAGATACTCGTGGTGACCACGCCACAGCAGGCGGCCGCCGAGGTGGCCGAGCGGGCCGGGTCCATTGCCCAGCAGACCCGCCAGCGCATCGCGGGCGTGATCGAGAACATGTCATACATGGTCTGCCCGCACTGCGGTGAGGCCATGGAGATCTTCGGCTCCGGTGGCGGCGAGGAGGTCTCGCTCCGGCTGACTCAGCTGACCGGGGCCAAGGTGGGACTGCTCGGCCAGGTGCCGCTTGACACCCGGCTGCGCGAGGGTGGCGACAACGGCACTCCGCTGGTGCTGTCCGACCCGGACTCGCCGGCCGCCGTGGAGCTGAGGAAGATCGCCGACGGGCTCACCGCCAAGGGCCGGGGCCTGGCGGGCCGCATGCTGACCCTGACCCCCAGGTAGGGGACTCGTCAGGTCGCCTCGAGGTCAAACGGCGGGCGGTCGTCCACCTCGATGTCCGCCGGGGCCGTGCCGTCGAGGCCCGGCGTGGCCGCCTCCGCCAGGGCTGAGGTGCCGACGGCGGCTTCGCCTGCCGCCGCGACGGCGGCGGGCTGCGGTACATCCGTCGCGGTCGCCGCGTCGGCCACGCCCTCGCCTTCCGCCTCAGGCTCGGGCTCCTCGAAGAGGTGCTTGTGCACGAAGCGCCGCGGGTTCAGGTCCTCGAAGTCGAAGTCCTGGAACTCGGGCCCAAGTCCCTCGCGCAGGTCCGCCTTGGCCCCCTCGGCGATCTGGCGCAGGTCACGCAGCGCCCGCCCGGCCTGGCGGGCGAGCCTGGGCAACTCGTTCGGCCCGAAGATTACGAGCGCGATCACGGCGAGCACCAGCAGCTTGGTGATGGACAAATCAAACACGCGTAGCTCTCCGTTGTCGTGCGGTGACGCAAGGGTGGCAGTCCCGTAGCCATACCCACTTTAATCGGTCTTCGGCGGTCCGGGCGAGTGGCCGGGCGGCTGCCACGCCTGGGGCCAGCTCGAATTTCCGGTTTCGCCGCCTGTCGTTCACCGCGGGGGCGCCGCCGCGAGCCAGGCGAAATGGTGCCGTAATCGGACCGGGAACGGGTAGGCACTACCATCTCTGGGCAAGGCAAGGCAGGGCAAGAGCGGAGGTGGGCACGTGAGTGAGCGGAAGGTCAGGGTCGCCGTGGTGTTCGGCGGGCGCAGCACGGAGCACGCGGTCTCGTGCGCGAGCGCGGGACTGGTGCTTGGCGCGATCGATCACGACCGCTACGACGTCGTCCCGATCGGGATCGCCCGGGACGGGCGCTGGGTGCTGGCCTCCGATGACCCCAAGCGGCTCGCCATGGCCGACGGCGTGCTGCCCGACGTCGACGCCGTCGCGGAGCCGGGCGTGTCGGTCATGCCCAGGACCGGCCCCGGCACCAGCGCGCTCGTCGTGACCGGCCCAGCCTCGCTGCCACAGGGACTTGGCGATGTGGACGTGGTGCTTCCCCTCCTGCACGGGATATACGGCGAGGACGGGACGATCCAGGGCCTGCTGGAGATGGCTGGCATCCGCTACGCCGGGGCCGGCGTCCTGGCCAGCGCGGCGGGCATGGACAAGGAGTACATGAAGCTGCTGTTCGCGGCGCGCGGCCTGCCTATCGGGCCGTACGTGGTCGTGAGGGACCGGATGTGGACATCGGTCATGCGCAAGCGGGTCCTCGACGAGATCGCCGAGCTTGGCTACCCCGTGTTCGTCAAGCCGGCCCGAGGCGGCTCCTCCATCGGAACCTCGCGGGTGGACAGCCAGGAAGATCTCGAGGATGCCATCGAGCGGGCCCGCCAGCACGACCTCAAGGTCCTGGTCGAGGCGGCCATCAGCGGCGCCGAGGTGGAGTGCGCGGTGCTTGAGGGCATCGACGGCGGCCCCACGGAGGCTAGCCTCCCGGGCCAGGTCGTCGTGGACCCGCACTCCGCCTGGTACGACTTCGAGGCCAAGTACCTGGGTGACGCGACCGCGATGGAGATCCCCGCCCCGGTGCCGCCGTCGGCCGTGGAGCGAATTCGGCAGCTCGCCTGCCTGGCGTTCGATGCCATCGACTGCGAGGGCCTGGCCCGGGTGGACTTCTTCTACACCCCCGACGGCGAGATCCTGGTCAACGAGATCAACACCATGCCGGGGATGACGCCCGCCTCGGGATTCCCCAAGATGTGGGAGGCCACGGGCCTCCCGGCGCCGCAACTGTTCGACCGGATCATTTCCACGGCGCTGGCCAAGCCAAGGGCCGGAGGGTAAAGACGACGGGCGGCGGCATGGGGGATCGGAATCCCCCGTGCCGCCGCCCGTCGAATATGAGTTACTTCTTCCTTGCCGTCTTAGCCGACGCCTTCCCGGCGGGCTTGCCCGCCTCGTTGACGAGGGCCTTGAAGTCCGCGCCGGGACGGAACTTCGGCACCGAGGATGCCGCCACCTCGATCGGGTCACCGGTCGCGGGGTTGCGAGCCGTCCGGGCCGGACGCTCGCTCTTCTCGAAGACGCCAAAGCCGGTGATGGCCACCTTGTCACCGCTGGCCACAGCCGCCGCAATGGTCTCGAGGACGGCATTGAGGGCCTCGGTCGCCGACTTCTTGTCCCCCAGTCGGCCCGAGATCGCGTCGATCAGATCACGCTTGTTCATAACTCTCTCCTGCGTTCCCCCAGGGAGGCCGACTACCGCCTAGGTCTCGACCCCTTACCTGCCCGAAATTAGGCGATCGGGCTCCGCTACACAATAACCCTGGCACAGATTAGCGCCCGTGTCGGCCCAGTTCAGAGGCCCCGCGAACCCAAAAATCGAACATATGGGCATAAACCGCCCAGCGGAAGCGTGGGCCGCTGGGCGGTTTCCTGGCTAGGTCAAGCAGGCCGGCCCCGGCTAGGCCGTGACCTGCTAGGCCGTGACCGGAAGCCAGTTCGGCCTGGTGGCCTCGAAGGCGGCGACGGCATCCTCATGGCGCAGGGTCAGGCCGATGTCATCCAGGCCCTCCATCAGCCGCCACCGCGTGTAGTCGTCAATCTCGAACGCCGCCACCAGGCCGCCGGAGGCCCGCACCTCGCGGGCACCGAGGTCCACGGTGACCGGGCCGGCCGGATCGGCCTCCGCGGCGTCCTGGAGTGCGGCCACCACGTCCTCGGGCAGCACCACCGGCAGCAGGCCCGCCTTGGTGGAGTTGTTGCGGAAGATGTCGCCGAACCGAGGGGCGATCACCGCCTTGAACCCGTAGTCCATGAGCGCCCACACGGCATGCTCGCGCGACGACCCCGTGGCGAAGTCCCAGCCAGCCACCAGGATGGAGGCCCCGTCGTACTTCGACTGGTTGAGCACGAACGACGGGTCCTCACGCCAGGCGGCGAACAGGCCGTCGCCGAACCCGTCGCGGCTGACCCGCTTGAGGTAGGAGGCGGGGATGATCTGGTCGGTGTCCACGTTGGTACGGCGCAGTGGGACCACCCGGCCCGTGTGCGTTTCGAACGGCTGCATTGAAGTAGGTCTCCCTCGATAGGGCTACAGGTCGGCCGGCGCGGTCAGGCGGCCGGTAACGGCGGTCGCGGCGGCCACGGCCGGAGACACCAGGTGGGTGCGGCCGCCCTTGCCCTGGCGGCCCTCGAAGTTCCTGTTGGAGGTGGACGCGCTGCGCTCGCCCGGCCGGAGCGTGTCCGGGTTCATCCCCAGGCACATGGAGCAGCCGGCCGACCGCCACTCGGCGCCCGCCGCCGTGAACACCTGGTCGAGGCCCTCGGCCTCGGCCAGCTTGCGGACCTCCATCGACCCGGGCACGACCAGCATCCTGACGCTGCCCGCGACCTGCCGCCCGCGGAGCACCCCGGCCGCGACGCGCAGGTCAGACAGCCGGCCGTTGGTGCAGGAGCCGACGAAGACGGTGTCGACCTCGATGTCGCGCAGCGGCTGCCCGGCGCTCAGGCCCATGTACTTGATGGCCCGCTCAGCGGTGGACGCCTCGCCGGAGTCGGCGATGGCCGCCGGGTCGGGCACCGACGCCGACAGCGGCAGGGCCTGGCCCGGGTTGGTGCCCCACGTGACGTACGGTGTCAGCGCCGAGGCGTCGATCGTGACCTCACGGTCGAAGGTCGCGCCCTCGTCGGTCACCAGGCTCTTCCAGTGCGCAACCGCCGCGTCCCAGTCAGGGCCGGCCGGAGCGTGCGTGCGCCCGGCCAGGTACTCGAAGGTGACCTCGTCCGGGGCGATGAGCCCGGCACGCGCGCCGAACTCGATCGACATGTTGCAGACGGTGAGGCGGCCCTCCATGGACAGTGACCTGATCGCCTGGCCGCGGTACTCGACGATGTAGCCCTGCCCGCCGCCGGTGCCGACCTGCCCGATGATCGCGAGGATCAGGTCCTTGGCGCCGACGCCCTCGGGCAGTGCCCCGCTCACGTTGACCGCCATCGTCTTCGGCTTGATCTGCGGCAGCGTCTGGGTCGCGAGCACGTGCTCGACCTCGGAGGTCCCGATGCCGAAGGCCAGCGCGCCAAGCGCGCCGTGCGTCGAGGTGTGCGAGTCACCGCAGACGATCGTCAGGCCGGGCTGGGTAAGCCCCGATTCCGGGCCTATCACGTGCACGATGCCCTGCCCGGCGGCGCCCATCGGGTGCAGCCTGATGCCGAACTCCTCGGCGTTCTTGCGCATGGTGGCGACCTGCGTGCGCGAGACCGGGTCGGTGATCGGCGAGTCGGGGCCTGAGATCGGGACGTCCGGGCCAGTTACCCCGGTAGTCGGCACGTTGTGGTCCTCGGTGGCGATCGTCAGGTCCGGTCGCCTGACCTTGCGCCCGGCCGCGCGCAGTCCGTCGAACGCCTGCGGGCTGGTGACCTCGTGGACCAGGTGCAGGTCGATGTAGAGCAGGTCGGGCTCGCCGGCGGCGCTGCGCACCACATGAGCGTCCCAGATCTTCTCCGCGAGCGTGCTGCTCCCTGCTTGCCCGTTCGCCTCCGGGGCGCCTGAGAGGCGGCGCCTTCCCTCGTCGCTCGTCCCTCGCTCCTCAGTCCAGGCGCCGCCGCGCCCCTGCGGCTCACTCATCGGTGATCTCCTTTGATTGCCGGGCTGCCCGTCTCGATCGGCCGATCCGCGCTTTCCCGTGCTGATCAGCCAGGTTCCGACTTGCATCTCAAATGCTGAGACGGCAGTATCACTACATGAACAACTCTAGCGGAGTCGGCGTACTGGACAAAGCCGTTAGCGTCCTGGCCGCCGCCGAGAGCGGCCCGGCCACGCTGGCACAGCTGGTCCAGGCGACCGGGCTGGCCAGGCCCACAACCCACCGTATCGCCGTCGCCCTAGAGCGCCACCGCCTGCTCACAAGGGACATCCAGGGCCGGTTCATCCTCGGCCCGCGGATCACCGAGCTCGCCTCGGCCGCGGGCGAGGACCGGCTGCTGGCCGTGGCCCAGCCTGTCTTGAGCCAGCTGCGGGACGTGACCGGAGAAAGCGCGCAGCTTTACCGGCGGCAGGCCGAGGTCCGGGTGTGCGTGGCCGCCGCCGAGCGCGCCAGCGGGCTGCGCGACACCGTGCCGGTGGGGGCGGCGCTGCCGATGACCGCGGGGTCGGCCGCGCAGGTGCTGCTGGCCTGGGAAGAGGCGGAGCGGATGCACCGGGGGCTGCGCGGGGCGAAGTTCACCGCCGCCACGCTCGCCACGGTCAGGAGGAGGGGCTGGGCCGCCAGCGCGGCCGAGCGCGAGGCGGGCGTGGCCTCGGTTTCCGCGCCGGTTCGCGGTCCTGGGGGCAGGGTGCTCGCCGCCATCTCCGTCTCCGGCCCGATAGAGCGCCTTGGCCGGTCTCCCGGCCGCCTGCACGCGGCCGCGGTGGTAGCCGCGGGAGAGAGGATCAGCGACCTGCTGCGGGCAGACAACCGGACCTGATCGCGGCCGTCGCGGCGACTAATGATCAACGCGGCCAACATTAGTCCTACCGCTCGGGCACCCTCGCGGCTTACTGTCGAAATAACGGCATAGTGATGCAAGCCAGGCAGAAGGGGCGCCTGCGATGAGAAGGTCGCGGCAATGAAGGCAGCCGTCGTCAAGGAGAGCGCGCCCGGCGAACGGCGCGTCGCCCTCGTACCCGAGACCGTCGCGCGGCTGCGGCAGGCCGGGATCGAGGTGCTGGTGGAGTCCGGGGCGGGAGATGGTGCGTGGTTTCCCGACGGACTGTACGAGGATGCAGGAGCGAGGATAGTCAGCCGCGCCGGCCTGTACGAGGATGCCGACGTCATCCTCACCGTGACCAGGCCCCAGCCGGCCAGCCTGCGCCGCGGCCAGGCGGTCATCGGGATGCTGTCACCGCTCATCTACCCGCGGGACGCGGCGGCCCTGGCCGGCCGGGGGGTCACGGCGATCAGCCTCGACGGCCTGCCGCGCACCCTGTCTCGCGCGCAGGGCATGGACGCGCTGTCGTCACAGGCCAACGTGGCGGGGTACAAGGCGGCCATCGTGGCCGCCGAGTCCTATGGCCGGTTCTTCCCGCTGCTGATCACGGCGGCCGGGACCGCCCGGCCCGCCAGGCTCCTCGTGCTGGGCACCGGCGTGGCGGGCCTGCAGGCCATCGGGACGGCACGCCGGCTCGGCGCCCAGGTCACTGGCTACGACGTCCGCCCCGCCAGCCGGGGCGAGGTGGAGTCCCTGGGGGCGATGTTCCTCGAGCTCGCCTCCGTGACGAACGCGGCGGGTGAGGGCGGCTACGCCCGCGAGCTCACCGAGCAGGAGCGCCAGGCCCAGCAGGCCGAGCTTGAGGAGCACATCGCCCGCCACGACGTCGTGATCACGACCGCCCAGGTGCCCGGGCGCAAGCCACCGCTGCTCGTCACCGACGACGCGGTCAAGAAGATGGCCCCGGGCTCGGTCATCGTCGACATGGGCGCCTCCGCGCTCGGCGGCAACGTCGCGGGGTCGCAGCCCGGCGAGGTCGTCGTCACCGGGAACGGGGTGACGATCATCGGCGCGCAGAACCTGCCGAGCACCGTCCCCACCGCCGCGTCCAACGCCTACTCGCGGAACATCTCCGCGCTCCTGCTGCACATGGTCTCCGACGGATCGCTGGCCATCGACACCAGTGACGAGATCCAGGCCGGAGTCGTCATCGCCCACGACGGCGCGGTCGTCCACCCGGCCGTGGCCAGGCTCCTGGCCAGCCAACCCGAGTAAGGAGACGAGCATGTCGACCGCCCTGGTAACCGACCTGACGATCTTCGTGCTGGCGCTGCTCGTCGGCATCGAGGTCATCGGCAAGGTCCCGGCCACGTTGCACACCCCGCTCATGTCGGCCGCCAACTCCATCCACGGGATCGTGCTGGCCGGGGCGCTGCTCATCGGCGTCAGCGCGCACAGCGTCGTCGGGTACGTGCTGGCCTTCGTCGCCTCCTTCTTCGCGGCCGCCAACGTGGTCGGCGGCTACGCGGTGACCGGGCGGATGCTGAAGATGTTCCGCCGCAGGGTAACGCCGGGCGCGCCCGCCGCGGTGCCCGCGGGCAAGAGCGGGCCGGCCAGCAATGGGGGGCCGGCCCGGCGCGAGGGGACGGCCGGGTCATGAGCAGCTTCACGACCAACATCCAGCTCGTCTACATCCTGGCGGCCGCCTGCTTCGTGGTGGGCCTGCACCTGATGAACTCGCCCGCGACGGCCAGGCGGGGCAACCAGGTGTCAACCGCGGGGATGGCCGTCGCCGTCGTGGCCACGCTGATCCTGCTGATCCACGCGGGCACCGTGACGGGGACCGGCTGGACGGTGATCATCGTCGGCGCCCTGCTCGGCTCGGCCGCCGGGCTGCAGTCGGCCCGCAAGGTCCAGATGACGGCGATGCCGCAACTCGTGTCGATGTTCAACGCCGTCGGCGGCGGGGCGGCGGCGCTGGTGGCCGTGTACGGCTACCTGCACGACGAGTCGACGAAGGCCGGCGTGCTTGGCACCACCACCGTCACTACGGCCCTCGACGTGATCATCGGGTCGGTGACCTTCACCGGCTCGCTGATCGCCGCGGGGAAGCTGCAGGGGATCATCACCGGGCAGCCGGTGGTGCTGCGAGGCGGCCGCCTGCTGAACGTGGCGCTGGCGGTCATCGCCGTGGGCGCCGCCGCGTTCCTGCTGACCACGGCGAGCCTCCCGGCCCTGCTGATCGTCGTCCTCGCGGCCCTGGCATTCGGCGTCATGATGGTGCTGCCGATCGGCGGCGCGGACATGCCGGTCGTGATCTCGCTGCTCAACGCGTTCACAGGGACGGCGGTCGCGATGGCCGGCTTCGTCATCACGAACTGGGCGCTGATCGTCGCCGGGGCGCTGGTCGGCGCGTCAGGAGGCATCCTCACCAAGCTGATGGCCGACGCGATGAACCGGTCGCTTGGCAACATCATCATCGGCGGCTTCGGGACAGGGGACAGCGCGGTGCCGGTTGCCGCCGCGGCCGACGCGCAGATCAAGTCGGTCGCCGCCGACGACGCGGCGATCCAGCTCGCGTACGCCTCAAAGGTGATCGTGGTGCCCGGCTACGGCCTGGCCGCCGCGCAGGCGCAGCATGCCATCGCGGAACTCGCCCAGGTCCTGGCGGCCCGGGGCATCGAGGTGAGCTACGCGATCCACCCGGTCGCCGGCCGCATGCCCGGCCACATGAACGTCCTGCTGGCCGAGGCGAACGTCCCCTACCCGCAGCTCAAGGAGATGGACGAGATCAACCCGGAGTTCGGGCGGGCCGACGTGGCCCTGGTGATCGGCGCGAACGACGTGACTAACCCGGCCGCACGGCGTCCGGGGACGGCGATCTCCGGCATGCCGATCCTGGACGTCGACCAGGCGAAGTCAATCATCGTCGTGAAGCGCTCGATGGCCTCTGGCTACGCCGGCATCGACAACGAGCTGTACACCAACCCGAAGACGAGCATGTACTTCGCCGACGCCAAGAAGGCCCTCGCCGAGATGACCTCCGCGGTCAAGACGCTCGTCGGCTGATTTGCTCACGACCGCTCCCCCGGTCGTGACCGGGCCAATTGCCCTACCCGCTTACGTCCAGTGAGTTACACGACTATCAGCCGCCAATTAGTATCGGGACAGTGAATCGACCTCATCGCGCGTGGGCGCTGGCCGCCCTGGCCGGGCTGGGGCTGGTGGCTGGATGCACCGGCGGCGCCACGGCCACGACCCCGGTGGGCAGGCCCGCAAGCAGCACTGCTCCTGCCGGTACCGCTCCCGCCAGCTCGACGCCGGCCGGCCAGCACTCGGTCGCGCCGGCCGGCACGCCACTGTCGGCCGGGCAGTCGCCGTCCGCTGTGCTCGCGGCGGCCCTGGCCGCGCTCAAGGCCGGCCCGGCCGTGCACGTCGGCATCAGCAGCACCACCTCGCAGGGGGGCATCACCTTCTCCGACGACGCCACGGCCAGCGGCGGGCGCCAGCTGATCAGCACCAGCGAGGGCGGCGACATAACGATCCTGCTCGTCGGCGGCATCGGGTACGTCCAGTCCAACGTGGCCGGCCTGGTCGGCTTCATGCAGGTGCCGCAGTCCCAGGCGCAGTCGCAGGCCGGCCGGTGGATCTCCCTGCGGCCCGGTGATGAGCTGGGCCAGAACACCTACGACGACGTGACCGACGGGATAACGCTGTCGTCGGTGGCCACCGAGCTGTCGCTTGCCGGGCCGCTCAAGCTGACCGGCCCGACGACCGTGGCCGGCCAGCAGGCGCTGGGCGTGCAGGGACGCGCCCCGGCCAGCATGCAGTTGCCAAGCTCCGCCCGAATCACCCTCTACGTGGCGACCAGCGACGCCCGCCCGCTGCGCTACCAGGTGTCCGGGGTTAACGGCTACCAGAACCAGATCACCTTCAGCGACTACGGGGAGAGCGTCAAGCTGGCCGCCCCGTCCGGCGCGATCCCCGCCTCAGGGGGCACGCCCATCGTGACGTGAGGGCGGTCCGCGGTGGGCTGGTGGCGGTCCTGGCGGCACTCGGGCTGCTGGCGGGATGCATCGGCGACGCCGCGAGCGCGGCCCCGCTGTCGGAGGAATCGCCATCGGCCGTGCTGGCGACCGCCCTGGCCGCCCTCGAGGCCGGCGAGTCGGTGCACATCGCCATCAGCACCACGACGTCTCAGGGAACCGTCACCTGCTCCGACGAGGCCACCGCGGACGGCGGCTGGCACGTGCTGACGACGGAGACGGGCGGGCACGTGTCGATCGTGCTCATCGGCACCGTGGGCTACGTCGCAGGCAACGCGGCCGGGCTCGTCAGCCTCATGCAGGTTCCTGGACCGGAAGCTCACCTGGAGGCGGGACAGTGGGTGGCCGTCCGGCCGGGCCAGCAGGTGGGGGCGAGCAGCTATGACTACATCACCGGCGGCATTACGCTATCGTCGGTCGCCTCGCAGGTGACGCCGACCGGGCCGCTAACCCTGACCGGGCCGGTGACCGTCGATGGCCAGCAGGTCATTGGCGTTCAAGGGCGCGCCCCGGCCAGCATGCAGCTGGCGGCCGGGGCCCGTGCCACCCTGTACGTGGCGACCAGTGACGCGCGGCCGGTGCGCTATGAGGTGTCCGGGGGCAGCGGCTACTTCGACCAGGTCACGTTCGGCAACTGGGGCCAGCGGGTGGTGCTTGTCGTCCCGCCGCACGCGATCCCGGCCACCCAGTTGCAGACGCCCAGGCCGACCTGAGGCCGCCGGCCCTCATCCTGGTGAGCCCGCCACCGGGACGGGCGGGCGGCCGCCGAGCAGGCTGACCGCGGCCGCCGCGGCCCTTGAGGCGGCCAGCGCGGCTGACGTCAGCCCGGCACCGCTCAGCCCGGCGCCGCTCAGCCCGGCGCCGCTCAGCCCGGCGCCGCTCAGCCCGGCGCCGCTCAGCCCGGCGCCGCTCAGCCCGGCGCCGCTCAGCCCGGCACCGCTCAGCCCGGCGGCGAGGAAGCCAGCGCAGAAGGCGTCTCCCGCTCCCGTCGTGTCCCGCGGGACCGACGCGACCGCGGGGAACCGCAGCGGTCGGGAGTCCCTCGTCGCGACCAGCCCGCCGTCCGGCCCGAGCTTCAGTGCGACCACCCCGTAGCACCGGGCGAGGCTAGCCGCCATCGCCGCCGGGTCCGGGCCGGCCGTCAGCGTCGCCGCCTCGTCCCGGTTGGGGAAGCACACGGCGGCGCCCTCGGTCCACCGGATGAAGTCCCCCGGCGGGAGCCGGGCGAGGAACGCCGCTGAGCCGGGATCGACGGTGAACGGTATCGCACGCCTGCGGGCCTCCTCGATCAGGCCCAGGGCGACCTGGCGCGTACCGGCCTCGAAGAGCGTGTAGCCCGTGAGATGCAGCAGCGCCGCCTCGTCCAGCAGGGCCGACGGCACGTCCGAGGCGACCAGCCGCAGGTTCGCGGCCCGGTCGGTGATCATCGTCCGCTCGCCGTCGGCCTCGACCAGGACGACGATCGAGCCGGTGGCGAGCGAGTCGTCGACCGCCAGCCGGGCGGACACCCCGAAGCGGGCCAGTTCCAGCCGGTGGAACTCGGCATCGAGGCGGCCCACCCGTCCCGCGAACACCACGTCGAGCCCGAGGTACCCCATCCAGGCGGCCTGGTTCGCGGCCGACCCGCCCGGACGCGCGCGGACCGAGGCCGCGTTATCCGCTCCCGCCACGACCGCTCCGGCCGGCTCCACCAGAACGTCGTTGATCACGTCCCCGACCACGAGGACCCGGCCGCCGCTACCGGGCAAGGGCTGCCCAGGCGGTGGCGATCTCGCCCGCGAGGGCGATGTTGCCCCGGGCGACGTCCAGGTTGACGGCCACGCTCGCGCCGCCGGTGGCCCGCTGCATGTAGTCGAGCAGGAACGGCGTCACCGCCTTGCCGCGCACGCCTGCCGCGTCGGCCGCCTCCAGGGACTCGGCGAGCACCCGGTCGTGCAGCTGCGGATCGAGCTGGGCCGAGGGCGGCAGCGGGTTGCCGACCAGCAGCGCGGCCGGATCGCCAATGAGGTCACGGGCAGCCATCACCGCGGCGATCTCCTCGGCCTCCTCAACCCGCCAGTCCAGGTCCTGGCCTGAGTCGGTCAGGTAGAACGCCGGGAACCTGCTGGTCCGGTACCCGACGACCGCCACGCCCAGCGTCTCTAGTCGCTCCAGCGTCGCCGGAATGTCGAGGATGGACTTCACCCCGGCCGACACCACGGTGATCCGCGTCCGCGAGAGCACGGTCAGGTCGGCCGACTCGTCGAACGACTCGGCGTGCCCCCGGTGCACCCCGCCGAGGCCCCCGGTCGCGAACACCCGGATGCCCGCCAGCGACGCGAGCACGGACGTCGCCGCGACCGTGGTCCCACCGGTCCGCTTCATGGCCATGGCCAGCCCCAGGTCCCGACTCGACACCTTGACGACCGACTCGTCAAGGGCGATCCGCTCCAGCTCCGACGGGGAGAGCCCGACCCTGGGCAGGCCATCGATCAGCGCGATCGTCGCTGGGGTCACGCCCGCGGACAGCAGCAGTTCCTCAAAGGACCGGGCTGCGGTCAGGTTCCCCGGCCGGGGCAGTCCGTGCGAGATGATCGTCGATTCCAGCGCCACGACGGGGCGGCCCGCCGAGAGGGCGGCCTGAACGACGGGGGAAAGAGATGGCATTGGGGCTGGTAGTGCGGGCATGACAGGAGATTATCGGTCTCCCACCGGCGCCTGGCAGGGCCTGGGGTGCGTGGCGGGCCTTGGCAACGATCGCTAGCGGAGGTCAGTGCAGTGCCTGAGCAGACTAAGTTCACTCTCGACGAGTCGCAGATCCCCGACGCCTGGTACAACGTCGTCCCGAGCCTCCCCTCGCCTCCTCCCCCGCCGCTAGACCCGGGAACCCTGCAGCCAATGGCCCTCGATGACCTCGCGCCGCTGTTCCCCATGGAGCTGATCAGGCAGGGAAACACCGGCGAGGGCTACATCGACATCCCCGGCCCTGTGATGGATGCGTACCGGCTGTGGCGGCCCACCCCGCTGTTCCGCGCGAGAAGGCTGGAGGAGCTGCTGAGCACGCCGGCCCGGATCTACTACAAGTACGAGGGCTCCTCCCCGTCCGGCGGCCACGAGGGCAACACCGCGATCCCGCAGGCGTACTACCACTCGATCGAGGGAACCATGCGGCTCACCACCGAGACCGGCGGCGGGCAGTGGGGCAGCTCGCTCGCGTTCGCCGCAGCGCGCTATGGCATGGAGTGCGAGATCTGGATGGCCCGTGCGGCCTACGACCAGAAGCCGGACCGCCGCACCCTCATGCAGACCTGGGGAGCAACCGTGCATCCCAGCCCAAGTCGCGCCACGCAGGCGGGGGTCAAGGTCCTCGCCGACCACCCCGACTCCCCTGGCAGCCGGGGCATCGCGATGAGCGAGGCGGTTGAGGCGGCGGAGGGCAGCGCGGGGACCCGCTACGTGCCGGGCAGCGTCCTGAACCACGTGCTGCTGCACAACACCGTCATCGGCCAGGAGGCGATGAGGCAGCTTGAGCTGGCGGGCGAGGATGGTGGGCCGGACCTGATCGTTGGCTGCGCCGGCAGCGGGTCAAGCCTGTCCGGGCTGTTCTTTCCCTTCCTCAAGGAGAAGCTGGAAGGCCGCACCAACCTGGTGATCCGGGCGGTCGAGACGGCGGCCTCCCCGTCCTACACCCGCGGCAGCTACTCCTATGACTTCGGCGACACGGCCGGGCTGACCCCGCTGGTCAAGATGCACACCCTCGGCCATAACTTCATGCCCGCCCCGGTGCAGGCAGGTGAGCTTCGCTACCACGGCACGGCGCCGCTGATGTCGCACATGTACGACCTGGGGCTGTTCGAGACAGTGGCCAAGACGCAGGTCGAGTCCTTCACCGCCGCGGTGACGTTCGCCCGGGCCGAAGGCATCGTGCCCGCGCCTGAGCCGGCGCTGGCGATCGCGTCGGTCATCGAGGAGGCCGAGCGCTGCGCCAAGCGCGGCAAGGAGAAGGTCATCCTGCTCGCGGTGTGCGGGCATGGCCATTTCGACATGAACGGGTATGAGCTTCACCTGGCGGGCGAGCTTAAGGACCACGAGGTGCCACAGGATAATATCGACGCCTCCCTGGGCTGCCTTCCCGTGGTGTCCTTATCCGGTTCCCGCGGATCGGCGCGGCCGGGGCAGGGGCGCCCCGGCCGCCAGGTAACCCACCGTCAGCGCCCGCGACGGCGGGCGACGGATGAGGCAAGGCTGTCCAGGGCGCCGGCGGTCATGGACAGGTCCATGCACGCGTCGGTCACGGACTGGCCGTAAGTGAGGGTCGCCGGGGCACCCGGTTCCTGGCGCCCGCCCACGAGGAAGCTCTCCATCATGACGCCGATCAGCCCGCGCTCCCCCCCGATGACCTGCTCGGCCAGGGACTGGCAGACGGCGGGCTGCCGCGAGTAGTCCTTGCTGCTGTTCCCGTGGCTGGCGTCGACCATGATCCGGCGGGGCAGGCCGACCGCGGAGACAAGGTCAAGTGCCTTGCTGACGTGCTCGGCGGAGTAGTTCGGCCCACTGCGCCCGCCCCGCAAGATCACGTGGGTGTCGATGTTGCCCGCCGTGGTCACGACCGCCGCCGCACCCGCCGGGGTGACGCCGAAGAACGTGTGCGAGGTCCCGGACGCGCGGCAGGCGTCCACGGCGACCTGCACGTCGCCGTCGGTGCCGTTCTTGAAGCCAACGGGCATCGACAGGCCGGAGGCGAGCTGGCGGTGCACCTGGCTCTCCGTGGTGCGTGCCCCGATCGCGCCCCAGGTCACGGTGTCGGCGATGTACTGCGGGGTGATGGGGTCCAGCCACTCGCAGCCAACAGGCAGGCCGAGCCCGAGGATGTCAAGGAGCAGGCGGCGCGCGGTGCGCAAGCCCCGGTGGACGTCGTAGCTGCCGTCCATGTTGGGGTCGTTGATCAGGCCCTTCCACCCGGTCACCGTGCGCGGCTTCTCGAAATAAACGCGCATCACGATCAGCAGGTTCTCAGCGTGCCGGTCGCGCAACTCGGTGAGGTGGCGAGCGTAGTCGATCGCGGCCTTCGGGTCGTGCACCGAGCACGGTCCCGTGATGACCAGCAGCCGGTCGTCGGAGCCGTCGAGCACCGCGCGGACCTCGGCCCTGCTGCGCTCAACGATTTGCGACTCGGCGTCACCCAGCGGCAGCTCATCCAGCAGTGCGGCCGGCGACAACAGCGGCTCGTAACCGGTTATCCGGGTGTCTCTGACGCCTGACATCGGGATTCTCCTCCCGGGCGAGCCGCACCCCGTGTCCTTGCAGGAGCCAGCTGCGCCCTAGTTCTTGGCAGGGCTGTGATGGCCCCGTCGTTGGGCTGGCTCCAGGCGGTAGATAAGCGCACGCGAGTACGCATGGCCCCACCCGGAGCCCGCGTAAAGCGCCAATACCACCGTGACACAAGAAGTAATCCTACACGCACTCCGTCGCCCGGGGACGCCTCAGTGCCATAATCCGGACCTGCCCGGCCGCAAAGCCCATCATATCGGATACTTACTCTCCGATAAAGAGCTGCAACTGTCAGTGACAGAAGGGGAGAATGACCCCGTGAACCGCCTCGATCTCGCCGATGCTTTCATCACGCTCTTCGCCCTGCTCGGACCGCAGAAGGTGCTGCTGTCCGTGGCCCGGATGGCCCGCACGAGGGAAGTGCGCCACGTACGGCTCGTGATGGCCTACGCGGCGCTGGCCGCGGCGTGCGTCGGAGTCGGCTGCACGCTGGTGGGGCCGTGGCTGGCGTCGTTCTTTCACATCACCGCCGCTTCTGAGGAGATCGCGGCCGGCCTTGTGTTCTTCATCTACGCGGTCTGCCTGGTCTTCGGCATCCACCTTGGCGACGCGGCCAGCGCGGAGGCAGGCTCGGCCGACCACCGCGAGGAGGAGCGGACGGTCAGCGACGGCCAGCAGGCCGGGCACCCACCGGATCGGGGCCGGCTGGGGGGCGACGGCTTTCGCATGCTCCTGTTGCCGTTCATCGTCAGCCCACTCGGCGTGGCGGCCGCGCTTGAGGGGTCGCTGACCGCGAGCGACTGGTCCTCCCGTGGCATCGTGGCGGGGGCCTACGCGGCCGTCGTCGCCGTGGACCTGCTCGCCGCCGTGCTGCTTGCGCCGCTCATGCGCCGCATTCACGTGAGCTCGCTGGAGGTGCTCTCCCGACTCCTCGGCATCCTGCTGTCCGCGGTCGGCGTGAACCTCTTCCTTGAGGGCCTGGCCGCGCTGGGCGTCCATGTAGCCCACGGCTAGCGAGCGGACTGTGCTCCAGTCCAATTGAGGAGCTGTTTTACACAGCGGAAACAGGCAATTGCCGCCTAGCAGAAAAAATCCCAGTCAAGATATTGATGTGCGAAAATGTTCTAGCTAGCATCACTCCTCAGATGGCCCTCTGACCCATCCCAGACGAGAGGTGATCCCCGCCCATGGAACGCGTTCTCCGAAGAACCGTCATCTGTCTGCTCGCCGCAGTCCCTGCACTCGGCCTGTTCATCGGCGTCGGCGTAGCCGCAAGTGCAAGCGTCCGGCCGGCCGACAAGAGCATCTCGACCGAAAAGTATGCGGCGGCCAAGGACGCCGCAGTCGCTTTCGTCAAAAGCCTGAAGGTCGGCTACCACTCCAAGAATCACCCGCTGGCCGGGCATGCGACCGGACAGGTCAAGGGCCTGACCCAGGTCCAGTCGACCAACTGGTCCGGTTACGCGGACACGGGCAGCGGGTTCAGCTCGGTTTCCGCGACCTGGAACGAGCCGACCCCGAGCTGCAGCGGCCGGTCGACCGCGCTGGCCGCGTTCTGGGTCGGCATCGACGGGTACACCAGTGCCTCGGTCGAGCAGGACGGCACGCTCATCGAGTGCTACGAGGGCGGGACTTACCAGTTCAGCTGGTGGGAGATCTACCCGGTCAACTCCGTCCAGGTGGTCGGCGAGTCGGTCGCGGCAGGCGATGCCATCACCGCCACCGTGACCAGGACCGGCACGAGCTACAAGCTCAGCGTCACCGACTCCACCCACACGGCCAACAGCTTCTCCACGACGCAGACCTACGCGGCCGCCGCGGACAGCAGCGCCGAGTGGATCGCCGAGGCCCCCAGTGGCTCGACCGGCGTCGAGCCGCTCGCGAAGTTCAGCACCTGGAATGACGCGAACTCGAAGGTGACCGCCGGCTCCACATCCGGGGTGATTTCCTCCTTCAGCGATGACGAGATCACCATGATCACCAGCTCTGGTGCGACCGAGGCCCAGCCCAGCGCGCTCAATGGCGCGGGCAACGGCTTCAGCGTCGCCTGGGTACGCTCCTAGTACACCAGCGCCTAACGGTGGCCGGTGGCCAGGCCTAGCCTGGCCACCGGCCACTGCCTTTTCCCCGCCTCCCCCGTCCAACTTGCCGGAAAAGGGGCGAATTACACCGCTTTCGTCCGCTGATAATTCTGGTAAACGCGGTACGGTTGCCACCACAGTAGTTGTAATGCGTCCAATGTTGAACTCTGTAAGGCAGGTGGTGAAGCGCTGATGCGCAACGGCCGCGGGTCCCCGGGATAAGAGAAAGCCGCCCCGAGGGGCGGCTGACACGGTGATGGTGGTAGCCCCGACCGGATTCGAACCGGCGTTACCGCCTTGAGAGGGCGACGTCCTAGGCCACTAGACGACGGGGCCATGCGATCCAGGTGAGCGTGCAGTGGTCAACCGCGAGTGCATCGCTTGGCGCTACACCACTAGCCACTACTCAGTCTGGGGTTCCCGCTGGGATTCGAGGTTCCCTGCGGACGTTGTACACCATACCGCCTCCGGGCGAGCGGGGCCAACTCGCGCGGCGGCGCGGCGGCACCGCCTCAGCGATCAGCCCGCTTCATTGGCCCCGCCCCCGGTGGCCAGGCGCATCGCCGCCACGACGAGGTCGGCGTTGCCATCGGCGACCGACCCATCCGGCAGCAGGGTCGTGTCCTCGAGGCCGACCCGGACGTGGAAGCCCGCACCGGCGGCCCAGCGGATGACGTCCCAGGTCGCCAGGTCGTACCCGTGGTGGACCTGCGGCACGGTAATGCCACGCTCGCGCAGTTGCGCTGACGCCGCCGAGCTGACCGCGACCGCCTCGGCCCGGACGCGCGTGGTGGGCTCGAGCAAGACCTGGAAGGCTCGGGTCGCCAGTGCCGACTGCGCGAGCAGGGCCACGTCGCCCACGGTCCACACCCCGGCCTCGACCGCTATGCCCAGGCGGTCGGTGAGCAGGCCGGCAAGATCGTCGACGCCGGGCTCGCTGACGTTGACCGACGCGAAATCGGGCTTGTCGGGACCGGTCCAGCCCGCGACCAGCGCCAGCCTGCGCGAGACGTCGCCCTGTACTGTCCAGATGCCGGTCGTCACCCCGACCGGCAGGCCGGAAGCGGCACGAATCGCCGCCACCGAGGGCAGCACGTCCGCGGGGTCAAGGGACTGCTCACCGGAGGCGGTCCGTGGATGCACGTGGATGGCCCGGGCCCCGGCCGCGGCGACGGCCCTCGCCTCGGCCGCCAGCTCGCGGGGAGTCCATGGGACGGCGGGGTGCTCGGCGCGGCTGGTGCCGCCGTTGAGGCAGGCCGTCAGGAATGCGACGTTTCCCGCAGGCGAGGCCCCCCACGCGGGCACGGCATCTCTTGAAAGCACAGCACCCCCCGGAACGGCCAACAGCCACCGTAAACACATGTAGCACGGAAGCAGCCATCGGCGCCTCCGTGCTACAGGAGCAAGCTGGGGTACCAGGACTCGAACCTAGACTAACAGGGCCAGAACCTGTCGGGCTGCCAATTACCCCATACCCCAAGGGCTAGCAGTCACGGCCCTCCCGGACCGCGCTCACGCAGTCTATAGGATGCCGGGCGCACTCTCCAAAGCGGATCAGGACGGCGTTACGGCCGCGACGAGGCTCCCGCGACCGGTCGCCTGGCCTGCTCACGACCCCGCTCGCCGGGCTGGCCGACCCCGGTATCGGCCATTACCGTGCGCTTCATCCGGTTAGAGTTCCTTGCGGGGGTCATCCAGCGATGCCGATCCCCGCTCGGCAGGCCGGACGGGATGCCAGTCGTCGCGCCCGCCTGCCGGACAACAATGACGTGAGACCCCTCACCGAACGGAGACCGCCATGCCGTGGTACGACCTGCCGTTGGAAAAGCTCCGCGACTACCGCACGCCCACCGCCGAGCCCGCGGGACTCGACGACTGGTGGGCAGCGAAGCTCGCGACGGCACGCGGGGTGGGAACCGATCCACGGATCGTTCCGAATGGGGAAGGCATTTATGACCCCGTCGAGGTCTACGACGCGGAGTTTTCCGGCGCGGGCGGCGACCGCATCCGGGCCTGGTACCTGCGGCCCGCTGGCGCGGGCGGTGCCACCCCGCACGTGGTGAAGTTCGTCGGGTACGGCGGTGGCCGGGGCGTGCCGGGCGAGCACATCCTGCTGCCCGCCCTCGGCTACGCGGTGCTGGTGATGGACAGTCGCGGCCAGGGCGGCCGCTGGTCGTCCGGCGCGACCGGCGACGGCGCTGACGGCCCGGAGAACTCGCTAGTGATGACCCGGGGTATCGCCAGCCCTGAGACGTACTACTACACCCGGATGTTCACCGACGCCGCTCGCGCGGTCGACGCGGCGCGGTTCCTGGCCGGCCCGGACGCCCCGCTGGCGGTCACCGGGCACAGCCAGGGCGGCGGGCTGGCGCTTGCGGCCGCCGCGCTGCACGCGGGCGAGGGCGGGGAGACGATCAGCGTCTGCCACTCCGACACCCCGTTCCTGTGCGACATCCAGCGGGCGATCACGCTGGCTCCGCACGCGCCGTACACCGAGGTGCCCGAGTTCCTTGACCGGAACGTGGACCTGATCGACGCGGCCCTGGACACGCTGCGCTACATCGACTGCGCCCTGCTCGCCCGCCGCGTCACCGCCAAGACCCTGATGAGCGTCGCCCTGATGGACGACATCTGCCCGCCCTCCACCGTCTTCGCCGCCTACAACGAGATCCCGGGGACAGCCAAGGACATCGCCGTGTACCCCTACAGCGGCCACGCCGTGCCGCAGGTGCACGCCGAGCGCCAGTTGCGGCACCTGCGCGAGCACCTGCCCGCCTGACGCCGCTGTGCGCCTGGCTCCCGTTCCCGTGGGCTCTCGTTCCCGTGGTTCCCGTTCCCGCCCGGGGAACGGGGGCCGCGCCCGGCTGATCAGTCCCTGATGATCACTCGGTTGGTAAGGGTGCCGATCGTCTCGATGGTGACCGATACCTCGTCGCCGTGCTCGAGGGGGCCGACGCCCTCGGGCGTGCCGGTGAGCAGCACGTCCCCGGGCAGCAGCGTCATGACCGAGCTGACGTAGGCGATCAGGGACGGCACGTCCCACAGTAGTTCACGAGTGCTCGCGTGCTGCTTGACATCGCCATTGACCGTGGTCGTCAGCCCGAGATCCGAAGGGTCGGCCGCGGTCTCGATCCAGGGCCCGAGCGGGCAGAACGTATCGAACCCCTTGGCCCGCGTCCACTGGCCGTCCTGGCGCTGGAGGTCGCGGGCGGTCACGTCATTCGCGCAGGTGTAGCCGAAGATCACGTCCTCCGCCCGCTCCAGGGGCACATCACGGCAGAGCCGGCCGATGATCACGGCGAGCTCGCCTTCAAAATCCACCTGCTGGGTGAGCTTGACCGGGTAGGCGATCCGGTCGCCGTGCCCGGTCACCGACGTGGATGGCTTGAGGAAGAGCACCGGCTCGGCTGGCGGCTCGCCGCCCATCTCGCGGGCGTGGGCCGCGTAGTTCTTGCCGATCGCCACGACCTTGCTCGGCAGCACCGGGGCGAGCAGCCGGACCTCGGCCAGCGGGTAGCGCTGGCCGGTGAAGCGCACGCTTCCCGTGTCGGTGCCGAACGGGTGCCCGAACAGTTCCGCGACAGTGAGCGCCGATTCACCTTCCACGACGCCGTAGGCGACCCCGTCGCCCTTGGCGAACCTCGCGATACGCACGTCCCTTGCCTTTCAGTTGACCCCGCGCGTCGTGCTTCCCGACGCGGCCGCCCGGCTTACCCTACCGAGGGAAATGGGACAGCGCGCCCGGCTACTGCTGGTACCCCTCCACTTCGGCGACGGGTCGCGCCTGCGCGCCGTCCGCGCTCTCGCCGAACTCTCGCTTGGCGCGCCGTTGCCGCAGCAGGTCCCAGCACTGATCCAACGCCTCTTCTGCGGAACGCAACTGCTCGCGCTCGTGTTCCGAGCTGAGCTCGCCGGCCGCGAGCTGGCCGCGCAGTCGGTGTTCTGTGTCGATCAGGCCGCTGATCCGCTCCAGGATCTCCTTGTCGTTCATAAGCCCTACCGTACGATGTCACGCGCCCAGGCGTCAGCAAGAGCCCGGCGCTGTGCGCCGCGCGCCGCGCCAGGCGAGGGCCGGGGCCGCGAGCGCCATCAGGGCGGCGAGCACGATGGTGATGCTGAAGGCGAGGCGCAGGCCAACCACGCTGGCCAGCGCGCCGATGACGGCCGGGCCCGCGGTCATGCCCGCGTAGCCCATGGCGACGACCTTGCCCAGGCCGGCTCCCGGCCGGTCCGGGTCGGCACGGCCGCCGGCGGCGAAGACCTGCGGTATCGAGCTCGCCAGGCCCGCGCCGAGCAGGGTGAACCCGGCGATCGCCAGTGGCGGGCTGCTGAGCGCCAGGGCGGCGACCAGGCCGATCAGCGAGATGACGGCGCAGGTCCTGATCAGCCTGGGCGGGCCGAAGCGGCGCACCAGGCGATCACCGACGAGGCGGCCGATCGTCATCGTTACCGAGAAGGCGGCGAACGCCAGGGCCGCGAGCCCCTGCGTGGTGCCGAGGTTGTCATGCAGGTAGACGGCGCTCCAGTCACCGACCGCGCCCTCGATGACCAGGCCGCAGACGGCCAGGACGCCGAGGGCCAGGACCACTTGCCAGACCGGGCGGGTCACGCCGGGGGCCTGAGTGGCCACGGCCTCGGGAGCGTGGCCTGGGCCGGCGCCGGGCAGCAGCCAGCGGCCCAGCGTGAGTAGCGCGACAAGGCCCGCTCCCCCACCGAACGCCAGTGTGGGCAGCGCCGCCAGGCCGGCCCAGGCGAACGCTCCGCCCGCCAGCGACCCGAAGATGGCACCGAGGCTGTAGCAGGCATGCAGGGACGTCATCACGGGGCGGCCGTAGCCGGCCTCGACCCGGACGCCCTGGGCGTTTTGCGCCACGTCAAGCATCCCGCCGAAGAAGCCGTACACGAGCAGCGGGACCGCGATGCCCGCCAGGTTGTGCGCGAGGCCAGGCAGCACGACCAGCACGCAGACGCCGATGCCGCCGATCCGCGTCATCGCCGCGCTGCCCACCCGGTCGACCAGTCGCCCGGCCAGGTAGGAGCCGCCCACGAGGCCCACGGGGATGGCGAACAGCGCCACCCCGAGCGTGCCGTCCGACAGGTGCGCTTGCCCCTTGACCGCCGGGATCCGGGCCAGCCAGACCCCAGCCACCAGCCCCATGACCGCGAAGTACACGGACACTGCGATGCGCGCCCGGCGCAGTTCCTCTGTCACCACGCCGGATTCACGCATGGGGGCACCCTATATCGGTCGGGTCAGTCGGGCCTCTTTCTGTCAGACTGGTCAGCCTCTGCCGGTCAGGTCGGTCAGCCTCTGCCGGTCAGGTCGGTCAGGCCTCCGGCTCGCGGCCGGAGCGGAGCAGGCAGTAGGTGACGGCCTGCTCCAGGGCGTGCCAGGAGGCGGCGACGATGTTCTCGTCCACGCCGACGGTGTTCCAGGAGTCGCCCTTGGCCTCCTGCGAGGAGGAGGTGGACTCGACCAGGACGCGGGTGATCGCGCCGGTGCCTTGCGAGCCCTCAAGGATGCGGACCTTGAAGTCGGTCAGCGCCATGACGGCGAGCTCGGGGAAGGTCTGCTCGAGAGCCGAGCGCAGCGCCTTGTCCAGCGCGTTGACCGGGCCGTTGCCCTCTCCGACGGCGATGACGCGCTCGCCCTTGACCAGGAGCTTCACCGTGGCCTCGCTGGTCACGTCGCCCGAGGCACGCTGCTCTACGATCACCCGCCATGACTCGACGGTGAAGTAGTGCGCCCGCGACCCGTTCAGCTCATCCCGTAGCAGCAGCTCGAACGAGGCGTCCGCGGCCTCGAAGGAGTAACCGCGGGCCTCGAGGTCCTTGACCCGGTCGGTGACCCGGCCGATAACGGCCCTGCCCTCGTCCCCTGACAGGTCGTAGCCAAGCTCGCGGCCCTTCAGCTCGATCGAGGCCCGCCCGGCCATGTCGGACACGAGCATCCGCATGTCGTTGCCGACCTGGGCCGGGTCGATGTGCTGGTACAGCATCGGGTCGACCCGGACGGCGGAGGCGTGCAGCCCCGCCTTGTGCGCGAACGCGCTCAGGCCCACGTAGGGCTGGTGGGTATCCGGCGCGACGTTGGTCACCTCGCTGATGGCGTGGGCGATCCGGGTCATCTCCCTGATGCCGTCACCGTCAAGCACCTGACGGCCCTTCTTGAGCTGCAGCCCGGCGACGACGGAGAACAGGTTCGCGTTGCCGGATCGCTCGCCGTACCCGTTGGCGGTGCCCTGGACGTGAGTGGCGCCGGCCTCGACGGCGACCAGGGTGTTGGCCACGGCGCACGCGGTGTCGTCGTGGCAGTGGATGCCGACCCGCGCCCCCGTGGCCTCGATGACCGCGCTGACCGCGTCGCCCAGCTCGGTCGGCATCATCCCGCCGTTGGTGTCGCACAGCGCGACCACGTCCGCTCCGGCCCCGACGGCCGCCCGCACGCACTCCAGGGCGTAGGCCGGGTTCGAGCGGTAGCCGTCGAAGAAGTGCTCGGCGTCGAGGAAGACCCGCTGCCCCTCACCGGTCAGGTGCGCCACCGTGTCGCTGATCATGGCCAGGTTCTCGGCCAGCGTCGTGCGCAGCGCGAGCTCAACGTGCCGGTCATGGCTCTTGGCGACAAGCGTGACCACTGGGGCACACGATTCGCGCAAGGCGGCTACTTGCGGGTCGTCGGCGGCCTTGACCCCGGCCTTGCGGGTGGATCCGAAGGCGGCAAGCCTGGCGTGCTTCAGGTTGAGCTCGGCGGCGGCACGGCGGAAGAACTCGGTGTCCTTCGGGATCGCACCCGGCCAGCCACCCTCGATGAAGCCGACGCCCAGCGCGTCGAGGTGCCGGGCGATGACCAGCTTGTCCGCCACCGTGAGGTTCAGCCCCTCTTGCTGGGCACCATCGCGCAGGGTCGTGTCGTAGACGTGGAACCCGTCGTTGAGCATCGCTGCTGTCCGTTCCCTCGAGTCTGGGTTGATGGCACCGCCGCAACAAAAAAGACCCCCCGCGGGATGCGAGAGGTCTGCGCGTCGGCACCGGGCCAGCTACCTTCTCGCTGGCCGCGCCCTGGGGCCTATCCCCTGGGTGCCGACGCGCCGCCGATAATAATCAGCCCGAACGCCACGGAGTCAGTCTGCCACAGGAGGGCAACTGCTTGCCACCCGAGGCCGTGACCCGAAGTCGGTCGTGGTCGCCTGTTGCCCTAGGGACGTGTGTGCGCTACGGGACAGGCGAGCTGGGGGTGGCCTGCGGGACAGACGGGGCCTCCGGCGGGGCCGGGACAGGCGGGGGGCCTCCGGCTCAGGCGGGGCTGAGCCGGAGGTGGCTAAGCGTGGAGGCTAGGCGACCTTGTGGATCCAGCCGAAGGGGTCGGGCTTGTGGCCGTACTGGATGCCGATGAGCTCCTCGCGCAGCCGCATCGTGACCGGGCCGGGCTCGCCGGTGCCGATCGTCCAGCCGCCTGAGGCCCCGTCCACGGCGCCGACGGGGGTGATGACCGCCGCGGTCCCGCAGGCGAACACCTCGGTGATCTCGCCGGAAGCGCAGCCCTGACGCCAGTCGGAGACGGAGATCCGGCCCTCGGCGGCCGGGATGCCCAGCGTCGGCGCCACTCGCAGCAGCGAGTCGCGGGTGATGCCGGGCAGCAGGGTCCCGGTGAGGGGCGGGGTCATGATCCTGGCGTCAGCGCCTGACCCGTACACGAAGTACAGGTTCATGCCGCCCATCTCCTCGACCCACTGGTGGGTGGCCGCGTCGAGCCAGACGACCTGGTCACAGCCGTTGTCGACGGCCTGCTGCTGCGCGAGGAACGCCGCCGCGTAGTTACCGCCGCACTTAACGTTACCGGTGCCACCGGGGGCGGCCCGGGTGTAGTCCTCGGACAGCCACACGCGGACGGTCTTGCTCGCGCCGAAGTAAGCCGCCGCAGGCGAGGCAATCACGCAGAACAGGTAGTCCGACGACGGGTGGTTCACGCCGAGGCCGCGCTGGGTCGCGATCATGAACGGCCGCAGGTACAGGCTGTTGCCCTCCCCGGCCGGGATCCACTCACGGTCCTGGCCGACGAGCAGCTCAAGCGCCTCAAGGAAGGCCTGCTCGGGCAGCTCGGGCATGGCCATCCGGCGCGCCCCGCTGTTGAACCTGGCCGCGTTGGCCTGCGGACGGAACATGGCGACCGACCCGCCATCTTGCCGGTAGGCCTTGAGGCCCTCGAAGAACTCCTGGGCGTAGTGGAAAACCGCGGTGGCCGGGTCGAGGGTGAAGGGGCCGTAAGGCTCCAGCTTGCCGTCGTGCCAGCCACGGTCGGCGCTCCAGCGCAGCGTGATCATGTGATCGGTGAAAGCCTGGCCGAACCCCGGGTTCTCCAGGATTCGCTGTCGCTCGGCGTCCGGGACGCGGGCGGTGGACGGGTGGATCTCGAACTCGATCCCGGTGACGGGGCTGGCGGTCATCACGATCTTCCTTTCCTGGCAGAGCTTGCGGTATTTGGACGTCTAAGGATTGGTGAATCCGGAACGGGGTGCACCGCCGGCTAGCGGCGCACCCCGCCTAGTCATCCCGATACTCGCTTGGCGATGTCGTCGCCAATCTCCACGGTAGACCGTATCCCCTGACGCTCGGCAACATCATCGGCAACGGCTTGCTCGACGCGGGCCGCCGCCTCGGTAAGCCCGAGGTGCGAGGCCAGCAGCGCCGCGGACAAGATCGCGGCGGTGGGGTCGGCCTTGGACTGCCCGGCGATGTCGGGCGCGGACCCGTGGACCGGCTCGAACATCGACGGCGTGGTGCGCCCTGGGTTGATGTTCCCGCTGGCCGCGAGGCCGATCCCGCCGGCGATGGCGGCACCGAGGTCGGTGATGATGTCGCCGAACAGGTTGTCGGTGACGATCACGTCGAACCGCTGCGGCTGGCTCACGAAGAACATCGACGCCGCGTCCACGTGCTGATAGTCGACCACGACCTCAGGGAACTCGGAGGCCAGCGCGGTCACGGTGCGCTGCCATAGGTCGCCGGCGTAGGTGAGCACGTTCGTCTTGTGGACAAGGGTGAGCTTCTTGCGCGGCCGGGCCTTGGCCACGTTGAACGCGTACCGCGCCACCCGCTCGACGCCGAAGGCCGTGTTGTAGCTCTCCTGCGTCGCGACCTCCGCCTGCGTCCCCTTGCGCATGACCCCGCCAGCCCCGGTGTACGGCCCCTCGGTGCCCTCGCGGACCACGATCATGTCGATGGTCTGCGGGCTGCCGTTGGTGAGGGGCGACGCTACACCGGGCAGCAGCCGGACCGGGCGCAGGTTCACGTAGTGATCGAGCTCGAACCGCAGCCGCAGCAGCAGCCCCCGCTCGAGCACCCCGCTGGGCACGGACGGGTCGCCGATCGCGCCGAGGAGGATCGCGTCCTGCCCCCGGATCTCCTCGAGCACCGTTTCCGGTAGCGTCTGGCCGGTCCGGTGGTACAACCGCGCGCCCAGGTCGTAGTCGGTCACCGCGAAGCTGACGTCCGGTGCCGCGGCGCGCAGCACCTTCAGGGCCTCGGCCGTCACCTCGGGGCCGATCCCGTCCCCGCCGATGACGGCGAGCTTGATGGTGGAAGCCATCGGAAACCCTTCTTCTGCTAGCTGGGCGACGCCTGGCGGGCGTCTCCCCCGTTGTCCCGGCGGTCCAGGGCGAACTGCAGGGCGGCGGCCAGTTCCTTATTGGATTCGGAACGGACCGGCGCGCTGCTGGCAGCCGCGCCTTCTCCGTCCCACGGGTACATGCCGTACATGACGGCTAGTCCTCGGGCGAGAGCCAGCTCATCAGCGGGCGCAGGTGGGCCCCGACCTGCTCGATCTGCTCGCTGCGCTCGGCCTCGCGGCGCTTGAGGAAGGTCGGCTTGCCGCCGTCGAACTCCTCGATCAGCTCACGAGTGAAGGTGCCGTCCTGGATCTCGCGCAGGATCTTGCGCATCTCCTCCCGGGTCTGCTCGTTGACCAGGCGCGGGCCACGGGTGTACCCGCCGAACTCAGCGGTGTCCGAGACCGACCAGTACATCTTGGAGATGCCGCCCTCGTACATGAGGTCCACGATCAGCTTCATCTCGTGCAGGCACTCGAAGTAGGCCGCCTCGGGCTGGTACCCGGCCTCGACCAGGGTCGCGAACCCGGCCTTGATGAGCTCGGAGACGCCACCGCACAGGACCGCCTGCTCACCGAACAGGTCGGTCTCTGTCTCCTCCTTGAACGTGGTCTTGAGCACCCCGGCGCGGGTGGCCCCGATGCCCGCCGCATAGGAGAGCGCCAGGGGCAGCGCGTTGCCGGTCGCGTCCTGCTCGATGGCGACCAGCGCCGGGACGCCGCGGCCCTCGTTGTACTGCCTGCGGACCAGGTGCCCCGGCCCCTTGGGAGCGACCATGGCGACGTCGACGCCCGCCGGAGGGTCGATAAGGCCGTAGCGGATGTTCAGGCCGTGCGCGAAGAACAGCGCGTCGCCGTCGACGAGCGACGGGGCCACCGCCTCGGCGTACACCTGGCGCTGCAGATGGTCGGGGATGAGGACCATCGTGAGGTCGGCTTCCTCACAGGCCTCGGCCGGGGACAGGACGCGCAGGCCGTCGTTCTCGGCCTTCTCCCGGCTGGCTGAGCCCTCGGGCAGGCCGACGCGCACGTCCACGCCTGAGTCACGCAGCGACAGCGCGTGCGCGTGCCCCTGGCTGCCGTACCCGAGCACGGCTACGTGCCGCCGCTGGATGATGGAGAGGTCGGCGCTGTCGTCGTAGAAGATCTCTGCCACGTCAATGGCCTTTCATCGTCGCGAGGGGGTCGTGGCCCGCGAGAGTTACCACGACCCGTTCTGGCTGGGTAGCCCGCCGTCCGCCGTCGCAGGCGCGCGGGCTGGTTGCCGGCGGTCAGGCCGAGCGCTCGAGCGGGCGGAGGGTCCTGTCGGTGATGGACCTGCCGCCGCGGCCCACCGCGATCGAGCCTGACTTGACCATTTCCTTGATCCCGAACGGCTCGAGCACGCGCACCAGCGCCTCTAGCTTGTCATGACTGCCGGTTGCCTCGACGGTGACCGCGTCAAGCGCCACGTCGACCACGCGCGCGCGGAACAGGGCGACGGTCTCCAGCACCTTGGACCGGCTGTCGGCGTCGGCGCGGACCTTGACGAGGATCAACTCGCGCTGGACGGCCTGCGACGGCTCGAGCTCGACGATCTTGAGCACGTTGACGAGCTTGTTGAGCTGCTTGGTGACCTGCTCGAGAGGGTGCTCTTCGCAGTTCACCACGATCGTCATCCGGGAAATCTCCTCGTGCTCGGTCGATCCGACCGCGAGGGAGTCTATGTTGAAGTTGCGGCGGGCGAACAGCCCCGCGATGCGGACCAGGACGCCCGGCTTGTTCTCCACGAGCACGGAGAGGGTGTGCTTGCTCATTGCGTGTCTCCGCTTCGCTCAGTCGGATTCGGCGTCCCAGTCGGGTGCCATCCCGCGGGCCACGTTGATGTCGTCGTTGCTTGTCCCGGCCGCGACCATGGGCCACACCATCGCGTCCTTGTGGACGACGAAGTCGATCACGACCGGCTGGTCGTTGATCGCCATGGCCTGCTCGATGATCGCGTCCACGTCCTGCTTGCGCTCGCAGCGCAGGCCGATGCAGCCGTAGGCCTCAGCGAGCTTCACGAAGTCCGGGATCCGGGTGCCGAGGACCTCGGACTTCTTGTCGCCGAGGTTGGTGTTGGAGTAGCGCTTGTCGTAGAACAGCGTCTGCCACTGGCGGACCATCCCGAGACTGCCGTTGTTGATGATCGCGATCTTGACCGCGATTCCCTCGATCGTGCAGGTGGCCAGCTCCTGGTTGGTCATCTGGAAGCAGCCGTCGCCGTCGATCGCCCACACCTGGGTGCCGGGCAGGCCAACCTTGGCCCCCATCGCGGCCGGGACGGCGAAGCCCATGGTGCCGGCGCCACCAGAGTTGATCCAGGTCTTCGGGTTCTCGTAGTCGATGAACTGGGCGGCCCACATCTGGTGCTGGCCGACGCCGCCCACGTAGACGCCGTCCGGGCCGACCAGCTTGCCGATCCGCTCGATGACGTACTGCGGCGCGAGGCTGCCGTCGTCGGACTCGTCGTAACCGAGTGGGTACTTATCCCGCCAGGTGTTGAGCTGCGCCCACCACTGGGCCACGTCCCCCTGGCGGCCATGCTCGCGCTCGGCCTCAAGCGCCGCGATCAGCTCGGCGATCACTTCCCTGGCATCTCCGACGATCGGCACGTCCGCCCGCCGGTTCTTGGAGATCTCGGCCGGGTCGATGTCCGCGTGCACGATCTTGGCCTCGGGGGCGAAGGTGTCGACCCGCCCGGTTACCCGGTCGTCGAACCGGGCGCCGAGCGCCACGATCAGGTCGGCCTTCTGCAACGCGCCGACGGCGGCCACGGTGCCGTGCATGCCAGGCATGCCCAGGTGCAGCGGGTGGCTGTCGGGGAACGCGCCGCGCGCCGTCAGCGTGGTGACGACGGGCGCGCCAGTGAGCTCGGCCAGCTGCCTGAGCTCGGCGCTCGCCTCGGCCCTGATGACGCCGCCGCCGACGTAAAGGACCGGCTTCTTCGCCTCGGTGATCAGCCGGGCGGCCTCGCGAACCTGCCGGGAGTGCGGCCGGGTGACGGGGTGATAGCCGGGCAGGTCCATCGTTGTCGGCCAGCTGAAGTCCGTCGTGGCCTGGAGCGCGTCCTTGGCGATGTCGACCAGGATCGGGCCGGGCCGCCCGGTAGAGGCCAGGTGGAAGGCCTCGCTGATCGTGCGGGCGATGTCCTCGGGCTTGGTGACGAGGAAGTTGTGCTTGGTGACTGGCAACGTGATCCCGGAGATGTCCGCCTCCTGGAACGCGTCGGTACCGATCACGCTGGTGGCGACCTGGCCGGTGATCGCCACCACCGGGACGGAGTCCATGTAGGCGTCGGCCAGCGGGGTGACAAGGTTGGTCGCGCCCGGGCCGCTGGTGGCCATGCAAACCCCGACCCGGCCGGTGGCCTGTGCGTACCCGGTGGCCGCGTGGCCCGCGCCCTGCTCGTGCCGGACCAGGATGTGCCGGATCTTCTCGGAGTCAAGTAGCGGGTCATAGGCCGGCAGGACGGCCCCGCCGGGAATGCCGAAGACGACGTCCACGCCGACGCCCTCAAGCGCGAGGACTAGGGCCTGCGCACCGGTGACCCTGGACTTGGACTTCCTGTCTTGCTTGTCGCGAGCGCCGGGCGCGGCGCCGGCGGCCGGGGCCGGGACTTGCTGGCCCGCCGCTGGCGGGACGTCGCGGTGCGCCGCCCGCGCCGCGATGTCACGCGGCGAGGGTGCGTGCTGTGGTTGTGCCGGTGCTTGCCCAGAGGGCTGTCCAGGCTCTCCTGCGGCAGCGTGCGCCTTGGGATGGGCGGGACTCGTCTGCTCGGTCATCGGGTGGCATCCTTGTCACTGACGTGCGCGGTTCTTCGGCCATTAAAAAACCCCTCGTGCCAGGTGGCAGCCGAGGGGCGCGCGCAGCGAGCGGCTTGTCAGCTCTCTGCGCGCCAGCCAAGTACTACGATGTGGTTCCGCTTCACGGGTATAACCGTACGCCCACAGAGGGTCCCCGCGTCAAATTTTCCCTATGGTTGTCTCAGATAATGAGACCGACTTGTCCCGACTGATGGCGCTTTTACCGGTCTCGTGCCGGTGCGTGCGCACCGCGCCCCGGCTCGCTCAGGCGGCGCCGGCCTTGGAGACACGGGTACTCGCGGGCTGGTCCTGGTCGCCGCGCAGCATCGCCTCGACCCCGGCGGCGGCCATCGGCCGGGCCAGGGCGAAGCCCTGCCCGAGCCCGCAGCCCATCTCCACCAGCTCGGTGAGCTGGCGCTGCTGCTCGATCCCCTCGGCCACCACCTCGATACCCAGATCCCGGCCGACCGCCACGATCGTCTTGGTCAGCAAGGTGAGGGTCGGATCCGTGCCGAGGCCAGAGACGAAGGACGGGTCGACCTTGATGATGTCGACCGGGAGCTCGCGCAGGTAGGCGAGCGACGCGTAGCCGGTGCCGAAGTCGTCGATGGCGAGCCGGACGCCCAGCTCCCGAAGCTCGGCCAGCCGGCTGATGACCTGATCGGCCCCTTCCACCAGGACGCGCTCGTTCACCTCGACGGCCAGTGCCGACGGCGGCAGGCCCACGTCGGCCAGCACGTCCGCCAGCTCGGCGGGAAAGCGCGGTGCGGTCAGCTGGCGCGGCGAGAGGTTCACCGCGATGATGATGTCCCAGTTGTCCGCGCGCCAGCGGGCCGCCTGCTCGCAGGCGGTCCGCAAGATCCACTCGCCCAGGACGCTGCTCAGGCCGCTGTCGTCGGCCACGGCGAGGAACTCCCTGGGATCGGCCTCCTCGCCGCCGGTGTGCCAGCGCACGAGCGCTTCCGCGCCGATGACCCGCGAGCTGGCCAGCTCCATGATCGGCTGGTACACGAGCGTCAGCTCTTCGCGGTCAAGCGCCCGCTTCAGGTCGCTGGCGAGCTGCATCCGGCGGGCCACGTCGGTGTGCATGTGCTCGGCGAACACCTCGGCCCGGTCGCCGCCTGCCGCCTTGGCCTGGGACATGGCGACGTCGGCGTTGCGCAGTACCAGATCGGGTGACCGCTCCCCCGCTCCGGCCAGCGCGGCGCCCACGCTGGCGGTCAGCGCGATGTCCTGGTCGGCGACCTTGAACGGCGTCCCCGCGATGGCCCGCGCGGCCCGGTCGGCAAGCTCGGTGATCTCGGCCACCCCAGCGGCCTTCTCGACCAGCACCGCGAACTCATCGCCACCCCAGCGGGCCACGATGTCGCGGGCCGGTACCGCCGCCCGCAGCCGCCGCGCGGCCTGCGCGAGCACCAGGTCGCCCGCGCCGTGCCCGGCGGAGTCGTTGACGCCGGTGAAGCCGTCGAGGTCCAGGAAGATGACCCCGCTGATAGCGTCGCCTGCCTCGGCGAGGATGGCCCGCGCCCGGTCTTGCAGGTATGTCCGGTTAGGCAGGCCGGTCAGGCCGTCGTGGTAGGTCAGGTGAGCCACCTGGTTGCGCAGCGCCACCTCGTCGCTGACGTCGCGCGCCGCCACCAGCATCCGGTCCGGCTCGCCGGGCACCTCGTAGAGCAGCACGGCGCACTCAAGATGGCGCCAGCTCCCGTCGACCGCCCGCACCCGGCAGGAGAACCGCCCGTCGGCCAGGTCAGCGCCCTGCGCTAGCGGGCCAGGCTCCCCGGCCCTCGTCCCGGCTGGCTGGGCCAGGCTGATCGGGTCAATGTCGTCGCCGAGCCCGAGGGCCTGCCGGACCACCGACCGCGCTAGCGGGACGTCCTCGGGGTGCAAGAGCTCCGCCAGCCGCCTGCCCGCCAGTTCGGCCGGCGGATAGATCAGGGCGATGTTCCTTGAGGCCGACGCTGGGTCCTGCTCGCGCGGCCGGGCGGCACGACCCGTGCTGGCGTAGACGATCGTCCCGTCAAGCTCGCAGATCATGACCAGGTCGCTGGTGCGGCTGGCGAGGTCACGAAGGCTGCCTCCTGACCGTTGCCACATCCGGACGGCGACCCCGTTCTCCCGGACGAGCATCAGCACTCGCACCGCGACCACGAGCACGGCCGCCCCTCCGGCGATAACCAGCGCAAGGCCGGAGGCGGGCGCGTTGGCCAGGCCGTTGATGATGACGACGACCGCGGCGATGGCCGCCGTGAGCGCCGCGATGATCGTCGCCACGCCCGCGCCGGTGAGCATCGGGGGCCTGGCGTTCACCGGCGGCACCGCCGGCTCGGCAGTCCTTGCCTCCGACGAGGCCGTTGCTTGCCGCGAGGCCGTTGCTTGCCGCGAGGCCGTTGCTTCCTGCGGGGCCGTAGCTTGCTGCGAGGTCCTAGGTTCCTGCGGGGCTGGACCTGGTTCCGCGGTCAGGTCTTGCTGCGGGGCTGGGGCTGGCGATCCGTCCGGCGGGCGAGTTGCCGTGTCCGGATAGGCGACCGGGGCACCGAGCACATTGATGGCGGCCGTCTGGGCCGGCTCGTCCTGGCGCCGCGAGATCAGGTGGTAGCGCCGCGCCAGCGTCCCCGCCCACGGGGAAACTCCGAGCAGGATCGCGGCGCCGATGATCGCGAGCTGCTCAAGGACGCCCTCATGCCCGCCGGAGATCCGCGCGCCGACCCCCAGCGAGTCCGCGCCGGTGGCGGCGAGCAGAGACAGGTAGGGCAGCAGCGCCCGCTGCCAGGCCACGGCGAGCACCGGAAGCAGCGCCCCGAGCACGGCGAGGTCCGCGAGTGGGTGCAACAGGTCGAGCAGGAAGGTCGCCGGCCGTTCACCTGAGCTGTGATACTCCGCGCCGAAGGCCACCGACCAGCCCACGACCAGCAGGGAGACCGCGGTCACATAGCCGTCGGCTAGCCCAGGCAGCACCGACCCCGGCAGGATCGAGCCGCCCGTCTCGGCGGAGCTGGCCTCATCGCGCCCCGCTACAGTCGGGCCGGCCACATCAGCGGCTGGCCCGGGGGACGCGAGAACCATGATGCCGACGGCGGTGGCCGCCAGTGCCAGCAGCGGGGCGACGTCGGCGAGCGACGGCGCGGCCGAAGAACCCAGCGACCCGGCCATGACGAGTTGCATGACCAGGCCGGCGCACCAGAACAGCGCGGCACCGGACAGCCACCGGTAGCCCCTGGCCACGGTGGCGCGGTGCCTGGTTGCCCCGACCCAGAGGCCAACGGCCGCCGCGGCCGTGGCAAGGGTAGCGAGGACGGCGAGGGCGTTCACTGCGCACCCCTCGCTAGGTTCAGGTGCAACCAGGGCTCCTTCCGAGGCTGCCGGCGGGTTGCGCACGGTCGGCGGGTCATTGGTGATTCGCGACCAGGGGTTCCAGCCTCGGAACTGTCTGGCTATCTGGTCCTGTCGTTCACTCTACGTACCCGAGATCACGCTTCGGTTGAGGAAGGGCGTCCACCGGGAGACAAGTAAGGCCAGCAGAAGCCGGCTTGCCGCACTCATCTTAGAACGGTCAGTACACGTACGTTGTCACGTTCCCGACCGGTCCGGCCAGGTAGGTACGCCGCCCCTGGTCGAGGTGGCCCCGGCCTTGGTTGTGCGGGCCTTGGCCGTGCGGGCCGCGCGCGGGGTGCCGGCGAGGCGCGCACCGCGTCGGCTGCCTGGGTGGCAGGCACCCGCACCAGTGCACCCACAACAGTACTCTGGAGAACGCTGTTCTAGACTCCTAAAAACCGGCTTTCCCAGTCCCCGGGGCGACCCGGTGGTCACCGGAGTTGCGGCCGGCGGCTCGAGAGCACACGGAGAGGCCGAATTGCGCAAGGTTCTGATCGCCAACCGGGGCGAGATCGCGATCCGGGTGGCCCGCGCCTGCCGGGACGCCGGGCTGGCCAGCGTGGCCATCTACGCGGACCAGGATATGGACGGGTTGCACGTTAAGGCGGCCGACGAGGCTTACGCGCTCGACGGCACGACGCCGGCGCAGACGTACCTGGACATCGCCAAGATCCTCAGCCTGGCGGCGAGGTCCGGCGCGGACGGGGTGCACCCGGGCTACGGCTTCCTGGCCGAGAACGCGGCGTTCGCCCGGGCGGTCATCGACGCCGGGCTCACCTGGATCGGCCCGCCCCCGGCGGCAATCGACGCACTTGGCGACAAGGTCAAGGCGCGCGAGATCGCCCGGCGGGTCGGCGCCCCGCTCGCCCCGGGTACCGACGGGCCCGTCTCGGGCGCGCAGGAGGTCAGGGAGTTCGCCAGCCGCTACGGCCTGCCGGTCGCGATCAAGGCCGCGTTCGGTGGTGGCGGCCGTGGCCTCAAGGTCGCCCGCACCATGGACGAGGTCGAGGAGCAGTTCGAGTCGGCCGTGCGCGAGGCCACGGTCGCGTTCGGCAATGGCGAGTGCTTCGCCGAGCGGTACCTGGACCGGCCAAGGCACGTGGAGACGCAGTGCCTGGCCGATACCCACGGCAACGTCGTGGTGGTCTCCACGCGTGACTGCTCGCTGCAGCGGCGGCACCAGAAGCTGGTCGAGGAGGCCCCGGCACCGTTCCTGACCGGCGCCCAGGTCAAGCAGTTGTACGACGCCTCCAAGTCGATCCTGCGGGAGGCCGGCTACGTCGGGGCAGGAACGTGCGAGTTCCTCGTCGCGGCCGATGGCGCCATCAGCTTCCTTGAGGTCAATACCCGGCTCCAGGTGGAGCACCCCGTCAGCGAGGAAGTCAGCGGCATCGACCTGGTGCGTGAGATGTTCCGCATCGCCGATGGCGAAGAGCTCGGCTATGACGACCCGCCGCTGCGCGGCCACTCAATCGAGTTCAGGATCAACGCGGAGGACCCGGCGCGCAACTTCCTGCCCGCCCCTGGCACCATCACCGAGTGGAGCCCGCCGTCTGGCCCGGGCGTCCGGCTGGACGCGGGCTACAGCGCCCGGTCGACCGTCCCCCAGTCGTTCGACTCGCTCATCGGCAAGCTGGTGATCACCGGCGCGGATCGCGAGCAGGCACTGCAGCGCTCCCGGCGGGCGCTGGCCGAGTTCACCGTCGGCGGCATGCCCACCGTGCTCCCATTCCACCGGGCCGTGGTGAACGACCCGGCGTTCACCGGCGAGCCATTCACGGTGTTCACCCGGTGGATCGAGACGGAGTTCTCCGCCGATCTTGAGCCGCAGGACCTGACGCCCGCGGCCGCGACCGAGGCTCCGCGCCAGCGGCTGACCGTGGAGGTCGGCGGCAAGCGCCTTGAGGTCACCCTGCCCGCCGCGCTCGCGGTCTCCGCCGCAGGCGCCGCGCCTGCCCTGGCGCCTGCGGGCGGGCCGCGTCAGTCCGCCCGCCGCGGCAAGGGCGGCGCGAGCGGCAAGTCAAGTGGCGACTCGCTCGTCACCCCGATGCAGGGGACGATCGTGAAGATCGTCGCGGCTGAGGGCCAGCAGGTAAGCGCCGACGACACCGTGGTGGTCCTTGAGGCCATGAAGATGGAGCAGCCGCTCAAGGCCCACAAGGCAGGCACCGTTACGGGCCTGGCGGTTGAGGTGGGCCAGACGGTTACCAGCGGGACAGAGATCTGCCAGATTAAGGGCTGATCTGCCTGGGTGCACGCGTGAGGAGGCGAGGCACGTGACGCGGATACCCGGAGACCCGTCGCCTGGCCGGTGGCTGCTTTTCGCGATCGGGTTCCGCCTGCCGCCGGAGAACCGGGAGTGGGTGCGCCACGAGCTGACCGATTACGGATGGCGGGGCCGGACCATCCGGCGGCTGCTTGTCGTCGTCGTCCCGGTCTGCGTGGCACTTTCCTTCCTGCCAGGACCGGTGTGGCTGCGCATCGCGGTGCCTGCGTTCGCGCTGATCGCGAGCGTGGGCACCACCGCGATGAGCGCCGACGACGTGCGCGCCGCCCGGCTCAAGCAGCATGGCCTCGCGGTCCCCGATGACCCCGATCTCGGCCGCCCGGCCCACTGAGCACGTGAGGCTTATCACAGTCATGCGGGGCCGGCCGCGGTAGCGCGGGCTCAGACGATGACGTCGGTGAATTCCATGACCGAACGGGCCGCCTCGGTGATGCTGCCGGACAGCGAGGGATAGACCGAGAACGTGTGGGCGATCTGATCCACCGTGAGGTTCTGCTCGATCGCGATCGACAGCGGCAGGATGAGCTCGCTCGCACGCGGCCCGACGACAACACCCCCGAGCACCATGCCGGTGCCCGGACGGGCGAAGACCTTCACGAAGCCGTCACGGACGCCTGCCATCTTGGCCCGGGGGTTGGTGGCCAGCGGCTGCTTGATGACGCGGGCGTTGACCTCGCCCCGGTCCACGGCGGCCTGCGAGACGCCGACCGAGGCGATCTCAGGGTCGGTGAAGATCGTGGAGGCGACATGGCTGAGCCTGATCGGGTGCACGGCCTCACCGAGCGCATGCCACATGGCGATCCGTCCCTGCATCGCGGCGACCGAGGCCAGCAGCAAGACGCCCGTGCAATCGCCGGCCGCGTAGACGCCTGGCACGGAGGTCCTGGACACCCGGTCGACTTCGACGAAGCCCCGCGAGTCCAGCTTCACGCCCGCCTCGGCAAGGCCGATCCCCGTGGTTGAGGGGACCATGCCCACGGTGAGCAGGCAGTGCGAGCCGGTGATCGTCCGCCCGTCGGAGAGCGTGACGACAACGCTGTCCCCCTTGCGGTGAACGGCCTCGGCGCGGGACTTGCCGAGGACCTTCATGCCGCGCCGGGTGAAAACGCGCTCAATCACCGTGGCGGCATCCTTGTCCTCATGCGGCAGCACGCGCTCGCGGGACGAGACGAGGGACACCTGAGACCCCAGCGCCTGGTAGGCCCCGGCGAACTCCGCTCCGGTCACGCCTGAGCCGACGACGATCAGCTCCTGGGGCAGCTCGGGCAGGTCGTAGATCTGCCGCCAGGTCAAGATGCGCTCGCCGTCGGGAACGGCGTCGGGCAGTATGCGCGGGGTCGCGCCTGTCGTGATCAGCAGGACGTCGGCCTGAACGCGACCTTCCTGGCCTGCCTTGCCCTCGACGACGATCGTGCGGGCGTCCTCGAGCCGCCCGCGGCCCTGGACAACCCGCACTCCCTCGGCGGCGACATGCTCGGCGATGTCGTCCGACTGAGCCGCGGCCAGGCCCTTGATGCGCGTGTAAAGCGCGGGGGCGTCGACCGTGATGGTCGGGTTACTGCCGTCCTCAAGCTGGAGTCCCAGCGAGGCGGACCGGCCCAGCGACACCATCGTGGTCGACGACTCGATCAGGGTCTTGGACGGCACGCAGTCGGTCAGCACGCAGGCGCCACCGAGGCCATCGGCGTCAACAACGGTGACGTCGGCACCGAGCTGGGCAGCCACCAGAGCGGCCTCATACCCCCCGGGGCCGCCGCCAAGGATCGCGATACGCGGACGTGGCAAGGTCACGGGAACCAATTCTCCCGTACGCGGCACGGCCACTGGTACGCCGCCCCGCGCGAAGCGACCGCGGGACCGCTACGAGGGCGGGTTGGCCGGGCGAACGCGCAGCCAGTCCACGTAGTCGGCGGGCGCGCCCGCCTTGATCGCCGCGTCCACGAGCATCTCCTTGCGCCGGGCAGACGGCAGCCCGCCCTCGTACGCGTCGAGCACGTAGAGCCAGGCGAGCACGTCCCCGTCGACCGTCTGGACCCGGACCTTGAGCTTGCGATAAAAGCCGAGGGTCTCCCCGTCCCAGCTATCGAGTTCCTTCTCATCGATCTCAGGAACGTCATACAGCATTACGAAGACGCGCTCGGCGGCGTCCTCCACCACCGTGGTGAGCGCGCCGTCCCAGCCGATGTCCTCTCCGCCAAAGGTCAGGCGCCAGCCTTCCAGCCACCCAGTGCCCCGCTGCGGAGAGTGCGGACACCGCTCGAGCATCTGCGCTGGATCCATGTTGCTGCCGTAGGCGGCGTATAGTGCCACGAAGGTTAAGGATACGGTGACTGGATCGCTGCTGGGCAGCCTTTCCGGGCGGCGTGTTGGAGTTACTGAGGGCACCTGCGCTGAGGCTGGCGCCTCCGTTTACAGGAGGGCCGCGATGAGCAGGGCGAGTCCCGGCACCACGATCGCCGCGATCGACGGCCAGTGCCATCTCGAGACGGGGGCCACGCGCACGCCCGCGGCGCCCACACCCGCAGCGCCCACACCCGCGGCGGCCCCGCTTGCCGGGCCCTGCGCCAGCTGCACCATCTGCGACAGTTCGGCCGCCACCTGATCGGCGTCGATCGCCACGCTTGAGACCGGCTGGGCCGGCGTGTAGCCGCCCGCGCGGGAGCCACGCACCTCCCGCCGCAGCTGCCGTATCCGGTCCTTGCGGCGGGCGGAGTGCACCGCCCAGGCGTAGATGACGCGCTTGCCCGTCCGGGCGGGGACTTCCCCCGGGGTACCTGGGCCCTCGGCGGCGGGAGCCTCGGCCGGGTTGCGCTCAGCGCCATCGAGTGGCCACTCGCACCGAACCCGCACCAGTTCAGTCGCCTCGACCAGGCTTATGGCCCCCCAGCCGACCCGGTGATCGCGCAGCGGGTTGCTGATGGTCAGCCCCTCGTCGCTGGTGATGATCCGTGGCCGCCACGCCCCGGCGTACATCAGCCCGGTCACGAGGAGCAGGCCAATCCCCGCAAGCAACGAGAAGCGGTCACGGCCCTGGACCGCCAGGTCGACCAGGTTGGCTGCCGCGAATACCACCCAGATCCACCAGATGATGACCGCGAAAGGGGACCGGAACACCCGCCTTCCCGTCATCGGCTGACCCTGCCTGGCGCGGGAGTGCGCCAGAGCCGTCGGCCCGCCAGCCGACTGATGCTCATCCTCCATGCCCGCCTTCCTCAGGAAGGACAAACCGGTCCTCCGCGAATTCGGTGACAAGAGCGTCCACCACGCTGGCCAGTTCGTCGTTAGCGACCGCCCTTATGGCTCGCTGCCGGTCACAGGACGCTCCAGCCTGGAGGACCTCGTGCGCCACAGCTAGCTCTTCGGGACAGCCGAGGCGCCATGCTACCGGCTCCAGGTCACGGATCAGCTCGAAGATCTCATCTCGCAGCGGCGCGGTCGAGCCCGCGTTGTCCGTGATGACGACTGCGTCAAGACCGTACCTGGTGGCCCGCCACTTGTTGTCCGCGGTCACCCACGGCGACCGGCTCGGCAGGGTATAGCCCCGGTCATACTGAGTGTCGAAGAGCTGCACCAGGCTCTGCACGAGCGCCGCGAGCATGCCGACCTCACGCAGCGTCGGCAGCGCGTCGGCGACCCGGACCTCGATCGTTCCGAAATCCGGGTGCGGCCTGATGTCCCACCACACCTCCTTGATCGTGGCGATCGTCCCGGCTCGCAACTGGGTGGCCATGTGCTCCTCGAACTCCTTCCAGTCCGCGAGCAGCGGCGGCGGGCCCGAGTTGGGCAGCGTGCCAAAGATGACGCTCCGGCTGGACGCCAGACCAGTGTCATGCCCGCACCAGAACGGGCTAGCCGCGGTTAGCCCGAGGATGTGCGGCAGGTAGACGGCCAGGGCGTTGACAATCGGCATTACCCGGCCAGAATCGCGTATTCCCACGTGGATGTGGCAGGCGCACGTCTGGAGCCGCCGGGCGGGCCACTGGATCTGCTCGAGGAGCTCGGCGTAGCGCTGGCTTGGCGCCGTCTTCCCCTCCCGCCAGCCGCTCATCGCGTGCGTTCCCGAGGCGGCCAGCACGATCCCGTGCGACGCGGCGGTCTGCTGCAGGTCCTTGAGCGACCGGGCGAGATCGGCCTTGGCCTCGGCAACCGTCCCGCAGATCCCCGTGACCACCTCGATCGTCGACTGCATCAGCTCATGTCGCATCTGCGGGTGCTCGCCCGTCTCCGACAGGCCAGGCAAGCCAGCGAGCACGACTCCGGCGTCCTGGCGGAGCATGCGGGTATGCGCGTCGATGAGCTGGACTTCCCACTCCACCCCTAGCGTGGTGCCTTTCGACTTATTCCACTCGATCGTCGTCATCGCTGACCTCCAGCAACCTGTCAAGGACGAGCGCCCGGTACGGGTGCTCCAGCACGGGAAGAGGCACGACTGGGTGCCAAACTAACGATTTCCAGCTGTCAGGGATTGAATCGCCTTGAACGGGTAGTAGTTTCCGGTTCGGCTGACTCTTAAGTTACGAGCAGTCGTCTTGGGGATACGTACTGTTGACATCTGCCACAGGAATCGCGGAAGGTGACACAGTGCGTACTCCAGCGTTGCGCGCGGCGCTCGCGCTGACGGCGGTTTGCTGCGTTAGCGGCACTACCGCTGCCAGTCTCAGCCCACCGGTGAATCGGACTTCCAGGGTCGGCACGGCCGTGCTGACGAGCGTCCCCGTTCCTTCTAGCCCGATCGGCGGCCCACTGCTGGCCTCTGCTGGCCAGGTCGTCGACTACTCCTCATCGACCGCCCCCCGGCTGCCCTCCGTCAACGCCTCGGCCTTCGTCGTCGCCGACGCGGGGACCGGCGCCATCCTGGCGGCCAGGGACCCGCACGGCCATTACCTCCCGGCGAGCACGCTCAAGGTGCTCACGGCGGTGACGCTCCTTCCGGTCCTGCACCCGGAAACGACGACCGTCGCGACCACCCTGGCCGCGTCGGCGGAGCCGATGAGCGCCGGCCTGGTCCCCGGCCAGCGCTATAAGGTCTCTGACCTGTTCACGGCCCTGCTGACGATCTCGGCTAATGACGCGGCCGTGGCCCTCGCCCAGGCAACCGGCTCCTACAGCCGCGGAATAGCGCTGATGAACGCCACCGCCGCCCGGCTGCAGGCCCGAGACACCCACGTCGTGGACCCCAACGGGCTCAATGCACCCGGGCAGTTCACCTCCGCCTATGACCTGGCACTTTTCGCCCGGCAGGCGGTGGCCATGCCCGCGTTCTTGCACTATGACCAGATCCACTCCGCCTCGTTCCCGATACAGCCAGGCCGGTCGGAGACCCTGTACAACCAGAACCGCCTGCTCCACGACTACCCGGGCGGCATCGGTGGCAAGATCGGCTGGACCAGCGCGGCAGGCGCTACCTACGTCGGGCTGGCCCGTCGCAACGGGGTCACGCTGATCGTGACCCTGCTGCATTGCCCGTCGCTCACCGAGATCACCTCGGCCGAGCGGCTCCTGGACTGGGGATTCGCCGCCGACCACAAGGTCACCCCGGTCGGTGCGCTGGTCCCGCCGCTGGTGCAGCCCGCCACCCAGCGGGTAGCTAAGCCAGCGCAGGCCAGCGCGCCTCCCGCGACGAAGGCCGACAGCGTGCTTCGGCTCAGGAGCAAGCGAGCCAGCGCTAGCGGGGTGCTGCCCCATGGCCGGATGATCCTGGCCGGCTCCTTCACCGGGCTGACCATCCTGGTCATCGCCCTGGCCGCCCTCGCGACCCGAAGGCGCCGGCTATGGCCACACGGCCGCGGGGGCCTCGGGGACAGGTAGGTCACTGGCGGGCAAGCCTAGTGGCGGGTCAGGCTACTGGCGGGAATCCACAGCGGTCACGGACCTCGGTCATGGTCTGGGTGGCGATCGCCCGGGCGCGGCGCGCGCCCTCGATGAGGATCGCGTCAACCGTGTCGATGTGCTCAAGAAGCTTGTGCGTACGCTCGCGGATCGGCGTGAAGTGATCCACGACGGTGTCGCCCAGGTCCTTCTTGAACTTGCCGTAGCCTTCTCCCGCATAAGCGGCCTCGATCTCCGCCACGGGCTTGCCTGACAGGGCCGAGTAGATGCGCAGCAGGTTGGTCACGCCTGGCTTGGCCGCCTCGTCCGCACGGATCGAGCCCTCCGCGTCGGTCACCGCCCGGTTGATCTTGCGCCGGATCGCGGCCGGCTCGTCGAGCAGGTCAATGATGCCCTGCGGCGACGACGCGGACTTGCTCATCTTGCTCGCCGGGTCCTGCAGGTCGGCGATCTTCGCCACCGACGCGAGAATGTAGGGGTCGGGGGCCACGAACGTCTGGCCGAAGCGGTGGTTGAACCGCTGCGCCAGGTTCCGCGACAGCTCAAGGTGCTGCCGCTGGTCCTCGCCCACCGGAACCTCGTCCGCCTTGTACAGCAAGATGTCGGCGGCCTGCAAGATCGGGTAGGTGAACAGCCCGACCGAGGCCTGGTCCGCACCGCCCTTGGCCGACTTGTCCTTGAACTGGGTCATCCGGCTCGCCTCGCCGAAGCCGGTGAGGCAGCCGAGGATCCAGTTAAGCTCGGCGTGCTCGGGCACCTGGCTCTGCACGAACAGGATGCATCGCTCGGGATCAAGCCCGGCACCAAGCAACTGGGCGGCGGCGACCCGGGTGCGGCGGCGCAGCACATCCGGGTCGTACGGCACGGTGATCGCGTGCATGTCGACCACGCAGTAGATGGCCTGGCGCGTCTCCTGGAGGTCAACCCACTGCTTCAGCGCACCCAGGTAGTTACCGAGGTGAAATGAGTCAGCGGTGGGCTGGATACCGGAGAAGACGCGACGAGTTGCCATGCCCGGAAGTGTAGTGCAGCCTGATCGCGCCGCCCGGCACGCTGCCCGGCGTCCTGCTGGCCTACCTGGACCGCGGGCTGGGCGGCGTGATGACCACCTCGACCCGCTGGAATTCCTTCAGCTCGGTGTACCCGGCGGTGGCCATGGTGCGGCGCAGCGCCCCCATCAGGTTCATCGAGCCATCGGGGACGGTCGAGGGGCCATGCAGGATCTGCTCAAGGGTCCCGATCGTGCCGACCGACAGGCGGGCGCCGCGCGGCAGCTCGGGGTGGTTGGCCTCGCTGCCCCAGTGGTAGCCGCGGCCGGGAGCCTGCCGCGCGCGAGCCAGCGGGGAGCCGACCATGACCGCGTCCGCGCCGAGCGCCAGCGCCTTGGCGATGTCTCCGCTGCGGGTCATCGACCCGTCGGCGATCACGTGGACGTAACGGCCGCCGGACTCGTCCAGGTAGTCCCGCCGGGCCGCCGCGACGTCGGCGATGGCTGTGGCCATCGGCACGGCCACGCCAAGCACGGCGGCGGTCGTGTGCCCCGACCCGCCGCCGAAGCCGACGAGCACGCCGGCCGCGCCGGTTCGCATCAGGTGCAAGGCGGCGGTGTACGTGGCACAGCCACCGACGATGACCGGGATGTCAAGCTCGTAGATGAACTGCTTGAGGTTGAGCGGCTCGGCCCGGCCCGAGACATGCTCGGCGGAGACCGTCGTGCCGCGGATGACGAAGATGTCGGCCCCCGCGTCCACGACCGCCTTGTAGTAGCGGGCGGTCTTCTGGGGCGAAAGTCGGGCGGCGGTGATCACCCCGGCCTGCGAGATCTCCTCGATGCGCCGCCCGATCAGCTCGTCGGAGATCGGCTCGGCGTAGATCTCCTGCAGCCGCCGGGTGGCGGCTTCCTCGGGCAGCGTCGCCACCTCGGCCAGCAACGGCTCAGGCTCCTCGAACCGGGTCCACAGGCCCTCGAGGTCCAGCACGCCAAGCCCGCCGAGGCGGCCGATCGCGATGGCCGTGGCCGGGGAGACGACGCTGTCCATCGGGCAGGCGATGAGCGGCAGGTCGAAGCGGTAGGCGTCGATCTGCCAGGCGATCGAGACCTCTTCAGGGTCGCGGGTGCGACGGGCGGGAACTATGCCGATCTCGTCGAGCGAGTAGGCCTGGCGTCCGGTCTTGCCCCGCCCGATCTCAATGTCAGTCACGAAGAGCCTTGCTGCTAGTTCGGAGTTTCGCTGTTCCTAGTTCCGGCCGGAGTAGTTCGGGGCCGCCACGGTCATCTGCACGTCGTGCGGATGGCTCTCCTTCAGGCCGGCCGCGGTGATCTGGATGAACCGCGCGTCCTGCAACTCGGGAATCGTCCGGGTCCCGCAGTAGCCCATGGCCGCACGCAGCCCGCCGACGAGCTGGTCGGCGACGGCGGCCAGCGGACCCCGGTAAGGAACCTGCCCTTCAATGCCCTCGGGAACCAGCTTGTCCTCGCGGAGCACGTCGTCCTGGAAGTACCGGTCCTTGGAGTAGGACTTGCCGCGCTCGCGGTTGCGCATCGCGCCGAGTGACCCCATCCCCCGGTACATCTTGTACTGCTTGCCGTTGATGAAGACCATCTCGCCCGGGCTTTCCTCGCACCCCGCGAGCAGGCTGCCGAGCATCACCGTGTCCGCGCCGGCCGCGATCGCCTTGGCGATGTCACCGGAGTACTGCAGGCCGCCGTCCCCGATCACCGGGATGCCAGCGGGCCTGGCGGCGAGCGATGCCTCGTAGATGGCGGTGACCTGAGGCACCCCGACTCCGGCGACCACGCGGGTGGTGCAGATCGAGCCAGGTCCCACGCCGACCTTGACGCCGTCCACGCCGGCCTCGACGAGCGCCTGAGCGCCCGCCCTTGTCGCCACGTTGCCCCCGACCACCTCGACGTCAGCGTTGGCCTTGACCTGGGCCACCATGTCGAGGACCGACTGGGAGTGGCCATGCGCGGTGTCGACGACCAGGAAGTCAACGCCCGCCTCGATCAGCGTGTGAGCGCGCCGCTTGGCGTCCTCGCCCACGCCGACGGCGGCACCGACCACGAGCCGGCCGCCGGCGTCCTTGGTGGCGTTGGGGAACTTCTCGCTCTTCGCGTAGTCCTTGACCGTGATGAGGCCGCGCAGCCTGCCCGCCTGATCGACCAGCGGCAGCTTCTCCACCTTGTGCTGCTTGAGCAGCCGCAGCGCCTCCTCGGGCGCGACACCCACCGGCGCGGTGACCAGCGGCATCTGGGTCATGACTGCCGCCACCCTGACGCTCGGGTCCGTCTCGAAGCGCATGTCGCGGTTGGTCACGATGCCGAGCAGGATGCCGTCGTCGCTGGTAACCGGGACCCCGGAGATCCGGTAGTGCGCGCAGAGCCGGTCCACGTCGGCGATCGTCGCGTCCGGGCCGCACGTCACCGGGTCGGTGACCATGCCAGCCTCGGATCGCTTGACCAGGTCTACCTGCTGGGCCTGCTCCTCGATCGACAGGTTGCGGTGCAGGACACCCACGCCACCCTGCCGCGCCATGGCAATGGCCATGCGGGCCTCGGTGACGGTGTCCATCGCCGAGGACACCAGCGGGATGCGGAGCCGCAGCTTCCGGGTGATCCTCGTGCCGGTGTCAGCCTCGCTGGGTATGACTTCCGATCGCGCCGGGAGCAGCAGCACGTCGTCAAAGGTCAATCCGACCGGGGAGAACTTCGGTGGTTGAGTCATGATGCCCTCACGGCTGGTAGCTACGGGCGCCGCAGCTTTGGTCACAGTGGGATATCGTCTCATCTTACTTAAGCGGTGGCCCTCAATGCCGCCTCCGGGCCCCTGACGTGGCGAGCCTCACCCGGGTCCCCAGGCCAGGAAGGGGACGCCGCCCCAGGGACGCTGCCACGGGAACGCGCTAGCGGGGCCGCGAAACCGCGACCCCGCTAGTAGCTACCTGCACTCGTCGGCTAGTGCGGGTGGGAGTGCCCGGCGGCCTCGGGGGCCGGCTTCTCCTCCTCCGGCTTCTCAACGACCAGGGTCTCGGTCGTGAGCAGCAGGCCCGCGATCGAGGCGGCGTTGAGAACGGCGGAGCGGGTGACCTTGACCGGGTCGATGACGCCCTGCCCGACCAGGTCGCCGTACTCGTCGGTCGCGGCGTTGTAGCCGTGCCCGCCGGGCAGGTCGCGAACCCTGGCCACCACGACCGAGCCCTCCTGGCCCGCGTTGAGCGCGATCCAGCGAGCCGGCTCGACCAGGCCCTTGCGGACGACGCCCACGCCGGTGGCCACGTCGCCGGCCTTGCCCAGGTCATCGAGCTCGGCGGCCACGTGCACTAGCGCGCTGCCGCCGCCGGCGATGATGCCCTCCTCGATGGCGGCGCGGGTGGCGGAGATGGCGTCCTCAAGGCGGTGCTTCTTCTCCTTGAGCTCCACCTCGGTGGCCGCTCCGGCCCGGAGCACGCACACGCCGCCGGACAGCTTGGCCAGCCGCTCCTGCAGCTTCTCGCGGTCCCAGTCCGAGTCGGTCGACTCGATCTCGGTGCGGATCTGCCTGATGCGGTCCTGGATCGCCGCCGAGTCGCCACCACCATCGATGATCGTGGTGTTGTCCTTGTCGACAACGATGCGCCGGGCGGTGCCCAGGTCCTCAAGGCCGATGGACTCGAGCTTGATGCCGAGCTCCTCGCTGATGACGGTCGCGCCGGTCAGCGTGGCGATGTCGGCCAGCATGGCCTTGCGGCGGTCACCGAAGCCCGGCGCCTTCACGGCGGCGATGTTGAGCAGGCCGCGGATCTTGTTGACGACGATGGTGGCGAGCGCCTCGGCCTCCACGTCCTCGGCGATGACCAGCAGCTGCTTCTTGGTCTGCGCGACCTTCTCCAGGATCGGCAGGAAGTCCGCCATCGAGGCGATCTTCGACTGGGTCACCAGGACGTAGCCGTCCTCAAGGACGGCCTCGAGGCGGTCCTGGTCGGTGATGAAGTACGGCGAGATGTAGCCCTTGTCGAACTGCAGGCCCTCGGTGAACTCCAGCGAAAGGCCCAGGGTCGGGGCTTCCTCGACGGTGATCACGCCGTCCTTGCCGACCTTGCTGAACGCCTCGGCGATGAGCTCGCCGATCTTCTTGTCTTGCGCCGAGATGGTCGCGACGTTGGCGATCTCCGCCTGGTCGGTGACCTCGCGGGCGGACTTGAGCAGGCGCTCGGAAACCTCCGCGGCGGCCGCGTCGATGCCGCGCTTGAGGTCGAGCGGGTTGGCGCCGGCGGCCACCGAGCGCAGGCCCGCGTGGACGAACGCCTGCGCCAGCACGGTGGCGGTGGTGGTGCCGTCACCGGCCACGTCGTTGGTCTTGGTGGCGACTTCCTTGGCGAGCTGGGCCCCGAGGTTCTCGTACGGGTTCTCCAGCTCCACCTCCTTGGCGACGGTCACGCCGTCGTTGGTGATGGTGGGAGCGCCCCACTTCTTGTCGATGACGACGTTGCGGCCACGCGGGCCGAGCGTCACCTTGACAGCATCGGCGAGCTTGTCCACGCCGTGCTCAAGGTGGCGGCGGGCGTCCTCGTCGAACTCCAGGATCTTGGGCATTGACTACCTCAACCTACGGGTTGGATACAGGCTTGGTGCGGTGCGGGCGGGCTTCCCGGGGGTTCCAGGGGAGATCCCCTGGAACCCCCGGGCTTGTTGGCCCTACTTCTCGATGATGGCGAGCACGTCGCGGGCGGAGAGCACCAGGTACTCCTCGCCCGAGTACTTGACCTCGGTGCCGCCGTACTTGCTGTACAGCACCACGTCGCCGACATTCACGTCGAGCGGGATGCGCTTGCCCGAGTCATCCACCCGACCCGGGCCGACCGCGAGGACCTGCCCCTCCTGGGGCTTCTCCTTCGCGGTGTCCGGGATAACAAGCCCGG
>Ga0335075_10000217_pt1 | contig 109730 bp, 91 predicted proteins | sample Lox_Sample_24_FD_206723 | JGI IMG/M metagenome (GOLD analysis project Ga0335075, IMG submission 206723) | Soil microbial communities from Loxahatchee National Wildlife Refuge, Florida, United States - Lox_Sample_2.4 | ecosystem: Environmental > Terrestrial > Soil > Wetlands | place: USA... | reverse complement strand
AACCCGAAGGTCGAATCAGACTCGGAAAGCCGGATACGGGAAATCCGTCCGTCCGGTTTGATGAGGGGTCGGAATGCGACGGTCATTGGCTCTGCCTTTCAACCCGCCCATTCCGGCCTACTCTACTTCAGGGCTTTCAGTTTGCGGCTTCGCCGACAGATTGCTCTCCTTGCCGCTTTCGTGGTTGCGGGCAATCTGTCGTATGCCGCGGACGTTCAGCAATCACCCGTCCGCGCCGCCCAGGCCCTGATCGCGCGCGTGGTGCCGGACGCGGCGCAACATTTTATTGTCGAAACCATTCCCGCGGACAACGGCCGTGACGTGTTTGAAGTCGAAAGCCGCGGCGATAAAATTGTCCTTCGCGGCAACACTCCCGTTTCCATCGCTTCCGCGCTGAATTGGTATCTGGAAAACCCGTGTCATTGCGACATTTCATGGAATGCCGGCAACCAACTGAAGTTGCCGCGCCCATTGCCGTCTTTGCCCGAAAAAATCCATATCGTTAGCCCGCATCAGTTTCGCTATGCCTACAATTTTTGCACCTACGGCTATACGATGGTCTGGTGGGACTGGCCGCAATTCGAACACGAGCTGGATTTTCTCGCGCTCAAGGGCGTCAACCTCGCGTTGGTCATTGAAGGGCAGGAATCCGCATGGATTCAGACATTCAAGGACTTTGGCTATTCCGATAAAGCCGTTCGCCACTGGGTGGTGGACCCGGCGCATTTGCCGTGGATGGAAATGGACAACATGGAAGGTTACGGCGGTCCTTTGTCACCACAACTCGTCGCCCGACGCCTCGCGCTCGGGCAAAAAATCATCGCACGGATGCGTGAATTGGGGATTCAACCGGTGTTGCCCGGTTATTACGGAATGGTCCCGCCGGATTTTCACGATAAATTTCCAAACGCGAATGTGCATCCGCAGGGCGATTGGGCGAAATTGAAACGCCCGGACATTCTGGACCCGACTGACCCCATGTTTTCAAAAGTCGCCGCCGCCTATTATGCGGCCCAGCAAAATCTCTTTGGCGGCGCGGGTTTTTACGATGCGGACCCGTTTCACGAAGGCGGTTCTACCAATAATATCGATGTGCCCGCAGCCGGACGCGCCATCCAATCCGCCATGGGCGATGCGACCTGGGTCTTGCAGTCGTGGGGATTGAATCCGCGCCCGGAAATGGTGAACGCTTTGGACAAGGACAAGGTCCTGGTGCTCGATTTGTTTTGCGACGACCATGAAAACTGGCGGTCGCGAAATAATTTTGACGGTTCGCCGTGGCTATGGTGTGTCGTCAATTGCTTCGGCGGGAATATGAAGGTGGGTGGCCGCCTCGCGTGGATGGCCCAGGGACCGGACGCCGCCCTGACCGATCCACACAAAGGCCGCATGTCCGGCATCGGCGCGTTGATGGAGGGCACGGGCGTGAACCCGGCGCTTTGGGAAATGTTTTGGCAGGATTCATGGCGCGCGGATGCGCCGGACATGAATTCGTGGTTGAATCAATATGCGGAACGGCGTTACGGCGCAAAAATTCCCGCCGCGGTACAAGCGTGGAAAATCCTGCTTGAGACAGCCTATGACGAACCGCCTTCGCGCACCGCGCACACGGTCAAACCGGTCGTCTGCTCGCGTCCGACATTGATTCAACCCAAATTACCTTCAGTCATGCTCCAACCGGTCCGGGACCGCCCCGTCACCACGTTGCACTACGACCCGCAGCGCCTGGTCGAAGCATGGAAATTGTTGCTCGACGCAGCGCCCCAGGCGCAATCGTCAGACGCTTATCGCTTCGACCTTTGCGATGTCGGGAGGCAAGTGCTGGCGAACTTAAGCGCCCGCTACAACGGCCAAATCATCGCAGCATATCGGGCGCACGATGCTCAAGGTCTTCGCATTGCAAGCGACCAAATGCTCGGTTTGATTCGTGACATGGATGAGCTGGCGGGTACGCGCCACGAATGGCTCCTGGGCGTTTGGCTCGCAGACGCCCGAAACTGGGGCGCCTCCCGTGAAGAGCGCGACCTGTGCGAACGCAACGCGCGTGAATTGCTGACCACATGGACGCGCGATGACAACATTACCGATTACGCAAATCGGCAATGGAACGGCCTGTTAGGGGACTTTTATTATCATCGCTGGCAAATGTGGCTGGATGCGCTCAATAATTCCGTGGACAATAATACGCCGCTCGATGAAAACGCGGTAAACGCGAATATCCGCGAGTGGGAAAAGTCATGGACGCAGCAGGTAAACGGACACTATTTAATCAAACCGCGCGGTGATTCCCTGGCGATTTCGCAAAAGCTATATGATAAATACGCCCGAGATGCTTCGGCGCCGAATTCGTAACGCTCCAGCTCTAAATTACGCCTTGCGAGCATTTCTATCCATCATTTTGCTTTTGGTGTTTGCCGGTTGCCGCAGCACCTCCGATAACAATGCGTCCTCGCACAACGAATGGCTGACGAATTCTCCTCCGCTCATTCACATTTACCCGCCTGCCGACGGTGAGGAAGCCGCCGAGACCTGGCGTGGTGTGCACGTGCCCGTACGGAACGATAAACAACTGGATGCGCTGGAGCATGAACTTCCGCAACTTGCTGCAGCCGATGTCAACGTGGTCGTAGTTGAAGTAAACTACAATTTCGACTTCAAATCGCACCCGGAGTTGCGGCTCCCCGACTACATGACCAGGGCCAAAGCCCGTGAATTTACGGCAGCGGCGAGGCGGTTGGGAATTAAGGTGATTCCCGAATTCGATTGTCTTGGCCATCAATCCTGGGCCGGAACGACTTTTCCGTTGCTGGTCAAATACCCGCAACTCGACGAAACACCGGGCAAGTTCATGGACAACAAAGGCATTTATTGCCGAAGCTGGTGCCCGCAGAATCCCGAGGTCTATCGCATCATCTTCCCAATGATTGACGAAATTGCCGATGCCTTCCAGGCCGACATGTTTCATGTGGGCATGGACGAAGTATTTATCATTGCCGACAAAAGCTGCCCCCGCTGCCATGACGAGGACTCGGCAAAGCTTTTCGCTGAATGCGTCAACAGGCTGCACGCGCACATTGTTGGCGAGCGCAAAATGCAAATGCTTATGTGGGGCGACCGTCTTCTGGACGCCCACACCATGGGCAATCACATGTACGAAGAGTCCATGAACGGCACGTGGCCCGCCGTGGACATGATTCCCAAAGACATCATCATTTGCGACTGGCACTACGATTATCACCCGAATTATCCCTCCGTGCCGTTTTTCCTGAGCAAAGGTTTTCGTGTTTGGCCTTCGGGTTTCAGGCCAATGGAGGCAACCGAATCCTTCAGCCAATTTTCGCTCGATCAACGGGAACACAACAAAAACCTGATTGGCTACCTCTGCACCACATGGAGCGTGGCTGAAACCAACAGCGACCTCGGTACATGGCCGCCGATCGCGCAAATTTTGCCGGAATGGAAGAATAAATAAAATCCGCCCTTTCTGGACGGAACGATTTGTGCGCTGATATCAAGACACTCCGTGTCTGGCTAATTTCCGGTTGTGCCTCCGGCACGAGCGGTAATGGAAAAATTAAAACCGAATCACCGTGTAGTTATTGGATCCGGTTAAATGAAAACCTTCGTTTTCTATGGCTTTTGAAATCTCAGGCATGTGGCCCGCTCCCCACGGCACAATGATTATGTTCGACTGCTGAAGTTCGGTTTGGAGCACCGCTAAAAGGTGTTGATTGCGTTTACGGATCAGATCGTCCATGACTCCTGGTCAAGGTTCGTTGGCGCCGAGTATTGGGCCAGCTTCATCAGCGTATCGACATTTACACCATCCGCATGAATCAGCATGGCGATATTCAACAAATCAAGCGTATTGGTCGAAAACTGGTCCACATCCACGTCCGCCATGACCAGTTCACCCCGCGGCTTGAACTCTTCCATTTGCTCGGACACACCGAGAGTCTTTGCCATCCGTTTATAACTGATTCCGTGTTTGAGCAGGTTCTTTTCGTCGGTCACGCCCTCCATCAGAACAATCGAATTTGTCGGAAATGACTCGGAGATTTTTTGATAAAAGTCGGCGTCGCCGATATGGGCCATTGGGACCAATTCTATCTCCCTGCCGTCACTGCGCGCGTACTGTCTCACCTGGGACGTAAGACCGCCCGGGCGTACCGTGAGAAATCCCGCCGTGAAGTGGCCTACCGCCATGGCTCCGCAAAGGAAGAAATAAGCCGCCACGACGGGCAACCCCACCAAAACATTCGCTAGCGCGAACAGGCACAGATTCACCCAGCTAAAACGCCGATGGCCAAGATATTCGTCCGGGACGAGCGGCCACCGGAATTTCCATCCGCCGCGAAGCCAGCAAAGAATGGCCAAACCAAGGATGGCCTGGCAGAGCGAATTGGCCCAATCCAATTGTAAGCTCCGGCGAACCCAATCGCCGCCCCCGTAGATCATAACCGGGACCGTGACCATGATGCCTGCCGCATAAAAAAGGGTGACTGGAAGGAACACGCGCTTGGGAATCATGGGAGTCAGTCCCATTAAACCGTAAACCACTATCGCGAAAAGAAACGCGATGCACGACAAAATCGCGCTAATCGCCATCAGAAAAGGAAAGCCCCAAAAGAGGCGCAATGAATCATCAACAACGGAAAGGACGCCACTCGCCACGAACACGCACAGGAACAGATTGAGAACAATGGAAATCGTCTGTTTCATCAAATTTTATTTGTTCACGAGTTAAACCGTTTCGACATCCGTGGCAAGGCTCCGTTCAACGCTTCAACGTCCGTCGAGTTTCCTAAAAAACTCTTTTGCCGTCCGGCAAGTCGCCGCACTCAACTCCTCCGGTGAGCACATCTTCACCTGCGCCACCGTCTCGGATATTTCTTTCACATACGCCGGTTCGCAGCGTTTGCCCCGATAGGGCACGGGCGCCAGGTACGGGCAATCCGTTTCGAGCATGAATTTATCCATCGGTGTGGCTGCCACCGTTTCCCGCACGTTATGACCGTTTTTGAACGTGACTATTCCGGTAAAACTCACAAGTGAACCGATTTCCAGGACCCATTTCATTCGGTCCGCGCTTTCTCCAAAACAATGAAATACGCCGCGGACGCGCTGGGCAAACGGCTTGAGTTGCGCGAGCGTATCGTCAAAGGCATCGCGCTGATGGATCACGCAATTTAGCCCGAATTCCGCCGCGATTTCGAGTTGCTGTTCAAATATCGCCGCCTGCCGCCGTTTATATTCCGCATGCGCCGATTCATCTTTTGGAAGACGGTGATAGTCCAGCCCGGTTTCGCCAATCGCCGTGACCTTGGGATGTTTGGCCAGTTCACGCAAGGCCGGGCGCAAATCGTCCGGTGCGCTCGACGCCTCCGAGGGATGCCAGCCGATGACCGCATAGACGTTCGAAAACCTTTCCGCCAGTTGAACCGCGCGCCGGCTGCTTTCCAGGCTTGTCCCAATGGAAATGATTTTCGAAATCCCCGCCGATTGCGCCCGTGCGATGACATCATTCAAATCCGGCGCATAATCCGGATAATCCAAATGCGCGTGTGTATCGAAAAGCTCGACCATCTGAAGATTTTACTTCGTCGGTCGTTCAAAGGCCATCATTTGGTGCGCAGTCAAAAGTTATTTTCATTGTCTTTGTAATCCGTTCCTGTTTTCCTGCTTTCCTCATTTTAATGAAGCATCCTCTCACCTTGATCTTCATGGGTGTGTCCGGCAGCGGCAAAACAACGGTCGCAAAATTGTTCGCAGAAAAAACCGGCGCGGTTTTTTATGAAGGAGACGATTTTCATCCGCCGTCCAATATCGCCAAAATGCGCCAGGGAATTCCTTTGACCGACGATGATCGCGCGCAATGGCTGAGCAAATTGAGGGAAATAATATTGAATTCGCTCGCAAGAAATGAATTGGCGGCCTTCACTTGTTCAGCGTTAAAGGCCAGGTATCGGGAAGAACTTCAAAGCGGAGATCCGCGTGTTAGATTTGTTTTCCTGACGGGGCCGTATTCCATAATCGAAGAACGGCTGAAAAACCGGAGCGGCCACTTCATGTCTTCGACGTTGTTGGCCAGTCAATTTGCCATTCTTGAGCCGCCGGCGGACGCATTGACATTCAGTTGTGAAAAAGCGCCGGAGGAAATCGTGACGGAGTTGGTTCAAATTCTGGACGCGGTTTGAATCGGTTTCTTTGGAAGCAGGAATGCCAGCGCCGCGGCAAACAACATTCCCACGCCCAGGACATTAAACGGGATGGCCGTGCTTTGGTATCGTTCCGCCAGCCAGCCGACGATGTAAGAACCGGCAAATCCGCCGATGTTGCCGATGGCATTGACAAGCCCGATGACCGGGCCGAAGACGCTGCTCGGCATGGTTTCAGTCGGGATCGCCCAGAATGGAGCCAGCGCGGCGAACGGGCCGGGTATCGCCAGGCATATGAGTGCGTAGGACAGCCAAAAATAGTCTCGCGTTATGACACTGGCAATCAGACTCGCGCCGCTCAAGGTGTAAACGAACGCCACGTGACCCCGCCGCTCGCGGGTTTTGTCCGAGTGCCACGAGTTCAGAATCATAATCACAGCCGTGACCGCATAGGGAACGGCAAATAAAAAACCATATTGCACGGCGTCGAAATGTTTTGCCTTCAATCCATCGGTGAAAAAGGTCATGCAACCGTACGCCTGGGCGTTGTGAAAAAAGTTGATCACCATCATCACCGGGATTTCCCAGCGCAGAAACCATCTCCAAAGCGACCTTTTGTCCGGCGGTTCCAGTTCGGCTGCTTCGCGCCGCAGGGTCGTTTCCAAAAATTCCCGTTCCGCCTGCGAAATCCATTTTGCGTCGCGCGGATGGTCGCTGATAAATAACCACCAAATCGGAAGCCATACAAATGGCAGCAAGCCCTCTAAAATCAGCATCGTTTGCCAGCCGTACGCGCCCAGCAGCCAGCCGGTGATGGGCGCGGATGCGGCGACGGCAAGCGGTTGGCACAGGTTCCATGCGGCATTGGCGCGCGCGCGTTCGGCGCGGGGAAACCAATGCGCCAGCAAAACCACGATGGCCGGGTAAACGCTGCTCTCGGCCATGCCCAGCACAAAACGCGCGGCTTCAAATTGTGTGAACGTCTTTGCCAGACCGCACGCTATGGCGCACGCTCCCCAGAAAATCAGGCACAGGCTTACCAATTTTTTTGCGCTCCAACGACTTGCCAGATAGCCGCCCAAGGCCTGCAACAGCGCATAGCCAAGGAAAAAAATCCCCGCTGCCTGGCCCTTCATGCGGTCATCCATTGCCAGGTCCCGGAGCATCGTGGAAATTTTCGGATCCAGCGCCAGCGAGACATTCGTCCGGTCCACGTACGATATCGTGTACGCGACGAGAGCCACGGGAATGATGCGCAGCCAGCGCTGTTGTGTCATCCGGTGATGGTGTCGGAGTCAGTGGACCGACGCTATCTGAAAGTCATCCATTCATTTCGCGCTGGAAATTTTCTGTTCCAGCGCCGCGATTTTGTTGGAGATTGGATCGTTACCCGGGTAACCCGGTGATTCGTTGATTATCGCCCTGTAATCCGCGATGGCTTTGCTGGTTTGATTTTGCCCGAGCAATTCGTTGGCGAGCGCCAGGCGAATCTGGATTCGTTGTTCGGGCGAAGGGTCCAATTTCAAGGCTTTTTGATAAAACTCGATGGCCGATTCCGGTTTGCCCTGCAGGTCGCACAAATCCGCCAATTTTTCCGTCAGCACAGCGCTGGTGTCTGTGACGGGAAGATTCTCCAGGTAATTCTCCACTTCCGCCAGCGCGGCGCCTCGCGCCTGGAGAAAATTGCTCACCCGCCAGTAATACCACTGGAGGTCCGGATTGTGCGCCCGCTTCAGATGCTCAAGAAGTTGCTCGGGTGATTTCGCAAACGGACGATACAGCGGGTCGCCTATGACCGTCGATTGCCATGACAACGCAGGTTGTGCGGCCCATGCAGCCTGCCCAAACGTAAATCCCCGCATCATCCAGCGCGCAAGAAATACTGCAACGTTCGGAGTGAACTGAATGGAGGGTTCATCCACGCAACCCATCGTGCAGGTGGCGCCTTTTGCAAGCAACGGACCGCACCAGTGTTCAGTCGTGCTCCGTAGCGTGGCCGCGCTGAAAGAGTGCAAATGATAAGCAAACGCTCCGGGCATGAACTCCACCGTCGGCAGCGCAAACGGCCCGTCGACATCCTCCGTATACCATCCCGCGTAAATCGCAATCTGGCTCATCGGAAAATCGGGCTGAAACGTGGCCGGATTCGTATCAACAATTGGATCAAAACCCTCCACCCTGGATATTTCCGCCGAATCTAAAATCCATTCATCTCCCAGCTTATATGGACCCTCCGTAATGCCGCGCGCATCGAAATAGCTCCGTCCCCACAGTCCGTCCTTTTCGGCTTCGATGGATTTTGTCACCAGGCCCATTGCTATGTCCGGCCCCGGGCCGTCCAATCGCGTCACCAGCAATATCCCATTGGTGGGGTCCAGAAGCGCCGCGTTGGTGCAGCCATAGGTTCGGTTTTGCATCGGCCCGGACAATCGCTCGTCGTTTTCTATCAACGGCAGCCACGCCAGCTCCGAATCTACCGACGCGCCATTGCCTCGCAAAAGTTCCGCCACATGCGAATTTTCCGGTTCCCGGATGGTCGGGTCCGCCGCGATCCGGAGTGGAACGCCGTAGCACAACACCGCATACTGGATTTTGGATGCAATCACGCACCGCACGGCGTGCACCGGAGTGCCGTCCGCCCCCTGGATAGTTGTTTCTCCGAATTTCCATAAGCCGGCCGACTCCAGTTTTTCGGCCAGGGGCAGTTGAAGCTCACTTTTAAATTCCTCCCGCGACATCACTTCGGTCGTTGGCAGCGAAAACCCGAAAATCTGGCTGCCCGGCACATCGCGCATTTTGGCGTAGTATTCCGCGACATCCTTCGACGCAGGAACCTGGCTGTTGTAGATAATGGCGACTTCATTGCCTCCGGCGCGCACAATGAACGGCGCGAACACGAATAACACCAGGCTAATTCGGAAAAAAATGTTCATCATTTCCCTGCCATTGGACGCATTTGGAGGGCGAATGTTATAAAATAATGTATTAAACACAACGTCACAGATTTCCGCGATTATGGGGCAAATCTACAAATACAAATATGACGTTGTTTGGGCTTAGTTCGCAAAAAGCGCTTCGCGCATTCCGGGCATGGGGCGATTTTCAGATTTGTCCCAATAACGGAAACCCGCGCTCCAATCCCAGATGGCCCACCCGATGTTGTCTTGCGCAAGCGCCCGGCGATACGCGGCGTACAGGCGCGCGCGGGAGGCGGGGTCGGCCCTTGTGAAACATCCAAATTCGCCGAGATGAATGGGTCTGCCGTAAAAATCGGACCACGCGCGCGCATAACGCAGCCTGCCCTCGAAGGCGATAGGGCTGCTTGGATTTTCGCCGGCGGGCAGCGTGTTGTAACGATGGATCCAGTCCAATGCGGATTGGGGGAGGTGAAGCGAAGGGTCCGGTATAAGCGGCGTCGCGGGCGGTCCCGGGAATTGTATTCCCGTCTGGCGCGGCATAGGCCCGGCCCACGTCGCGCCCTGGTGCGTAAACATAAACGGTTCGTAACTATGCACCGAGACGATCACGTTATTGTCCGGCGGCAGCACCAGGTTCTTTAGTTGGGAAATCGAGCCCCAGTCTCCCGGTTCCACAAAAATCGTACGCTGCGGATTGGTCCGGCGAATTTCTTTGATGGCCCGGGCATAAATCGGATTCATCGCCGCGGTCGTTGCGTTGTCGTGCGGCTCATTGTCCAATTCAAAGGCGAGTTGGCGCGGAAATGTTTTGTAATGACGGGCAATCTGGTCCCAGATTTTCAGAAATTCATCCGTGGCAGCCTCCGGATTGTCGTCAAGCTCGTCGAAATGATGAATGTTGATCATGGCGGCCATGCCTGCGGCGAGGGCATTGGTGACGGCGAAATCCACCCGGGAAAAAATTTCGGGTTCCAGCGTAAAATCCGGCGCTGGTCCGGCGTAGTGCTGCCAGCCAACGGGAATTCGAACGTGATCGAACCCTTCATGCTTCATGATGCCAAATTCGGACGCTGAAACCGTGACGCCCCAATCCGTGTCCGGCGGCGCTTCGAGGTAGTTGCCGAGGTTGGCTCCGCGCATGAACAATTTGGCGGCCTGCCATGCGGGCGAGTTGGAATCGGTCAACCGGCCCATCTGCGGCGGGTTTGAAGGACTAAATGTGTCGTCGTCGCCGGTTTGTCCGAAGACCGGCAGCGTCATCGCGGCGACGGCAAGAAAGGTTAAAGCGAGTTTCATCGAGTCGAAATCCAGAAACCATTATTTTCCGCGCGGCAACATAGCACACTTCGGTCCATAAAAAAGAAAAAATAAACATCGAACGTCGAACGCCGAACGCCCAACATCGAATTTTGAAACGCGCGCGCCGGGGGCGCGCGCCTGGCGAACGGGCACGTTCGCCCTACCGTGGATATTGAATTCGATGTTCGGCGTTCGGCGTTCAATGTTCGATGTTGGAATTTCCCCTACCTCCACAATTCCACCCTCCCTGCCACACCAATTCTTCGCAGATATTCTTTGTCCAGGACCAAAGGGTCCCCTTCCATTTCATGCTCCAGCGCGTTCGCCACATGGACCGCCGTCAGCGGACTGAATGCCTGGTGAGAACTTTTTCCAGGCGCGTGATGAAACGCCACTGCCTCTACGATCGGCGCCGGCAACCCCCAAAGTCCCAGCAAATAAGCAGCAAGTCCCGCGTGAGTCGCCCCGAAGATTTCCAATTCGATCTCGTGAAATGGTAAATCGCGTGTCACGGCCTGCGCCAGCGCGTGCTGAAATTCCCCCGGGAGGCTGTCCGCCAGCATCAGCTTGCCGATATCGTGCAATATCCCCGCCGTGTAGGCGGCCTCCGCGGACGCGGAGTCCGCTCCTTCCGCCTGCATAATCGCGCGTGCCCTGTCACCGCAACACATCAGGTGCGCCCAGAGCGTGTCCACGGGAAAATTGATTCGCTGCGATGGCGTATAGCTTGCGAACACATGCGCCGAGAGGGCCAGCGCCCGAACGGTGTTGAGACCCAGGAGTTGCACGGCCTCCTGTGGATCGACAATCTTTTCGCGGAACCCCATCGCCACAGAGTTGGCGACCTGCAGCACTTTTGCCGTCAAACCCGGGTCCGCGACCACAAGATCGTAAATCACTTGCAGGGGCGAGTCCTCTGCTTCAATCGCCCTCATGATCTCAACGTAGCGGGACGGAAAACTGGGCAGCGCCCGAAGCCGGCCTGCCAGTTCCTTGAGCTTTTCGTCTCTCAAAAACTCATCCAGGGCCCCGAGGCTCCACAGCGCCGCCGACAGCGTCTTAAAATCCACCGGCTTGACTAGAAATTGGTGCGTCGAGCCAAGTGCCGCCGCCGCCTCAGCCTGATCCGCGGAGCCGGAGATGATGATGCGCGACGTTTGTGGATAAAGCTTCGAAATTTCGGTCAACAATTCAATGCCGCTCATCCCCTCCATCCGCATATCCGATGCCACCACGTCAAACGAACGATGTTTCATCATCTCCAGCGCCTCCGCGCCACCCGCTGCCGTTGCGACCTCCCAGCCCGCCCCGCTGGTTCCGGCCATGGCTCCATACACTTCGCGCATCAGCACCTCATCTTCGACAAAAAGAATGCGTTTCACGTAAAGGATTGAGTGGACGTCCAGGCTGTCGCCCGATGAATAAGCCTCGCTAAACTCCAAGTCAAGAGAGATTTGAAACGCCAAAACTCCAATGTGGCAGGGCGGCGCTCTCGCGCGGAGCGGGCGGAAAGAACAGCAGTTGACCAAGTGACAACACCCGACTTTTTCCTTTTTCCTCTTTCGTTTTTCCTTTTTAATTCTTTCACAATGTCAATTTCGTCGCGAATTTTCGTTTTAAGTTCTTGTGTTGGATTTATTTCTCTCTGGGCCGCTGGATTGCCGGTGGATGACGCCTGGCCGATGGTCGGAACCGCCGGGCACGGCCATACATATCCGGGCGCGACCGTTCCTTTTGGCTTTGTTCAACTCAGCCCGGATACGCGCACGGCGGGATGGGACGCCTGCTCAGGTTACAATTACGCCGATTCCACAATCTCCGGCTTCAGCCATACGCACCTTTCCGGCACGGGCGGCGCGGACCTGGGGGAAGTGCTCATCATGCCCGTTACTGGCAGCCTGGATAAGACCAATTACGCTTCCAATTTTTCGCACGACAACGAACTGGCCCGTCCCGGCTATTATCGGGTTCACCTGGATACCTATGGCATTGAGGCGGAACTGACGGCCACTGCCCATTGTGGCATGCATCGCTACACTTTCCCGGCATCGAGAAACAGCCACGTTCTCATTGATTTGATTCACGGCATAGGCGACCGCAAACCCGTCCGGGCAACACTCAAGATGGAAAATGACCGGTTAATTACCGGCGAACGCCAGTCGAGGGGTTGGACGCAGAAAACCATCTATTTTGCCATCGAATGTTCGCGCCCGTTCAGGAATTTTGGCATCGAATTGGATGGCAAACCGCTGCCGGCCGGCGCCAGGGAAGCCAGGGGCAAAGAGATTTGGGCACACCTGGATTATCGGACGCGCTCGGACGAAAAAATTATTCTGCGTGTTGGCCTTTCACCCACGAGCGTCGAGGAAGCCAAAAGGAATTTGCAGGCTGAAATCCCCGGCTGGGATTTCGACGCCGTTTCCGCGACCGCCTCGGATAAATGGGAGCAGAACCTCTCTCGGATTGAAATCGAATGCTCAAATCCCGAAATCCGGCGGACCTTTTACTCGGCGCTGTATCATACCATGGTCGCGCCCACGATCTACAATAATGCGGATGGTTCGTACTTTGGGGCGGACAAACAGGTTCATCAGACCGGTTTCGGGGCGCCGGGGGACAGGAATTTCCAGGATTACTCCACGTTTTCCATCTGGGACGTGTATCGCGCCGAAATGCCATTGCTGACGATTGATGAACCGGACCGGATGGACGACATGGTGCAGAGTCTCCTGGCGGAATACCAGCAATCGCCCGAGCATCTCCTGCCTCATTGGCCGCTGGCCAACTACGATACGGGCTCGATGATCGGGTATCATGCGGTATCGATCATTTACGACGCGTATGCCAAGGGTTTTCGCGGTTTTGATCCTGAATTGGCTTACCAGGCCATGCGTGATACGGCCATGAGCGGACGTCGCCGGCAGGATGAATATCAAAAATATGGTTTCGTGCCGTGGGAACCGCCAGGCCCGCCCAGAGGCGGCGCTGCGACTTCGCGCACGCTGGAATTTGCGTACGACGACTGGTGCATAGGGCAGATGGCAAAGGCCCTGGGCAAAACGGACGACGCTCAATTGTTCCTGAAACGCTCCCAGAATTATCGAAATGTTTGGGACCCGGCTACGCAGTTCTTCCGGTCGCCTAAACCGGATGGCACATGGCTGGAACCATTTGATCCGCTGCAAGTAGCGCGCCGCGCCAACGTTGCCGACGGCTATTACACCGAGGCCGATGCGTGGGAATATATGTTTGCGGTGCCACAGGACGTGCCGGGCATGATCGCGCTCTATGGCGGAAATGATGCCTTTATCAGGAAACTCGATGAATTTTTTGACCAGGACTCCATCATGCACGACTGGCGAATCGATGTGACCGGGTTGATTGGACAGTATTCGCAGGGGAACGAACCGGACGAACAATGCGCCTATCTGTATGCGCTGGCCGGCGCGCAATACAAAACCGCGGCGCGCGTCCGCGAAATCCAACGGACGCAGTATGACCCATCGCCCGAAGGCCTGGATGGCAATGACGATTGCGGCCAGATTTCAGCCTGGTACGTCTGGAGCGCGCTCGGACTTTATCCGGTGAATCCGGCGAGCGGTATCTACGTCATCGGCAGTCCGCTAGTGCAAAAGGCGGTGATTCATCTGGACCCGAAGTATTACAGCGGCGGAACGTTTACGATTATCGTCCATAGCGATACCCAGTACGCCCCGGCGGCCACGATGGACAATTACATTCAGTCCGCCACGCTCAATGGCCAGCCGCTGAACCGGCCATGGATTACGCAGGACGAATTGGTCAAGGGCGGCACGCTGGAACTGACGATGGGAATTTTACCGAATCCCGATTGGGGAACAGGGAAATGAGTTGTAACCACGAAATACACTCGAGACACGAAATCCCCGCCGTTGTGCTGGCCGTTGATCGTCCGTGTTAGTCCGTGTCCGTCTGTGCAACCCGGTGTCATTTTTGGACAGAAGGACAGTTGTCCATGATTAAGACAATTCTGCTCAATCCGGAACCGGTGACGGCTGATGGGAAGCCATCTTTCGATTTTTTTCGCATGCATTGGGACCAAGAACCTCCCATTCCGCGCCTGCCGTCCTGGAGTGCGGTGGCAAGTCTGCGCGACACCGCTTTTGGACGTCGTTGGATTTTCAAATGCCGATTGACGCTTCGAATTGGTCCGACTTCCCGAAAGCGGTGGCAAGCGAAGCGCGACCCGCTTCGGAACGGCGCAGGTTTTTTAAAAGCGAAATGTTTTTTGGTGAATCGTTTGATTTTTCACCGGCCGAAACCAGCCCAAACGGAGAATACAATCGCGCTTAACACTACTCTATTAGTCAAAGAATGTCAAACTTAACAATGTTACAATCGTGTGCCGTGTGTATTCGCCGGATTGTCCTTAGAATGCCTTGAAACAAGGCATTTGACCGGCAGCCGGTCAGTAACAATAGCTGTAACAATCATTTACACGGGTACGGTAAATGCTCCGTTCGTGGTCACGGTTATGGCAAACGCCTCCTCACATGGCTCGGCCGGAAGCCGCGGGAAACCTGCTGCTACGGGGAAACTTCAGGCACTTCACCATTTTGCGGTTTTCTTATGTCTATCACTTCTTTGTTTGACGCGCGCGAGCGTGCAGGCGCAAATGATTCAGACCAACCTGGCCGTCATTGTGCAACACGCGCCGGGTTTGAACTGCGGAGGCGAGATCAACGGCTCATTGCAACAACTAAACGGTGAGAATGTCACGCTCAATTCGGGATTTGAAATGACCGGAGACTTGTTGGTGCCGGGCACGCCCACGGTCGTTGTCAGGGGCCGTCCCTTCTATTCCGGAACGGTTCCCGGCGACGGCAGCTCTGCGCCTTCCGGCTACGATGTCACCCTCGATGGGTATTGCTCGTTCCACTATTTGCGAACACGGACAACGCCGGTGACGCTGCCATCGGTACCCGCTCCGCCCTCGCCAACGGGTACGCGGAAAGTAAACATTAACCGTCCAGGCCAATCCTATGGCAACGCCGGCACTTTGTTGGATCTGACGTTGAGTGGAAACGCTGGATTGATTTCAGTGCCTCCCGGGACCTATGGAGATTTTGCAGCAAATGGCTGTTCGGGCCTGGTCATTGGCATAGCCGGAGCAACTCAGCCGGCCGCTTATAATCTGCAAAATTTGACTCTCGCCGGCAATTCAAGGTTGAAAGTCGTCGGTCCGGTCATTTTGACGGTCGCCAACGGATTCAATGTCAACGGCTGCGTCGGACATTTTAAAAATCCGTCGTGGTTGCAGCTGAATATCGCCTCCGGCAACTTAACGCTCAATTGCGGTGCCGTCCTTTATGGCCTGGTCGCTGTACCCAACGGAAAAGTGGCCATTGACGGGAATTCAAGGCTCGTGGGCAGGGTGGCCAGCGCGGATTTCGATTTAAACAACGGCTGTGTTCGATGGGCCGGCACGGTCGAAACCAACCTCCCGCCGGTCGCCACAAACCAAACGATTACTCTTGCCGAAAACAGCTCCACGAGCATCACCTTGACGGGCTTTGATTCGCAGGACCTGCCTTTGACTTATTCGGTGCTGACGGAACCGATTCATGGCGCGCTGAGCGGCACGCCGCCAAATCTGACCTATCGGCCCGTGACCAATTTCTCCGGCGATGATTCATTCACATTCGATGTCAATAATGGCTTGTCAAGTTCCGCGCCTGCGACGATTTCATTGGTCGTGACGCAAATGTATTCCCCGCCCACAGTGTATTCGCAAACACTCACGAATTTGGAAAATACCGCTCTGCCGATCACGTTGACAGGCTCGGACCCGCAGGGTTACCCGCTGACGTACTCTATTCTTACGCAGCCAGCGCACGGAACACTAAGTGGAACTGCCCCAAAACTGGTCTATCAGCCCGCGGCAAATTATTTTGGCAACGACGCGTTTACATTTCAGGCAAACGACGGTGTCAGCAATTCCGCTCCGGCCACTGTTAGCATCACCATCGAAGCAGTGGATGAACTGCCCATCGTGTCCGCGGGCGCCAACCAACTCATTATTCTTCCCAACAATACGGTAAATCTGAACGGGTCCGTTTCGTATTCCAAATTCCCCGGCACCGTGGATACGGTCCTCTGGAGCCAGGTGAGCGGGCCGGGGACGGTGACTTTCGGCAATGCTTCCAATGCAACGACCACCGCGACCTTCAGCGCCGATGGCGTTTACGTGCTCCAGCTTTACGCCAGTGATTCGTATCTGAGCGCGAGCAACGACGTGACTGTCACCGTGGTCGCTCCGCCTGTAGTGAATGCCGGTCCGGAAACGACCAACACATTTCCGGGTTCGATTACGTTGCAGGGAACGGCGGCCGATGACGGCTTGCCCTACGGCGTTTTGAATCTGAACTGGACCAAAATCAGCGGGCCGGGAACCGTGATCTTTTCCAATCCCGCCGCCACCAATTCCATGGCGACTTTTAGCACAAATGGCATTTATGTCCTTCGCCTTACGGCGGATGACGGCGTGGCGACAAATGATTCAAACGTGACGGTGATTGAAAACATGCCTCCAACGGTGAATGCCGGGGCAAATCTTTTGACTAATGGACTGGATGCCATATTGAATGGCAGCGTCAGCGACGATGGTTTGCCCGGTGGATATTTGGCGGAGCAATGGGTCCAGAGCGCCGGGCCGGGCACGGCCACGTTCAGCGATGCCACGAGCACCAATACGGCTGTGAGCGTGAATCAGGCCGGCGTTTATGTATTTACCCTGGTTGCCACGGATGGCGCGGCGACGAATTCAAGCGAAGTCGATATCACATTCGACCTTCCGCCGGCGGTGTTGGCCGGGCCGGAGCAAACGGTAAACTTCGGGACGGCAGTTACTCTTGAGGGCGTGGTGACTGATGCGTTTCTTCCCTATAACATTTTGAATACTGTTTGGAGCGAGGTAAGCGGGCCGGGAACGGCCACTTTTGCCGAATCAACCGTGACCAACTCCACGGTGACATTCGACCAGCCGGGTGTTTACGATCTGCGTTTGACCGCCGATGACGGTTTTGTAACGAATTCTGCCGATGTAACGATCCAGGTCCACGCCGCGCCCGTTGTCTCTGCCGGAACCAACCAGGTCACTGCCGTCGGGTTGCCGGTGACGCTGGCCGGGAGTTACGTCGATGATGGGCTGGCCGGAGCGCCGACGGTCCAGTGGACACAGATCAGCGGGCCGGTCGCAGCAACGATTGCCGACGCCGCAGCGACCAATACGGTCGTCACATTCAGCCAGGACGGTATCTATGTCTTCGCCCTGACTGTAACCGACGGCCTGACCAACGGCAGCGCGCAGGTCACGATCACTGCGGTGGCGCCGCCGGGCGTAACCGTTGCTACTCCCTCGATTTTAATTAATTGGCCGGCGAATCAGGTCACTCTCAACGGAACCGTGTCCGCCGATGGCTTGCCTGTGGGCGGAATGCTGACGGCCGCATGGAGTCAGGTAAGTGGCCCGCAGGTTGCCTCATTGCAAAACGCGATCCAAACCGACACCTTGACTGGTTCGCCCGTTTCACTTCCCTCGTCGTCCCTCGTAACCTTTAGCAATTCGGGAGTCTATGTGTTTCAATTGACAGGCATCAACCCGGCAGGCAGCGCGGAGTCGAACATTATCGTCACAGTGAACCAGCCGCCGGTAGTGGACGCCGGCATTACTCAAACGAATCTGTTCCCCGCGCTCGCGCAGCTTGCGGGCGCTGTTACGGATGACGGCCTGCCGTTGGGCGGAAAATTGACCTGGTCATGGAGCGTCATTTCCGGTCCGGGCTCAGTGACGTTTAACAATGCCGCTTTGACCAATGCAACTGCCACATTCAGTCAGCCGGGACTTTATGTTCTTCAGCTCGCGGCCAGCGATTCCGCAGCGATTAGTTCCAATCAGGTCGTGATCATTGAAGACTCTCCACCTTCCATACGAGTGGCAACGAATCAGCTTTCTGCCGGAATACTGACTGGAACCATTACAGACGACGGCCTCCTGGCGGGCGCCGACTTGACCGCTGCCTGGGGGCTTGTCAGTGGCCCGGCTCCGGTTGCCTTCAATCCTCCTGTCCAAACCACCCCGTTGTCGGGTGTTTCACTGACCAACGTGTTCCAATCCACGGTGACGTTCACGATGGCCGGCACATACGTCGTAAGTCTGGCGGCCAACGATTCGTTCGCAACGAATTCCGCCACCGTTTCCTTGAGCGTGACGAGTACCCCGCCGGTCGTGTCGGCGGGACCGGACATGTATTTGAGCGGAGTTCCGGCTACCACGACATTAAACGGACAAGTCAGTGACGCCGTATTGCCATTGGGCGCGACCTTAAGCCAGCAATGGAGTGTGGTAGGCGGACCCGGAACGGTCACGTTCAACAGTTCGACATCGGCTGTGACAACTGCCACGTTCAGCACCAACGGCATTTACGTGCTGCAGCTTACCGGCAATAACGGGCAGGTACAGGTCAGCAGCATGGCCGAAGTGCGCGTGGAAACATCGTGCACAGTGGAAGACCCGGAAGGGTTGGCGGCATGGTGGCCGGCCAACGGAAACCCAATCGACGTGGTCAGCGGACAATCGGCAATTTTGAACGGTGTTGACTATACGAATGGCGAAGTGGCGCTGGCCTTTAACTTTGATGGAACCGACGATTATCTCCGGGTGCCCGATGCAACCAATTATAACGTGGGTGCAAGTCCAGCCGGCATGACAATCGAGTTTTGGATGAACCCCAACAGCTTCCAGTATGGAAGTGTGCTGGGCTGGTCCAATTCGGTGAGAGTCGAGCGCGAGAACTATGACTGGAACGGAGCGCAGTTGAGGTGTTACCTGGGCGTCGGAGGAAAGTATGTGCAAACCCCTGGGGCCGTTTGGAGCAATACCAATTGGAGTTGGACGCACGTGGCCGTGACCTATGACGCGGCCAGCGGAGAGGCGGACATCTACATCAACGGCAGCGCCCAGGCCGGCGCCAATGTGGGAACTAACCTGATGACCACCGCGAATGATATTTATATGGGACAAGTGCCCGGCTCGCCCAATTATTATTCCGGCCAATTGGACGAAATCAGCTTGTATCGGCGCCCGTTGAACCCGGAGGAAGTCTATAACATTTACGCCTCGGGAAGCGTCGGCAAATGTCCCGATGATACCAATCCGCCGCCGGTCGTGTCAGCCGGGGCGGACCTGTTCTTGGGCGGAGCACCAGTGACGGCGACCCTGAACGGGCAGGTCAGCGACCCCGCCTTGCCGCCGGGAGGGACATTGAGCCAGCAATGGAGCGTGGTCAGCGGTCCGGGCCCTGTGACATTCGGCAGCCCGAATTTGCCGGTGACGACGGCGACGTTTAGCGCCGACGGAATATATGTGCTGCAATTGACCGCCGACAACAATGAGGCGCAGGTCGGCAGTTTGGTGGAAGTGCGCGTCGAATCGCTGTGCACGATCGAAGATCCGGAAGGATTGGCCGCCTGGTGGCCTGCCGACGGCACAGCCGAGGACATCATTAGCGGCAACGTAGCGATCCTGGGCGGGGGCACAAGTTATACCAATGGCGAGGTGGCATTGGCATTTAACTTTAACGGAGTGGATGACTATGTCTGGGCGCCGGCGGAGACCAATTACAATGTGGGCGCAAGTCCCGAGGGTATGACCCTTGAGTTTTGGATGAACCCCAACAGCTTCCAGTACGGGAGCGTATTGGGCTGGGCCAATTCGGTGAGGGTCGAACGCGAAAATTATGATTGGAACGGTGCGCAGTTGAGGTGTTACCTGGGCACTGGCGGGCAGTATGTGGAGACGCCCGGGGTTGTCTGGAGCAATACCAACTGGGCATGGACGCACGTGGCCGTGACCTACAACGCGGCAAATGGCGTTGCGGACATCTACATCAACGGCTCGCTTTCGGCCAGCGCCAATGTCGGGACTAATCTGCTCAGCACGACGAATGATTTTTACATGGGCCAGGTGCCCGGCTCGCCGAATTATTATTCTGGCCAGTTGGACGAAATCAGCTTGTATCGGCAGCCGTTGAACCCTGAGCAGGTGTATAACATTTACGCTTCAGGGAGCATTGGCAAATGTCCGGACGACAACGTCCTTGCGGTCAATGCCGGGGCGAATTTCTCCATGCCGTCGGCAACCAATACCGCCCTCCTGAGCGGCTCGGTGACCGAAAATGGCCAGCCTGCCGGCGCCAATGTGCAAATCCAATGGACGGAAGCTTACGGCCCCGGCACAGTGAGCTTTGGCGACCCCGCTGCGCCGGTCACGACTGCTGCATTCAGCGCCGATGGCATTTATATTTTGCAGTTGAGCGCCAATAATGAAGACGAGGAGAGCAGCGCACTGGTCGAAGTGCGTGTTGGCGTGCCCTGCGACGATTTGGGCCTTTCCGGTCTATCCGCATGGTGGCCCGCCGACGGCACAGCCCAGGACATCATCGGCGGCAATCAAGCCATCCTGGGCGGCGGCACAAGTTACACCAACGGTGAGGTGGCATTGGCATTTAACTTTGACGGAGTCGATGACTATGTCTGGGCGCCGGCGGCGACCAATTACAACGTGGGCGCAAGTCCCGAGGGTATGACAGTCGAATTTTGGATGAACCCCAACAGCTTCCAGTCCGGGAGTGTGTTGGGCTGGGCCAATTCGGTGAGGTTCGAGCGCGAGAATTATGACTGGACTGGAGCGCAGTTGAGGTGTTACCTGGGCACTGGCGGGCAGTATGTGGAGACGCCTGGGGCTGTCTGGAGCAATACCAACTGGGCCTGGACGCACGTGGCCGTCACGTACAACAAGACCACTGGCGTTGCGGACTTGTATATCAACGGCTTGCTTTCGGCCAGCGGCAATGTGGGGACCAGCCTGTTGAGCACGACCAATGACTTTTACATGGGCCAGGTCCCCGGCTCGCCCAATTATTACTCCGGCCAATTGGATGAAATCAGTCTGTATACCGTGCCATTAAGCTCAACGAACATCGCCGCTATTTACGACGCCGGCAGTGAAGGCAAATGTCCCAATAATTGAACTTGAACCAATCTCGAGAAGAATTCGAAGAGAGAGCCAGGGCCATCGCTTCGATCATTTCAAAACTGAAGTCGGGGTGCTCCCAGGACGAGTTCTTCCAACTCAAATGCCCGGTTTGCGGGCACGGCTTGTCCCTGTCTATTAACCCGAATCGGAAAAGCTTTTATGTGCGCTGCAAGCAGTACTCCATTCATGTTGGAGTTCACGGGGAGGTCGACCGTTGGGTTGACTGGTGGGCCAAATTCATATCAGACGGGTGGTACTAGGCCGGCGAAACCAACTCAAATGCAAACCCCTTCAAATACTCCGTCTCCGGTATCATCGGAATAATCGGATGATCCGGCGATTGCGAATATACCGCGATGCGGCGAAGGAGCTTGCGCGTGTCATAGGCTGCGGATAGCACCGTGTCCTGAAACAACTCAGCGTTCACGTGGTGGGAACAGCAAAATGTGGCGAGGACACCGCCGGGTTTGAGGAGTTTGAGCGCTCGCAAATGGATTTCCTTATAACCGCGCAACGCATCAGGCACGGCCGCGCGGTTGCGGGTGAAGGAGGGCGGATCAAGGATGATGCAATCAAATCCGGGAATGACCTTCTCGTGAGGCTTGACGGCCGTCCGGGCCTTGAGCCAATCAAACACGTTCACGGTTTCAAACGAGCATTTATCGGCCAGACTGTTCGTCGCGGTATTCCGCCGGGCAGCGGCGACAACGTCGGCGCTTTGATCCAAACAATGGACGTGAGCTGCGCCGGCGCGAGCCGCGTGCAATCCGAATCCGCCGAGAAAGCTGAAGCAATCCAGGGTTTGTCCACCCGCGGCGAAATGCGAGACGGCCTCGTAATTGACCTGTTGGTCCAGGTACATGCCGGTTTTGTGCCCTTCGCGCAGGTCCGCTTCGAACTTCAAGCCGTTCAGGTTCACAGCGCATTTGCCATCGAATTGGCCCATTAGGATGCCATTGGCTTCCTCGAGCCCTTCGAATTTTCGGGACGCGGCATCGCTGCGCTCGAGGATGGCGCGCGGTGAAAAAATATTTTGCAGGGCCGCAACGATTTGCGCTTTGTGTCTGTCCATGCCCAGCGAAGAAATCTGAATGACCAAAACGTCTTCGTATTTATCGACAATCAGGCCGCTCAGGAAATCGCTTTCGGCGTTGACGACGCGAAAGGAGGTCGCATCCGGGAGATAGCGTCGGCGGACATCCAGGGCGGCGCGGATGCGAGTTTCGAAGAAGGGTTCGTTGACCTCGATGCGTTCCGTTCCCAGCACGCGGACGTGGATTTTGGATTTGGAATTGAAAAATCCAACCCCCAGGAGCCGCTGGCGATGGTCCTTGACCTGCACGACGTCGCCATCGGAAGCAAGTCTGGTCAGGCGAAGAATTTCACCCGAATAGATCCAGGGATGGCCCGCAATGATGCGATCGGCTTCACCAGGCTTAAGAACAACTGTTGTGAGAGTTTCCACGTGACTAAAGAGGCGTTGCCGGCTCGTACAAATGACCACCCGGCGATTGCGGAATGCGGAATACGGAATGCGGAATGATTTCCGATTTGGCACTGTTCGCCGGAAAGCGAGACATTCCGCATTCCGCATTCCGTATTCCGCAATATTTCATCACCACGCTCCCTCACTTAGCATTTGGGTGACTTTACGCGCGAAATCGTCCGCAAGCAAGGGCATCGCCTGCCGTTCCGCGCTCTGAAGGTCGGTGCCAACGTGGACGAGAGTGTAGCCTGTTACGTTTTTATCAAGCAACAGTTTGCCGGTGGCGCTGTCGCGGACGACGACGTGCGCGACCATGGAAACCTGATAGTTATTGGCGGTTAAAACGTCGGAACTCAGGTAGCTTAGCCCCGAGCGGCTGTAGCCGGTGATGACACCGCTTACCACCACGTCTCCTCCGTTGCCGGTTGCCAAACGGTAGGTGCCATCGGTCTGAAATTCTTCGCGCAAGGCCTCTGTCACGGAGTCGCCGAGCCGCGGTTGGAGTGTCTGGTTGTTAAAGGGCAAAATTTCCACGGATTTTGCGCCGGGAATTTCGCCGTTGACCGGTCCGAGGTGATAGCCGGCGCAACCGGACGCGAGGAGAGCGGCGGCGCAGAACGCCAGTACTGACGGACAACGCATTTTTAATTTTCAGACACGTGCAGCCGCGGTTTCAGGATTTCGATCCGACGGCGCGCAGTTTCGGCGTAGGGTGAATTGGGGTCCAACTGCAACACCTGGTTATAATAAATGGCCGCTCCGTCCCATTTATGGTACATCTCGTAAAACTGGGCGACTTCAAAGGCGCCGTGCACCTGCTCGGCTTTGAGCGCGACGATGGCCTTTTGCGCCTGCGGCACCCGCTTGTCATCGGGGAACAATGTCATGAAATCGGTGTAGGTCTCAATGGCTTGTTGCGCCATGCTCTGGTCATATTCGGCGGTGGCCGCCTGCTTCCGATAGGATTCGGCCTCGCGGAATACAGCGTCCGCCGCGATCGTAGGTTGGTCGTGATACCGGTCCGCCGCGGTCCCGTATGCGGCCACAGCGCTGACATAATCATGCTGTTTTTCGCGGGCGACGCCAATGCGCAATTGGGCATGAGGTGCGACGTCGCTGTAAGGGCCGTTGGTCACGATGTTGTCAAACATATCGGCCGCCGTGTCCATCGAGGGAAAAAATGGAATATAGTTCCAAAGCTTCGTCCATTCGCCGCCCAAAAATTTGTCGGCGATCCTGTATTGCCGCCAGATGACTTCTTCGTAGCGGGGGCTGTTGGGATATTTTTCGATAATGGCCTGGTAGGCTTTGAAGGCGGCCTCATCCTTGTGCTTTGCCTCCAGGCACAGGCCCATTAAATACTCGGCGTCCGGCGCGTAATCGGACAACGGCCAGACCTGGACAACGCGATAAGCGGCGCGGAGGGCGTTTGTATAATCGCGTTCCTTATAGTATTGCTGGGCAACCGCCAATTGGTCCCTGGCCCGCGAGCGCTGCCAGTTCAGCGTCTGGCCCGGCAATTCATAATACCAACCCTCACCCGGCGTATAAATCAAAGGGGCAGGGGAGTGCAGAGGCAGCAAAATGACAACCGCGGCGGCCAAAAAAATCACGACTCTTCCGTAACGCATAAAGCCACCGTAGCAGATCACGGAAAAAGGAAAAAGGAAAAATGAGAAAGCATCGGGGGGTCTACCGGTTCCCAATTATAGGACCCATACGTCCTATACGACCTATTTCCCACGCCCCACCACGCGTTGAACGAGCGCGGTGGCGCGCCCGAGCGGTTGACGAGGCGTCAACCGCCGCACGCGAGGGCGCGTGCGCTCCCCATTGAATTCGCGCCTCACAAAAAGTGAGATACGCCCCGCGCCACGGCCCAATTTTACAATTCCATGACAAACCTCAGCCCCCGATGTATTAAGCTGGAGCCGGTGCGTGATGGAACGTCAATCAAACGGCCTTTTTTCTGGCAGGCGGTCTTTATTTTGCTGCCAGTGGCATTGCTGTCCGTGGTGAGCCTGGTTTCTCTTCGGCGGGACGCGCAACTGGCCGAGCAGGATGCCCGGAACCGCGCTGTAGATGACGTTCAAAGCCTGGCCGACGCCATGCGGGCATCCGTAAATGACGAATTCCAGCGCTTCATCGCATTGGAGAATGTATGGATGGAGGGGGTGCGTGAGGCTGGACAACCGACAATAACCGGTGTTTTTTTTGACGATAAATTAAAATCCGATATTGCAAAATGGGAGCGGGATTATCCCGGCCTGACATTTGCCGATTTGGCGACGTCGCAGGGTGGCATTCTTGCCGATGGCCGCCAAATTGATCCACCGCAAATGTCCCCGGTTCCAACTCCTCCGAAATGGTTTTGTGAGCTGTCGCCGAGACAGCAAGAGCTTTGGGAGCGGTTGAGGCATGCAAATGAAAGTGCCGTTTCAATCCGAAAAGCTTACGGAGCCTTCTACGATTCTCATCCTTCCAGTGATGCATTAGGCGCCGCGATTTGGCTGCAGCAGCCCGCCACGAACGCCATCGGTGATTCCGGAGCGTTTCCCACGGAGACAGGACTTTCTTTCCAGGAGATCGCCTGTTACCGGTTGCTTTCGGCAAAAGATGCAAAACTAACCGATTCGCTGGTTCAGTCGGTGTGGTGGCAAGTCATTGACCATCCTTCGTTTGTCTCGCCCCGTTTGCTCGAATTGACTGAAGGATTGACCAATCGTGCTGATACCGCGCTGAGCCAAAGAGTCTATCGGACACGGCAGTATTGGAACGAGCAATCAAAGATGCGCGCGTGGATGGAGCAATTGGGCCAACTTCCGGCGCTTACAAATTGGGGCATGGGAACGTCCTGGGCCATCTGGGCTAATGGGCCTGACGCCGGCGCGCTGGCTCTTTTCGAACCGTGCACATTTGCCGAGCACGGGTATGACCCTGACCCCGAGACCAGGTCGCTCACTGGGCACGGCTACGAAATCTGGTTTTTTCCGCGCGAGGTTGTGCAAGCTATATTTACGCGCGCATTGCAGGAAAATAAAGTGTTCATTCCAGGCTATGAGGCGGCCGATGTAACCGTGGAAGGACAGCCCGTCGCATCCTTTCAACAGAGCCGCGACCGTGAGGGAGCGGAAGGGGCCACGAATCAAGCGTCCCTGACGTCAGGTTGGCAGTTGCTTGGCGCCGCGTCACAAAAGGCGGGGGCACTCGGGATGACGGATGCAGTCCATTTTGGTGTAAACCTTTATCTCACCAGCCGCGCGCAAATGCTGTCCTCCGAGCGCCGTCGTTTCAGGCTCTTTGCGATGCTCATTTTGGCGGCGCTTTTCTCGGCATTGGTTGGATTGGTCGCGGCCTGGCGCGCCTTTTATCGCCAGCAGAGGCTCAATGAAATGAAAATCAATTTCGTTTCCAGCGTTTCGCATGAACTGCGCGCGCCGATTGCTTCTGTGCGCTTGATGGCGGAAAACCTCGAGCGCGGCAAGATTCCCGAAACACCGCGACAGAATGAATATTTTCGCTTTATCGTCCAGGAATGCCGCCGGCTTTCCTCGCTCATTGAAAATGTTTTGGATTTTTCGCGGATCGAGCAGGGACGAAAACAATATGAATTTGAGCCCACGAACCTCGTGGCCCTGGTGCAAACGACGGTGCAACTCCTGGAGCCGTATGCCGCGGAAAAAGGCGTTCGCCTGGAAATTGCCGGCGCAGGGGTTGCGAATATCGAGTTGGAGGCGGATGGCCGGGCCATTCAACAGGCGCTGGTGAACCTGATTGACAACGCCATCAAGCACTCGCCCAAAGGCGAAATCGTGACGATGGGAATTGAATGGCGAAAGGGCGATGCGATCAATGCAAGCGCGCCGGTTGCCGTCCTGTTGTTTGTGACCGATCACGGACCGGGTATTCCGACCGAGGAACATGAAAAGATATTTGAACGGTTTTATCGGCGCGGTTCAGAATTGCGGCGTGAAACTCAGGGCGTTGGCATCGGCTTGAGTGTCGTTCAACATATCGTGGAAGCGCACGGCGGCCGCGTGCGGGTGGAAAGCGCGCCGGGCCAGGGCAGCCGCTTCACCATTGAATTGCCATTAAGGAAACATGAATGAGCGAATCTTGATCGTCGAAGATGAAACGCCCATGCGCACGGCGCTCGCGGATCTATTTGAATCGGAGAATTACCGCGTGCTGACGGCGCCGGACGGCGAGAGCGGCCTCGATCGCGCGCTGCGGGAAAAGCCGGACCTGATTGTATTGGATGTGATGATGCCCAAACTCGATGGATTCGCCTTGTGCGCGGAACTGCGCCGGCTGGCGAAGGATGTGCCCGTGCTGATGCTCACGGCCAAGGGCATGGTCGAAGACCGCGTGACCGGGCTGGACGCCGGCGCGGATGATTATTTGGTGAAACCCTTCAGCACGATGGAACTCCTGGCGCGCGTGCGGGCGCTGCTGCGGCGGGTGGAACGGAAAAGCAAATCGCCCGCGAAGTTAAAGTTCGGTGACATGGACGTTGACCTTGTGCGGCAGACCGCATTTCGAGGCAGGAAAACAATTCATCTAACCGCGAAAGAATTCGCCATGCTTCGGCTGCTGGCGGAAGCGGAAGGCCAGCCCGTCACGCGTGAACAATTCCTGGACGTGGTTTGGGGTTATACGGCGTTTCCGACGACGCGCATGGTCGACAATCACATCGCCGGATTGCGCGCAAAAATCGAGAAAAATCCCGACGAACCCAAATGGCTGAAAACCGTGCACGGGGTCGGGTACCGATTGGAGTTATGAGTGCCACGAGTAGCCGCTTCAACGCTTCAACAAGCCGATGATAATTTGCAAAACCATGACAAACGATGAACGCCAGGTGTGAGAGACTCAAATTAATGAAAGCAATATTTTGCGTGGTGATTTTGGTGTTGGTTGCGCCGGCGGTTCGGGCGCAGCAGACGAATCTTACGGAATTGCTGCAACAAGGGATGTTTGAGGAGCAGGCCAACCGGAACCTGGATGCCGCCATCGCCGATTACGAGGCGCTTTCGACCCAATTTGACAAGGACCGGCAATTGGCCGCCACGGCGATTTTTCGGCTGGGCGAATGTTACCGTGAGGAAGGCCAGACCAACCAGGCGGCGCTGGAATACCGCCGTATCCTCAACGAATTTCCAGACCAAAAGACGCTGGCAATGTTAAGCCGGCAGGATTTGGCGGGGATGGGGGCCGCGTCGTCTGTGGCCGGAGAAACAACAGGAAATCCAGGGGTGCCGGCCGGCAATTCAAGCGCGGAAATTTGGAATAAGGTCAAAAATCTTCGGCAAGGCGAACTCGAAAAGGTCCTGCCCACGCTCGTGCCTGATGCCATCCTGACGTCGCTTTTGCAGCAGCGTAACAGTGCTGAAGTCACACTCGCTGAAAAGCAATCACGTTTCGGTAATGACAATCCGGAGGTGACGGCCCAACAAGCGATCATAGAAACGATTCACATGCAAATCTCGCAAAGGATCAGCGGAATCATGGAGGCGCTAAAACTACAGAGTGAGGCAAATCAGCCTGCCGAAACCGCCGGCTCTGGAACGGGCGTTCCTGCCGGCGACGAAGACCAGGAAATCGCGAACTTGCAGGCGATGATTCAAAACAGCCCGGATTTGATTAACGCAGACCCGCCGCCCCTGATCGAAGCGGCGTATTCGGACCATCTGCGCGTGGCGCAGTTTCTCCTCGATCATAATGCCGATGTGAACATTGAATACGCTGGTTCAACCCCGTTGACCCGCGCGGCCGGCAGCGGTCACAAGGCGATGGTCGAACTGCTATTAAGTCATGGCGCAAACATCAATGCAAAAGATAACTCCGGCAATACAGCGCTTCACTCGGCTGCTGGCAGCGGATTTCAAGCCGTGACCGAGTCCCTTCTTGCCGCCCATGCTGACGTCAATGCGCAGAACAATTGGGGCGAAACGCCGCTCTTTTTGGCGGCCAAAAACGGCAAGGCGGATATTGTGAAAATCTTATTATCGGCAGGCGCCAATCCGAATATTAAGTCGGGCGACGGAAAATTCGTCCTGGACTACGCCGCAACGGTCTCGCCGGATATGGTCAAAATGTTGCTGGCTGCGGGAGCGGACGCAAGCGCGACAAATAACTACGGATGGACCCCGCTGAGCAACGCGGCCGAATATGGCAACCCGGAAATCGTCAAAATACTTTTAGCCGCCAAAGTGGACCCCAATGGCGGAACAGTGGATCCGCCCCTGCTGTGCGCCATCAGCAAGCAGGACACAACCTCCGCAGAATTGCTGCTCCAGGCCGGGGCAGATCCAAATCTGAAAGGTTTGACTGACGGCCGATTGAGAAATGTGGACCAGTACGCCACGCCTCTTTGGGCGGCGGTTTCACTGAATCAACTTCCCATGGTCCAACTGCTCTTGAAATACAAAGCCGACCCAAACAGTTCACAAGTCAATAATACCCCGGTCATTTTTAGGGCCGTGGACAAAACCAACGTTCTTCAAGCGCTATTAGATGCCGGCGCCAATCCGAATGTCACGGATAACAGCGGCCGCACCCCATTGTTCTATGCAGCGGAGGAGCATTCGCCGGAAGCAGTTACAATTTTACTGGCAGCGAAAGCCGACCCCAATGGAGGCACTTTTGGCACGCCGCTAACGGCCGCCGTTTCCATCAGAGACCCGGTTGCGATGAAACTGCTGCTCCAGGCCGGGGCGGACCCAAACGAGAAAAACACATTTGACAGGTCTCCAACGGCTCCGCCCCTGATATTTAGCGCGTTGCCTGATACCAACGTTCTCGCGACCCTGTTGGATTTCCACGCCAACCCAAACGTCTGGAATGCAGATGGCTGGACTCCTTTGATGTCGGTCATTGACAGCGACAATAATGCGGAGAAGGCGGTGAAGGTGGCTGTTTTATTGAAACATGGGGCTGATCCCAACCTGAGCCATAAAGAGTTCAAGGCTCTCCACTTGGCCGCATATCGGTTTGATGAAGATACTGTGCGGCTGCTCCTGGACTACGGCGCTGACCCCAATGTTCGAAATGGAAGTGGCCAAACACCGCTTCGAATCGCGGAAGACATAGCATCGGGAACCGGCAATCCGACTGAACAGCAAATGACGATCGCCGCTTCAATGGCGGAATTGCTGAGACAGCACGGGGCTTTGGAAGTGCTGCCGGACTGGGATCACATTACCGTCAGCCGTCCTTCGACAAAATTTTCGAAAACAATTTTTTACAAGGGAACCAATGATTGGAGCCAGTTTAGTTTGTATGACCTCCTCGGCGTCCAATATAAATTATTGACCACAGGCTCCCCAACTATTTCCGCGTGGGCTTATACGGCTAATAGCTTCCCCGTAAAGAACGACCTGCAGTTCCCGGATTTTTCGCATGTTGTCATTCATCGTCCATCGGTCCACGGGACAAATTGGACGGAACTGAAGAATGATCTAACTCCTGCCCTGGATTCCGGTGATTGCTCCGCGGACGTGCCGCTTAAATTTGGCGACGTTGTGGAAATTCCTGAAACAGACCACGGCCTTAATGACCAGTGGATGGGCCTCTCAACGAATCAATTGTTGACGCTGTCTCATTGTCTGACGCGCCATTTGCAGATCACCGTTAATGGCGTTACGACGAATATTATTGTCAAACCGCAGATGACGAGCAACCCAATCGCTGGCGTGACATGGCCATCGCAACATATTTCTTGGAACGTCGAACCGCAACAACAGCTTATGTTATGGCCCGTTCTGGATGACACAGGATTGTTGTTGTCATCCTCAGACCTTTCGCGCGTGACCGTGAAACGGCGTGATGTGGTGACCGGAAAAACCCATAAATGGACGGTCGATTGTTCGGATTTTCAGAAAGAACCCGGTTTTTGGCTTCGGGATGGCGACGAAATTGACGTGCCGGAAGCAAATGGCCAGTGATGAGCGACACAAGGGGGATTTGCGTGTTACGAGTCAAGCATCCGCCGAAAATCGCCGTGTTATACTTGACGCAACACGTAACACGCAACCGAATTGCGGAATGTCCACGAACGCTCATTCCGCAATCCGCAATCGCCATTCCGCATTGCCCTCAGTTCAGGTCAAACAACAGCACCTGTGATGACTTGTTCGCCTTCAGTTCGAGTTTTGACTCGCGGCTGAGGGCTGCGGCATCGCCGCCAGACAGGGTTTTGCCGTTCAAAACCACTTCTCCTTCGGCCACGTGTACAAATGCATTGCGATTGTTCGCAAAGCTGTGCGTTACCTCCTGCCCCGGCTCAAGCCTGGCCAGCAATAGATCGGCATCCTGATGGATGGCGATCGAACCGTCGCGCCCGGTCTTGCTCGTCACGAGATGAAACTTGCCGGTCGGCGCGTCGCGCAGGGACTTCTCGCCGTAACGCGGCTTGACGCCCGTGGCGTCGGGCATGATCCAGATTTGGAGCAAATGCGCCGCTTCAGTTTTGGACGGATTAAATTCGCTGTGGCGCACGCCGCTTCCGGCCGCCATGTATTGGACTTCGCCCGCGCGAATGACCCGTCCGTTGCCCATCGAATCCTTGTGTTCGAGCGAGCCGCTGAGCATGTAGGTAATGATTTCCATGTCCCTGTGTGGATGCGTGCCAAAGCCCATGCCGGGCATGACCAGGTCGTCATTAATGACGCGCAGGGTGCGAAAACCCATCCATTGCGGATCATAATAGTCCGCGAAGCTGAAGGTGTGATATGTGTCCAGCCAGCCGTGTTCGGCATGGCCCCGTTCCTTTGATTTACGTATTGTCATCATGGAAACACCTTAGCGCATGAACCAGGATTTGAGGAAATACCATGTTTTTGGGGTGAGTATAATTGCAAAGCATAATGGATTGTGAACTGGCGTTTCAATCATTGTCATCCTCTTCCTTATCGTCATCCTCAATATGATCCTCCTTGACCAATGAGTCGCTGTAACAGATACCGCAGGCCAGTTGAAAACAAAAATTTCAAATTTAGGACATTTTTCTTGACTTCCAAACATTTGTGTTATGTATTGGTCATCGTCACGGCAGGACGTGTTTATTGGGTTCCGGGCTTCAGAGGAAAGAAAAATATGAAAAAACGACGAATGCTTTTCTTAATTGGGTTTGTGGCTCTGATTGGGGCTGGGCGAGTAAATGCGCAGTATTTGACCGGATCTATTACCGCCGCCAGCTATCCGTTATCGGCCCCGATTGGCGTTGACGGTGTTTCCTCGATGGAATTAGGGGGGACAAACATCGTTCAAAGTTCTACGGGCAATATTGCCAGTATCCTTCCGGTTAATAGCATCGTGTATTCCGGTCCATACGATTTTAGGGGACTTTCCACTACTCCAAAGACAGTTTCGGAAGAACTTTTTGAGTTTCCAGTCAACACATACCCATTCCGCTTTACGTTCACCGTGGACACACTTGCGGAAGATTCATACGATTCCACGACTGGAGCGGCTTTATTCACTGGTACCGGAACGATTGCAGATAGCACCGGAGAATATCAGGACACACCGGCTGATTTGACAGTGAATTTTACAAGCGGGCAGGTCTACTCCTTCACCCTGGAAGCGGTGCCTGAGCCGGCAACGGCGTCCCTGGCCGTGGCGGGTCTGTTTGGCCTATGGGCGTGCCGCCCTCGGCGCGGATAACGGTTGGTTCATATTCAGTCTTCAGGTGCACCCACACTTCTACGCTTTCCGCCTTACCGGCGTGCCATAATGTCGCTACGGTGCGAAGGCTGGAAGGCTTCAACGGTTTTCGTCAAGTTAAGGAGGGTTCTCCATGGGAAAAATAGAGGGCGGCCGCGGGGCATGTTTGATAGACTATTTAATTGCAGGCGCTTGCATAGTGAAAAAAACTCGCGATTTTTCTTGATTATTTACCCGTTTCTTAGTCTAATAATCGCAGCAGTTGCAAAAGCCCGTTCGCAGTTCAAGGCACGTGAGTCCCGCGTGAGGGAGATGTCTGATAATCAAGCTGAAATGATTTGAAACCCGGCGAAGCAATGAAAAAATCCAATAACGTTTTCGAGGCATTGTTGCGGATGTCCACACGCAGTTTAACTACTGCTATTGCAACGTTTTGTGTCGCATGGGCTATTCAGGGCAAAGCCCAGAACTACCCACTCTCCAACGGGGACGCCTCGTTGGTAGTCAATGAGGGGGGAGGCGGACTTAGCGATTGGACAGAGAATGATGTCATTCAAATGGATCTGCAGTCGTATTACTACAGTGTTGGTTCGGGGCCGCTGGAGTCCATTGGCGCGCTTTCTTCCTGGACGACTGCTTCGGAAACCGGCTCGAGCATATCCGGATCTTATTCCAATTCATCGGTCTTCGTAACCGCCAACTACCAGCTCAACAATAGCTCAAGCGGGCCGGAATTGACCAGTTTACTGGGGATAAAAAACCTTACGGCAACCAACGAAATCATTCATCTTTACCAGTTTTCCGATTTTGCATTGGGCGGCAATTCCGCAGGGCAAACCATTCAATTCGTTGGGACGGGGCTTCCTTACGAAGTGCTCCAGACGGGTAGTAACGGGCAGCAGATGACCGGCACGCTCACCGCACTTGGGCCTTTAGGATTAGCTTCCGTTGAGGAGATTGCCGGTTTTAATGATGGCATGCAGTTTGGCCTGGCAAATGGCGCCCCTGTATCCTTTCCTGCCCCCGACAACCTCAGCGCGACGGGCGATGTCGATTTTGCCTACGAAGTTGATGCGACAGTGGGGTCCGATTCCGCGCTTTCCGTTAGCGAGCTGCAGAGTGTGCCGGAGCCATCGGTGGTGGCACTGGTTACGGCGGGCATGCTCGGCATTGGCTTGCTGCGCAGGCACATATTAGTATTTTTGAAAAAGTGATAAAAAAAGCTTACATTCCAGTTTCAGTCATGGTAATTTCTCAGTACTCATAACCCAAAAAAGTCGTAAATATGAAAATCCAAACCTTCCGGGGTGAAAAGGGGTACGCGGTCTTCAAAATATCTTTGGCAGTTTTAGGCACGGTTCTTTTGGCCTGCCATGCTAATGCTCAAGCCGTCGTCGATCCCACATTGTCGAATGGTGGTTCCACGGCAACGGTTAACCTTGAAGGCGGGCCCGGACTGATCGGCATGGATAATTGGAGCGTGAACAATGGCGAGGGCATGCAGAATCAATTGGACCAACAGTGGTTTTGGTTTTCAGTCAACGGCGGGTCCGTCGAGTCCATTGACCAGATTGGCGGATTAACTTATAACGTGAGCGCCGACGACAGCACCTTGTACGCAACCTACGAAAACGCGGAGTTGTCGGTCGGGATCGTCTACAGTTTGGATGGTCTTGGACCCGGACAAGCCGATTTGAGCGAAACGATTAGCATTACCAACAATATGGCGAGTGGTGCGTTCAACATCAATTTTTACCAATACTCGAACTTCAATCTTCTGCAAAACAGCGCTAACAATATCAATGTTGTCGGAAGCCCGGGGTCGTATTCGTCGATTGTTCAGTATACAACGGGTGACGGCAACGGTATTGAGGAAACCATTGACCAGCCCTTTGCAGATTTCGCCGAGGCAGGCAGTACTAACACGGTTCTTCATGACGTTGCAACTGGAGCAACGCTCAGCGGCAACCCTGTTGCGGGTCCCGGTGACGTCGCGTGGGCATTTGAATGGACCACCAACATTGCGTCGGGCGACTCGCTCGATATCTATAAAGACAAAGATTTGTCCATCCAGCCGGTTCCCGAGCCAACCGACGTCGCGTGGTTGGCAATGGGCTTGGGCGTTTTTGGATTAGTCCGCACGGCGTGGAAACGCAATAAGTTGACTTGAGCAGGCTAACGTCGGTCATCGCAAGGTAATTACTTTATTCCCGGCGTTAAACGCCGTGATTTTCGCTGGCTGCAAAATCAAGAGAGCGGGCCGGTCGTTGACCGGCCCTTTTTATCATCCGGAATCGAGTTTATGGGCAGTAGTGTTTGCGCAGTAGTATCGCGTCGTGTTCTCTTGGGCTGGTTTGCGGCCCTTGCGGTCTTCGTAACGCTTAAACTGCGCGCCGGAGGCAGTGGCTTAAATACAGTCGTAGTCATCAACCAGGCCAGTTCCAATTCCTGCCAATTGGGCAATTACTACTGCCAGGAGCGCGACGTGCCTCCCCAAAATGTCCTCTACATCAATTGGACTAACGGCAACACACTATGGGCCAGCGATGATCTTCAAACCAATCTCATAACGCCGTTGCTGGACATGCTGGCGGACCGGGATTTGACAAACCAAATCCAATACATCGTCCTTTCGATGGATATTCCGTTCGAAACCAGCGACGGTTCCACAGCCGACGGCACTACGTCCGCCCTGTTTTACGGCTTGCGGGTGGGCGATGGAACCGACCCCTTGGGCACCACCAACAGTTACGCCGCCAGCGAGGGAATTTTCAGCCAGAATACGCCCCTGGTGGGTGCGCCGGGTTATTCCTTTCTGACGACCATGATTACGGGCGACACGCTCGCGCAGGCTGAGCAACTGGTGGACCAGGGCGTGGCCAGCGACGGAACATTTCCGCAGCAGCCGGTTGTGTTGGCCAAAAGCTCAGATACCGCGCGCAATGTCCGGTACCCCTTTTTTGACAATGCCATTTTCAACGTGAATCTTCTCGGGGTTTCCACGATTCTGCGCACGAATACGGATTCGGTCTTGTGGCCCGGGGGGTGCATGGGTTTTGAAACCGGTTTGGCAAATTTCACCGTGCCGGACGGAATGTTCGTGCCCGGAGCCATGGCGGACAGCCTCACGTCCTTCGGCGGCGTCATCTTTGGCAGCAACAGCCAGACCAGTGAATTTGCATTTATCGACGGCGGTGTGGCAGGTAGTTATGGCACCGTTTCGGAGCCGGATAACGACACTCAAAAATTTCCGAACCCGCAGGTTTACTTTTACCAGGCCCGCGGGTTCAGTCTGGCTGAAAGCTACTACCAAAGCATTAATGAGCCCTTTTTGGGGCTTATAGTCGGCGAACCGCTGGCCGCGCCCTTCGCGCAGCCCGGTAATGGACAATGGGGAACGAACCTGATAAGCCCTGTTTTGACTGGAACAACAAATCTAACCGTCAATTTCAACGCCCGCGCTCGCAACCACCCTCTCGAACAGGTGGATTTATTTGTGGACGGCGTGTACTATACGACGCTGACCAACGATTTTCCCGCCGCCGGCAACCAGCTTACGGCAAGCCTAAACGGTTATCCGGTCACCTACACCGTTCCAACGAACGCGACCTTAAGCACCATCGCCGCTGGCCTTGCCGCGCAGATTAATGCCGTCACCACCGCGACCGGAATTGCCGCGACCTCTTACGGCGACCGCGTCCAGTTGGAGTACACAGCCAGCAACCCGGCAACGGCGCCTTTCTATGTGGCCGACAACTTGCCTGCAACCAGCCCGGGTGTTTCCTATGGCGTCAACTATTTGCCTGCTTCGTTTTCACCGCCGATGGCGGTATCCGTCAACCGCAGCGGGGCTCTCACGCTGCAAGCGGGAATTCCCAGCACTCTACCCTATGTCGTCCTGGCTTCAACCAATTTATCGGATTGGGAACCCATCGTGACGAATGATGTCCCCGGGCTGTTTAATTTCACTGATTGGGATTCCACCAATTATCCTGCGCGATTTTACCGGATGGCCTGGCCGAATCCGAATCAGCCCCTTCAAGTGTCCGGGCCGGAGTTTACGGGCTCCGGCTTTCAAATGAGTGTGGACGGCGTAAGTGGTGAGGCGTGGGCCGTCCAGACGTCAACCGACCTGGTGAATTGGATTTCCGTTTTTACGAATCAGGCCGGAGGAACGATGAATTTTATTGACGCCAGTGCCACAAACGCAATCAGCGCGTCCCGGTTTTATCGCGCTTCTCATCTTTCGCCGCCCGCTCCGGTCGTCAGCGTCGTGGGAGTGGCAGCCAACGTAACGTTGGTGAGTGTGAGCAATGCATCGCTGCCTTTCACGGTTAGTGTTTCGACAAATCCCGGTCAATGGACGCCCCTGGCAACCAATTTCGCCATCGGACAAATCCAAACAAGCGCGTCCAGCGCACAGGGAACCGCCGGCAGCCTCTCGACCTTTCTAAACGCCGCCCAGCCGCAGTTTGTTGCGTCGCAGGCCTTGGGCATGCAGAGTTATCTGGTCATCAGCAATACACCGACCAATGGATGGATGCAATTCACCTTTACCGAGACCAATGGCGAAGTGGTCACCATCGGAATCACCAATCAACCGCAATCACCCGAAAGCTCCGTCGCCCTGGCCACCCGGATGTACGACGCGATTAACACAAACCTCGTTTTGCAGGGTAGCGGTGGAGTCGAGGCGGAGGATTTTGTTCCCAGCCTCGGCTTCATTTCTTTCAATCTCTATGCCCGAAATCCTGGCCTTGCGGCCGCGCAAGTCCAGGTCCAATCCGCGTCAGGGGGAAAGATCTACATGTCCGCCCCACAGGGCCCTTTGACCGGAAATCTCTCCAATCTGGAGCCGCGCAACCATCTTTTTGTGAAGGCCGGCGCGAATCGGCTGGCTTTGACGTTTCCATTCGCAACGACAAATTTCCCGGATGGCTATCACGAATTAACCGCCGTGGCTTACGAAGGCAGCAACGTGCGGACCGAAACGCAAACGACCCTGCCGGTGCAGATCCAGAACAGCACATTGAGCGCGACACTGGCGTTGGACGGCGTGACCAATTCGATGGTTTCGGTGGACGACTCCTTCCAGGTTCAGGTAACGGTCAATACCAATAATGTGAGCCTGATTACCCTTTACAGCATGGGCGGAGCATTTGCCACTGCGACCAATGAGTCCGCGGCGGCGTTTCAGGTGGCCGGGACGAATTTTTGGGAGGGCGTGTATCCATTTTATGCCATCGTTCAGACCAGCAGCGGGCTGCAATATCGGACGCAGACCCAATGGATAACGATTACACCATAAGCTGGGTGTCCACCCTTCAGGGTGTTCGCTGCGGAACAGCGCGCGGAAGTGGTCCCGTAGCATCCAGCGATAGGAGAATCGCGAACGCACGTTGTCCCGGAGGGACAAGTGGAAATAGCCCGGCATTTCAATGCCGGGTTGGCAGTCTGCAAGGTTCACAAGTCCCGAAGGGACGGCCGAATTGCCAGGATTAGGCAGAATCAATAGAATGCACTAAATGGATTTAAATGATTTCTTGGGACCGAATCCCATTATTGTTAACCTGCGGGCTGAGAATCGGTGGGACGCCATTGACGAGCTTCTCGATCACTTGGCAGCACACCAGAAGATCAAACCAGAAAATAGAACAGCGATTGCGGACGCTGTCAAAAAGCGTGAATCGTCAATGACCACCGGAATTGGATTCGGCATTGGGATTCCCCATGCTTCAACGGACCTGGTTTCCGAGGTCGTCGGGATCATAGGACGCTCCCGTAGCGGGATTAACTTCGATACGCTTGACACCAAACCGGTCAAGCTTGTCCTGCTGTTTCTGGTCCCACAAGGTCAATTTCAAGCCCATCTCCACACGTTGGCCAACATCGCCAAACTTTTGCGCAAAATGGATCCCGAAGGCCTGGATGATGGCGCGTAGCGAAATTAAAATATTCACAATGTCCCGCAGGGATAAATGGAAATAGCCCGGCGTTTCAACGCCGGGTCCGCAGGCAAAGGTTCACAAGTCCCTAAGGGACGGCTGATCTGCTTAAAGAAATCGCCGCCCTAATACTTGACGCACCACGTGCCACGCGCCACGCTCTACCGCAAATGGAACTCCGCCATCTCCGCTATTTTGTCGCCGCGGCTGAACAGGAAAATGTTTCGCGGGCGGCGGCGAAATTGCATGTGTCGCAGCCGGGTCTGAGCCGGCAAATTCATGACCTCGAGGAGGAAATCGGATTCCCGCTTTTTGAACGCTCTGCGAAGGCGCTGAAGTTGACGGATGCGGGACGGAAGTTTTTGGAGGAGGCGCGCACCGTTCTGCAACGCGCCGATGAGGCGGTGAAAAATGCCCGGGCGGTGGCCGCGGGCGCGGGCGGGGAAATTCATGTGGGCTATGCGCCGTCGCTCACGATTCAGATTTTGCCGAGGGCCTTGCGGGCGTTTCAGTCCAGGTTTCCGAGAACGCGCGTTTCGCTGCACGATTCGTCCACGGAAGAAATGCTGGCGGGACTGCGAGCGGGGAAATTACAGGTGACGCTGATGGTCCGTCCGCCGCATAAAATGCTGCGTGGGCTCCAATTTCAGGAACTGGCGCGTTATTCCATCTGCGCGGCGTTGCCGCCGCGCCATCCCCTTGCGGCGTCCAAAACGATTAGTTTTGAACAGCTTGCCAAAGAACCCCTGATTGCCTACAGCCGGGGTGATTATCCCGAATATCATGACTTGTTGGACCAACTATTTGGAAAACATAAACCGCTGATCGCCGAGGAGCATGACGGCGTGACGAGTGTCATCGCGGCGGTCGAGTCCGGGCGCGGAATTGCGCTGGTGCCGCAATGTGTGGAGAGCCTGGCCGGGCCGCGGGTCAAGCTGGTTCCGCTCGAACCTGCGCCGGACCCGATTCCCGTGGGCGCAGCCTGGAAAGATGGAGCGGTCATTGTGAAAGAATTTGTCGCAGCAGCCAGTGGTGGGAATTAAAAAGGAAAAAGGCAAAAGGAAAAAAAAGGCATGAACCACTGCCATCGATCGACGCGCCAATCATCGGCGGACAATTCTCCCTCTCCCAGCGGGCCCGGTCCCGCCGCGTCGTGAGGGAGAATCGTTCGAACGAGAATGTTGCGGTTCATGGTTCATGGGGAGACCTCTTTCGATTGAATTTGCATGCATTGCGACCATGAACCGTTCATACCGCGCTTGCCGTCTTGGAGTGCGGTGGCAAGTCTGCGCGACACCGCTTTCGGACGTCGTTGGACTTTCAAATGGCAATTGACGCTTCGAAGTGGTCCGACTCCCAAATCGGGGGACCTGCGCCCTGACCATACGGTGTCGTTCGCCGTGCAAGCGTCCAACCATCGGCCAACGATTCTCCCTCTCCCAGCGGGCCCAGCGGGAGAGGGCTGGGGTGAGGGAGAATCGTTCGAATGAGAATGTTGCGGTTCATGGGGAGAATTCTCCCAAGGAAAACTTCGCGCATTGAACCCCTGAACCGATTGGCACACGGAGCGCGGCTGTGTGCGGGGCAAAGGGGCGCCAGCCGCAGCAGCCGCGAACGTTGCGACGCGCTGCGGCTGGTCTTCGACACAGCCGCGCTTCGAAGCAGGTTCATGGGGAGGGAGAGTCGTTCGAAGGACAATTTCATAGGTTATGGAAAGTTCCCCGTTCCTTTTGGACCCGATGCAAACCGGTTTTCCAAAACAAACATCAGGATCGCTGCGGCCGAGCCGTCCATGGTTGGTTCGTTGGAGGAATAATCATGCAGGTCATCGTGATACACGGCCATTCCCTGGAACGGAGCCAGCGGGTCGGGCTGGCTGATAGTGACACCTTTCAATGACTTGAAAATGCGGTCATAGACCGGGCCGTCCACCAGCGCGCCGCGCACACTGCGGCCAAGCAGATGCGTCATCAGGTGGACGTCGCACGGATACATGCTGCCAATTTCGGTAAACATCGTCATGCCCCAGGGATTGCGTCCCAGCAGCCAATCGCTTTGCGCCATCGCAAATGAATGGTAACGCTTATCGCCCGTCATGCGTTCGTACATCAGGCATTGCGTTACCAGGGCGGCGACGAGGTTATCCGAGCACCAAATGAACGGCACGCCGATGTGATAGGGATTTTTATCCCCGGCGCGGACGCATCGCTCGATTCCGGCGCGGTAATAACCGGCAAGAACACGTTTGAAATCGTCATCCACGAGGTCATATAGCCGGAAGTGCCCGGCGTTCAGGAAAGGATAATATTGATAATGGCCGGTTTGCTCGCGGCCCATCCAATTCTCGTCGACAGCGAGTTTCGCGTAGCGTTTGGCGTCGTCGAGAAACTTGTGTTCGCCGGTTGTGCGATAGAGTTCCGCGGCGCCCCATTCCATGTCCTGCGCCCAGATGGTGGGAGCATAGCGATAAGGCGCACTGTAGGAATTTCCCTGTTGGACGCCGGGACTGGCCCGTCCCAGCGCATAGACTTCGCGTCCGGCTTTGAGGCAACGTTCGGCGAATTCCTTTTGCGCAGGATCATCGTGCCAGATTTGATACGCCATGGCCATGGCCGCGGCGTAAGTGCCGGCTAAATTGGCAATGCCGGTCGAATCGCTTTTATATTTCCCCAGGCCCTGGGGCTTGCCATCGGCGAAATAGACTACGCGAGCCCCGCCTTTGCCCCAGCCATAATCGGCCGTGTCATTTTGCGGCAATCGCCAGCCGATGTGGTCGCGGTCGTCGCCTACCTGAAAATAAAGCTGGTCGGGCGCCGGATGCATTTTAAGCATCCAATCCAGGCCCCATCGCGCCTCATCCAGAATGTCCGGGACGCCGTTGGATCCCGGATTTCCAAGAGCGTCAACGCGATCGCCGAATAACGTAGGGCAGGCATCTTGCCTGCCGGTTAAGGCGGCTTCCGGCCGCCTGTTTGATTGGGCGCAAGATGCGCCCGGAACTGGCAGGCAGGATGCCTGCCCTACAGCCACCTGATACGCCAAAAGCATATCGGCGGTCGCCGTTTCTGACGTGACGAGATACTTCAGCGTATCGCCGGCGTCATGCCAGCCGCCGGTGACATCCAATTGCGTGCCGTAAGGCATAGGACCGTAGGCGGTGCGGCCATCCAATTGATGGCAATTGGTCCCGAGCCAGGGGTTATACCCGCAACGCTGCTCGCGCATGAATTCAAGAATCTCATCGGGCAACGAGTCCAGGCCGCTGGCGCCGCCACCGAGAGCCCGGGAACCAATCTGGAATGGAAGCGAAAACGACTCGCCGTATGCAATGAAATAGGTTCCGGGATTTGTCAGCGATGAAAAATCCAGTTCTGCAAAGTTCGTGATTTGGCCCCAATGCGAGCCGTGAATGAGTCGTGCTTCGCCGGCGAAGACCATCCTTTCTGATTTCGCATCCAGGACTGAAAACGTTTCTGGAATCGCCGCCTTTGGTATCAGCAAGATTTGCGGTAACGATGCCGCCGAAAACGCGATGGCCGATTTAGGCTCATAGACGCCGTAGCCGACCTGATTCGCGCGGATATAAACGGTGTTCGAAGTCGCGAGCAATTCATCCACGCGCACGAATTGGTAACCGTGCGCGGCAAGAGTATCCAGCAACGCGCCGAAACGATTGGAGAACTTGTCCACGCGGCCCGGGCCGCTGCCAAGATGCAGCAAAAGAATAAATCCGTTCAGTCCGTGCGGGTCCGATTGCTCGCGCCTGATAATGCTGTCGAAAATCGCCTGTGACGAAACGAAATTCCGGTCGGATTCGCCGGTATAATCGGCATTGGCGCGCGTGCCCGGCGTGAAATCGATGAGTGTCAGGCCCATTTCAGCGCTCCAGCGTGAAATGTCGCCATTAAAATGCTCAAATGCCGGCAAGAAATAACGCGCCTCCGCGCGCGTGACGCCAAAACCTGCAAGCTTGTCCAGGTTGGCATCGAGGTCGGCTCGGAACTCCTCGTGCGTCACCAACGTTTTCGGTGGGTTATTCCAGTCACAAAACAACAGATGTTTGTCCGAGTGCGGGCCGACGTAATCGCCCTGCGCAATCATGCGGTGGACGAGCGGCGCAAATTGGGCGTTGGTCAGAAAGTTGCCGGTAAGGAAAAAAGATGCCGTGGCGTTGTGGCGTGCCAATTCGTCGAGAATGGTGTCGCCGCCTTCTGCGAAAGTATCCGCGGTAAAGACCAGGGCGATTTTCTTTTCCGAAACAGGCCCGCGTATGATGCCGCCGTCACGAATCGTCCAGCCGTCCGCATTGGTTTGCGCCAAAATCGGAATGGCCGAAAGGCACAAGACCAGGAAAGTCATCGCTGCCGTCAGGATGGATTTGTAAAGATTGTGGCGAGCCATTTTTCACGGGACAAAATGCCGGAAATGAGGAACAGCTCAAACAGAATTTGGTTCGTTGTTCAGCCCCGAATGCGGAGCTGCTCCGGAGCACGCTAAAGCGTGGACACACCAGGCTCGCTCCACATTTTGTGTCTATAGGTGTGTAAACAAGTAAACGATGTCGAAAAAAGACAGAAAAACCCATTTTTATTGGGAAAATCGAGGGTTTTAGGGGTGTAAACTCTGGACTCTACATTGGAAACCACGAAATACACGAACCACACGAAAAATCGTGATAAAATCCGCGAAGCGCAAACTGAAGCCCTGATAAGGGCGGCCGGTAACAGCCCAGGGCAAGCGAGTCCGCGAGCGCCGCCCTGGGTTATTGTCAGTTGGTGAGATGAATTCCTCCTTTCGTGCTTTCCTCATTCAATTATCCCATTCCACGGGGTGCCAAAAAACGAAATAAAAAAATTTCTGTCTCTAAATCCCCGTGCCAACATTGAACTTTTTTTGGGTTCCAAATGTAGTTCTTGTAATCGTCCAAAAGCCTGAGAAACTGCTACCATGACCGTACTAATAATCCTAACAATCGTAATTGCCGGGCTGCGCACGAAAAGAATCGAAAAAGGCCCTTCCACGAACCAAAACATGCGCCCGTTGATTTCCAGGCACTTACGCGGCGAATTGTCTCCGCATTCCGCCTTGATGGGGGGACAGTTCCCCACGAAAAAATGCTATGGCACTTTCAAAAACCCCTTATTTTACGCGGGTAAAATTTTCGCAATTTTGCCAAAAAAGCAATTGTCCCTTTCGATGGTCAAAAAAACGGGTTTTAACGCGGTTTTTTCAGTTTTTTCACCAAAAATACGCCGAATTGCCAAAAATGGACAGGAACCGCCTGCACAGAGGTTTTATCCTGTAAATCCCGCCTGTCCCGCCATAGCTTCTGAGCGACGGCGGATTCATCCTGTCTCGTGTTTTGTGAACCACATATCCTGTAATTTTTTTGAAGTAAAAATCCGCGGACCCCGTCAAATAGGGCGTGGAACCCAAATGTCATAGTAAAAGCCGTAGCAGCCGGTTGTTTCGGTCATTTTGTTGTCTTGACAATGGATATTGTAATCTGTATAACAAACGTCAGAATTTCAGTTAACTCCTATGGGATTTATGCAACACTTCAAAACTATACTCGCGATAGCCAGGTCTCGCTGGATCAGGAAAGTTATTTGTTTTGTCAGCCTGATAGGGCTGCCGTCTGTTCTTTACGCCGGCCAATATTTCCAAAACTTTCCCGACTTTTCGAATGGCACAACGAATTTTAACGACGGTTCGACGCTCTCAAGCACGGCCCTGGGGACCGTTGCCTGCCTGACCAATTTGGCTGAAAGCATCGGAATCGGTTCGTCTTACGGTGAGTTACAATTGACCGAATCGGGCATGACAAATGTTCAAAGTGCGTTTGAACTGCCGGATCTGGACTCCGGCGCACCGATTTATGCGTTCTCGGCGAAATGGAATTCGGATGTGTATGGAACTTTTCCCGCCTTCGGCAAGGGTTTTTCGTTCAATTTTGGCCCGTTTTCGTCCGTTAACTTGATCACCAACAACGCGGAGGAAACAGGGTATGGAGCCGGTCTTTGTTTCAGCGTGCAGACGGATGCCGGAACCAATTCCGGTTTCTATTTGCTGGCCAATGGCGCTGTCATCGCCTCATTGACCAACAATCCATCTGTTGAATGGGGCACGAATAGCACCACCCGCCACTTCTGGGAAGTGGACTGGAACTATTACAGTGGCATGAGCGTGCGGCTCGATGGCCAGCCAATCTTTACCAACGTAGCGACGACCGGCTTCGTACCGGAAGGCGGAGATGTTTTTGCCTGGGGCGCGCGTTGCGACACCAATACCGAGGAACTGCGACTGGACAACATTGTCGCCGTGACCGGCGGCAATCTCGTGCAATTGCCACCCAGCGGTCCTTATTTTGCCGAGGGCGGCCTCGGAGGGGTTGATGGGCATTCGGTGACCAATGCTTTTGACGGCGCCAATAGCACTTATTACGAGAGTGAGGGGCCGTCAACTGTAGGCGCCACGTTTTCCCCGCCAAACACTGTGTTGGTGTATGCTTTGACGTCGGGTGAAACCGCTGCCGGGACACCACACGCGTGGTCCCTTGAGGGCAGCACAAACAGCGGCGAATCCTTGACTGAAATCGGCATCGGCGCCGGTTATTTTGTAAATGGCGCCGAAACCCGGGTCTGGCTTGTAACCAATTCAATCCCATGCGACGCTTATGAATTATTTTATTCCGCCGGCTTTGGCGCCGTCAACACGATAGGCGAACTGCGCCTTTACGCTTTAAGCCTGGTCGCGCCGCCTTATGCCGCATGGGTAAAAACCGGCGCGCCTGACGAAGATTGGACTTCCATCGCCTCTTCGTCGGATGGAACCAGGCTGGCGGCCGCTGGCGGGATTGTTATGCTTTCGACGAACTCGGGCGCAACCTGGACCCGCGCGAATGCCGCCTCAACCGCGATCGTTGTCTCCTCCTCTGACGGCACTAAATTTGCGGCGGCTGGCCCCAGTGGCGGTTCCCAAATTGAGACGAATGTCGGCGATATATTCTATTTGGATTATTCAAGCCCGGACGAGACCTGGGAATCTCTCGCTTGTTCATCGAATGGCGCAGTTTTGGCCGGCGCCGTTTCTGGCGGCGAGATTTACATTTCCGCGGATTCGGGAATTACCTGGGCAGCGACGGCTTCCACTCAGACCTGGCGCCGAGTCACTGTATCGGCAGACGGGTCCACTTTGGCGGCGGTGGTTTATGGCGGCGGCATTTATGTTTCCACGAATTTAGGAAGCCTCTGGACGGCGACAAGCGCTCCGACCAATGACTGGATTGGTATTGCCGCGTCGTCTGATGGAACCAAACTCGCCGCAGCCAGTACTGAGGGTATTTATGTTTCCGCGAATTCTGGAAGCACGTGGTCGTTGATCGGCGCGCCCCACATTGAATGGGAAGCTATCGCATCTTCATGGGACGGCAGCAGGCTGGCGGCAGGCAGTTCCGATCCGCCGGGTGTTTATCTTTCAATGGATTCAGGGAATACCTGGATAAATTCCGGAGCGCCCGAGGCTGATTTTGTTTCCATCGCTTCATCGTCTGATGGAACCAAACTTGCCGCGTGTGATGATGGGAGCATCTACACCTACGGTTTTAGCGCCCCTCCGTCAACGTCATTGACAGCAAAGCTTTCTGGCGGTTATCCGGTTCTTTCCTGGAGCACGACCAACGCAGGCAATTTCGTCCTTCAGGAAAGCACGAATCTTACTTCGACCAACTGGCTAAACGTCCCCTGGCCCGTCACCACCAACGGTTCAAGCTATCAGGTCACAGATTTGCCGGCGACCGGCCAGAAATTCTATCGCCTCATCGCGCAATAAATCGGGCAAATTTGAAGACGATGTTGGAAGTGTTAAAATCGAGGAGATTCGCTTCGGGAGTCGGACGACTTCGAAGCGTCAATCGCGATTTGAAAGTCCAACGACGCCCGAAAGCGGTGTCGCGCGGACTTGCCACCGCACTCCAGGACGGCAAGCGCCGGGTCCAAAGGTTTATGCTTCCTATGGACTTGATGCCTTGGCGGCTTGATGCGCGCGCTTAAAAAAGGGAAAATGCATTGATGGCTGATTTGAAATCAAAAGCAAATATCGAAAGCGTCGGAGACGCCGCAAGATCAGATTTAAAAAATGGAACGGCTGGAACGCCGAATTTAAATTGGAGCGCAATTTCCCACGATTATCTGCGGCATCGTCCGGGATACCCGAAACAATATTTTACGTTGCTGCGACAGTTGGGCATCGGTTCGGCAGGACAGGACATTCTTGATCTTGGTTCGGGCACGGGTGCGCTGGCGATTCCGTTTGCGGGGCAGGGGGCGCGGGTCACGGCTGTGGACCCGTCGGAGGGGCAGATCCGGGCTCAAAAATTGGCGGCGCTCGATGCTGGGGTCAAAATTAAATTTAAGGTGGGTCATGCGGAGAAAACGGGTCTGCCGGATCATTCGTTTGATGCCATTACGGCGAGCATGTGCTGGACGTATTTTGATGTTGAGCAGATGAAGGTGGAGGTGCCGCGTCTGCTTCGTCCGGGCGGATTGCTTTTGGTGAGCACGCTGATTTGGGACAGGTGGGAAGAGGGAATCTTTCGTCAGACGCTTGAATTAATCGGAAAGTATAATGTGGAGGCGCGGCGCAGGCAGCGCAGGTGGGATAAGGACGTGGTTCCGAAGTGGTCGCGGGACTGGCTCAAATTAAAAACGTTTCATGAGTATCAAATAAACGTGCCGTTTAGTCGGGAATCGTGGCGTGGACGCATTCGCGCGTGTCGCTGGATTGGCCCTGCCCTGACCCGGGAACAAACGGAGGCATTTGACCGCGAACATGCGGCTTTGTTGGAACGAATCGCGCCGGCGAGATTCGCCATCCCGCATAAGATCACGATACGAATCTTTGTTAATGCGAATTGCGGAATGACCAGACAAAGGGGATTGAATAAAAAAGGCGCGAAGTTTTTATCCGCAGATTTCGCAGATAGGCGCAGATTAAAACTATGAGGAATGCAGGAAATCAGGAAACGGATTGTGGATTGGTGGATTATTGGATGCATGGATTAATGGAAGTCAGTCCGCAGTCGGGGATATGCGGTATTAGATGTTCGATGTTGCATTTCAATTCATTCCTTTGTTCCTTCCTTCCTCATTTATTATTTGCTGGCCCGGCCATTTTGGATTTGCAGCATTCGCCTACGCGGATTATGGTTTCATTGTGAAAAAGTTAATCAGCTTCATATTATTCCTGGCCGCGTTTCTCACTGGTGTTGCGGTATCGTCGGCATCCGCCGATCAAATAACGCTGCGGAATGGGGATGTATTGAATGGGAAGGTCGAGACCGTGACGACAGATGCTCTCGTGCTCCAGGACGATAGCCTGGGGACCTTGACCCTGCCGCGCGTCAAAGTCGCCAACATTGCATTCGGCACGGCGACAGCGACAGCGACAGCGTCGGCGCAGGGAGCAGTGGCGTCGGGCGCGAACACTGGAATTCCCAACCTTGCCACCGAGGCGAATTCCGTTTCGGACGCCGCCGCCAGCGCGCTCGCGGCCGCCTACACGGCCCAGGCAAATCCGCAAACGAATTCCAATGCCGATGCCAATTCCAGTGTCGAGACGGGCCTCGAGGCGATGGCTCGTGAAATCCAAGGGCACAGCAATCTTGTTCAGGAAGTCACGGCGCAGGTCCTCGGCTCAAGCGCCAGCCCCGAGGCCGTCGGTAAAATCAACGAGTTATTGGATGGATTGAGCAGCGGGCAAATCGATATGAACGGGTTGCGGTCGCAAGTCCAATCCGCGGCCGACCAGTTGCAGGAGTATAAGAAGCAGATGGGGTCTGATGCGGGTGAAGAAGTGGACGCTTATCTGTCTATTCTCAATGCCTTTCTTCGCGAAACCGGCACTAATTCAGTGCCATGAGTGTCATTGGGGCGGGGGGGCGGGAAATGAACAATGAAGCCGCGAAGGCGCGATTAGAAATTAAAAAGGAATAAGGAATAAGGGGAACTAAAACCATGAGGAAATGAGGAAATCAGGAAGGGAATTACAAGCCTTGCTCACCGCTATGCTTGACCGTACTTTCAATTGAAAATTATGGAAAAGAAGCCTGTCAACATATCTGAACTCATGGATGCGCTTGAATTCGATTCCACGGAGCACATGACGAAACTTGATTTGCAAACCGGCCGTTTGGTGATGGTGGAAGACGCTGTGATTGGGGCCGTGGAAGAAGGGGATGATGAAACCGTGGATGATATAGCAGAATGGCAGAAGGAAGAATTGAAACTCGCGCGGGCCATTGCGGAAGATTCGGGTGAGCGATTCGTAGATCCGCCGGACAAATTTGAATTTCATGAATATCGTCACATGGAACAATTCATCGGGACGCTTGATGATAACGACGCTGCCGAGCAATTGTGGCGGGCCATTAAAGGCAAGGGCGCATTCCGCTATTACAAGGACACAGCCCATCGCCTGGGCCTGTTGGACGACTGGTATCAGTACCGTGAGGACGCCATGAAGGAGTTTGTCAAAGATTGGGCCGAGGCAAATAAGGTCCAGGTTGTGGACGACGTAGGACGCAGCGAAAGGAGTGAGGAGCTGGAAATTAAAAAGGAAAAAGGAAAAAGGAAAAAGTAGAGATCAAGATAATGAGGAATGCGGGAAATCAGGAAGGAATTCTCTATTCAGGTTTTTTTTGTGGGCGCAGGGCGGCGGCGAATTTTTTCAGGAATTCGGCGCGTTCCTTTTGAAATTGGGGATCGAATATGGATTTTCCGGTAATCAGCCGGGTCAATTGAGGGAACGCGACTGGAAACATGGTCAGGGAACGCATGGTCAGCATCACGTGGCGGGGATCAAACTCGGATGAAATCTGGCCGCGCTCCTGCCGCTGGCGGATGCGCTCGAGTCCGCGAGCGGTGCCCTCGAGTCGATCTTTTTCATCAATGACTTTTTGCCAGTTGCCCTGCAAAGCCTCCCATTGGAACAGGCGGACCCATTCGGGATCCCGGCAGGCCGCCTCAAACCAAAATGGCAACGTTTCCTCCGGGTCGCCGGACAATGTCTCGGCCCACGCCCTCCGCTGGGAAATTTTTCGGCGGAGAACCGCTTTAAACAGCTCTTCTTTGTCGCCGAAATAATGGTAAAGCATGCGCTTATTAATGCTGGCACGGCGGGCGATGGCGTCCACGCGGGCGCCGGCGAATCCTTTGGCGGCAAATTCTTTCAGCGCGGCGCCCAGGATGCGTTCACGCGAACGGCTGGGATTGCGCGGCGGAAGGTTCTTTTTTGAGGCGGCGGGCATGCGCAAATAAGTAACCATCAAGTTACTTTCAGAGCAAGCTTATTTTCGCCTTCGGCGCGTGATTTGTTGAAACGTTGAAGCGCCAACCTTTCAAACACCGGCACATTATTGGACTCCGCCGGGGACACCAAACGGGACTATTTGGCGACGGCGTTTTGGCGCGCTTCCATTTCGTGAATCATTTTGACGGCGGCTTCGCGGGAAAGGCCGTGGGAAACCGAGAGGCCGAAGCGGCGTTCAAGATATTGGTCCAGGCGAATCCAATCCTCGCCATCTTTAACCTGGCCGGTCCAGGCGCAAATGGTGACAAACTGCTGGAGTTTTTCGAGGCGCACCAAAATGAAAATAATAAAGATGAGGGCGATGGCGACGGTGCCGATGAGGATGACGGTGGCGATGCGCCCGGAAATGGCGTCGTTTTCCGTCCGCAATTCGCGTTCGTTCAACCGGTCTTCCTCATCCTGGCGCACTTGGAAGAGCACGCGATTGATTTCATCCATCGTTTGTTTCCCGTCGGCGGTGAGCGAAACAGCGAGCATATCCGGCAGGTTTGCCGATACTTTCATTTTCTCCGGGTCGATGCCCAGGCGCACATTAATCAGGTCCTGCAGTTGGGAAATGTTTGTCTGCTGGGTGGTGCTTTTGCCGAGAAGAGTTTGCAGTTGGACGATGTCTTTTTGGACGTCGCCCATCGCGGCGCCGTAGGAATCCAGGTAACCGGAGCCGCCGGCCAGCAGGTAGCCGCGGCGCTCGGTTTCCGCGTCCAGGAGGTGCAATTGCGTCTGCTCGACGAGGTTGACGACTTTGTAGGTGTGTTCGACCTGAAAGAACGATTCCTCGAACCGGCCGCTGGTTTCGCGCACGAGCCAGCCGATGGTCAATAAAGCCAGCAACGGGAGTGACAATCCGAGAAAGAACAAAATTTTATTAGGGGTTTTGACTGCATTCATACATATCGATTAGTTGATACCGGGCTTCTGAGTGTGCCACTGAGTACTGCGTTCGTACGCGCGAGCGACGCGCAACAACAGTTCCTCGCCAAAAGGTTTGCCGAGCAATTGCAGGCCAATGGGCAGTTTCGGGTTTTTCGTGAAACCGCACGGCACACTAATGCCGCATATTCCCGCAAGATTGCAGGAAATGGTGAAGATGTCCGACAAATACATCTGCAGGGGATCATCGGCTTTTTCGCCGATTTTGAAAGCCGCTGTGGGAGACGTGGGCGTGACGATGGCGTCCACGTTTTCAAAGGCGTCGAGAAAATCCTCTCGAATGAGCGTGCGCACTTTTTGGGCGCGCAGGTAATAGGCGTCGTAATAGCCGCTGCTCAAAACGTAGGTGCCCAGGATGATTCTGCGTTTGACCTCATGACCAAAGCCCGCGCCACGGGTGCGGCTGTAAAGTTCGCGGACATCCCCCGCCTCCGCGCGCGCGCCATAACGGACGCCGTCGAACCGCGCCAGGTTGGCCGAGGCTTCGGCAGTCGCGACGATGTAGTAAGTCGCCACGGCATAATCGGTGTGAGGCAGTGAAATTTCCACGGTTTCCGCGCCGAGTTCCTGAAGTTGTTTTACGGCGGCGTCCACGGCCAATTTAACTTCCGGGTCCAGGCCGCCAACCATGTATTCTTTTGGCAAACCGATTTTGATTCCGCGGATGTTCCCATCCAGGGCTTTCCTGTAATCGGGCACGGGACGGGGCACGCTGGTGGAATCGTGCGGGTCCTGGCCGCCTAAAACGCCGAGCAACGTGGCGGCATCGGACACATTTTTGGTGAATGGCCCGACCTGGTCGAGCGAACTGGCAAAGGCCACGAGGCCATAACGCGAGACACGGCCGTACGTGGGTTTGAGGCCGACCACCCCGCACAACGCCGCAGGCTGGCGAATGGATCCGCCGGTGTCCGTTCCAATCGAGGCGATGGTTTCATCCGCGGCGACCGCCGCGGCCGAGCCGCCCGACGAACCGCCTGGGATGCGGTCCACGTCCCACGGATTGTGGGTAACGCCAAAGGCCGAATTCTCAGTGGAACTGCCCATGGCAAATTCGTCCATGTTGCACCGTCCAAAAACGATGGCCCCCGCTGATTTTAATTTTCTAATCGCGGTGGCATCATAAGGCGAAATAAAGTCGCCCAATATCTTTGAAGCGCAATTCAAAGGCTGGTCTTTGACGGCCATAACGTCCTTGATAGCAACTGGGATACCAAGTAGCGGCTTCTCGGAATGAGTTATTCCGCGGGATATATCGCGGTCGGCAGCGTCGGCCTGGGCCAGGGCGTCTTTTTCGTTCCAACTGATAAAAGCGTGGATTTTTCCCTCCACGCGGGCCATGCGGTCCAGGCAGGACTGCATGATTTGGCGGGCGGAAATTTCCCGGGCGGCGAGCCTGGGCGCGAGTTCGGAAATGGTTGATTCGTTTAACGACATACGAGGTGCTATTCAACGATCTTGGGCACAATAAACAGGCCATTGGTTTTGGCGGGAGCGTTTCGGAGGGCCTCTTCCTGCGACAGCGATTCGCCGACCTGGTCGGGACGGGTCACATTGATGAGGGGAACGGCATGGGCCGTGGGTTCTACGTTCGAAACGTCCAGTTCGTTCAATTTTTCGATGTAGCCGATGATATTGCCCAACTGGGTGGCCAGTTTTTTCTCTTCATCCGGCGAAAGTTCGATCCGGGCAAGGTGTGCGACATATTTAATGTCAAAATCAGATGACGCCATACGGACAAGGGTAGGGTTCGCGGGCTCAAAGAACAATTGGATTGTTGGATTAGTGGATAAATGGGACAGAGAATCCAAGAACGTGGAATTTGCCATGGTCCGTGTTCGACAGGCGTGTGACGTCCTGCGACCAGCGGGTTTAGAAACCCGCGATACGGCGCGATACGGCGGGTTTGGAAACCTGCGCTACGGCGCTATTCCTCGTCGAATTTTCGCTGGACGAGGGCTTCGAGTTCGGCGATGGCCGCCGCGGCATCGGCGCCGCGGACGTGCAGGGTGACTTTGCTCCCGGGCCCGGCGGCGAGCATCATCAGGCCCATAATGCTTTTGCCGTTGATTTTTTCGCCGTCCTTTTCGACGAAGATTTCACAGGCAAAGCGGTTTGCCGTTTTGACAAAAAGAGCAGCAGGCCGGGCGTGAATGCCCAGTTTATTGGAAATCGTCAACTCTTTTATTAAAAACTCGCTGTTCGGTAATTTCTTAGCGCTCATGACGGCCACGGATTGAGGTTAAACAAGGGAGGGGCGCTAGCCAAGCCTTTTCGAATGCGGATTTCGAAATGCGGAATGCGGAACGATTCTGGATGGCTGGATTATTGGATTTGTGGATTGGTGGAAGACTCGCAGGCGCCGGCGGCGCGTGCCGTCACGGCAGGCACCAATCATCGCACTCTTTAATGCCGCAACGCTTTAACTCTTCAACGCCTCAACGTGTTGGGCCTTACGAATGGGGCGTTGCTTCGCCAGTACTCATGTGGGCGATCAGGCGGTCGTTCAATTCCTGCGCGGCGTTGTAGCCGGACATTTTCAATTTGGTTTGAAACGCGGCCACCTCGATGAGCCGCGCCAGGTCGCGTCCGGGACGGACGGGAATAACCATGTGCGGGATTTCCACGCCCAGGACTTTAACGAATTCCTGCTCCAAACCCAGCCGGTCCACGTCGGAAACGTCGTCCCATGGTTTGAGCATGACGACGAGGTCGAGCGTTTTTTCCTTGCGAATGCTTTTGACGCCGAACATAGCGGCGACGTTTATGATGCCGATGCCGCGGATTTCCATGTGGCTGCGGGTCAAATCCGAACTGGTGCCCACAATGTCGCGTCCGTCCACAAGGGTCATGCGCGTGACGTCGTCGGCCACGAGGCTGTAGCCGCGCTCGATGAGGGCCAGGACTGCTTCGCTCTTGCCGATGCCGCTTTCACCGCGGATGAGGACGCCCACGCCGAGGATATCCACCATGCTGCCGATTTCCGTTGCGCGCGGGGCGAACATCATTTCCAGGGCGAGAGTCGCGGCGTTGATAAATTTCATCGTCACCAGCGGTGTCTGAAAAATGGGCACGCCGGCGTCGATGGCGGCCTGGAGAAATTCCTTGTCAGGTTTGAGGCCGCGGCTGAAAACGATGCAGGGAATTTTGAAAGCGAACAAGTCTGCCAGGTGCCTTTCGCGGTCGGCGCTGGGCAGGGACTGCAAAAAATAGGATTCAGCATGGCCGATGGCCTGGATGCGTTTATGGGCGAAGTAACGGGTAAAGCCGCTCAAGGCCAGGCCGGGCCGATTCACGGTTGGTTCGCGAATGGCGCGTTTGAGGCTGCCGCCGTCCGCGATAAGCCGCATTTGCAGGGCTGACCCGTGCTCTTTAAAAAATTGTTCAACGGTAACGGATGGATGCGCCATATTCAGCAATCACATGTTAAATTCCGGTCCCAGGTAAATTTCCCGGGCCTTGGGATCATTGGCCAAAAATTCCGAACTGCCGGCCACCAATACCTGGCCTTTGTGAATAATGTAGCCGCGGTCGATTAATTTCAAGGTTTCGCGCACATTATGGTCCGTGACCAGGATTCCCAGTCCGCGCTCGCGCAGGCGGCGCACAATCTTTTGCACTTCATAAACGGCAATGGGGTCAATGCCGCTAAAGGGTTCGTCGAGCAGAAGGAGCTTTGGGCTGGTGACCAGCGCGCGGGTGATTTCCAGCCGCCGTTTTTCGCCGCCGCTTAATTGATACGCCCTGCTTTTTGCGACGGGCGTCAAATCGAGTTCTTCGAGGAGATACTTCAGGCGCACGGCGCGTTCGTCGCGCGATAACTTCAACGTTTCCAGGATCGCCAGGATATTTTGTTCCACCGTCAACTTGCGAAACACGGACGGCTCCTGCGTGAGATAGCCGATGCCCAGCCGCGCGCGTTTGTGCATGGGCAGGTTTGTGATTTTGCGGCCTTGAAAGGCAACAAACCCATCATCCGGCCTTACGACGCCGACCACCATGTTAAACGTCGTCGTCTTGCCCGCGCCGTTAGGGCCGAGCAATCCCACGATTTCGCCGGCGCTCACATCCACGGAGACTTCGTCGACCACGCGCCGTCCACGATATTGTTTGACGAGTTTATCCGTGAGGAGCAGGGGTTGTTGCCCGGTGGCGGCCGTGTCGCCAGCCGCCAAAACGACTTTTTTCAATTCGGATTTGGGTTGGGTTTCGTTCACTCAGACGTCCTGGTTATTTCGGGAACGAAAAAATATCGTTTCCCCTGGAATTGGTTCCTGACGCGTTGTTCGTGGTCCAATAGACAACGCTCGGCTGCTCGACACGCCAAATTTTCGTCATGGGGTAATAAACAAATTTGCTGCCGGTCAGGGTGTTTGTGTAATTCGGGCCTTGCATAACTTCGGGAGGATGATCAGGAAGATCGCCCGTCAGCGTGACGGTTTCATTCGTCACGCCATCCTGGACCTGAAAATTGTACACTGCCTTGTCCCCGAGGGCGCGGTCTTTCTGGCCCTTTTGATCTACAAAGTCAACGACGACATTTGTTTCGGCCACAATGTTTGTGGGTGATTCTCCGCTTCCGGCGAAATTTGCCTTGAGCCATTCGCAGGCCAATTTCGTTTGTCCATCGGTTACGTGCACATTGTCACTGTAAGTGGCCCAGTGATTTATCATATCAATGATGAGGGGGCCGGTTGATTTAATCGTGAGCGGCTCGCGCGGAGGAGTCGCATCGGGCTTGTTGGTGGCCGGCGGCGCGGCAGGCCTGTTTGTCGTGACGAGCGCCAGGATGGAGTCGACGCCATTCGTTGCGGTGTTTGTTTGCGCGGAAAGCGTCGTAATGCCGCAAGCGAGGCATAGAAGGACAAATGCAGGGAATTTCATCGTTTAGACGCGGGTTCTTCAATGACCGTTTCCACCTGGTTCGAGATGGTGAATAAGGAATCATTTTGCCGCCATAAAAAACCTTCTCCATCAATTTTCGTTTTCCCGTCGCCCGAGCGCACGTGTACTTCCCCCGCGGAATTGGCGATTGCGTTGACGGGATCGTAAACGCATTCGGGCGCTTCGGCAACGAGTTGCAGTTTGCCGGTCAAATCGAACTTCTCAATTTTGGCCTGTTTGATGAGCAAAAGCCCGCCGGGGAGCGGGTCTGCTTCGGCCCCGGAAAACAGGCCTTCGATGTCCTGTTGGTGCGGCGCCTTGAAGTATTCCACGGAATTAAAATCGCTTGCGCCGCCGGCGATGGGGAGTTGTTGCGCGCGGCCGGCTATCGCGGCCAATGCCATGGCAGCGGTCAACAGCAGTGCGAAGCGCTTTGCCCGCCGCGCATATGTCATCTTTTCATTCATCACGATCCGGAAATCATTCTTTATAGGCGGCGATGATAGAATCCCACTTGCCCTGGGCCTTTAAAATCATTTCCGCCATTTCGCGCACCGCGCCATGTCCCCCACGGGCCCGGGTCACGAAATCCGCCGCGGCCTTCGCCTCATCCACCGCATCGGCCACCGCCGCTCCAACGCCTGCTTTTTCCAGCGGCGCAAGGTCCACGATGTCATCGCCCACGAAACAAACCTCGTCCCAAATTAGCTTTTCCCGGGCCAAAATTGTCTCGATGGCTGCCGCCTTGCTCAACTGATCCTTTTGTTGGACAAGAAAAGTGATTTTAAGTTCGCGCGCGCGCATCGTGGTTGCCGGGGAGGGGCGGCTTGAAACCCATGCGATTTTGATGCCGGCGCGCCGGAGCAGCACGAGACCCAGGCCGTCGTGAATGCTATATCGTTTGAATTCATCGGGTCCGCCGATATAAATCGAGCCATCGGTCAGCACGCCGTCCACGTCGCAAATGAACAATTTAACGTTTGCGAGGCGCGAGTGAAGGTTTGGGGGCAAACGCTTCATTCCTGGGCCGCCTCAAAGACCCTCATTAACGATTTTAACAGCGCGGACATTTTGCTCAAGGGAATCATATTGGGTCCGTCGCTCAAAGCTTCGTCGGGGCGGGGGTGCGTTTCGATGAAGAGGCCATTGGCGCCCGCGGCCAGCGCGGCCCGGGCCAGCACCGGCGCAAATTCCCGCTGTCCGCTGGATTTGTCTCCGCCGCCACCAGGAAGCTGGACCGAATGGGTCGCGTCAAAAACCACAGGGCAGCCGAATCCCTTCATAATAGGAATGGAGCGCATATCTGCGACGAGATTGTTGTAGCCAAAGGTCGTGCCGCGCTCCGTGAGAAGCACGCGTTTCGACCCCGTATGTTTTGCCTTCTCGGCGACGCGTCCCATTTCGGTCGGGGAAAGAAATTGTCCCTTTTTCAGGTTCACGATTTTGCCGGTTTCAACCGCGGCCTCAATCAGGTCGGTCTGCCGGCAAAGAAAGGCGGGTATTTGAAGAATATCGACCACTTGAGCCGCCGCCCTGGCCTGGACCTCACTATGAACGTCTGTCAGGACCGGCAATTCGAATTCCGCGCGGACACGCGCCAGCGTCTTCAGTCCGTCTTCCAGTCCCGGTCCGCGAAATGATTTTGCCGAGGTGCGGTTGGCTTTGTCGAAGCTGGCCTTGAAAACATAGTAAATGCCATTTGCTTTGCAAACGGTCTTCAAAGATGAGGCCACTTCCAGGCAGAGTTTTTCACTTTCAATAACACACGGCCCGGCGATCAAAAACAGTTTTCGCGGTGAACTCAGGTTCTTCCAAATTACGGCATCGTTGAGCACAACTGATAGGTTACCAATTACAAATTGAAAATGGAAATCATTCCTTGAAAATCATGACGGAACACGCAATACGCAACACGCAACGTGTTTCTTGACAGACCACATATTGGCCGAAACAATTTGGGAAATCTTAAGAACGGGTTGTTGTCTATGACCAAAAATAAACCGCCTCTTGACGTCCGCAAAAGCCTTCGAAAGGCGCTTTTCAAAAGTTTGCTTATCCCGGTGCTGGTATGGGCGTTCTTCGTTATGGCTCCCGGCTGGTTGGACAGCAGAATTCATTCGGAACTGGCCTCGGAGATAAATTCGAAAGTGAATCTTTCACCCGTTCAAAAAGAAGCGGCAGTGGAGAAATATTCCACAGTGGATTTCGGGCAGGTCTCGCTGAATTGCCCGCCGGGTTTCGAGGATTTGCATGCCCGGCTTGAGAAAACCGGCATTGCCGCCCGGTTCCGCAGATTGAGGTGGGGATTGATATTGTCGTCTGCGCTACTGGCGGGGCTCATGGTTGCCAGCGCAGCTATTTTCGCGCTGAATGCAAAGGCCAAAAAATCCCAAAACGATCTCATTGCCTGTTACCGGCTGGGTTGGACGGTTGCAATGGTTGCGGCCCTGGCCAAGGTCTTTCTCCTGGTTCCGCTGCTGGCCTACGGGACATTCGAACTTATGGTTTTGCTGATGTCCGCATATTCCATAAAGATTCTCGCGATCATCATTATCGGCGGTTTGTTCGCATTATTCATGAGCGCGAAGGTCTTGTTGAAAAAAGTGCCGATGGAGTTTAAGGAACGTTTTTGCAGGGAAGTGACGCCGGAAGAAGCGCCGGAATTGTGGCAAGCCATCCGGGAAGCCGCGAACAAGCTGCAAACGGCGCCGCCGGACCGGATCCTGATAGGCATGAAGCTTAATTTTTTCGTTACGGAACTGGCCGTGCGCTATGATTCAGGGTGCACCCAGGGCAAAACGCTGTTTCTGTGCTACCCGCTGTTAAAACAGCTTTCCGGCGATGAAGTGCTGGCAATCATCGGCCACGAACTGGGGCATTTCATTGGCGAGGACACGCGGCTCACGCGGGAGTTCTATCCATTGAGGTTCAAAATCCACGGAACGATGGTGGCCCTGGCGCGGTCCGGCTGGATGGGCTGGCCGAGTTTTCAATTTCTCAATTTCTTTGGATTGTCTTTTGGGGAGACCGAGCGGGCGACTTCGCGCGCGCGTGAATTGCTTGCCGACCAAAAAGCCGCGGCGGTCACGTCACCGGAAATCGCCGCGCAGGCGCTCGTTAAGTTCCAGGTGGCTGTCGAGGCGTTCACTCGCAATTTATCCGAAACGATTAAGAACAAAGAAGGAAATTTTTTGGATATTCCTTTGCAGGCGATTGTGCGGGACACATTGGCCGCTGATGCGACTTTCTGGTCCCAGCTATTTGAGAAAAAGCTGCCGCATCCGCTCGATACTCATCCTTCACTGCACGTGCGGCTTGAGGCCCTTCAGCAGACGATTGACGCCGACAAGGCCCGGTCCATTGCCCTGGCGGAATCGCAAAGCGCGTACGCAACCTGGTTTTCGAATCGTGACGCTCTCTTTTCCGGTCTTGCGCAGCAGGCTGAAGCCCAGATTGGCAAATTGCGCGCCAGAAGCCAGGTCGCACAGGCGGATTACAAAACGGATGAGGGCAGGGAATTGCTTGATAAACATTTTCCGGAGAAACGGTGGCGTTACAAACAATCCCAGCTATGGGTGGCTCTTGTGTTCCTGGTGCTCATTTTGGCCGGCTGCGTGGTGGCCGTTATTTTTATTGATAATCTGATTGGGACCCTGTGTTTCGCCGCGTTCGCGGTTATTGTTGGGTTTGTCTTTGCGATGACCTGGAAACGGAACCGAAACGCTGAATTTATTCTGACCGCAGAGGGCATTTCCTACACCGGCTGGAACCGTCAGTTGAAGTTTACGGACATCGAAAAAATGCTGGTGAGACGCTCCTATTCGACGTTCACCCTCATGTTCCGCCTGAAGCAAAAACAGTCGCGCTTTCCGAAATTCATCCTGCTTAAATATCAGGCCAAAGCCGTCAACTTTTCGCTAAATTCCCTGGATGCGAAACCCGTGACAATCGCACAAACCGTTTATCGGTACTACACCCGCCAATTGGAACCTGAAAAAAAGCCGGCCGCAGCCACGAACAAGTTGAGAGCCGACGCCTGAAGCCGGCTACGCCACCGAATCCGCGGGCACAATTTTGATGCTATTGACGCTGACCCGCTCGATCGGTTTGCTGCGTTCGCCTCCTCCTCCCTGGCCGACCGGGGTGCCGGCGATTTTTTTCAGCACATCATCGCCTTTAATCAATCGGCCGAACGCTGTGTACTGCCGGTCCAGAAATGACGCGTCGCCATCGCAAATAAAGAACTGTGAACCCGCCGAATTTGGGTCCGAACTGCGCGCCATGGACATGACGCCGAATTGGTGGGAATGATCGTTAAATTCGGCCTTGATGGTATAACCGGGACCGCCTGTGCCCCAGACGTTTTCCTTGGAAGGATCTTTGGTGAGCGGGTCGCCGCCCTGAATCATGAATCCCTTAATGATCCGGTGAAAACAGGTGCCATCGTAAAAGCCCTGTTTGGCAAGTTTTACAAAATTGGCCGCGGTATTTGGAGCGACGTCCAAAAACTCAATGACCATGTCTCCTGCGTTTGTGTTGATAACAGCGACTTCGTTCACAAAACCTCCCTTGGTTATAGTTTTACTTTTTCTCCGTAATAACGGTCACTGATTTGATATAGTCAAGTTTTGGAAAGTTCTTTTTCAGGTAGGCGTTGCCTTGCGACGCGATGCCTCCCGGGTCCGGGCCGGTCCCGCCCTGCTCGGGCATGTCACCGTATCCGCCGTAGATTTTGTCCACGACGTCCATCCCGTCTGTCACTTTGCCAAACGGGGCAAAGCCCATGCCGTCAAGGCGGCTGTTATCTCCGAAGTTGATGAACAATTGGGTTGAACGCGAGTTGGGAGCGGAAGACATGGCGTAAGTTATGGTGCCGCGCGTGTTGCTGCCTTTGACCGGATCATCGGGAATGTTCGCGTCGGCCCATTTCGCAGAAATGGCAGGATCACCGTGAATGCCAAACTGGACCATAAAACCAGGGACTACGCGGAAAAAAGCTATGTCCGTGAAGTAGCCGGATTTGGCGAGGTTATAGAAGCGGTCCGCGCCATTGGGCGCGAGCGAGCGCGTGACTTCAATGGTGAAGTTTCCTTTGGTGGTGTTGAAGACGGTCTTGAAAGTGTCAGGGGCCTTTTCAGTGAGCTTTGAAGGATCGGCATAGGCCGGTGAACTCGATTTGGTGTCCTGGGCGTTTACTGTCAGCGTGCCGGCGAACAGTCCCAGTGCGCATAATAAATTGATGATTTTCATGGGGCGAAAAATGTTCCACGAGCGCGGGCAAAAGTCACGACTGAAATTTTATCTTTTTTTCAAGGATTCGGTGATGAGACTTGGCGAAGTGCGGCTGCGGGAACGGCGAAAAACCAGATAAAGCGCTCCAACAGCCACGACCAGAAGCCCCGCGCCCGCGGCAACCAAACCATCTCTGCTTGTGCCGGAGCTTTCCGGGGGTGCGACCGTTGCCGTTGCGGGAGGACCGGGACGGGCAGGCGGCACGATTGGATTCGTCGGTTCGATTGAGGCGGTTGGCGGAGGCGGCGGGGGAGCGGAATTGGTTTTAGCGAGCGGGATGGCCGGGGCTGGGGATGCGGCTGGCGGCACGGAAGCGGAAGCCGGGGGAGCACTTTGGGCATGCGGCGGAGGTGCGGGCTGTTGTTGGGGAGCCGCAGGCGGCGCGGCGGCATTGGTTTCGGCATTCGTGCCGACGATAATCATCGGGGCCAGGGGCGGCAGCGGCGGTGGTGGCGGCGGCGGCTCTTGAACCGGAGCCGGAGTTGGCGCCGGCGGCACGGGCATCGGCGGAAATTGCGGGATATTGATGGAGTCTGCGGAGTTAATGGTGCACCCAACGTATCGGCCGAACCCGGCCGGTCCGAACTGGCTTCGCAGGACAATCACGAATGGCACGCGCGCCTTTTCCATCTGACGGTAGTGCTGTTTGAAAGTAGTGTTAATGGCATCGATGCCCGGAATGTCTTTCACTGTTCCATTACCGTCGCAAAAAATGAGGGTGGTCAATCGCGGGGAACCGCGCACCACCTGGTTCAGTGTTGGGAGCAAGCCATCAAAGCTGGTTTCCTTTGTATAATGCTGCTGTTTAAGGAATCCGACGATTTCGTCGGGAAGCGTCGCAATTTTGTCATCCGTCCATTCCTGAAGCGGGAATTGTCCAATGTGCAGGTCCTGGTTGAATGTCCACACACCGACGGTGTCGCCCTGGTGCAAGTGCCCGTTCAAAGTTATTGCGAAAAGCTGGCGGATGGCCTTTTCTTCAGCCGGCAGGCGCTTTTTCATCGCGGACGACGTGTCAAAAATCAGCAGCACGCGATTTGCAACCGGCGGAGTGCTGACTTGGGCGCGCAACGTTGGAACAAGGACGAGTCCGGCCAGCAGCGCCGAATAAATGGACAGACGAATCGGATTTTTTCGAACTTTCATTTTTTATCGCGGCCGTTTAAAACGGTTTTTTTCCATACGATTATAACTTCTGAGTTCATCCTGCAGTTCTGTGAGCGCCTTTTCAATCGAATTGATGAAATTCGCGCAACTGGAGGCCACGGCGCCCAGCGCCTCCACGGTGTCGCGTTCGGCAAAATCATCGGTCACAACGAGCACCTGGCCGTATTGCTGGAAACGATGGGCCGCGCGCTCAATCAGGTCGTCAGCCGTTTGCCCGGCTTTGGAAAAGAGGACCTCGACGTCGCGGCTCGATTGGGCTTTTTGGGCCGACACCGGCGCTCCGGCGCCGTCGAAAAAGATCGTGATGGGCTCGCCAGTGGCGTCGTGATATTGCGTCAAAACCCGAATCAATTCGTCCCGCGCCCGCTCCGAATGCCGTGGCTGGCCGGGTGCCAACTCGGGCCAGTTGTGCAGGAGGCTGTAGCCATCGATTAATATCCGGACCAGCGCCATAAATGCAGCATATCGGCGCTCCACACTTGCGTCAATGAACCCAAACACCGGGGAGCCAGTAATTATTTTGCCGGTTCCACGGTGAGACCGGGCCGGGCCATCTTTTCCTCGTTCTTATGTTCTCTCCCGTTCATCCATGACATCACGCCAAACGTCATTGCTCCGGAGGCAGCTCCCGATAATGTGAGCCAAAAAATGCCTGTCCCTGCGCCGGAAACCGGCCCGGCGTACAGGGCAAATGCCAAAGCAAAACTGATCAAGAGCCCGATGACCGCGCCGAAGGGAATCGACACGTAATATCGCCAAAAAACCGCTCTTGAACGCAGGAAGACAAAAAGGGGCACGGCTATTAATATCCAACAAGGCACAACCAGCGCGCCCGTAACCAGGAGGAAGAACAACCATGCCACATCTCTTATATCGGCATGAGCAGGTAAATGAGCAGACACCGCCATCGGAACTGCGGCGGCAATCCAACCTGCGAGCAACGCAAAAATACATTCTGCGAGCTTCAAGAAGACAGTCTTCATGCGCTTCTGAGAGCTAGTCGGATGCCAGACCGGGCACAGCCATACACTAAAATCCGCGCCAAAGGCATGTAAAAACGTATCCGGCTCCGGCCCTTTCGTCCACCAAACAAAACAAAAAGATAGACGGCTTGCGAGCGAAAGGATATGCGCTCGCATCGGCTAAGGAGGCCGCAAAAAGCGATTGAATATGGCTTCTCTAAGCGCGATATTAGTCCTGCGATGACAACAAAGGCAGACAGTCAGAAACGCGTCCGACTTCCTTCGGCCAAGCCGGGCCAGGTGTATTCCGTTCAGCAAAATGCGGATGGTGGATTCACGCTTTTTGTTATCCAGGCGGGGGCGCCCACGAACCCCAAATGTCGTATCGTCAAAGAGGACGGCTTTACTGTTGTGGCGCCGGAACAGCCGATTGACGAAACGGCAATCAAAGAACTTCTGGCAGACTTTCCGTGAAGCATTTGCTGGATGTAAACCTATTGATCGCAGGCATCGTTCGAAGCCATTCATTGCATGTCCGGGCTCATGACTGGCTGGCGGACAAGGAAATCGTGCTATGCCCCATAGTTGAACTCGGTTTCCTGCGCATTAGCACCAACACCAAATCCGCCATTGGATTGACCATGCAGGAAGCAAGGAAGGTCCTGGAGCGGTTTGCGTCGGAGCGAAAAGCGGAAAGAATTCCAGACGATCTACCTGCCCTGGAAAGCCATCCGCGGGATTCGGATCAGGTAACAGATCATTATTTAGCAAATTTGGCAGCCAAGCACGGATTCAGGTTGGCCACATTTGACACCAAGCTTAACCATTCGTCTGTGCAACTTGTTTCCTAAACTGTGCCCGAATCAAGGACGAAGATTAGTACCGCCAATGGCCGCCCACATGCCGCCAGCCGCCAAATGGGCCGCGATACCAATAGCCATGCACCCATATCGCGCCCGGGTAGGGCGGATACGCCCAGCGGCCACCAGCCCAAACCCATCCAACGCCGTTCCACTCCCATTCGCCGCCGATCCAGACCCAGCCAGGGCCAGGCGCCGCAGCCACAGTCTCATCGGGCACTGGGGGAGGTTGGTCAGAGGTCACAACCGTTGTTGGCGGCGGCGGCGGGCCGTTCACCGTGGCAATCATGAAATTGACTACGCGGTCGCTGACGCCCGCTGTGTGCAGGTCAATGATGTCCTGCGGACTCAGGTGATAAACCGCATGTGAATTTTGAATCTGGGCAATGATAACGTCGTCGCTGACTTTGGCCCGCACCAGCGCCTCGACGTCAGAAACCGCCAGCGGCTGGTTTTGCTGCACGCGAACATAGGTGACGGGAGCGCTCGCCTGCAATTGTGCGGCCTGGTCCCGGTCGATGGAATTTCCGATAAGGGCGCCTGTGAGGGCTCCAAAAGCGGCGCCTACGAGCGCGCCTGCGCCGGCGTTGCGTCCGCCTAAAGCAGCGCCCAAAGCAGCGCCGCTGCCCGCGCCAATCAACGCGCCCGTGCCCGTATTATTTGGGTCCCCGTTTGGATATGTGCAGCCCGTCAAAACGACCGCGGACGTGGCTGCGGCGATAGTGAAAACCTGTATTCTCTTCATAAACTGTTAGACACTATAGCATGGCGGCTATTTCAAAAAAAAGCAACCTTTTGTAATGGTAGGAGACGAGGTAACGAGTCTCTGATTGAATGTGAATGCGTGGTGCGTCAAGTACGTGCACCGTGATACTTGACGTGCCACGCAATACGCAACACGCCTGCGCACTCATGGTCACGCCCTCGGATGGGCCGCATCATAGGCTTTCTTAAGCCGTTCGGTGGTGACGTGCGTGTAAATCTGAGTCGTCGTCAAATGCGCATGGCCGAGCAATTCCTGGACGCTGCGCAAATCCGCCCCGGCATCGAGCATGTGCGTGGCATAGCTGTGACGCAGCTTGTGGGGCGTCAAATTTGGGTCCAGGCCCGCGAAAGCGAGATATTGCTTTAACCGTCGCGATAATTGGACCGGATGCAACGGCGCGTGGCTTCTCGTTTCGCTGAAGAAAACCGGCGATGCTCCCGCGGGCGGCATTTTCAATGTTTTCCAATAGTGCTCGATGGCATCCAACGCCGGTTTGCCGATGGGCACGAGCCGCTCCTTTTTGCCTTTGCCGCGGACCCGGACGATTTGTTGCGCCCAATCCATGTCATCGGCGCGCAGGCCGCACAATTCGCTGATGCGCAGGCCGCAGGAATAAATCGTTTCCAGGACCGCTACGTCCCGCAACCCCACGGCCATGGACACGGGGCGTCCCGCTCCTTTTTTGCCCTGGCGCGACTGTGCCAGTTGCAATGGCGCAGTCAGCAAAGCTTCCATCTGCTGAATGGTTAAAAATTTAGGCAGCCGCTTTTCGGGTTTGGGCAGCGATAAATTTTTTATAGGCGAACTGGCCAGCATGCCGTGCCGGATGAGGAATTTGTAGAATGTGCGCAGCGCGGAAAAGCGCAGAGACGTCGCCGCGCGGCTCAAATTGTTCCGTCCCAGGTACCGCAAATAACCGCGAAAGTCGTCGCGCTGGAGCTTGTCCCAGGCCGGCGCCGATTGGCGTTCCTGGGCATGCCACCGTGAAAATTCCTCAAGCGCCTGCCGATAATTTTTTTGCGTATAAAGCGACGCGCCCCGGTCTGTGGCCAGGTGCGCCAGGAATTTTTTGATCCAGGGGCTGGCGGCAGCAGGGGATGATTCAGCATTCACACGAGACGAGAATAAGTCAAAAATGGGAGGCGATTCAAGGGAAGATCCGACGGATCGGACGGATCCGACCGATGGCCCCGCGAAACCTTGAACGTTAAGCGCAAACTTGTTTCAATAGACCGATGCGAGGATATTTCGCCCTGGTATTGCACGCGCATCTGCCGTTTGTGCGCCATCCGGAACACGAAAAATTTCTGGAGGAAAGCTGGCTGTTTGAGGCCGTGACGGAAACCTATATTCCGTTGCTTCAAATGCTGGAAGGCTGGCGCCGCGACCGGATGACCGCGCCGGTCACGATTTCCCTGTCTCCGCCGCTCTGTGCCATGCTGCTGGATCAGCTTCTGTGCCGCCGTTACGAAGCGCACCTGGACGGTTTGATCGATCTGGCTGAGAAAGAAATCCGGCGGACGCATTGGGACCGCCAGTTCCGCGAATTGGCGTGGATGTATCACCATCGCTTCAGCGGTGTCCGCGATACCTGGCGCAATTGCGGGGGCAACCTCATTCATGCGTTCAAACAGCTCCAGGATGAGGGGCGCATCGAAATCATCACCACGGCAGCAACCCATGCGCTGCTGCCGTTGCTGGCGAACCATCCGCCGTCCATCCGCGCGCAAATCCTCACTGCGCGTGACGACTACAGAAATTGTTTTGGACGCGATCCCGGCGGCATCTGGCTGCCCGAATGCGCTTATGTGCCGGGAGTCGAAACCTTTTTGCAGGAGGCGAACATCCGATGGTTCATCCTGGACACGCATGGGATTTTGTACGCAAACCCGCGTCCACGGTTTGGCACGTTCGCGCCTGTTTTCACGCCCAACGGCCTCGCCGCTTTTGGACGCGATTTCGATTCGTCGCGCCAGGTTTGGAGCCAGCGCGAGGGGTATCCCGGCGACCCGCGGTACCGTGATTTTTACCGCGACATCGGCTTCGACCTGGATTTTGATTATATCAAACCGCACCTGCCATCGCCGGAAACCCGGGGATTCACGGGCATCAAATATTACAAAATCACCGGCGCCGGCGAAAAACAGATATACCAGCGCGAGGACGCCGTGCGGACGGCTGACGAACACGCTCAACATTTCCTGAACGAACGGGTCGGCCAAATCGAGCGGTTGACCGGGCTTTTGGACCGGCCGCCGCTCGTTGTTGCGCCGTATGACGCTGAGTTATTCGGGCATTGGTGGCATGAAGGCGTGGAGTTTCTGAATTTCTTCGCGCGAAAACTGGTTCATGACCAAAAAGTCGTTGAACTCATCACACCGGGAGATTATCTGCGACGCCATCCGACAAATCAAATCGCGACGCCCAGCGGCTCGACATGGGGCGAAGAAGGCTACATGCGCGCGTGGCTGAATGACAAAAACGAATGGATTCTGCCGCACTTGCAAATCGCGCAGGAACGAATGAGCGGCCTGGCGGAAAAATTTCAAAAGACGCTCGTGGGCAGTCCCGCCAAAAAAACGTCCAAAGCGGCCGACCTGAAAGGCCGGGCCCTGCGCCAGGCTGCGCGCGAACTATTGCTGGCGCAATCCAGCGATTGGCCGTTCATTTTGCGGGCCGGCACGAGCCCGGATTACGCCCGTCGCCGCGTCAAACAGCACTTGTTAAATTTTATCGGCCTGCACGACCAATTGACGTCCACAAGCATAGACGAGCGCTGGCTGCACGAGATCGAGTCGCGCGATAATATTTTTCCCAACGCGAATTGGAATTATTGGCTGTAGCGCAGGTTTCCAAACCTGCCGTATCGCCGATTTCCAAATCGGCTGGCCGCGCGACGTTGCCCGGTCCCTCGATCGTTCTTAAATCGGACGAGCGTCCGACTTCGTACGATCAGCGGGTTTAGAAACCCGCGATACAGCAGGTTTGGAAACCTGCGCTACGATTCGAGCTAATTTATTTTCTCCGCCACCTTAATTTTGAACATGCGCTTTTTCATCCAGCGCACGGCCAGCAGATCGTAAAACGAAGCAAATAACCGGTTCCAGACGCCGTAATTGCTCTGGCCGGCGAAGCGTGGATTGCTCGAGATGGGGATCTCAGTCACGGTAAAGCCTTCCATTTTTATGAGCGTGGGCATGAACCGGTGCATTCCTTTGAAAAACTTCAAATCGTCGATGCACTCGCGTTTGAAGGCGCGGTAACAGCAGCCGGCATCGGAAATATTTTCGTCTGAGAGTTTATTGCGCACCCAATTGGCGATGCGCGAAGATGCGACTTTCACAAAACTATCCGATTGCGCGCGCACGGCCACGCGGGAACCGCAAACGCAATCGTAGCCTTTGAGCGCTTCCAGGAATTTGGGCAGGTCCTTGGGATCATTTTGCAAATCGGCGTCCAGCGTGACGATGTATTTCCCCTTCGCGGCTTTCATGGCGACCCATTGCGCGGCGGATTCACCGCGGTTGATCTCCAGCCGAAAGATCCGGACGCGGTTGTCCGCCGCCGCGAATTCCTTTAAGATTTCCCAGGATTTATCGGCGCTGCGATCGTCGGTGACCAGGATTTCGTAGGAAATATTCAGCGGCTCGATGACGGCGCGGATGGCCTTGAAAAGTTCGCGTAAATTGCCTTCTTCATTATAACAAGGAACGACGAAACTGATTTCAGGATGCGATTCGTTGACCATTTAAATTTCTTAATGTGGCCGTTTGGCAGTGTGTCAGCCAGATTATTTTTCGGAGAAAGGAATGAGGAAAGGAGGAAGGGAAACATCGAACATCGAACGCCCAACATCGAACGCGCAGAATGAATTCGATGTTCAGCGTTCGATGTTCGATGTTCGATGTTTTGGAGGGTCTGATGTTTTGGAGGGTCTTGACTTTAACGGGATTTTCGCCAAACCTGATATCCAAAGCTAATTGTTCCGGGTTGATCGTAAACAGTTGAATCAGAGTCAGTCACTATGGCTGCTAAATCATTAAAGCTTTCTGTCGGTGGCAAGGAAATCGCCGCCACTCTCGAATCCAAAATTGGCAAGGACGACCTTTACGGGCGCGTGGACCATGTCGTCGAGCAAAACGGACAGCGGCTTGAGCGCGGCTGGCTGTTGCCCGATGGCGCGACTCTTCGCAAAAGCCAGGTGGCGATGACTTCGGTGGACAATGACGGTTCGCCCGCGGAAACGCCGGAGATTCATTGCGCCGGACAGAAACTTGAGTTGCGTCCAAGTTCGTTCGATGGCGGCGAACCGCTCGAAGCCGTGCCGCTGGAGACGCTCGCGCGTTTCCTGACGACGGATGTTTATCCCGTTGACGCGGGCGGGCTTGCTCCTGGCCTCTATCGAGGAACTTTCAATTATCGCAAGTCGGCGCGCCCGCGCGATGTCCTGCTGCTCGTGCGCGATGATGGCGCGTTTCTTCTCGTGGGCCAGCTCAAAGCCTGCCCGATGGCCGGGCGCACTGTGGCGTATCAATTTTTTGATGCCCCGGCGGGCGGCGCCGAGGAAGCGGCTGATCCGCTGGATTTCAGCATGATGTAACGTAACGGAGGAAACATGTTCACGCTTCATCTCGAAAACGAAGGCCGTAGCGCGCGCGTGGGCCTAAGTTCGCCCATGGCTGAGAAGAACGCCGCGCCGCTGGAGCAGGTGACCAGCGCAGGCAAAGTCAAACGCGTGCAGGCGTTGAATGGGCAAAACTTCATGGCGTCCGCGAATTCCGCGCAATTGATTGAGGGCGATCCGGAGTTGGATTTCCAGCTTGCGGGTCGATTGATGCGCGACGCAACAGCGGTTTACCTCGATACCCGCAGCGCGCAGCCGGCGATCGCGACTGAATTCAAGGAGGTCGAGGTGGTTTACGCGCCGGACGGACAGGAGAAGGAGCGGCGCAGCCGCGTATTCCGCACGGCGAACGTGGACACGACGCAGCCGCTGAAAATCGTTCGCCGCATGCCGGTGAAGGAATGCCTGACGAAATTTGTCTTTCGCGGGATGCAACAGCTTGTCCATACCGACGGCTTGACGTTTGATTTTCTTCATGGCCTGGCGAAGTCGCTGCAGGAAAGCCAAAGCATGGCGCTCGTGGGCGCCGGCCCGAAAGGCGCGGGGCCGCTGGTGCTGCGTGACGGAGGCACGCCGTTTCGCGGATTTCTTTATGGTGAAGTGGAGGGTAAGGGCGACGATGCGCGTTATCGTCTGCTGTTGTTGTTGTCGGATCAGGAACTCAAACGGCCGGCAGCGCCGGCGTCCGCAACATGATTGACCTGGCCAGATTGACCAAAAAGAGCGGCGACTACGCCTTCGGGCCGCGCGCCGCCGTGACCGACCGCGTGCTCATGGAAGTGGCCGAGCAATACGACGTCGAAGTCTCGAATCGTTTCATTGCCATCAAACCCGCGGACCTGCCCGCGCGTTACGGCCCGGACAGTCGCGTGCTCGAAACCACCAAATACGATGGGGAAGGTGTGTTCGTATATTTTGAAGCGGGACGCAGTCCGGACATCTTCACATTCAATGCGCCATCGGGTCGGGCTCGTGTCGGACTGCCGTGTTTGAAGGAGTTGGCGGCGAATCTCAAGGCGCACGGTACGAAGAAAGCGCTATTGCGCGCCGAACTTTATCTTCGCGAGACTGTGGATGGCCGCCGTTGCGCGAGCGCTGACGTCACGCGCGCCAGTTATTCCAATGACCCGGCCGATGCGGGCCGCTTCCGCCTGGCCGTGCTCGATGTAATTATGCACGACGGACGCGACCTGCGCGTGCATCAATCTGATTTTCTCACGATTTGGAAATTAATCGGCGAATTGGCCGGCACCAATATGGACAAGCTGGTACATCGCGCCGAAGGTGGCGAGGTGAGCGGCGCGGACCTGCCGAAACTGTTTGATCAGAAGACTTCCGGCGGGCTGGAAGGTCTCGTCATCCGCCGGTTGGATCGGCCTGAAGTCTGCAAACTTAAACCGCGCCGGACCGTGGACGCGGCGGTAGTTGGTTTTGTGGAAGGCGAGTTTGAAGGCAATTACGGCATGATGTCGCTTCTGACGGCCTTGGCTTATCCGGCGAGCGAACGCGGGCTGCAATTGCAATCGATCGCGCGCGTCGGCTCGGGTTTCAATGACCAGGACCGCGTAGACTGGCTGGGGCGGTTGTCCACGCTGCGAGTGGATGCGCCGCTGGCGATGAGCGACAGCGATGGCCGTCCCGTGCGCTTCGTGAAGCCCGGTTTCGTCGTGGAAGTGGAGGCGGAAGACATTCTGCCGCCCGACGAGGAAGCCAGCGGACAGCAGGTCTTTGGCTGGAATAACCAGCGCTGGAGTTTTGACGGGCTCGCCGCGAGTCCGAGGTTGTTGCTGCCGACGTTTCATCGCCTGCGCGCGGACAAGGATTTCACTCCGCAGGCCGTGCGGATCGCCCAGCTTTCCGGCCGCGAGATTGCGGCGCCTGAATTGATCAATCGGAATCTGCCGGTCCTCGAAGTCGTGCGCCGCGAGGTTTATAGCAAGGAAGTCAAAGGCGCTTTGGCCGTGCGCAAACTGGTGGTCGGACGGCGGCCCGCGACGGCTGGGGCATTTCCCTACGTCATCTTTTGGACGGATTTTTCCGCCGGTCGCAAGACGCCGCTCGAAGTCACAACTCTGTTCGCCCACACTGAGACTCGGGCCGAGGCGCTGACGAAAAAGTTGATCGAAGAAAATATCACCAAAGGTTTCGACCTGTACGGCGGACCGAAGGCGGTTGCGGTTGCGGCTCCAGTTCCAGCGGAAGCCGAAAGTGCGGAGGCCAAACCGAAGAAGAAAGCGGTGAAGAAGAGGGAGTCGGAGCAATAGCTAGAGCGGCGGGATGATGGGCCAAAGGCCCACTTTATACCAGCATGGGGCAACGCCCCATGTTCCTGGCGAAATGGGATAAGCGCCAACGGCGCGATTTATAGCATGGATCAACCTGTGGATTTTGACGCGTGGAATCAAACGTTGGTTCGCCGGGTGCGAATTGATAAGACGGGCCTTCAGCCCTTGGGGTGCTCTATGCTCGATATCCTGGGGCGAGGCCCCAGGCTGGTATGGTGGCGCGCGCCTTTGGCGGTGCCGGAGAGTTCAAGGTATGAATTTGGACGATGGCATTGACAGAAGTTAAATCGTCCAAATACTTTTGGAAGACAACGCAACACAGATAACCGCCAACCCTCAAATATCCATCACCCATGCCCGACCTACAAGACGGAGAATCAACGGAAATGCAGGGCTCGGGAGCGAAGCCTTACGTTTTAAAAAATACCGGTGGCGTTTATTCATGCACTTGCCCGGCCTGGCGCAACCAATCCATCGGAATCGAGAAAAGGACCTGCAAGCACCTGCGCAAACTGCGCGGAGATGCGGCGGAGGAAGCGCGCATCGGTGGCGCATTGCCGCAACGTCCTGTTCGCGCAGCGCAGACTGCGGACGGTGAAGCGGACGCTGATTCCGGCCCGCCGCTGTTGCTGGCTGAGAGTTGGGACAACGCCGCCGATTTGTCCGGCTGGTGGATGAGCGAAAAACTCGACGGTGTGCGCGCCTATTGGGACGGCAAACAATTTCTTTCGCGCCAGGGCCACATCTATTACGCGCCGGATTGGTTCATTGAGGGTCTGCCCGCGGTGCCGCTTGATGGGGAACTTTGGATTGACCGCAAGAAGTTTCAACGCACCGTCAGCATCGTCCGGCGCCAGGACAAGAACGAGCTTTGGAAGGAAGTGCGCTTTCTCATCTTCGATGCGCCCGCGGCGAATGGCGGTTTCGAGGAGCGTCTTGCCTTTCTGAAGGATGCGCTTGCAAGGGCCGTGGCAAAATTCGCCCGGGAGCATGTCCACGAACGATGCAAAAACCTGGATGCCCTGCGCGCGGAACTGAAGCGCGTCGAGGCACTCGGAGGCGAGGGGCTAATGCTCCGGCAACCGGGATCGAAGTATGTTGCCGGCCGCTCAACCACGCTGCTGAAGGTCAAAACGTTTCATGATGCGGAAGCCATTGTCATTGGGCATCAGGCCGGCGCGGGACGCCATAAGGGACGAATGGGCGCGTTGTTGGTGCGCCTGCCGGATGGCGCCGATTTCGCCATTGGCACGGGTTTCAGCGACGGCGAACGCGAGAATCCGCCGGGCATCGGCGCCACCGTGACCTTTCGCTACCAGGAGCTTTCTGACGCGGGCGTGCCGCGTTTTCCAAGTTGGGTCGGCGTGCGGCATGATGTCGCCCTTAAAAGTGTGCAATCGCCGGTGTCCACGAAACCCGAAGCGCCACCGGCGGTTTCGATTTCGGGTGGCAGCGATTCCAAACCCCGCTACTTCGAGTTTGTCGAAGGCAGCTCCAGCAAATTCTGGGAAGTTTCACAATCGGGCAACAACATGACTACGCGATGGGGACGCATTGGTTCAGCCGGCCAATCCAAGACGAAAACATTTGCAGACGAGCAAGCCGCAGCCGATGCGATGGCGCTTCTCATCGAACAAAAGACGGATGAAGGTTACGAGGAGAAAACGCCGGGCCAGGTTTGATTTTAGCCACAGATGGGCACAGATGAAACACAGATGCTGCAGCCGAACGACGATTTGATTTGGGCCAGCACCTTATGATGAAATGTGAATCCCGAATTTCAAAAGCAATTGGTCGATTCGCTGCCGAATCGGGCAAGGTGGCAGTTTCGGGAAACATGGGTTTCATTTAATTTCTCAAGACTCATGTGGCATTTGCGGCCAGTGACCACAGAACCTGTTGTCGGCGGGCCCCCTTTACCACCGGACTGGCTCCGATACCGAGTATTTGGTGAGGAGAAATTCCCGAATGCTGGCAGCGCGTTCGTTTGCGCCGACGAGATAGGCGGTTCCGTTGTACGGATTGACGTGGAATTGGAACAGCCGCTGAGCGTTCTAAACACGAGTGTTGATCGGTTTGCGACAAGCTTTAGACTGTTGAACGAATATTTTTCTTCCGCCAAACAAGACCTTGAAGATTTAACCAGACGGCTTCGGTTGATCGATAGAGAAGCATTCGACGCGGGAAGCCACTGGCGGGCGCTGACGGATTTTCTAAAATGAGACGTGCCAACGATTATTGAAATTTCACATGGCAGAGAATAAATTTACAGGCTGGCAAAGTGTGCGCCGACAGCTGAATGGTTGGTCGAAGCCGGCGTTGATTGCGCTGGTGAAGCCTCTATGAACTTTCGGCGGGGAATCGCGATTTTCTACAAGCTCGTTTCATGGCCGATGAAAAGGCCGGACCGGGTCTGGAAAAATATCGTCGCAAGATTGTGGAGCAATTCTTCCCGTCACGTGGCTTTGGAAAACTCAAACTCGCTGAAGCGCGCAAGGCCATTCGCGATTACCGCAAAGCTACTGGCAATTTGGAAGGCACGATCGATTTAATGCTGACCTATGTGGAAAATGGCACCGAGTTTACAAAACAATTTGGCGATATAGAGGCGCCGTTTTATACCAGTCTGGAGTCCGTGCTGAACGAAATGGCTCAGCACCTTTGGCGCGAATGTCCCGAATCATATCCTCGCTTTCGGGAGCGCATTCAAAAATTGGGCTCTAGTGCCCAAAGAATCGGGTGGGGCTACGGTGACAACGTACAGTATCGAGTAAGCGAACTTGAAGCAGAGCTGGGCCATGAACCGTAGCGCAGACTTCCAAGTCTGCTGTATCGCAGGTTTCCAAACCTGCTGATCGTTCGTGGTCGCTCGACTGCCGATTTGGAAACCCACGCCACGGTGTTCCGGGAGCTTGCGGTGGTCCGCGTTCGGACGGCTAGCCGATTTAGAAATCGGCGATACGGCAGGTTTGGAAACCTGCGCTACGGGCCGGGAGGCCACCATTTTGGTTTGGAGAACGCAGCGATGCTGCCCAGCGCGAATAATATAAAACTGCCGATGACGGCGAGCATTCCAGGCGTATCACCGTTAAGCCACTTTCCCACAATCATGGCTGGCTCCGAGGCCAGGACAGACGCTGCGCTAATCGGAACGATCAAGCGTTTCCAGCGTCGAAATATGGTCGCGTGCAGCAAATAGACCGCTAGAAGTACCCCTGCAGCCGAGTCAACGAGAAGCCGCTCCGGGTGGACCGAGTCAAATAACCACGAACACGACACCAACGACCATAGCATGCTCGCGACAAAACAAAGTATCGTCGCGCCCTTGTGTACTTGCTCTTCCCAGCGCAGGCTGTGGGCCAGCAATGACACCAGCGCCACCTGGAAGGCGTACTGCCCGAATTCCGGGGCATACCAAAAACAGAGGCCGATTAGACTCAACGCGCCGAACAACGCTATGCGAGGATCGCGAGACCAGAATATGAGCCAGAAGAAACACGCAAATACCGAAAGCATGGCCCATTCCGGGCGCTCAACGCTCGGCACGATGTGACTAATCCAGGACATTGGCAAAGTGCCGGCAAGAATCGCAATGGCGCCAAGCAATCGGGTCAGGGCCAGGAAATTTCGATCCTTGCGAATAAACAGTGACCCGTAAATAACGAGATTTAACCCCGCAAATACCGTTAATATCCCTTCCGATTGGACGGCCAGTAAAGGCGGCAACAGAGGCACGGACAACACGATTTGTTCAATGAGCCGGTTTGGCCTGGTGATGAAATCCGTGATTCGAACATAGGCTGTCCATGTTACCACCCAAGCTATTGGCACCAGCAGCGGCCAATTCCAAACGTAACTGTTCGAGTATCCGATGCCGCCGAAGTGAAAAGCGGTAACGATCGTCCAGCCGGAGAAAATCGCAGTGGGCAGCCATTTTTCTCCTCCCGGCGTGCCACCGCGAAACGGTAGGGCGGACCTCCCGGTCCGCCATGCCTGACGCGGAAGGAATATTCCGAGTCCAGCCAATGCCGGGAGGAGAAATTCCCAGATGAAGTTAAGCCACTTGCTAACATGGTCCAGGTCCAGTGCGATTCTTTTGAAAAGCAGCGGGGCCGAAGCGTTCACAAGCAGCAATAACACGCCGAAGAATAGAAGCCTTCGTGGCAAATTAAGCTCGGGCGCATATCGTTTGAACGCCCAAAATTTGGCGACCGCCAGCGCAGCGCCGCAAATGCTCATGGCCAGCGCGAGGTGCGAACTGAGAAACACTGCCCGACTGATCAGGCTGAATGGCACGATGACAAAGAGATTGGTCAGGCCAAATAACAACAGGGCGTCATACCAAATCCTGCGGCGAATCAGCATTATGGCGGTGCCGACCAGCATGATTTCGTACAGAAACAGGGCGCAGAAATTGAACCGCAACATCGGAAACTCCGCGCCAACCAATTTGGAATCCGTAGTCAATTGGTTGATGCCGTAGAGGAGAAGTCCGGCGCTCGCCAAATAGAATGGATTGCCCGCCATGATCCGTTTGCACATCGAATGGAGCCAGCCGAAAAATGGATTCGCGGCTGGTTGAGACCTGACCGCCGGACTTGTTGAGGTTTCCATATCAAAAATCTTGTTTTCTGTTTCGGTCAAACCGAATGCGCCGTTAGTCAGAAAACACCCGGGCTCCTGAAAAGTTTCTCGATTTCGGCCAAATTTGCGTTCCTGCGTTTTTCGGTTATAGTCAATGCCTGGAGGTGATTGTTATGCACAAAGAATGGCTCAAACATAAGGTCACACGAGAGCAAGCTGAGGCAGAAAACACGTTCGAAGATTCGCGGCTCGGCCCGGCCGGTATTCCATTTGGATTTCAAAACGCTCAATGGCGCAAGATCGTTATGATGATGCAGGACGGAGATGAGCTATGGACATTTTCCAGCGATGGTAAAAGTTGGCAGATGCTTTGCGGTCGCGCGGGTATTTCTTTGGTTCGGGGCGGCGAGATTGTTGATAGCATCGTGACTGATACCTGCGCGGATTTTCTTCCGTGTCTTACTTCTCCTTCTTCGTCGCCAGGCGCGCGGCCAGGGCTTTCAAATCATGCTTCTTGAGAACGCCCTCAATGAGTTCGGGGAGTTTGTTGGGAGTGCAACCGAAACAGGGCACTCCTCCGGCGGATAGTTTTTTGGCGACTTGTTCGTCAAACATTGGGATGCCGCTGTCTGACAAAGCCAGCAGCGTGATGACACGCACGCCCGAGGCCGCCATTTCATGCATGCGGCGGATGAGTTGGGACTGATTGCCGCCTTCGATAAGGTCGCTGATAAGGAAAAAAATGGTCTGGCCGGGGTCGGTGATGAATTGCTCGCAATATGCCATGGCTTTGTTGATGTCCGTCCCGCCGCCGAGTTGGACGCCGAAAATCATATCCACCGGGTCGTTGCCGCATTGTTCAGTCAGGTCCACGATATTGGTGTCGAACGCAACCACTCGAGTGTCGAGCGCGGGCAGTGAGGCGAAAATCGAGCCGGTCACGGAGCCGTAAACGACCGATTCGGCCATCGAACCGCTTTGGTCCATGCAGACGATGACGGTCCAATTGTTCGAGCGCTGGGCGCGCGAGTAAAAGTAAACTCGCTCCGGCACGATCGTTCCAAGCGCCGGCTGGTAATTTTTCAAGTTGCGGCCAATGGTCCATTTCCAGTCGATGTTCGCGGAGTTGGGCAGGGGCGAATGTTCTTTTCGATTGAGCGCGCCCAGCACGGCCTGGCGGATGCGTTGTTCGAGCAGGCGTTTGATCTTTTCGACCACCGCGCGCACGACCATGCGCGCCGTTTCCTTCGTCCGTTCCGGGATGCGGCCTTTCAGCGACATCAACGTGCCGACGAGTTGCGGATTCGGATCGACATTCTTCAGCAATTCCGGTTCAAATAGGAGTTGTGTGAGTCCTTTGCGCTCGATGGCGTCGTTTTGGATGACGGTGACGACGTCTTCCTTGAAATAATTGCGGATGTCCCCCAGCCACTTTGCCAGATTTGGCGCGGAAGGGCCGAGGCCTGCGCTTCGTTGCCGGCCACGCTGTCCGTCGGCTTCGCCGGAAGATTCGTCGTAAATGGCCGCGAGCGCTTCGTCCATGCCAATTTGGTCAGGCGAAAGTTCGAGTCCGCCGCCGCCCATCTGGGCAAGGGAATCCTGCGCGTGCCGGCCGAGAATCAGCCGCCAGCGCTTCAATTGTTCCTGGTTCACCGGGTTTGGCATTACAGTTCCTCAAAATTGAAATCACTCAGTTCATCGAGCTTTTTCTTTTCGTCTTCGTTCAGTTCCGCGCTCAACACTTCGCTCGCCGCATCCTTGTTCACGCCCCAGATTTCGCCGAGGTTTTCGGTGATGCTGTGTTTTTCCTGCGGCGAAAAATCGCCAAACGCGCGGCGAAGAAACACGAGCGCGCGCTTGAATTCCTCCTCCGTCAATGCGCCGACGTAACTATCGAGTTGTTCCCAGAGCGCGAGGCGCGTCAGCAACGCGTAACGATTTCGCTGCGCCAGGCCCTCAAACCATCCTGCGCCCAAATCGGCGGCGATGCCCGGCGACAGCCGGCGCGAAACTTCCTTCGCCAGTTCTTCGTTCGAAATCAATCCACGCTCGACGAGCAGGGCGCAGGCGTAACCGGACAGCATTGGATTCAAATGGTCGGCCTGGGCGAGCTTTTGGAGTTCGGATATCCAGAGCGGTTCGTCAATCAACGACGTGTAATCCAGCGCGACTTTGTTCATTTCGTTGACGCCTATGAGCATCGCCTTTGCGGCGGCAAGATCGCAGTTCGACGCGCCGACGAGCCCGAGCGCGCCTTCGAGAAACAACTGTTCGAGCAACGGTTTGAGCGGCTCGGCGTCGAATTGGCGGACGTCGCCGTAGCGAATCACCAGACCCAGTTCAGCGGCCGCGCCGGCCAATGCTGTGAATTCCGAAGAATCGTTCGCGAGCCGTTGCAGGGTCTGGCGCGCGAGTTCAATTGAGCCGCTCATCCCGCATTCGCATGCGCGCCGAATGACCTGGGCGGCTTCAGCAATCACCGTGCATTTCTCAAGCTGCTGCTTAAACTTGAAGGCGACCGCCAGTTCGATCGTCTCGCCCAGCAACACCGCTTCGACAATCGCGATTTCGGCCTCCGGCGTCCATTGCAGCGCCCAGCGTTCGGCCCAGGTTGTTCCGTCCTGTCGCACCGCCTGCTTTTGCGCGAATGGCACTTCGAGCACCGCAAGCCGATGCAGAAAACTGGAGCGATGCAAATCGAGGAACGCAGCTTCCGCGCTCTTGACCCGGCGATTCTCCCGCAGGTCGAGATCGAGATCGCGCTTCACGCCCGTCTTGAATTGCTCCAATTTCAGCCGGCTCAATTCACGGTAAAAATCGTCCTGAATCGAAGTTTGACTGACGCCCTTGGCCAGCGCGCCGATGGCAGTGCCCACTTCCACGCGCAACAATGATTCGCGAACGACCGCCGGATCACCCTGGCCGAGCAACGTTACTGCGGCATCCTGGAGTTCACGCAAGGTCGGACGCGAACTCTTCATCCCGGCCATCGTCTCGGCCAGGCGAACGCCATCAATGACCTCGGCAGTTGAACGAAAAGTGCCGGATGACCGCAACTCGCGGGCGACGCTCGTGAGAAATAATTCGGGCAACTCGGGCGCTGTATTCTCGTTGAAGGAATTCCATACGAGTTCGAAGTAAGCGGGCGCATGGTTCCCCGCGCCGTAACCGGATTGCGACGACAATTTGAAAAATGAATACGGCATCAGCGTCATTTTGGACGCGCGCTTGCGGAGTTTGGCGAATTCCTCATCGGTCATCGGCGGCAAATCGGCGCCAAGGGCAGTGGCATGAAATGCGCCGGTCACTACCACGATTTGCTCCGGTTTGAAGCCTTCGGCGATTGCTTGTTGAATCTTCCGTCGCATGTAGGCCTCGCGCACCAGGTTTTCGGCAGCGTGACGCGTGGAAAAATCCTCCATCTCTCGCAATTCCGCGCCGTAACTGCGCGCGGCGTTCAGGTAACTGTCATTGGCGTGCAACTGCTCGAAATGACGTTCCCAATAGGTTTCGTAGTCGGGTTCGCCGGCCAGTTCTGCGAGGCGGTCATAAATAGATTCCCGCCTGGGTTTTTGTTCGACAACTTTCTCGTCCTCGTCCTCGTCCTTAACGAGTTGGGCCAACGTAGGCTTATCCTTTCCTTTTTGTTTTTCGTCGGCTTCCTCAGGTTTATCTTTTTCAACCGGCGCCGTCCCATCGTCCCGGTCCATCAGGCCGAGAAAAACAGACGACGGCAAATCGATGAAACGGGCCTTCGCTTTGTTTTGCTGGCACCAGACGAGCGCCTGGTATTCCGGGCTATAGGATGCCAGCGGATAAACAAACGTCCGCACCGGCGCGTCGGCGGTATAGGCAAGAATCGCAATCGGCAGTTTCGATTGCGGGCTGACGATGTGATGAATCAATTCGTCCGCGTCGTCCGAACCTTCGATCAACACGAGCTTTGGGCGGACGCGATCCAGCAACTGCCGCAAATGCCACGCTGCCGCCGGTGAAAGATGGCGGACGCCAAAGATATGGGGCGCGGCACTCATCAATTGAGGATACTATTCCCCCGCGTGTTCTGTACATGCCGAGTACAGCCCGCGCCAGGTTGCGCCGCGCTTCTTCATCACGTTGGCCAGATAATCTTTCCAGACGATCAGGTCCTTGTCGTCATCCTTGATGACCGCGCCCTGCAGGCCGGAAGCGAGGTCGTTATCGCTGACATTGCCGTCGCCGAAGTTGCCGGAGAGCGCCATGCTGTTGGCGAGCAATGAGATCGCTTCGGCGGTTGAAAGAACGCCCGACGGTGTCTTGACCTTGTTCTTCCCGTCGAGCGTCTGGCCGGCGCGCAGTTCACGGAAGATGGTCACAATTTTGATGATGGCGTCCTCATGCGGAATTTCGGCGCGCAATTGCAGATTGCCGGCGAGTTCCTTCACGCGTTTGGTGACGATGGATACTTCGGTTTCCAAATCCGCCGGCGCGGGCAGCACGACGATATTGTAGCGGCGTTTCAAGGCGGCGGACATGTCGTTGACGCCGCGGTCACGCGTGTTGGCCGTGGCGATCACCGAGAATCCGCGTTGAGCGGGGATTTCGGTGGCCAGTTCGGGAACGGAGAGCCGTTTTTCGGATAGAATGGAAATCAATGCGTCCTGCACTTCCGAAGCGCAACGGGTGACTTCCTCGAAGCGCGCGATGCTGCCCGATTCCATGGCGCGGAAGATGGGGCTCTTGATGAGCGACTCGTTGCTCGGGCCGCGCGCGATGAGCATGGCGTAATTCCAGGTGTAACGAATTTGTTCCTCAGTCGTGCCCGCCGTGCCTTGCACGACTTTGGTGGAATCGCCGTTGATGGCGGCGGCGAGATGTTCGGAGAGCCACGACTTGGCCGTGCCCGGTTCGCCGATGAGCAGCAATGCGCGGTCCGTGACGAGCGTCGAGATCGCAATTTCCACCAGGCGCTGATGGCCGATGTATTTGGGCGTGATATCGAGCTTGCCGCATTTGCCTCCGCAAATGTAGGTGAGCACCGAGCGCGGCGACATCCGCCAGCCGGCGGGCACTGGATTCTTCTCGGCTTTAATCAACGCGTCGAGTTCTTCGGCGTAGAGGGTTTCGGCGGGTTGGCGGAGGTCGTTTGGAGTTTCCTTGGGCATAATGAATAGGGTCAGTCGGGTTGATTGGGTCGGCGTAACGGCTCGATGGCGACGAGGTATGCGTCTGCGAATTTTTCATCCAGTTTCGTGGCGAACGCGTCGAGTTTCGGCAAATCTGATGCGGGTAAGTGTTTCGCTGATTCGAGAAGTGTTTGTAATTCGTAATCGAGATAGTTCGCGCCTTTTGATTTTCGGGCCACCTGTCCAATGAAAAAGTCTGTCACGTTTGGATGTTGGCATCGAGCGAGGGCCCGGACGGTCAGCGCCGTGTGGTTGGCGCTCTTGGGCGTTCCAAGTTTCCACAAATAGTTTAACGACCCAATATGATTCGGCCGAGCCAGCCAGCACACTATTACTCGCGAGTCGGCCTTGATGGCAGCGTCCAGCCAGCATGGGTCCCATGTCAGGCTCTCTGGCATCGATTGCCGATCAGCGTCTTCGCCTGCGTCTGGTGGCTGTTCCAACCTGGCGTGGCTCGTGTTGATAAATCCCTCCAACATTTCGCGCTTTTCTTTTCCCGCCCCCGTTTTTCCTTCGAGCAAAGGCGAAAATTCGGAATAAACTTTGTCCGGAGGCCATGTCCGAACAGCGCTCCGCAACACATACGGAAATACCGACGTTGGAAGGTCCTCGCGTCTTTCCAAAATGGCCTCCAGTGCTGCGCGAGAACCAATCCCGTAAACCCGCTCGACCAGACGCTCCATCAAATCAGCCCCTTGTATCGGGGCGTTTTGGACCGCATTAACTTTAACGGAAAGGTTGTGCAAGGCTAGCTTTGTTAGTGCGACTGATTTGGCGAAAATCTCCAGGAAAAATTTTTCTACTTCGCTATCTCTCCGCGAGGCCAGACAGTTTAAAATCTCGTGAAAGAGTAAGATTTGCTGTGAATCGCCTTTGAGAATCAGATCAAACTTCGTTCGACCTTCATCCAATAGGGAATTCAAAACCTGCCGGTTGCGCAACCGACGGAACGGGCGGACGAGAATGTCGAACGCTTTGCCTCCGATCAGTTCGCTGAAAATCTTCGTAATCTCGGGACGGTCATGTTCGGCGAGCGCTTCCAGCGCCGCGGCGCGGACTTGTTTGTTCTTCGCGCTGGCCTGTTCGAGCACGAGCGGCAGGCAGTCTTCGTGTTGCCCGAGGCAGGCGATAGCGGCGATTTTGACTTCGGGTGACCCATCCTCCAGCGCATTTTTGCAAAGATCGAGCGTCCCGACGGGATCAAGCCGGTGCATCACTTCCAGTTTTCGCGCATCGTGTTTCTTGCCTTTGAGATCGAGTCCGGTCTTGAGGCGCGGAATGATTCCCGGGCCGTAGGCGGGAAGAATTTTTTCCGCAACCAGGTCGGCGATTTCCGGATAATTGTCACCCAGCGCGCGGATCGCGGGATCGATGAGACGCAGATCGTTGAACGCGCCGCGTTCGACAGCGGATTTAATGATTTCAAGTCGTCCGCCGCCGGACGATGACAGCGCTTCGATCAACGGTTTGAGCACGCGGGCGGTGGTCCGTGTGGTGGAGCATTTGGAGGGAAAAATTTCGAGTTTCTGGAAATCTCCGGTCGTGCTGGTTTGGCCCTGAGTATAGAGGATTGCATTGAGCAGCGTGCTTAAGTTTAGCAGGCGCGCGGCGGACTCCGCCTCGGTCGCGTTTACGACGTCGTTGATCGCTTTGGCGACTTGCGCGAACACGGGAACTTTCGCGCCGGCCTGTTCCAGCGGCGGGATGAGTTTTTTCAGCCGAAAATCTCCGACAGCAAGCGGGCTGCCGGCGATGGCAAGTCGGCGAACTTCTTTCGCGGATTCTTCAATCAAGGCGATGCTCATTGCGCAGGGCAGGCATCTTGCCTGCCGGTTAAGGCGGCTTCCAGCCGCGTGTTTGACTGGGCGCAGGATGCGCCCTGAACCGGCAGGCAGGATGCCTGTCCTGCGTGACGGTTCACACTGAGTTTAAATAATTCGCGAATCGTGCGTTCGCGCAATGAACCCGCGAGGGACCATGAACCGTCCATTCCGCGCTTGCCGTCTTGGAGTGCGGTGGCAAGTCTGCGCGACACCGCTTTCGGACGTCGTTGGACTTTCAAATGGCGATTGACGATTCGAAGTGGTGCGAGTCTCGGAAGCGGGTCATCCCGACGCGTCGAGACACTCCAAGACGGCAGGTCAGTTCTCAAGAGTCTTCTCGGTTCTGGACGGTCCATACAATGGGAGAGCTTTAACATATTAATATGTCAACCTCACTACATCCGTCGCCGTGACGATACTGAGCGGTTTGGCGCGGAGCTTTTGGGTGTCCAGGTTGTGATGAAAGCGGACGAGCATCGCCTGGTCGTGATGGATGTCTGATGACAGCATCGGCAGCAGCGGCAGCGTGGCTGGATCTCCGGGATAGCCGTCGTCGGCGAGCACGAGGCGTTCGCCGGCAGCGTCTTCTATGATGACATCTTCACCAGCTTTGCCGAGCGCGCGATATTTCACCAATGCCACCGGACGGCGATCGCCCAGGGGCGATTTCAATTGGGTCTTCACGTCCTTGATGACGGCCTTCAGGTCGGGCTTTGCGAACTCGCGGGCGCGGGCAAAGTCGGCCACGACCGTTGGCCGCGGCTCGCTCGCTTCCCATCGGATGCGCGGATTCAAGTTGCCGGGGTAAATGCATAGCTCGGGGCAGATCATGACCTGAAAACACGAATCGTCTTCGCGAATGTACTTCGCCGCGCGATACGGGCGATAGTTGCGAGTCAATTGCACCGCCCCGGTCTGCAAATTCATCCAAACGCCGGTCTCGACAAATTCGCCGCGCGTCCAGTCATCGTGCGAGTTGAAGGCAAGTTGCAGGAGTTCGACATTGGCCTGCACGAGGCCTGCATCCTTCAGTTCGCGCAATTGCCATGCGTGCCCGAGCCATGCGGCAATGTCCGTCTCCGTTTCCGGCTTAAGTTCCGGTTCATCGAGCCGGTTCTGCAAATATTTTCGCCCTTGCTTGCACAGCGATTGCAGGCGATTCAACTGGTCGAGCGCGGCGCTGTAAACCTGTTCGCGTTCGGAGGGTTTCAACTCGTCCTGGGAACTGATTTGCGTGCGGTAGAAAAGTCCGGTCAATGCGTGGAGGGCATTCTGCGCGCCGGGCAGGTAGGCGTCGCCGAGTTGCTTCGCCTGATCCTCCATTTGGCGCGCGGACTTGGAGTTGAGCGTGCCAAGGCCGGAGCGGACGAGATCGTTCACCAGCGATTCAAGCAATTCGAGGCCGCCAATCTGTGTTTCGATTTTCTTTATTAGCGCGCTGGTATTGACCTTGTGAGGCTTTTCGGGTTTGTCAGGCTTTTCGGCTTCGACCTTCTTTTTTTCAGTGCGTTGGACGATCTTGGCGCGCTTTTCAGCGATGTCCGCCGGCACCTCCTTCTCGGTAAATTTCTGTCCCTGGGCATAAGCGTAGAGCAGGGCGAGGGAATGTTTGCAGGGAAACTGATGGCTCGGGCAGGTGCAGCGATAGACGGGTTTGGTGCTGTCCGAAAAATCCGCGGAAGGCCGGTAGTTTTCCGCGCCGCTGCCTTTGCAGTCGCCGAACAGCAGCGAGCCGTCCGAGGATTTGAACAGGCCGACGAGTTTCTTTTTGATGACGACCAGGCGCGCGTTTTTGATTGCCGCCGCATTGGTCGCCTGGGAATCCACAAATGCCTCGTCGATTTGCATAGGTTAGTTCATTTGAAATGGCGGCGCGGGAGCGCCGCCCTGCCACATTCGTGCTGCGCATGCATAGGCGTCGGCATGGCTTTGATTGTCAGCGGTTTAATTCAGCATGTCTGATGAATGGAATGACACTAAAAATCGGTTGGACTGGTGGCAAGGCAAAAAGCCTTGATTAACACAATTTTAACATGGCCTCAGACTCTTCGCTGTTTCCAGTGGAAGGGTCGCCGGAAAACCTCCGTAGGACTTGAATCCGGCGTGAAGGGCGTCGGTGAAATCGGTTTTTATCCAATATTGACGGGCAGTGTATTAAAAAATCGCATTTTTACGGAATTGCGTTATTGTAACCGCCTATGTCTGACAAAGTGCCTTATTTGGATTTGCCCGCGCAGATTCGCGGGCTGCGGAAGGAACTCGACGCCGCGCTCGCGCGCACGCTGGACAATTGCTCGTTTTGCCTCGGGCCGGACGTCGCGCAATTTGAAAAAGATTTTGCGCAGTTTTGCGGCGCGAAACATGCGCTGGGCTTCAACAGCGGGACGTCCGCGTTGCATGTGGCGCTGAAGCTGCTCAACATCGGCGCGGGCGACGAAGTCGTTACCACGCCGTTCACCTTTGTCGCGACGAGTTGGGCCATTTCCTACGTGGGCGCAAAGCCGGTGTTTGCGGACATTGACGACGCGACCTTCAACATGGATCCTGCGCTTGTTGAAAAAGCAATTACCCCGCGGACAAAAGCGGTTATGCCGGTCCACTTGTACGGCCAGCCCTTTGACGTCGATCGTATCCTGGAGATTTGCCAACGGCACAAGTTGCCGTTGATCGAAGACGCCTGCCAGGCGGTCGGCGCAAAATATAAGGGCCGTGTGGTGGGCACATTAGGCGTGATGTCCTGCTTCAGTTTTTATCCGGGTAAAAATCTCGGCGCATGCGGCGAGGGCGGCGCACTCGTGACGAACAATGGCGACTTCGAGGCGCGCGGACGGGCCTTGCGCGAGCACGGTTCGAAGGTCCGCTATTACCACGACGAAGTGGGTTTCAATTACCGCATGGAAGGTTTTCAGGGTGCGACTCTGGGAGTGAAGCTGCGGCATCTGGACAAATGGACTCGCGAACGGCAGCGCGTGGCAAAACGCTACAACGAATTGCTGGCAGGAACTCCATTGCAATTGCCCCGCCAGGCCGAATTCGCCGAGAGCGTCTGGCATTGTTATGTGGTGCGCCATGCGCGACGGGACGAACTGAAGAAACATCTGGAGGACAATGGAGTTGGCTGCTCGATTCATTACCCGATTCCGTTGCACTTGCAAAAAGCGTATGCAGATTTGGGACACAAAAAAGGCGATTTTCCGGTCTCCGAAAAGGCCGCGCTCCAGTGCCTTAGCCTGCCGATTTATCCTGAATTAACCGAAGCGCAAATCGCTCGCGTTGTTGATGTTATAAAGAAGTTCCCCTTCTAAAACGGCAAAAAAACACGCAAATTAGGCTTGTCCGGTTGCTGTAAGTGGAACAGCAGCCGTTGTTCTCATTTTTCAAAGTACATTGCAAGGGATTCACGGTGCGCCTTGATGACAGGGCTTAAAATAGAGGGTAAATTGCCTTTAAATCCGACGAATCAAACCTATGAAAAAGGCGATTATCTACCTTCTCGCAGCCAATTGCGGCCTGTTAGCTTTCATCTCATCGGCGTCAGCCCAAACGACCATCTTTAGCGACGATTTCGCTTCAGATAGCAGTCTGGGGCCATCATGGTATAATTTGAATAACACCAGCGCCGCAAGCTATGCCTTGAATCCCACCGCGGGCCAGGGTTTGGCGCTGACCGTCAATTCCGGAAGTACTGGCAAGGTCAACGAGATGTTCTCAGAATTCAATTCGGTTACATTAAGCGACGGCGATTCTCTCTCTCTAACTGCCATCTTCAATTCGCCCAGCGGCATGTCCACAGACACGGGCGGTCTATTGGTCGGCCTGTACAATAATTCCACGGTCAACTCGACAAATGAGCAGGGCAGCTCCAACGGCAGCACAGGCACTGGCGGCGAGACCGCCGCCAGCCAGGGCTATTTCGGAATTATGGGATATAATACCAGTGCCGGTACTTCGACCAAATTCTATAGCCGCCAGGGAGGCGCGACGGACGCCAATGAGTTAGGCTATTACTCGGAAATGACCGGATCGAGCTATACTCAATTAAGCAGTTCCGGCGCTGCCAATAACGCCAACCTTCAACTGAATATAAACTACACTTTGACCTATACTATTACCGACGAAGGCGCCAGCGGCAACCAAATCTCGGCTATGATAAGCAACGGGTCCTCAATACTGGACAGTTGGACGACTACCGACTCCAGCGGCCTTTATGACACCTTTAATGAACTCGACTTTGGCAACTATGGCAAAGCCGCCGCGGTGGATATCAACATCCTCTCTGAATCTGTAACCGAGATTACCCCGGCTCCCGAACCGTCTGTCATGGCCCTCGTGGGCGCGGCGTTCGGAGCGTTTGGCATGATGCGTTTTCGCCGCCGCTAATTGGGAAAAATGACGGAGCGGGCGCGAATTCAGCGCCTGCTTTTTCTGAATGGTTCAAAAAATTCCAGTGCGGGAAACGCTGCTTATTCTAATTTTAATCTGCGTTTTGGCCGCCCGGGGCGCCCCGGTTGACCAGGCGGCAAACGCGTGGGCACAAGTTCCCGCCATTCTCGCGCATATCAAACCCCCAAAGTTTCCGCGTCGCGAGGTTTCCGTTGCCAAATACGGCGCCATCGGAGATGGCGTCACCGATTGCACCGAAGCATTTCGAAAGACTATTGACGCATGCAGCGCCGCCGGCGGAGGAGTCGTTGTCGTTCCCAACGGTATCTGGTTGACGGGCGCAATACATCTGAAAAGCAACGTGGACCTCGATGTCAAAAAGGGCGCGACAATTCGGTTCAGCGCGGACCCAAAACAATATCTGCCGCCGGTTTTCGCGCGCTACGAAGGAACGGAGGTGATGAATTATTCGCCGCTCGTTTATGCTTTTGAGCAAACCAATATTGCGGTCACGGGCGAAGGTACGCTCGACGGTCAGGGGACAAACTGGCATTCGTGGAAATCCAGCGGCGATCCCAAACGGCTGGTCGAGATAGCCGGCTTTGGTGTGCCGGTTGCTCAGCGCGTTTTCGGCGACGGCTGCCATCTGCGCCCGAATTTCGTCGCGCCAATTCGTTGCCAAAATGTCCTTATCGAGGGCATGCACATTGTTAACTCGCCAATGTGGGTAATCAATCCGGTTTATTGCACCAACGTGACCATCCGAAATGTCACGGTGGATACCCAGGGCCCAAACACCGACGGTTGCGACCCCGATTCCTCCGCGGATGTGCTCATTAGAAATTGCAATTTCAGTGACGGCGACGATTGCATCGCCATCAAATCGGGCCGGGACCGCGACGGCCAGAAAATCAACATTCCAAGCCGCGACATCGTCATTCAAAATTGCCGCTTCAAGGCCGGTCACGGCGGCATCGCGATCGGCAGCGAAACCTCGGGCGGCATCCGAAACGTGTTCGCCGAAAATTGCCATTTCGACAGTCCTGATTTGGAAATGGCTATTCGCCTGAAGACAAATCCTGCGCGCGGCGGTTATATCGAGGGAGTTTATTTGCGCGATTGCGTCATAAAACAGGCGCAAATCGGCATCGACATGACCTTGAGATACGCCAGCAGCGGAGCGATGGACGGCGACGCGGTTCCCGTGATCCGAAATATTGACATCCGAAACACGACATTCCAGGAGTTAACGAAACAACCGATATTCATTGAAGGATGGTCGGAATCAGCCCCGATCACCAATGTGTCCATCATTAAGTGCCGTTTTCTTCACGCCGCCGAAAAAAATTACATCACCAATGCGACGGACATTGTGATGGACGGCTCACGATTTTAGTGTCTGTCCGTGTGCGTCCGTGTGCGTCCGTGCTCTTCGTCTATTGAATCCAATCCGAAAGCCATTCGGCGATGGCCCTGGCCTTGATGAGGATTACGATGCCGGCGACGATTGGGATTGAATCCAATATGACGCGAAGAAAATTCACCGGCGGCAGGTGCTGGTTTGGATGATTCGTTGTCGCGTATGGCATTAGATATTGGGTAAAATAAATGCCCCCGTCCAGCAGCCCAATCAGGATGATCGCTGCCGCCACAAGACGGACGAGGCCTAAAGCCCCGCGTTCTGAGGAATCCATGTCAGAGATTTTCGGGCGATGGCGCTTTGAGCGTCGGGTCCTGCGGATGCGCTCCCACGTCGCCCATGTACTGGGTGTTGCGGCTGAATTTTAAATCGGCGGCGCGGGCGTCTGTGCCGTCTGCGGAAACGGCCACGGCCGGCAAACCGTAATTTCCGTCCGGCAGGGCGAAACGGAAACTGAAGGAACCGTCACGGCGCAACTTGATTTGGTGTCCGCCAATGGTGACTTTGGCATCCGCTTCCGTGGCGCCATAGATAATCAATTCAGCATTCACGTTGAACCAAAAACCTTTGCCCGGCATGCCTCCGAATGGGCTTGAGAAGCTGGAAATACCCAGGGAGGAAACACCAAGCGAAGAAATCAAGCCGAACGAGGACATCTCCTGGGCCATCCGCCGGCGGAGGAGTTCGGTAATTTCGAGGGAACCCATCCAGACTCGCCGCGATTCGTCTATGGCGATAATTTTCGCCAGGGCGGATTCCTGTTCATGGGTCCAACTGGATATCGGCTCGCCGTTAATCCGGGGAAGGGCGGGATGACCGGTCCGGCGCAATTCTTCGACTGCCTGCGCCAGCGGCCGGTTTTCGCGGACGGCGTCTTTGACGATGTCCAGCAGCTTTGAAAAAGGAAATTCGAAGGGTATGGTCGCAAACTCCGCGTTGCCGTCCTGGGACACAGAATCCGGCGGCGTGACTGTCGCGCCGGAAGCCGCCACGCGCATCCATCGGCCGACCGGCGAATAATAGCCCAGTTCCGCCGTGTACGGGCTTCCCGCCTTTTCGACGTGCGCAAACCAATGACGCGATTCCGGGTGGACGTGGATTTCGTAAAGCGGATGACCCTCGATTTTATTGCCGTATATGCGGAGGATAAGATGGCCCTCCGCCGAACGCGCATTTAAATTGGATTGCTGTTCCTGGGTCAGGTCCCAATTGGCGTAAAGCCAGTGCGGATCGCGGGCGGTGAGAAAGAGCTTTCGCGTGCCATAAGCTTCCGGCAATTCGGCTTCCGGCTCGGTTTTTTGAGAAACAGGCCAGGCGCCCAGCACGTATTTTTGTCCCGGGCCACTGGCCGGCGGCGGCGCCGGGTGGTCGCCCTCAAGCAAAATGGGCGGAATTTCAATCTTTTTCTTCGGAGCTTTGGCACGGGTGACGCGCTTTTTGACCGTCGGAACAGGTTCGCTAATGGATGAGGCGATGGCTTTAGGAGTTTTTTTGGCGGCAGGAGAACGGCGTTTGGAATGGGGAGCAGGAGATTCTTCCCCGGGAGAAGATTCAGCGGTGGTTCGCGCCTGGCGGACGGGCTTTTCTTTCTCCGCCGGCAGCGTTGGCTTCGTTCTCATAATGGCAGTCCTTGTTGGCTGGTTTCTTTCCTCACACCAGTCCAAGAGTAAGCCCTTCGCACAATAATGGCAACCGAAAACCGCTTCAAAATTGACACTAACGGGCAACTCTGTCATTGAAAAATAAAAGTTGCGCATTAAATAATATTTAATAGTAAATGTTTTTAAGCGGCTTGGTGCAATGAATTAGATATCTAAATGTTCCGTGATGCATTCATTTGAAAATTAGATTCATGCAGCCCGCGGCTTGCAACCGGGCCCCGGATGGCACTCGTGGCACTCACGGCGCTCATGCGCACTCATGGCACTATCCTTGTACTCATTCCCTTGCGGCGGGGGGCGAAAACTGTATCTTTGTCAAAGCGACCCGTTGTGGTCGCTGACTTCCAGGTCAAATTATGGACCCGCAGGCATTGAAAATATTGTTCATTGGCAAAGATGAGGAATTCGCGCGCAACGCCGCCGAGGCCTTGCAGGGATCCGGCGGAACGCTCGAACGCGCCGAATTTGACCGGGCTGCCTCCGTTCTCAAGAACAACAGCTTCAGTGCGATTCTGTTCGAACCAGTCACTCCGAACACGGCAAGCCTGTTCCAGGTGACCGCGCTGACAATTCAGGCCCCGCACTTGCCGGTGATCGTGGTGGGTTCCGTGAATGACGAGTCCTTTGCGGTGGAAACCATCAATGCCGGGGCGCAGGGCTACCTGGCCAGGGAGGAATTCCAGGCGCACCTGATGCAGCGCACCATCCGTTGCGCGATAGAAAGGCAAATTGAACGCGTCTCGCTCGTGGCGGAGAAGGAGAATTACTACGGAATCTTCGACCACTTGATTGAAGGAATTTTTCGCACGACACCGGACGGGCACTACATGATGGCCAATGTCGCGCTGGCGCGCATCTACGGTTACGATTCGCCGGCGGACCTGATTGCCAACATCACCGATATCGCGCACAGCCTTTATGTCGAACCCCGTCGCCGCGCGGAATTTGTCGAACTGATGCAGGGCAACGACGTGATTACCGGCTTTGAATCGAAAATTTTTCGGAAGGACCAGACGGTCATTTGGATTTCGGAAAATTGCCGGGCGGTCCGCGATTCCGAAGGGAAAGTCCTCTATTACGAGGGCACGGTAGAGGACATCACTGAACGCAAGTATGCTGAGGAACAAATCCGGCGGACGACCGCCGAACTCTCGCGCAGCCGGGAGGAATTGAGGGGAAAAAATCAGGTGATGGAGGAAAACCTGCGCATGGCGCGCGAAATCCAGCTCACCATGCTCCCCCAGCAATATCCGAACTTTCCCAAAGACGCGCTGTCCGACCAAAGCGCGTTTCAATTTGCCCATCGTTATCACTCGGCCGAGGCCGTGAGCGGCGATTTTTTCGCGGTATCGGCGCTTTCGGACGAAGAGGTGAGCGTGTTTATTTGCGACGTCACGGGCCATGGCATTCGCGCGGCATTGGTTACCGCCATGATACGGGCGCTGGTGGAAGAATTGAAACCCTGCGCTCATGATCCCGGATTTTTCCTCCGAAAACTCAATGCAGACCTGTTCAACATCCTCAAAACTACGGGATCGCCGATGCTCACGACGGCGTTTTATTTCGTCGCAAATTGGGGCGCCGGCGTGATGCGTTTTGCCAACGCGGGTCATCCACGGCCCTTGCTCGTGCGCCGTCCGGCAAATTCGATCACGGCCCTGGCCAATTCTACCGGTCACAGCCAGCCCGCGCTGGGTCTGTTTGGTGATCCGCCATATCAAACTTCGGAAGTTCAAATTGTTCCCGGCGACCTGATCATGCTTTTTACCGACGGCCTTTACGAAGTCCTGGGCGCCAACGAGGAGCTTTATTCCCAGCAGCGGCTGATGATGGACTTGAAGCCCCTCATCGCCAAACCTACGAACCAGCTCTTTGACGAGTTGCTGGCCATCGTTCGCAACTTTTCCTGCAGCCATGATTTCGAAGATGATGTCTGCCTGGTTGGAATGGATTTTGTCCAGAAGCCGCAGGGCAGAAAGTCATAATTCTTTGTTCTGCTTTCCCCAGGGTTGCAAAAATGAGATAAGAATCAGGCGCGGACAGGCGTAAAATGAACAAGAATCAACTGCGGCGGACGTACATGGAATTATTGCTGGACGGCATCGTGCCGTTTTGGGCCCGGCATGGCGTGGACGAAAAATTGGGAGGCGTGCTCTCGTGCATGGAGGAAGACGGCAAACCTGTTAGCGGAGACAAATATATTTGGTCGCAGGCGCGATGGGTTTGGACGTGTTCGGCCCTTTACAATCGAATCGAAAAGCGGCCGGAATTCCTGAAATGGGCGCGGGAGGCGATCGATTTTCTGCTCCGGCACGGGCGCGACGAACGCGGCCGCTGGGTTTACCACACGACCCGGGAAGGAAACGTGGTCGAAGGCGCCATCAGCATTTATTCCGATTGTTTCGCAGTTTACGGGCTCAGCGAATATTGCCGCGCCGTCCCCGATGCTGATTTGCTGGCACTGGCCCGCAAAACGTTTTCGAGCATTCAGGAACGGGTCGAAGCGCCGGAGTTTGCCGAAACCGCGCCTTACAAATTGCCGCCCAACCGGCGAAATCACGGTGTGCCGATGATTCTCACCGAAGTCGCCGGCGAACTGGCGCGCACCACAAATGACGCGGCCATTTCCCAGGCGGCGGACGATTACGCCCTCCGCGTGATGCATCATTTTGTTCGTCCGGCGCGAAAGTGTCTCGTGGAATTTTTGGACCGAAATTACCAGGAAGTCCCGGCGCCGGAAGGAACATTCGTCATGCCCGGGCACGCCATCGAGTCCATGTGGTTCGTCATGCGGCGCGCGATGGCGCGGGCCGGCCGCAATACCATCCGGGGAGCGGCGGAAGTGTTGCGGTGGCATTTGGAAAACGGATGGGACTCGGAATACGGCGGGATTTTCCTGGGCATTGACGTTGAAGGCCATCCGCCATTCCTGCCCAATTCCGAGACCAAGCTGTGGTGGCCGCACACCGAGGCTCTGTACGGACTCCTTCTGGCGCGGGAATTGACAAAGGAGCCATGGTGCGAAGGATGGTTCGACCAAATATACGAATGGAGTTTCAGGCATTTTTTGATGCCGGACGTTGGCGAATGGCGCCAGCGTTTGGACCGCGCCGGAAAACCGATGTCCGCCGTCGTTGCGCTCCCTGTGAAAGACCCTTTCCATTTGCCGCGCGCTCTGATTTTATCGCTTGAATTATTGCGCTGACGACTGTGTTCGGTGTCCAGCCTTTAGGCTGCTCCGGAGCACGCTAAAGCGTGGACACCAAACTACCAAAATTCGAATACTGTGTAAGAAGAAACATGAACCCGCGCCTCACCATTCCAAAACTGCGATGGGTCATTGCCGCGCTGTTGCTCGGCGTCACGTTGATCAATTACATAGACCGCACGGCGATGCCGGTGCTGGTGGGAGAAATCAAACAAAGCCTCAATCTGACCGACTCGGATTATTCGCAAATCGTCAGCCTTTTTTTGGTTGCGTACGCCATCATGTACGCCGGTTCGGGCTATGTGATTGATAAAATTGGCACAAAATTCGGCATGGCGGTCTTTGTCTGTCTGTGGTCCATCTCACAAATGCTCCACGGCGTGGCCGGCGGCAAATGGTCCTTCGCGGCCTGCCGATTTGGCCTGGGTCTGGCTGAACCTGGCAGTTTTCCTGCCGCCGTCAAGGCAATCGGCGAATGGTTTCCGGCGCGGCAACGGGCGCTCGGTGTGGGCATATTCAATGTTGGCTCGTCGCTGGGCGCGGCGGTGGCTGCGCCGCTTGCGGCCCGCATTGCGCTCCATTTCGGCTGGCGCGCGGCATTCATTGTTACCGGCGCGCTCGGCATTATTTGGTTGTTGGCCTGGCTGGCCATCTATGAATCTCCGCGCCGCAATCGCTGGTTGAGCGACGCGGAAGCGGCCGAATTTCGGGAAGCGCCAGCGGCTGTGGTTACGCCCGAAATCCCGGCCCAAAAAACAAATTGGCTTGATGTCGTCTTCAGCCGGCCGGGATTAATGGTGATTCTGCCGCGTTTTCTAACCGACCCAGTCATTTACTTCGTCATTTTCTGGCTGCCCGCGTATCTGGAAAAAGAGCGCGGTTTCGATTTGGCGATGGTTGGCAACAACACGTGGATGCCCTACGTGTACGGAGGGATGCCCGGTTATATTATTGGCGGATTGCTGTCTGGTTGGATGATACGGATGGGATGGGACATCGGCCGGTCTCGCAAGACGGCGATGACGATCGGCGCTGCATTTTTGCCGGCGGCCATTCTCGCGCCATATCTTCCCACGTCGCAACTGGCGATTGCCGCCATGTGCCTGGTCGTGTTTGGTCATGCGGTTTGGATATCGAATCTCATGGCGCTGCCGGCGGATTTGTTTCCGCCGGGCGCCGTTGCCATGGCGGCGGGTGTTTCCGGCATGGGCGGCGCGATTGCCGGTGCCCTCGCGAATTGGTACACCGGCGATATCGTTTCCCGCTTTTCCTACCACCCCATTTTCATCTGCGCCGGCCTGCTGCATCCCATCGCCGTCTTTCTCGTTTGGCAGCTTTTACCGGAACGATATTTCCGAGTAAGCGCCTGATTATCCTGGTAGGGCGGCGCTGCCGCGCCGCCTTGCCACGAACCAGTATCATTGATCGCCACACCAATCGTCGGCGAACTATTCCCGCTCTCCCAGCGGGAGAGGGCAGGGGTGAGGGAGAATCGTTCAAAACGAAAATATTGCAGTTCTTTCGCATGCATTGGGACCATGAACCGATTGGCGCACGGAGCGCGGCTGTGTGTGGGTAAAGGGGCGCCAGCCGCAGCAGCCACGAACGTCGTGACGCGCTGCGGCTGCTCTCCGACACAGCCGCGCTCCAAAGGCGGTTCATGAAAAGCGCGAAAACGACCCAAGTTAAACCTGAATTCCTGATTTCCTGATTTCCTCATTTTTTAAATCCGCGAAAATTAGCGAAACTTGCCGCGCCGAAGCGCCGCGAAGGCGGGTCTGCGGATAAAAAACTGTATGTTCCAGTCAATGCGAAGAAAAAAGCTCCGGTCCGCGCCGTTTCCTGAAGAATGGCTTCGGATCATTCATGATCGCTGTCCGTTTTATCGTCGTTTGTCTGATGACGACCGCCGTGAATTGCAGGGGCACATCCAGGTTTTTCTGGCTGAAAAGGAATTTGAAGGCTGCGGCGGGTTCGTCATTGAAGAGGAGCACAAGGTTTGTATCGCCGCCGAGGCCTGCCGGCTTCTGCTGCATCGTGAAACGGATTATTATCCGGATTTGCGCGCGATCCTGGTGTATCCGAGCACATACGTTGTTCCCACCACGCGCCACATCGGCGACGGGGTCATGCACGAATGGCAGGATACAAGGATCGGCGAATCCTGGCATCACGGCGCCGTCGTGCTGGCCTGGGACGCCGTCGCCGGCGGACTGGCTGAACCTGACAGCGGGCACAACGTGGTCCTTCACGAATTTGCTCACCAATTGGATTACGAAGACGGCGCCGCTGACGGCGCTCCGCTGCTGGGGCAGGGCGAATCGTTATCGGCCCGACGGCGCCGGTACGCTGAATGGTCGCGCGTGATGCAGGAGGAATTTGGACGGCTCCGCGCCCGCGCGCAACGCGGTGAACCGGACGTCCTGCGCAATTACGGCGCTGTCAATCCGGCCGAATTTTTCGCCGTGGCCACCGAAAGCTTTTTTGGCAAACCGCGCGAACTGCGCGAGCAGCATCCGGCGCTCTATGAGCAAATGAGCTGGTACTACCGCCAGGACCCGGCGCGAGGGTAGGGACGAGGTAGCGGGGGACGAGGATGGAGGATGGAGGATGGAAGATCGGCGGTCGATGGTTGGATTTGTTGATTGATGGATTGATGCCAGTGCTGGTGGGTCACGGCGTGCCCGCCGTGACGGCGCGCGCCCCCCGGCGCGTGCGAGTCAGTCAGCGTCGGCGCCTGGCCTCGGAGCGTGAGAGCGTGAGAACTTTGGGAATCCCACGGCGTCGAACTCACCCGGAAACATCGAACATCGAACGCCCAACATCGAACATCGAACGATTGGCACTCATGGCACTCTCGTCCTCGTCCTCGAAACGGGACCCATCCTCCCATCTTCCATCTTCCATCTCCCATCTCCCACTCATTCTTCATAACTCATCCTTCATCCCTCAGCACCCTTGGCACTCATGGCACTGCTCCCACCGGGCTCCACCAGCGGGGGTCGGGATCAAATTCCGCTATACGGGGAGCGAGGTGGATGGTTTTTGGACCGAGGTCAGCTTCATAGATTTTGCCCTGTTGATTGACGATAAAGGTCATGACACCGGTGTTGCCCCATTCGGCAGGCCACGCAATCAGCGCGAAACCCGCGATCATGTGTCCGTTGATAATGTAATTATATTTTCCCCCAAGAGCGTGCCGGCCCTGGCGGGTGAGGATTTTGAAATAGTAGCCGTGATACGGCGCGGTCTGCTGATTCAACATTTTCGCGGTGTGATGATAGCCTTCTCCGTGCGCGGCCGCAACGAGGGGTCCCAGCGGGCTTAACGGTTCGCCCGCTTTGACGGGCCAGTAAAGGCCGTCGTGCGTGCCGGGATCGCTGTGAAGGAATTGGGCGTACGCCAGAATGCCATTGGTCATGCGGTCCTGGCTGGCGTATTCGCGCTGCGCCTGCACGTAGGCATGGCACACGGCAATCGCGCCCAACTCGTTCATGCCGACACGGCGGGCAATGATTTCCTGCCGGCCGGCGTCAGTGTCGAAAAGCCATTGTCCGTCGCGTTTAATGAGCGGAATTGGAAAGGGCCAATTGTCATTGCCCAAAAGAAGCGAGATATTGTCGTCGGAATTGGTCACCAACACAATTTTCTGCTGCAGCCGTTTTATAAACATGTCGTACGATGCGGCGGCCTGGACGGCATCCGGCGAAACTAATGTTCTGCCCTCCGGGCCGAAAACGGCGTGGAGTTCCTCGGTCTCGCGGTTTCGGGCGGCTGTCACCATGACATTGACGGCCTCCTCAGGCGAATTGAAGCTCTCCTGGTTTGGGTTCATTGCGCGAACCGATTGCAATGGCCACAGCGCCTGAATGGCCAGGGCCACAGCACAGACGTGTTTAAATTTCATGAGCCGGGACACTTTGGATGTCATAGGATTAAATCGAGGTTCACTTAACGTCTTCCACCGCCGCCGCCGCCACCGCCCGCAGGAGGACTTCCACCGCCGTGGTAACCGCCGCCCGCCGGAGCGCCGCCGCCATGAAATTGGCCGCCTGCCGGTTCGCCGCCGTGAAATGCGCCGAGGTTGCGGAATTGAGGCATCGTTTCCATGCTGTGCTCGCCCCGATCGCTGTAGTCTCGAGTATCCTGGCTGTTTTGGATGCCGATGAACGCGTTTGGACGTTGTTCCACAGGCGCGGGCGCAGGGCGATTTACCGCCGGAGCGGTCCAGGGCAGGTGATTGTCATAGCCGCGATCGCCCCAGGCCGGGGCGTTGTAGGTCGCGCGATTGGCAGGATTCCAAACGTTGGCGTGGCCGGCAGCGAAGTAGTTGGCGCGAAATTGCGGGGTCTGATTCCACCAGCCGGCCGGGCGCGGATGATCGCGGTCCCAGTAGATCAGATGCCGATTATGCCAATCAAAATCGCCGCACAACCACGGCCCAATGACGAAGCCCACGCCAAAGGTGATATAGGGGGTGCCGCCGACGATGGGTTGATCGTAATAGACCTGGTCTGGCTGATATTGCGGGACATAGAGGTCATCCGGGTTGGCCGGGATGATTTCAATGTAACCGTTGTCGTCAACGACCTGCTGCTCGGGTGTGGATTGAAGGTTGCCCAGATTATAGGCCTCAGTGCGCAATTCCTGAATCGCGTTCATGACATCGTCCTGCTGGTTTTGGAACGCTTCGCCCAGTTGAGTCGTCCAGTTGAGGTTATCGTCCATCCATTTCAAAACGGCGGGATAATGGGCAAGCGCCTGAACGTTGGGGTCCCACGGCTGCTGATCAATTTGATTGGGATCGCCGCCGCCGCTGACATAGCGGTCAGCCATGACGATTTCGGTGGGAAGCGTGGCGGCAGGAAGCATGTTGGCGATCAAGGGATCGGGATAAAGCGCGATAGGCCCCAGCAACTGTTGCAGTTGAGCATCGCTAAAGGTCTGCCCGGCGGGCATGGGCGGCGGGACCTGGTCCTGTGCCTGCGCCCGGGGCATGGATACAAATACGGCGAGACCGAACACGAACATTAAAGTGAGATTAAAGATTGTTTTCATTGCGATATGGTCCATCCGTCATCGTCGGTCTATTATAATTGACGCTTCCTCTCTTGCCTATGTTCATAATAACAGCTTTTTCGTCGAATGCCAAATGGAGAGGTTGAAATTTGTGTTTCATATCTTCACTAATCTATACGATTACGGTTGTGAAACCTTGCAGGAAAAAAAGGAACCACGAAATACACGAACCACACGAAACGTTGTCCCGCGAAGACCCGTCTTCGCGAGGCCTACGCCGGGCAGGCCACGAAGGACAAGGTAGGGCGGACGTGCCCGTCCGCCAGGCGAGCGCGTAGCGCTCGCGTTTCAAAACGTTCGGCATGTCCGAGGTTCGATGTTTCAATCGCCAACAGAGCCCCAACCGTGACTGGCGCGCGCCGGGGCGCGTGCCCGGCGGACGGGCACGTCCGCCCTGCCACGTTGGAACAATAATTCGATGTTCGATGTTCGATGTTTTGGCGCCTAAAAAAGTTCCTTTCCCGATTTCCTGCGTTCCTTATTGTTTAAATCCCTGAAAATCTGTGTTTCATCTGTGCCCATCTGTGGCTAAATTCATCTCGTAAATCGTAAATCGTAAATTCAGATGGCCACCTGTCCAACGTGCAAGATTGCGTTGCAAACCGTCCGGCAACGGGATGGCCTCTATTACTATTGCGGTCAATGCAATGGCCGCGCCGTGACTGTGCCACAAATTCGCCGGCTCACCGGCGATCGGTTTGCCTCGGGACTCGTCCGGAAAATCAACACGGCCACCCAGGTCTCCTGGCTGGAATGCCCCTTCTGCCAATGCTCGATGAAATCGTTTGACGTCTCGGACCCGCCCGTCACGCTCAATTCGTGCAGGCCCTGCGTCGTGGTTTGGTTCGAAGCGGGAAAATTTGAAGTATTGCCCGAAGGCGTCCTGGATTCGCCTGACTCGGTTCTTTTGACCGCGGCAGAAGCCGAGGCGAAACACAAGATGCAACAGCAGGCGGCGCTTGGGGAAGATGTTCTGACCGACCCGCCGGACGAGGCCTGGAAATGGATCCCGGCTTCCCTGGGCTTTCCGGTCAAATATTACAACGCGGAAGTCGCCAGCCGGCCGTGGGTGACATGGGGCTTGTCCCTTCTCATCGTCATCGTGAGTTTCTGCGCGTTTTCCGATCTGCGCGAAGCGATAGAGAATTTCGGGCTCGTACCGGCGCACGCATTGCGGTACGGCGGCCTGACGTTTCTGACGTCGTTTTTCCTGCACGCAGGCTTCGCGCACCTATTCGGCAATCTTTATTTCTTCCTGTTATTCGGCGGCGAAGTGGAGGGGATCCTCGGATGGTGGCGATTTTTGCTCCTGATTTTTGGATCCGATTTTGTCGGCAACATATTGGATATAGTGGGAGATCCCCGTTCCAATTTGCCAACCATCGGGGCCAGCGCCGGCATTTCCGGCGTGCTGGTATTTTATGCGTTTCAATTTCCCAGGGCGCGCATTGCGATCTTTTTCTGGTGGTTATGGTTGCGGGGACATTCCGGCTGGGTTCGGCTTCCGGCGTGGGTGCTTTTCGGTCTGTGGTTTGTAATGCAACTGTTTGGAGCAATGATTCAAATGTCCGGTCACGGCACTGTGGCATCGTTGGCGCATCTTGGCGGAGTGGCGGCGGGACTTGGGTTATGGTTTCTCTGGCGCAAACGGCCCGCCGCCGCCCCTGCGGCAGAAGGTGCTAACTGAAGCCCTGAAAGAGCGGACTATAATAGCCCGGGGCAAGCGAATCTTGGAAGTGGCACTGCCACTGAGCGCCGCCCCGGGTTGGATGTCCATAATTCAAAGCGCCTGAATACGCAGTGCGGAACGCGAGCGCAATTTATAAGCGCGAGCGCGTCTGATCTCGCGCAACGAAATACACGAACCACACGAAACCGGGTAAAAGGGGTTCGTCCTCGTCCTCGGATTTGAACAACAAAGCCTCACGCAACGGTCGCCACGGACGCAAAGGATAGGAAACGCCAAAAATTCTTTGCGGACTTTGCGCCCTTTGCGTGCGGCATAGTGGTTCGTGGTTCGCGGCACCTCACTCCGGGGCTCTGTTTCTGCGGTGCAGACTGCTTCGTTCACGAAAACGCAAGTGTAGGGTGTTGAAAGCGTGAACGAAACGTTTGGAGGCTAAAAAACGGGGTTTTTATTTGGAAATTCGAAGATTTGTCGTTCACGCCAGGCGCGTTTTGATTTGCGTTCGTTCACGGGGGTGTGAACGAATGGCAAAATTAAAAAGGAAAAAGGAAAAAGTCGGCACAGATTGGAGCAGAGCCGCGACCGTCAGGGAATGGGATCCGCAGATTTCGCAGATTGACGCAGATTTAAGTTCCTGAATTCCTATTTTCATCATTGTTCGAATCCTCCTTTGGCCTTGCTCATGCCGCTTAAAGGGACCAGCCTTGAGGCCCAATGAGAAAATTAATTTTGAGAATATCCGTATCGATCGATGGATTTATGGAATCATCCGATGGAAAACTCGATTTTGCCAAATCAAGAAGTCCTGACGGAGCGGCCTGGGTCGCGGAAAAAATGGGGCAGGCAGGGGCCCATCTGATGGGCCGAAAAGCATTCTGCGAGATGGCTTCTTTTTGGCCCAATGCCGGCGGAATCCTTGCGAAGCCCATGAACGAAATTCCTAAAATCGTTTTCTCGAAAAAAGGCTTTGATCCGAGTCAGGCCTCGATCGCAAAAGGTTGGGCGGATGCGAAGGTCGTCACCGGTGACCTGGCTAAAGGGATCAGAGATCTTAAGAAACAAAAGGGCAAAGACCTGATGGCTCATGGAGGCATTGAATTTGCCCAAAATTTGGTTCAAACAGGTCTCATCGATGAATTCTGCCTGGCCATCCATCCTGTGGCGGCGGGCAGCGGTTTCGGTCTATTTGAAAAGCTCAGCAAGCCTCTGTACCTCAAGCTGATTGAAACGAAAGTTTTCAGTACCGGCGCCATGGTACACGTTTACCAACCGGAAAACGGAAAACGGTAGGGCAGAGCTGCCGCTCTGCCCAAATCGGATCCCCATCCCGTCAATCCATAACCATGATCCGCAGATTTCACAGATTGACGCAGATTTAAGTTCCTGAATTCCTGTTTTCCTCATTGTTTAAATCCGCGAAAACCTTTCGTGTGTTTTGTGTGTTTCGTGGTTAAAAAAGTTTTCGGTTTTGGCTATGATTTGATGATGATTGCTCTGAAGATCGGCTACATCGGCTACATCGTTGAATGCCAATGGTTTAGTCGGCAACATTTTGGCAACACCAAAAGCTACAAAAAGCTACATTAACGTTATCGCTGGTGGGGATTTTGGATGGTCGGATCGGTGGATAGTTGAATAAATGGGCGAAAAATCCGGTCTTCCTTCCCAGATTCGTGAATTCCTCATAGCCTGCCCTGCGCCGCGGCCGGCAAATCCAAAAACGGTAGGGCAGAGCTGCCACTAGCTGCCGCTCTGCCCAAATCGGATCCCCCATCCCGCAAATCCATTTATCCAGCAACCTGCCCGGCGTCTTGTCCGCCGTAGCTTTGGGGCGTATTCAGTGTAGGCGGAAGCTTCCGAGCGAATCCGGGTCTAACAATCCGATGTCCGGTGATCCAATAATTCGATGCCCGGTCTTCGTGCTTTTGGCCTTTGTTGTTCAAAAACCGGTTAGAACTCCACGTCCCGGCATTTGGCGGCCAATTGAAGACGAATCATCCTGATATCTTCGGCAGACAATATCGTTTTTCCATAGCCAACCAGGACATCTTGAAGGTCTTCTGGTGCTACTACCCGGACTCCTGTCCTGCTTTTTGCTTCTACTTTGTATCCCGGAATCGCAATCACGGCGGAAACGTCAAACTTCCTCTCAGTCATTTTTTCCAACCAATCTCGAAGCCAGTTCGAATTATTCGCTGCCTGTTTGATGGAGGTCGAATCATTCCACCACGGCCAGATGATTTTCGCGCCATCGAACACCACTTTCCCAGGGTCCATGTCAGGGCGCGCGCGGCCCTTGCGCCGAGTCTTCGTTTCAACCACCCAAATTCCGCCTGGGCCAACGGCCACGTGATCCAGATTGAATTTCCCGGTCGCACCATCGCATTGAATGTCGTGGAAAACGAACCATCCGTTTTCTTTCAGAGGCTCGAGACAATCTGCAACGAACCGCTCGCCGAAAAATCCCAGGTATTCATTTTGGCGTCTTTGCAGCCGAGCGACCAGCCATCGAATGCATAACAGCATGACGAATACGAAAACAACGATTGCGACGACAAAGCCGACGTACGATTTGTTGAAAAAATGAGCCGCAATTTGAAGGGCCAACCATGCGGCAAAGATCGGCAAAACCATTAGGCCAAATGTCCAATATATCTCGGACGCGTCCTTCTCGATTACTTGCCGCCAAAGATGTTCGCCCGGCATCCGCAAGAGTTTCACATTTTCACCAAACGGCTTTCGAGTCCGTCGTTTGCGCCGGTCCCATGCAACGACCGCTACAAATACTGCCATAAACAAGGCGGTATAAATCGGAAGAATCAGAATTCCCTTGAGGTCCATATTTACCATGCCAGTGATAATTTACGGTCATGGTAACGGTACGGATTTCAATTCGCAACATCGTGCTTGCCAAACATGTTAAACAGTCACAATTTTGGCGGAAATCAGGTCATGGCCGGGAAACACAAAGATTGGACGCGCGAGGAGCACATCCTGGCGTTCAACTTGTATTGCAAAATTCCATTCGGGCAAATCCACATGCACAACCCGCGCGTCATCCAATTGGCAAAATTGTTGGGGCGCAGGGCTGGCGCGGTCTCGCTGAAGCTTTCCAATTTTGCGCGGCTCGACCCGGCGCTGCAGGCGCGCGGAATTCGCGGCATGAGCCATGGCGCCAAAGGCGAGGTGGAAATCTGGCGCGAATTTGCCGATCAACCGGAAACGCTGGCCTTCGAAAGCGAACGTTTGCTGGCCGCCCGACTTCACAAACCCATTGAAGAGGTGGCGGACGTGGAGACCGATGACCTGCCACCGGCCGGACTGGAGCGCGAGGCGACCGTTCGCGTGCGCGTGAACCAAAGCTTTTTTCGTGACCGTATTCTTTCCGCCTATAATTTCCGCTGCTGTGTCACCGGTCTGACCGTTCAACCGCTGCTGACGGCCAGCCACATCATCCCGTGGTCCGATGATGAAAAAAACCGGTTGAATCCACGAAACGGCCTGTGCCTGAACGCACTCCACGACCGTGCGTTTGACCGGCACTTGATGTGGATTGAAGACGGGTACCTCATCCGCTTTTCTGGGCGGCTTAGCGAATCCACAGAGGACAATGAAACCAGGCGCTGGCTCACTAGCTTTGACGGCGCACGTCTGCTGCTGCCGAAGAAATTTGCGCCGGATGCGGGATTTCTGAGACTCCATGCCGAAAAGTGCATGACATAGCGGTTAACAACTGTTAAGAAAAGCGTTTAAAATGGCGTCTCTCGAGTACATTGACCTCTATGCTGGCTGTGGCGGCCTATCATGGGGACTGATGCAATCTGGCTGGCAAGGGCTCTTTGCAATTGAAAAGGATGCGTTTGCCTTCGAGACGCTTAGGCACAATCTCATTGATCGGAAAAAACATTTTCGTTGGCCAGGTTGGTTCCCGCTTGGCCCGCATGACATCGACGAGGTTCTTTTGAATTATAAAACACAAGTTCGGAAGCTTGCGTCATCTGTAGACCTGATTGCCGGCGGACCTCCGTGCCAGGGTTTTTCGGTCAATGGGCGGCGCAACCAACGGGACCGCAGGAACAGGCTGGTCGATTCATATGTTTCGTTCGTCGAGTTGGTCATGCCGAAGCTTTTATTCTTCGAGAATGTCCGCGGATTCGGCATGGAATTTTTGAAAAACGGCTCAGGGGTTGTGTACTCGGCCCAAGTCGTCCGGCGATTGAAGGATCTCGGCTACGACGTCTGCTGGAAGATTATAAACTTCGGGAATTACGGTGTGCCCCAAAGGCGGCTCCGCTTTATTCTCGTCGGCACACTAATTGGAAAAGCTGAAGAGTTTTTCGAGTGCCTGACGGAGCGTAGGACTGAATTCCTGAAGAAAAAGGGCTTGGGGATCGTTCAAAGCGTGTCACAGGCGATTTCTGATTTGGAGCGGCAGCACGGCGAAGCCGAATGCCCGGATTCGAGGAATTTTCGTTCTGGACAATACGCTCCTGCGAAGAACAAATATCAGAAATTGATGCGCCTGGATTACCTGCCGAAAATTCCCGACAGCCACCGATTCCCGAGGCACCGTCCGCACATTGTTGAGCGTTTTGAAGAAATCCTGGAGCACGCCCCCCGCGATAAACAACTCTCTGGCGATTTGCGGACGAAGTATGATTTGAAAAAACGTTCGATTACCCCGCTCGACGAAAACGCAGTTTGTCCAACGATTACCAGTCTCCCAGACGACTACATTCATTACGCCGAGCCACGGGTACTTACTGTTCGCGAGTGTGCTCGGATTCAATCATTCCCGGATGACTTTGAGTTTCGGGGCAAATATACATCCGGCGGTGACCGCCGATCCAGAGAGGTCCCTCGCTACACGCAGGTTGGCAACGCGATTCCGCCACTTTTTGCAGAGCTTGCTGGGTATGTGTTAAAACAATTGGCCCACGATGCCTGAAACCAAACCATCCTTTCGAGTAAGCTCCGCGCTGAAGACTATCATCGGAAAGGAGCTTATAACTAACGACTTTATTGCCGTTTTCGAATTGGTAAAGAACTCGTTCGATGCAAATGCCACGCGTGTTGATATTACCTTCATGTCGCTGAATTCGAAGAGCGCTAGAATCGTGGTTCAGGATAATGGCAACGGAATGGATCGGCCGGATTTATTCAACAAGTGGCTTTTTGTGGCATACTCCGCCAAGAAAGAAGGCGCAGACTATCGGGACAAAATCAAATCTACCAGGGTTTATGCTGGAGCGAAGGGCATTGGCCGCTTTTCCTGCGATCGACTCGGAAGCAATTTGAAAGTTTATAGCCGAAAGAATGCGTCGGGGGCTCCGTTCAATATTTTGACGGTTAACTGGAATGATTTCGAGGTAGATGCCAAAAAAGAATTTATCGCTGTGCCGGTTGAGTATAAAACCGCGCATTCAATCCCGTATCACCTGCGCCGTGGAACAATTCTCGAAATCGGCGGCTTGAGAAGCAGCGACTGGACGCGCGACAAGCTCCTGGGGTTGAGACGATCGTTAGAAAGGCTCGTTAACCCGAATCAGGAAAACGACGTCGATGACTTCGCGATTTATCTTCACGTTCCGGAGGAAAAGGCAGCTGATAGTGAGGCACCGAAGACCGAGCCATGGAATATAGTTAATGGGCGAATTCGCAATTTTCTATTTGAAAATTTGCGGCTCAAGACCACACAGATTGAAGTGCGTGTTGCGGCGGACGGAAAAGAACTAAGCACGAAATTGACAGACAGAGGAACACTGATTTATGAAATCCGCGAGAAGAATCCTTACGAAAAGACTTTGAAAAATATTTCAATCTATCTTTTCGCGTTAAATCATTCCGCCAAAATGCTTTTCTCAAAGAGCATGGGGCTACGCCCAGTGGAGTACGGTTCTGTATTTCTCTATAAGAATGGATTTCGCATCCATCCGTTTGGTGACGTACACGAGGACAAACTGGGTATCAATAGACGTAAGCAACAAGGCCAAGCACGCTTTTTGGGCACTCGAGATCTTACCGGGCGAATCGAAATTAATGGCGATAATTCGGAATTCCGCGAAACCAGCAGTAGGGATGGCGGGCTCGTTGATAATGAAGCGTTTGATGACCTGCGCGAGTTTTTTATTGAGTTTGCTTTGAAAAGGCTTGAGGCTTTTGTCGTTGGAATTATACGATTCGGAAACGATGGTGACTTACTCGATCAAGAAGGTCTATCACCAGAAGAAACAAAGGCTCACATTTTTGACCTAATCGCTCGGCTTACGAAGTCGGAACAGGTGCTGGATTTCTCTTACGACCCAGATCTTTTAAACATATTGGAGAACCGTTCAGAAAGTAGCGTTTCATCGCTGCTCAAGAATTTCAAACGCATCGCCGCCGATTCAAATAATAGGGTTCTGATCATTGAAGCTGCCAAGGCCGAAAAGCACCTAAAGGTTCTCACCCGAGCCAGGGAAGAGGCAGAGCAGGAAGCAGGCGTGGCTAAAGAAAAGGCAAAGGCTGCTGAACAGGAGGCACGGGAAGCTGCAGAGAAGGCCCGGATTGCCGAAGAGGAAGCGCGACGTGCGCGGGAAGCCGAAGCGAAGGCTGAGAAAGAGCACCGCCAAACGACGACCCAAAACCTTTTTTTGAAATCGGTCCTTTCTCGCGATCTCGCTCAAGTGGTCAACCTACATCACTATGTTGGAATTTCGGCGGGTACGATTGAAAACCACGTGAAGGACTTGAGCCGCCGAATTCAACAGGGCAAGCCCCTGTTGCCAGAAGTTGTTGGCGTTACCATTGAGCGCATCAGTTACGAGGCCCAAAAAATCTTAACCATAGTCCGATTTGCGACAAAGGCCAACTTCGTTATGGATGCTGTTGAAATCAGCGCTGATATGGTTGAATTCATCCGCGAGTATGTGCTTAATGTATGCGCGGGTACAATCCGAACCCCAGATGACGATGAAATCAGCGTCCGATTTGTCGCTCCTAAGCCCGCCGCTTTCGTAACGGCCTTTACTCCTATCGAGATGAGCATCGTGATGGACAACCTGTTCAGTAATTCACGCAAGCACAAGGCAAGGGATATCGTCGTTACTGTATTAGAAGCGACGGCGAAAGAACTCAAGTTGAGCGTCAAGGATGATGGTGTTGGCGTGCCGAAAAAAAACGCGAAGAGGATATTTGAGATGGGATTTTCGACAACGAACGGTTCGGGATTAGGGCTGTACCACGTTGCCGAGATTGTTCGGGGCATGAACGGGGATATCGAGTTAAACACAAAAAATGAAAATGGAGCAGAGTTCGTCCTTATCTTCAGAAAATGAAACTGGACTATAATATCCTATGGATTGATGACACACCTAAATGGGTGCAATCAATTGAAGGGTCCCTTAAAGATCACTGCGACGGGCTTGGCTTTCGCCTAAACATAGCCCTCGAGCGAAACGGAGCGAACATCGCCGAGGCCATAAGGAATCCCGAGTTGGACCTGATCATTGTGGATTTTCAGTTGCCAAAGGTTACCGGCAAGGAATTAATTGAAACAATCAGGAAAAAGCACGTCTTAATCGAAATCGTCTTTTACTCACAGTCAGGAAACCCAAAGGATAAATTTGAAACGCCGCCCGACGGTGTGTACTTCACGTCCAGGGAGGACGCCGAGGAGCGAATCCTCGCAGTTATTGATCTGACTCTGAAAAAGACCCAAGACATCAATAACATTCGTGGACTCGTGATTGCTGAGACAATTGATATCGAGGCGAAGCTGAACGAGGTTTTGGTTCACTGCTTTGGAGATCAGGGCGTTTTATTCCGAGATCGACTGCTTGACCCTGAATTCGGGCTATTCGATTTTGGCAAAAAGGACAAGCTACTGCAGGGGATCTTAAAAGACAGAATTAAAGAATTAAACAAAAAAGCTTCAGATGGCAATGGAACCGAGAAAGAAGCCAAAATATTGGCAGCGCTAAAAGAATTAAAGTCCGTTTATACCCTCTTCCCGGTTGAAGTTATTCACCCACGCAATACGATGGCACATGTAGAGAAGCAATGGGATGAACACGGCCAGTGTATCTTAAGGTCTCACCTCAAAGGTCATGACGCAATATACGTGGACCACGAGTGGTGCATGAGGGCCCGGAAAAATTTGATCAAGCATATGGATAACTTGGAGAGCATTTTGAAAACCATTTGATTTAACATTGCGGGATCAGATGGCAGACTTTCTCAACAGGGTTCAAAGGTCGGAGCGCATGGCGCTCATTCGTAGCCGCGGCAATAAGGATACAGAGGTTGCATTGGTCAAATTGCTCCGTCGTAACGAAATAAAGGGTTGGCGGCGGCATCGACAAGTCTTTGGGAAGCCAGATTTCGTCTTTTCGAAACCTAGGGTCGTAATTTTCGTCGACGGATGTTTCTGGCACCGATGCCCAATGCATTCGCGCCATGTCAGAAAGAGTAGCGTCTATTGGCAGAAGAAGCTTAAAACGAATCAAGCCCGGGATCGATTGGTGACGCGCACTTTGCGTCAAGCAGGATGGCGAGTGTTGCGAGTTTGGGAACACGAGCTGGCGAAGAGGAATGAGGCGCGCTTGCTGCGCCGGATTCGTCGTGCGCTCGCAGACTTGTGATCGAATGAATATAGTGTTGCGTCGACTTAAAAGCCAATGGACCAGCTGCAAAACCTCGCCGACGATAGGCTGATCAATGGCTGCGTCTAGCCCATTTTGTGGAGCATTGAGCGCACGATCATCTCCGGTTTCGTGTTTTTGCCGGTGATGCGGCTCATGTTCCAACTACGCCTGGCTTTGGTCAGGCGATCCTTGCTTCTGGTATGTGTCCTGGTTTTCCTGGTTTTCAATCTTCGGGATTTCTACATGAAAACTGGTGGAGTTGGAAGATGGAAGATGGGAGAAATCAGTGCCATGTCCCTGACGACAACTATTCTTCACCAGCAGCGTCAATTAAAAATCACCACTGAGTCCGGTCGTTAATTTCATTGTTTCATTGTTCTGTAACGTTTGTCCAGCCCCTTCGGCGGAACGGA
>Ga0335075_10000216_pt1 | contig 109975 bp, 91 predicted proteins | sample Lox_Sample_24_FD_206723 | JGI IMG/M metagenome (GOLD analysis project Ga0335075, IMG submission 206723) | Soil microbial communities from Loxahatchee National Wildlife Refuge, Florida, United States - Lox_Sample_2.4 | ecosystem: Environmental > Terrestrial > Soil > Wetlands | place: USA... | reverse complement strand
TTCGCCAGGCTGGCTTCGCGGTCGAGCTGATCCGGCGCACCGGCGTAATCGTGCTTCAGCGGCAGATAGGCCGCGATGCCCGGCGCGGTCGCGAACGAGACGCCGACGATCTCGGCCTTCATGTATTCGAGACTCGTGGTCTCGGTATCGAAGGCGAACAGCGGTGCAGCCGAGAGGCGCGCGATCCACTGGTCGAGCTCGGCCTCGGTGTTCACGATCTCGTACATCCGCGGCGCCGTTGCGACGGCGCGCGCCGGGCCTTCGAGCGTGATCGCGGTGGAGGCGGGCGCGGCAGCCGCCGCGGTCGGTGCCGCGCTGGCCGGCGCCCCCGGCTCGGGCAGCGCCACCTCGCCGCCACCGTCGAGCTGCTTCAGCAGCGACCGCAGCTCGAGCCGCGAGTACAGCTCGCGCAGCGCCTCGATGTCCGGCGGCTTGCGCTTGAGCTCGTCCAGCGTGACCGGCAGCGAGAGGTCGGTGCGGATGGTCGCGAGCTTGCGCGCGAGCTCGAGCGTGCCGAGACCGGCGCGCAGGTTCTCGCCGACCTTGCCGCCGACGTTCGCGGCGTCCGCGATCAGCTTGTCGATCGTCTGGTACTGGCCCAGCCACTTCGCGGCGGTCTTCGGGCCCACCTTGTCGATGCCGGGGATGTTGTCCGAGCTGTCGCCGACCAGCGCGAGGTAGTCGATGATCTGCTCGGGCCAGACATCGAATTTGGCCTTCACGCCGTCGCGGTCGAGCACCGTACCGCTCATCGTGTTGATGCAGCTGATGTTCGGTTCGACGAGCTGGGCCATGTCCTTGTCGCCGGTCGAGATGAGCACCTTGAGGCCCTGCTTCGCGGCGTTCACGGCCAGCGTGCCGATGACGTCGTCGGCCTCGACGCCCGTCTCGCGCAGGATCGTGAAGCCCTGCGCGCGCACGGCGTCGAACAGCGGCTGGATCTGGGAACGCAGGTCGTCGGGCATCGGCGGGCGGTGCGCCTTGTACTCGGCGAACAATTCGTCGCGGAACGTCTTGCCGGGAGCGTCGAACACGACCGCGATGCGTTCGGGGTCGTAGTCCTTCATGAACTTCGCCAGCATGTTCAGCACGCCGAATACCGCGCCGGTGGGCTCGCCGCGTGAGTTGGTGAACGGCGGCAGCGCGAGGAACGCGCGATACAGATACGAGGAGCCGTCGACGAGGACGAGATAGGGACGTGCGGGCATGCAGATTACTTCGGCGGCTGCTTCTTGTCGTCTTTCTTCGGATCGTCCTTCGAACCGTCCGCCGGCGTGCCGGCCGGCGCCGTCACCTCGGGCGCAGGCGAGGCCGAGCGGCCCGGGTCGTCGGGCGTCGCCGGCGAATTCGCCGGACCGGTGGTGGCGCCGTCCTGCGTCGTCGACGACGGCCGCGTGACCACCTCGCCCTGCGTCGTGTCGGGTAGATAGAGCGGGCCCTTCTGGCCGCAGGCGGCGAGACCGAACGCGAGCACGAGGCACAGTGTCGTTCCCGTGCGGGCGGGACGAGCGCTCATTTCGGTCTCCAGTCGAGCACGGCCATGGTCAGCCGCGAGATGCACACCAGGCGCTCCCTGGGATCGCGGATCTCGATGCTCCACACCTGGCTGCGCTGGCCGATGTGGAACGGTCGCGCGGTGCCCGTGACGAGGCCCTCGGCGACGGGCCGCAGGTGGTTCGCGTTGATCTCCTGGCCCATGCAACGCTGCTTCCTGCGGTCGACGACGAAATTCGCGGCGACGCTGCCGACCGTTTCGGCGAGCGCGGCGGACGCGCCGCCGTGCAGGAAACCCATGGGCTGGCGCGTATGCGGACCGACCGGCATGGTGGCGCGCAGGAAGTCGTCGCCGAACTCCGTGAAACGGATGCCGAGATGCGCGGCCAGCAACCCTTCGTGGCTGGCATTGGCGTCGTCGACCGTCGGATTACCGAACCATAGGGCCATCATGTCCTCTCGTGCGCGGCGTCACCGCGGCGCGGGACGGACTACTTGCGGTACTTATCGCCGACCCGTCGATAGGCCTCGCGAAACGGGATGCCTTCCCGCACGACCAGCGCGTTCGCTTCTTCGGCGGCGTGGATCGCGGGGTCGAGTTTGATCTTGTCCGCGCGGAAACGCACGCCGTCGATTCCTACGGTCACGATCGCCGCGGTGGCCAGCGCGAGGTCGATGCCGCGGAACAGCGGCGGCTTGATCAACTGCAGGTCGCGCTGATACCCGGACGGCAGCTTCGCGAAGATCCCGAGCACTTCGGACAGGCAGGCGTGTGCAACGGCCGTGCGGCCGCGCACCAGCTCGAACACGTCGGGATTGCGCTTCTGCGGCATGATCGACGAGCCCGTGGTGAATTCGGCCGGCAGCGACACGAACGCGAATTCCTGCGTGTAGAACAGCAGCAGGTCGGACGCGAGGCGTCCCAGGTCCTGCATCAGCAGTGCACACTGGAACAGCAGCTCGGCCTCGGCCTTGCCGCGCGACAGCTGCACCGCGGTGACCGGCGTCTGCACGCTGTCGAACCCGAGCCTGGCACGCGTCAACTCGCGGTCCAGCGGCAATCCCGGCGAACCGTAGCCGGCCGCCGAGCCCAGCGGGCTGCGCGAAGCGCGGCGCGAACACGCGGCCAGCGCCAGCGCGTCGTCACGCAGCTCGGCCGCGAATCCACCGGCCCACGCGGCGACGCTGCTCGGCATGGCCTGCTGCATGTGCGTGTAGCCGGGCAGGGCCAGCGCGCCCTCGCGCGCCGCCAGCGAATCGAGCGCGGCCGCGACGCTTTCCGCGCCCGCCGCGAGCGCGGGCGCCGCGTCGAGTAGATAGAGCCGCAGGGCGGTCAGGACCTGGTCGTTGCGCGAGCGGCCGAGATGCACGCGGCCGCCGGCCGCGCCGATGCGCGCGGTCAGGCGCTTCTCGAGCGCGGTCTGGCCGTCCTCGTCGGCGAGCTCGATCGTCCACGCGCCGGCGGCGTGTTCGGCGCCCAGCGCGTTCAACCCGTCGCGGATCGCCGCGAGATCCGCGGCGTCGAGCAGCTTCGACGCGTGCAGCATCTCGGCGTGCGCGATGGACGCGCGCACGTCGTACTCCACGAGCCGCTCGTCGAGCGCGTAGTCGTCGCCGGCGGTGTACTGCAATACCCGCTGGTCGAGATCGATGCCCTTGTCCCAGAGCCGCGACACGGCGCGCTACTTGCCGGCGTTGCCGCCGGCGCCCTGCTGCTCGGCCGCCGACAGCGCGTTCACGTCCTGCACGATCAGCGTGCCGGCGCCTTCGTTCGTGAACACCTCGGCGAGGATGCCCTCGGGGGACTTGTACGACATCACGTGCACGCGGCGCACGCCGCCCTTGATCGCGTCCTCGATCGCCTTCGCCTTGGGCAGCATGCCCTCGACGATGCGCTTCTCGTCGCGCAGTTTCTTCAGCCCTGCGAGATCCGTGTACGAGATGATCGATTGCGGATCGTTGACGTCGGCGAGGATGCCCGGCGCGCCGGTGCACAACATCAGCTTCTCGGCGTCGAGCGCCGCGCCGATGGCCGCGGCCACCGTGTCGCCGTTGATGTTCAGCAGCGTGCCGTTGTCGTCGGCTGACAGCGGGCTGACGATGGGCATCAGGCCATTGTCGAGCAGCTTGTTGATGACGCTCGGATCGATCAGGTCGATGTCGCCGACGTAGCCGTAGTCGACCGTCTCGCCCGTGTCGATCTTCACCGGTGCGCGCTTGTGTGCGCGCACCAGGCCCGCGTCGACGCCGCTGATGCCCACCGCGTCGATGTTCATCTCGCGGCACAGGGCCAGCAATTTCGTGTTGATCAGACCGTTCAGCACCATCGACGTCGCGTCGATCGCCTTCTGGTCGGTGACGCGGCGGCCCTGGACCATGCGCGTCGGCACGCCGAGCTGCTCGGTGATCTCGGTCAGCTGCGGGCCGCCGCCGTGCACGAACACCACGCGCACGCCGAAGTAATGGAGGATGGCGATCTGCTCGATGAGGCCGCGCATCGCGGCCGCGTCGGCGAACACGCCGCCGCCGGCCTTCACGACGAAGGTCTTGCCCTTGTACATGCGGATGTAGGGCGCCGCGCTGCGCAGGCTGCGGATGGCGGCGGCGGGATCGGGGCGATGCATGATCATTGCGTTGTTCCGTGAGGAAGTGGGTCAGGTTTGCGGGGTGGAGAGCAGGCGATGCAGGACCGCGGTCTGCACGGTGAGGCGGTTGAAGGCCTCGCGTTGCACGACACTGCGCCGGCCGTCGAGCACCTCGTCGGCGACGGCGACATTACGCCGCACCGGCAGGCAGTGCATGAGTTTGCAGTCGATGGCGGCGCGCGAGAACCACGTGTCGCGCACGCACCAGTCGGCGAGCGAGGCGCGTTGACGCGCGTCGGCCTCGGCGTTGCCGTAGTTCGAGGTGGAGCCCCATTCCTTGGCGTAGATCACGTGCGCGCCGTTCATCGCATCGTCGCGATCGGCGGTCTCGCGCAACGTGCCGCCCGACGCGGCGGCGGCCGCGGCCGCCTTCTGCATGATGGGCGCAGGCAGCGCGAATCCTTCGGGCCGCAGGACGACGACATCCATGCCGCGCATCGCGGCCATGTGCACCGTCGCCGCGGGCACCGCGAGCGGCAGCGCGCGCGGATGGTTCACCCACGACAAGACGAACTTGGCCTTGCGCGGCACGGCGAGGTCGTCGAGCGTCTTCCAGTCCGCCAGCGCCTGGCAGGGATGGTTCGCCGCCGACTCCATGTTGATGACCGGTTTGGAGACCAGCCCGGTCATCTCTTTAAAAGAGGTCTCGGCCAGGTCGCCGGCCAGGTCGACGCCGCCGGCGAAGGCCCGGATGCCCAGAGCGTCACAATAGTGGGCCAATACCGGCACGCCTTCGCGGACATGCTCCGCCGGCGCGCCGTTCATGACCGCGCCACGGCGCGTCTCCAGCTGCCACGTGCCCTGGCCGGCGGAGATCACGAACGACGTTCCACCGAGCCGCGCCATCGCGGCCTGGAACGACGCGAGCGTGCGCAGGCTGGGATTGAAGAACAGCAGGCCGAGGATCTTGCCGGCCAGCGCCGCCGGTTCGGGTTTCTTCTGCAGACGGTCGGCGAGCGCGAGCAGCTCGGAGATCTGCTCGCGCGAGAAGTCCGCGAGGTCCAGGAAATTTTGCATCGTTCTTACAGATCGAGGAGCGCCGCGCGCAGCCGGTCGATGTGTTCCTCTTTGAGAATGAAGGCGGGCAGCAGGCGCAGGATCGCGGGATCTCCCGCGGTGCCCGCGAGGATGTCCTTCGCGAGCAGCGCCTTCTGCACGTCCTTGGCGGGTTTGTTCAGGCGCAGTCCGTGCAGGAAGCCCAGTCCCTGGAAATCGGTCACCGGTCCCACCTTGCAGGTGTCGCGGAGGTACTTCGAGACGCGAGTGACGTTGTCGAGCAGGCCATCCGACTCGATCGCGTCGATCGTCGCCTCGGCCACGGCGCAGGCCATCGGGCCGCCGCCGAACGTCGTGCCGAGATTTTCCATCTTCAGCGACGCCGTGAGCGCCGGCGTCAGCAGCAGGGCGGAGACGGGGAATCCGTTGCCGAGCGCCTTGGCCGTCGTGATCATGTCCGGCATCACGCCGTAGTAGTTGGCCGCGAACGGCGTGCCGCTGCGGCCGACGCCGCACTGGACCTCGTCGAAGATCAGCAGCGCGCCGGTGTCGTCGCAACGCTTGCGGAGCGCGGCCAGGAATTCCTGGCCCATGTCGAACGCGCCGCCGACGCCCTGCACCGGCTCGACGATGACCGCGGCGGTGTTCTCCGTCACGTGGTTCGCGATGTCGGCGACGTCGCGGCGTTTGATCCAGCTCACGTCGAACGGCGCGCGCGGCAGGAAATACCACTTCGACGGCGCGTTCCACGTCGTCGACGCGCACGCGGCCGTGCGGCCGTGGAAACTCTGCTCGACCGCGGCGACGTGCGTGCGCCCCGGGCGGTTCTTGAACGCGAGCTTGAACGCGTTTTCGTTGGCCTCGGCGCCGGAGTTGATCCAGAACACGCTGTCGAACGGCAGCTTCGAGAATTTCAGCAATTTCTGCGCGGCGCGCGCGCGGATCTCCATCGGCACGGCGTTCGTCTGGAAATTCATCTGCGCGGCCTGGTCGGACAGCGCCTTCGTCCAGGCGCGGTGTCCGTAGCCCAGCGACGCGACGGCATGACCGCCGTAGAGGTCGAGCACCTTGCGGCCATCGCGGGTGTGCAGCCACACGCCGTCGGCACCGACGACTTCGATCGGGTACTGCGCGTAGACGGGCGCGAGGCCATCCGCCGGTGCGGCTGGTGCAGGTTTGTCGGCCATGGTCGCGCTCATCACGTCCACCCGGCGGCCGGCGCCGTCAGGCCCGCGGTCTCGGGCAAACCGAACAGTCGATTCATCCACTGCACGGCACCGCCTGCGGCGCCCTTGTTCAGGTTGTCGACCACGCTCATCACGGCGACCGTGCGGCCGTTGGCCGCGGCCGACACGTGCGCGTAGTTGGATGCAACGATGTCCTTCACGCGCGGCGCGTTGTCGAGCACGCGCACGAACGGCGCGCCCGCGTAGTACTCGCGCAGCATGCCGATGACGGCGGCGGCGTCGCGCGGCGACTTCAGCCGCGCCTGCACGGTGGCGTGGATGCCGCGCGCGAACGGGCCGCTGTGCGGCACGAACGAATATTCGGCGTCGATGCCCGTGGCTGCCTTCGCCAGCGCCGTGATCTCCGGCGTGTGGCGGTGGCCGAGCGCGCCATAAGAATAGAGATCGCTGTGCCGCGTCGGGTGATGCGTGCCTTCGACGGGCTTGCGGCCCGACCCCGTGCTGCCGGTGACGCCGCTGACGAACAGCGTCGGCTCCACCCAGCCCGAGGCGAGCAGCGGCACGCTGGCGAGCAGGATCGACGTCGAGAAGCAGCCGGGATGCGCGACGTGCGGCGTCGGCGCGGACTTCAGGTGCTCCGGCACCGCGCAGGTGAACTGCGCGAGACGCTGCGGCGCGCCGTGCGGATGTTTGTAGACGGCTTCGTAAGCCGCCGCCGTCGCGTAGCGGAAGTCCGCCGAGATGTCGACGAACCGCGGCTTCGTGCCGGCGGCTTCGCCGGCCTTCAGCAGGTTGTCGATCAACGCGGCCGCGGCACCGTGCGGCGCGGCGCAGAACACCGCCGACGTCGGCTCCTTCGCGATCAGCGCGGCGATCTCCGCCTGCGACTTGAACGCGGTCGCGCCCAACGAGCCCGCGAGGTGCGGGAACGACTTGCCGGCCGGTTCGCCCGGCGAGCTGTCGGACATCACGCCCGCGAGCACGAAGGTCGGATGGCCGAGGATCAGCCGGATGAGCTCGCCGGACACGTAACCCGTGCCGCCGAGGACGATCGCCGGGATGGAGTTGTCAGACATCGAGCGGCCGCGCCTGCGTCAGGTTGATGGACTTGATGATCGAGTCGCCGAGCGCCGCACCCGCGGACAACGCGTTGTACGCCTGCACCTTGAGCTGGTCCTGGATGATCTGCACGCCGACGGCGTTGTCGGTCGACGGGCCGGTGATCGCCACCGGCTCGATGCCGTAACGCTTGCGCAGGATGTCGACGCCGCCGTACGCGGCGACCGGGTCGTTGGCGCTGAGCACCACGCCGGTCATCGCCTTGCGGATGTCTTCCTGCTCGAGGATCGCGTCGACGCCGTACGTGCCCATGAGGCCGTCGCCGAGCTCGAACACGATGACGTCGGGTTTCTTGTCGGAGAGCTCGGTGAGCATCGTGCGCGTGATCGCCGGGCCGACCTTGCGCGTGGTCGAGACGATGCCGAAGTCGGTGAAGATGAGCGTGTTGCGCGCACCCGCATCCTCGAAGGCGAGGATGTCCCGGCGGAGCGAGACGCCGGTCGCCTTGAACGCGTCGACGACCAGGCCGCGATGCCGCATGCGCGCGATGATGGCGGCGGCGGCCGCGGTCTTGCCGGCCTCCATGCAGGTGCCGGCCAGCGCGACGACCGGCACGCCTTGCGTATTCAACGGCGCATCCGGATCGAACTTGCGGTAACCGACGCGCGCCGGCACGCCGATGCGCTCGCCGAGATACGGGAAATCGAGCACGCCGCCGATGACGCGGCAATCGAACGGCTTGCCCTTGTCCGGGTTCACCGAGTCGCAAACGCCGAGCACGCCGCCGATGTTGAGCATCTGCAGGATGTCGCCGGGCTTCACGCTCTCGGGCACGTGGCCCGAGTAACCGAACAGCGCCTTGCGATGGCCGAGTGCGCCGACGACGATGTCGCCCTGGCTGACCTTGGCCATGCGGCCGCTCGTGAGCTCGAGCGTGTTGTACGTGGACTTGTTCGTCAGCACTTCCACGACGACGACCACGCCTTCCTCGGCGGGAATGTTGTCGGTGGCGACGCGCACTTCCTGGCCCAGGCCGCAGGCCTGCGTGACCGACGCGATCTTGTCGACGACTACCGTGCGCATTTACTTGCCTCCAGCGCGGGCATGGAACATGCCCGTGAGCGAAACGATCTTCGAGAAACCCAGCGCGTCCTGCGGCGACCACTCGCCGTGCGACTCGCCGTACACGCCCTTGGACACCGCCATCAGCGAGTGCGGCGACTCGACGCCCTCGATGAACAAACTACCCGGGCGGAACAACACGTGGACCTTGCCGGTCACGCGCTCCTGCGACGACAGGAACAACGCCTCGATGTCGCGGCACACCGGATCCAGCAGCTGGCCTTCGTGCACCCAGTCGCCGTACGGACCCGCCAGCGATTCCTTGATGCGCTGCTGGCGCGGCGTGAGCACGAGTTTCTCCAGCTCGCGGTGCGCGGTCAGCAGCGTCTCCGCGGCCGGCGCTTCGAACGCGACGCGGCCCTTCGTGCCGATGATGGTGTCGCCGAGGTGGATGCCGCGGCCGATGCCATAGGGCGCGCCGAGCGTCTCCAACGCTTCCACGACTTCGACCGCCGACATCTTCTTCCCGTCGATGCCGACGGGGCGCCCCTTCTCGAACTCGATCGTGTGCCTGACCGGCGGGCGCGGATTCGTGAACGCGTCCTTCGACAGCACCCAGGCGGAATCCGGGATGCTGCCTTCGGAGGTCAGCGTCTCCTTGCCGCCGATCGTCACGCCCCACAGGCCGCGATTGATCGAGTACGCCGCGCCGTACGGCGGCAGCGGCAGTTTGCGCGCGTTCAGATAGTCGAGCTCTTCCTGGCGCTTGAACGCCTTGTCGCGCACCGGCGCGATCACTTCGAGCTCCGGCGCGAGCGTGCGCATCGCGACTTCGAAGCGCACCTGGTCGTTGCCGGCGGCGGTGCAGCCGTGCGCGATGGAATTCGTGCCGAGCTTGCGCGCCATCAGCGCGATCTGCTGCGCCTGCATGACGCGCTCGGCGCCGACGCACAGCGGATAGAGCTGGCCGCGGCGCACGTTGCCCATGATGAGGAAGCGCAGCACCTGCTCGAAGTAGTCGGCGCGCGCGTCGATCTGGTGATGCGCGATCGCGCCGTAGGCCTTCGAGCGCTCGGCCAGCGTCTTCGCGCCGGCGGCGTCGATGCCGCCGGTGTCGACCGTGACCGTGATGATCGGGCGGCCGTAGTTGTCCTTCAGCCAGGGAACGAGGAACGACGTGTCGAGGCCGCCGCTGTAGGCGAGGACGATGGGTGTGTTTTTCTGATCGGCGGACATTTTTATTCAGACTCCAAAAGCGTCGCGCAACTGCTCCAGCACGCGCCCCTGGGCGCGGGCGTCGGCGGTCGCGATGAAAATCGTGTCGTCACCGGAGACCGTCCCGGCGACGTCGGGCCAGCCGGCCTTGTCGATGGCGGCCGCCACGCTGCCGGCCGAACCGATGGTCGTCTTGACCACCGTGATCGACGGACCGGCGGTGCGCACCTCGCGCACGAACTGCGCGACGGCGCTGAATTTGTCCTGAGTCCGCGCCGCCAGCTCGGCGGTGTCGGGCAGCACGTAGCCGTCGCTGTGCTTCAGCACGCCGAGCTCGCGCAGGTCGCGGCTCACCGAGGACTGCGTCACCGCGTGGCCCTCGCGTTTCAGCAGGCGCACGAGCTCCTCCTGCCGGCGCACGGAAGCGCTGCGCAGCAGGCGGACGATGGCGGTTCGGCGCGCCTCGCGATGGTGGTCGGTCTGCATAAAGAGCGCGGATGGTGCATAAAAATGCACCGGGCGTCAATGACGGATCCGTGAATAAATGGGGACCGTCCCCGTTTCCCAGCAAACGGGGACGGTCACACCCCGGGCGGCAGCGGGTGCGCGGCACCTTCGCCGACCACCGTGGTCCACTCCCTCACCACCCACTTCGTGACCAGCCCGCCCGTGACGTACGGATCGTCCTTCGCGAACTGCTCCACCACCGACCGCGATGGCGCGGAGAAGAACAGCGCCGCGCCGTCCACCGGATCCGCGAAGGCGCCGGCGATCACCAGCTCACCGCGGGCCAGCGCCGCGCGGGCGTGGCCGAGATGTGCGCCGCGGAATCTCGGCCGCTTCTCGAGCACGTCCGGCACGTATGTATAGAAGAGGAGAAAGTGCATGGCGGCGAGATCCGGGAGAAAGGGGGCGCGAATGATAGTGGAGTGCCGATGAACCGGGCCATCGTGATCGCCGAAAGCCGCCGAGGGGTAGGTAGAATGCCGCGCATGAAAAACGCACTGACATCGATCTTGCTGCTCGCCTGCCTGTCGTTCGCCGCTGCGGCTGCCGACAAGAACGTCAAATACGTGCCGCCCGAGGGTTTCGGCGGCCACAAGTGGGGCGACCTGCGCGGCACGTTCGACCGCCTGCCGGAACGACCGATCGGCGTCGGCGCCGGCTACATGCTATCGCGCGAGAAGACCGAGGATTTCCAGTGCGTGCCGGTCGTGCAGACCGGCCAGATCACCGGCGCCGTCGGCGGCTGCGATTTCCAGGCGACGCTGCTGCGCCTGCGCAAGACCTTCGAAGGTGGCGGCACCTACGTGCTGTCCGAGTACACGATCGAGGGCCAGGGCTTCCGCTTCGGCGACGAGGCCGACGCCGTCGTCCTGCATCCGGTCGTCTACGAGTTCTGCGCGAACTGGCCCGGCGCGGTGAAGAACCGCGGCAGCGAGCCGCCGAACTTCGACGAGCTCAACAAGTTCTGCGGCGTGCGTTTCCTGTTCGAGAGCGAGACGCGCGAGCAGCTGCGCACGCTGCCGGCCGAACACGTCACGACCTACGACCGCATGCTGGACAAGTTGATCGCGAAGTTCGGCCGGCCGAAAGGATTCCTGCGCCGTGGCCGCGTGCTGATCGAAACGCTCGACGGCGATTCCACCGACGAGGCGGATCGCAAGTTCAGCATCTGGCGCTGGTGCCCGGCGGTCGGCGATGGCTTCAAGACCGAATGCACCGCGAGCGTGACGCTGTCACTCGACCCGAACACGGGGCAGGGCAGCGTGCTGTACGCGACTCCCCTGCTGTGGGAGTACGCGTACGCGCGCGAGAACTTCGGCTTCAAGGGCGACAAGATGTACAGGCTGCTGCACGCGAAGCAGTAGTTAGCCAGCCGGGTCGCCCTGGCACGCGCGTCAGCGCGCGTGGCGGAACGTGAGGTTGTAGCGGAACTCGCCGGTCAGCGGATGGACGCCCGGCTTGATCGGCCGGACCGCGTGATAGACGAGACGCGACGGCCCGCCCCACACGAGCACGTCGCCATCCGCCAGCGCCACGCTGCGGCCGGGCCCGCCGCGCGCGAGGCCGTAGAACGCGAAACTGGCCGGCAGGCCGATCGACACCGAGACGATGGGCTGCGCGAAATTCTGCTCGTCGGCGTCGCGATGCGCGGTCAGTCGCGCGCCGACCGAGTAGCGGTTGATCAGGCAGGCGTCCGGCACGAAGTCCGGAAACCCCGAGAGCGTCGCCGCGGACAGCGCCAGCGTCCCGAACGCGGCCGGCAATGCGGGCCAGTCGCGATCCGTCAGCGGATCGCGCGGACTGTAGCGATAGCCACTGCGATCGCTGACCCAGCCGAGCGGGCCGCAGTTGGTCATCGCCACGGACATCGTCTGTCCGCCCGGCGTCACGAGGTGACGGAACGGCGCGCGTTCGGCGATCTGCTGGATCAGGCCGAACAATTCGCGCGTGTCGGCGAATCCGCGCAGCAGCGCGATGCCGTCGCCGAGCCGCACGGGCTCGGCGCGATCCGCGAACAACTCCAGCGTCTTCACCGCGCGCGCCTCATTTCTCGATCGTGAAGACGAGATCGGCGGCGCGTTCCTTGCCGGCCTCGGTCTTGATCGTCCAGTGGTCGTCGAGCGTGTAACGCATCTTGATCGTGGAGATCGACTCCGTCAGCGAGATGCCGTAGCTCAGATACAGGCGCGGCGAGAGATACCGGCCCAGCACCAGCGACGTGTCGTTCGAGAGATCCGACTCGACGCTGATGTCGGGGATGCCGAGCCGGCCGCCGAGCTGCGCCGCGAGGATCGCCGCCGCCTGGCCCGCGACCTCCTGCTGCGCGCCGCCGCCCGTGCCGGTGCGGTCGCCGGACTGCGCCGTCTGCAGCGAACCGCCGGCCAGCAGCAGCGAGACGATCTGCGACTGCGGCTTCGAGGGTTCGGAGAAGAACGACATGCGCGGCTCGCGCAGGCTGCCGCGCACGTTCACGCCGGCCTTCACGTCCGGGAAGATCTTGACGGCGCGGATGTCGATCGCGGGATCCGCGATCAGGCCGCCATTGAAGATGAGGCGGCCGCGCTCGATATCGAGCTTGCGCGCCAGCGCGACGTACTGGCCGTCCTTCACCTGCAGCTCGCCGGTGCCGCGCGTCGGTTCGCCCGGTCGCGTGGTCTCGCTGAGGCTGCCGGTGATGTGGCCGGACAGGCCATAGGTCTCGATGGTGACGTTGTCGCCGAGCGTCATCGTGATGTCGCTCGAGACGAGGAACGGATCCTCTTCGATCTCCTCGGTGGGTCCGACCAGGCGTTCGTCCGCCGACGGCAACACGGCGTTCGTCAGATCGGCGGGCTGGATGCGCGCATACGGGATGCGCACCTCGCCCTTCGCCTGGATTTCGCGGCCCGCGATGTGGAAGTCGAGATCGGGCGACGCGTCGATGCGCGCCTCGGGCACGTCGACCACGCGCAGGTTCTGGCCCTCCAGCGTGAGGTCGCCGTACGGTAGTTTGTCTTTCCACTCGATCTTGCCGCCGCTGGACAGCGTGCCCGCGCCGGCCTTCGCGGTGGATTTGAACTCGAGGCTGTTGGAGACGATCTTCGCCTCCATCTCGACGGCGCGCAGCGCGAGGTTCAGCTGGTAGAGATCGAGCTCGGCGTTCGACAGCTTGAACACGCCGGACGCGCTCGGCCGCCCGAGCGTGCCATCGAGCGTCAGGTTGGCGTCGAAGTGGCCGCTGGCGCGATCGATGTCGGGCACGTACAGCGTGATGAAACCGAGCTCGCCGGTCGCCATCTGCAACGAACCGCGCATCGGCCAGTCGAGCATGTCGTCGCCGTTGCGATCGGCGCGCAGCTTGCCGGAGATCAGGCCGCGCTCCGCCGCGTCGAGCCGCACTTCGGCGTTCATCGCCGCCGGTTCCGCATCCAGCGTGACGAAGCCGGAGCCGAAGGTGATGACGTCGGTGCGGCCGCTGGCGAGCTTGTGCCGGATGGCCGCATCGACGAGGTCGAGGCGCGCATCGCCGACGAAGGCCGCGCCGCTGGCGCTGGAGATCTTCGCGGTCGCGTTGACGGTGCCCTGGTACTCGACTTTCGGCGTCAGGCCCGCGGTCAGCGTGCTGATCGGCAGGTTGTGTGCGTCGGCGTGCAGGTTCCACGCACTCTCGTTCGCCGCGTTCACGCTCCACGCGCCGTCGGCGCATAGGCGCGCGACCTTGCCGTGCAGGCACATCGGCTCGAGCTTGAACGACGACGCGCTCGCCGACAGCGCGAACGACGAATCGAGCTGCAGGTTGAGGTTCGCGGTGTCGTCGATGAACAGGTCACCGATGTTGGCGCTCCAGGTGCCGTTCGCGAAGCCGCCGCGACCGGACAGGTGCAGGCTGGTCTTGCCGGCCAGCACATCCATCTTCATCTTGTGATCGCCAGTGGTGCCGTCGAGCGTCGCGTTGAACTGCGTGATCGCGCGCTGCTGGTACGTGAGGTTGGAGACGGCGACGTTGGCGTGCGATGGCCGCTGGCCGCGCCAGTCGACGTCGATGACGGCGGACAGCTTGTCGATCGCCAGGCCCTCGGCCTCGATGCCGTTGCCGCGCGCGTCCAGCTTGATCACCGGCGCGTCCGACGTGCCTTCGACGTTGCCGCGCGCATGCAGCTCGCCGCGGGCGCCCTCGGCGATCAGCGCGAGATTGTCGGCGTCGAGGCTGAAGTCCAGGTCGAGCGCGTGCGATGCGCCGATGTCGCCGTCGATCGCCAGCGCGGTGCTGCCGGCGCGGAAGCGCAGGTCGTCGAACGACCAGTCCTCGCCGCGGCGCACGACGTGGCCGCTGCCGGTGGCCGCGTTGCCACGCAGCTTGCCGACGAGTCTGTCGAACGACACGTCGAGCAGCGTTTCCGCGCTGAACGGTTGCCCCGATGCCTTCAGCTCGAAGTCGAGTGCGCCGGAGAAACCCGGCCGCAGCGTCGCGGGATCGAGGCCACGCACCGGACCGGCCAGCGACCAGCTCTGCGCCGGAGTCCAGCGCGCCTCGCCGGCCAGCTTCGCGTTGCCGCCGAAGGCGCCGAGGTCGAGCTGGTCGATCTGCAGGTGATCCTTGTGCAGCAGGCCGCGCATCGCCACCGTCATCGGGTCGAGGTCGGGCACGTACAGGTCGCCGCTGCCGGACAGCGCGTAGGGCCAGACGCCTTCGAGCCGGTATTTGCCCGCGGGACTGGAAAAGATCTGCGGTGCCTCGGCCGTGAAGTGCGCAGCCAGCGGCCAGCGCAGGTCGTCCCAGTTTCCCTGGAGAAGTAGTTTGGGGCCGTTGTCGGCCGTCTCGATGGTGCCGGCACCGGTCACGTGGCTGCCGGTGGCGCGATGCGTGACCTCGTAGTGCGTGGCGTTGACCACGCGGTCTTCGTAATTGCCCTCGAACACGACGTCGAACGGCCCGGCGCCGAGCCCGGGTACCGTCAGCGGGCCGCGCGCATGGAATTCGTTCATCTCGCCCCCGACGTCGAGCGGTCCCTCGATGATGCCGAGCGCGTCGCCGCCGCCGAACGCCTGCAGGTCGAAGTTGTGGACCTGCGCCTTGCCGATCCAGTGGAAGTTGCTGGCCAGCTCGAGCAGTTCGCCGGTGAGATCTGCGCGGAACGGCTCCTGCAGCGTGCCGGTCAGCGGTAGTTTGTCGAGGTCGCCCTTGAACGCGGCGTCGGCGCGCCATTCCGGCTGGCCCTCGATGATCATGCGCACGGTCGCGTCGCCCGACAGCCTGATCGGGTCCGCGGCGTCGAGCTGGCCGATGGCGCGCGCCTGCAGGAAGCCGTAGATGACGTTGCCCTCGAAGATGCGGATCGTCTTGTGGCCGACGATGCCGGCGCCGGAGACGTCGTTGAATTCCACGCGCCGCCCGTTCGGCGCGATGATCGCCAGCAGCCTCGTATTCGCCTTCTCGGCGCTGATGCTGAGGAAGCGCGGCAGGAAACGCGGCGGCGTGATCGGCCGGTCCTTCGGCCGCTTCTTGACCTCGATCAACGTGAGATCGGACTGCGCGCGGCGCACCGAAATGCGGCCGACCAGCAGCGGCCAGAAGTTCACGCGCGCGCTGCCGTTCTCGACCGTCACGTGCGTCAGCGCGTGATCGACGTCGACGCGTTTCGCACTGAAGCCGCCGGCAATCGTGCCGCGCACGTCCTCGATCTGCAGCGTGACGCTGCCGAGCTTCTCCGGCAGCCGCGCCACCGCGAACTGCAGCCCGGCCTCCGTGTAGATGACCCAGGCGAGCAGCGACACGAGGACGACGAGCAGGATGCCGAGCGCGAGCGCGACGATCTTGAGGATCTTCAGCGAACGCTTCATCACAACTTCGGCGAGAAATTCAGGTGCAGCCGCGGGCCGGGGCGGTCGTTGTCGCCGGCCGGCGTGGTCAGCGCCTGCGCGACGTCGATGCCCACGGAGACTGCCGGAAGGCGCAGGCGTACGCCGATGCCGGCGGAGTACATCAGTGGATCGCCGAAGCTGTCGAAGGCGTTGCCGGCATCGCCGAACACCGCGACAGCCCAGTTCTTGCCGACGTCGCGGATGATCTCCAGCGAGCCGGCGAACATGTGTTTGCCGCCGATTTTTTCGAACACGGTCTTGCCGGTCGAATCGACGACCTGTCGTACCGGCGACAGATCGTCGAGGCCGAAGCCACGCACGCTGCGATCGCCACCGGCGAAGAAGCGCTGCGACGGCGCGAGATCGCTGGTCTTCGACAGCGCCGTGGCGCCGATGTCGCCGCGTACGAGAACGTGCCACTTCTGGAAGCGCTTCGGGAAATCGATGACGCGCTCCGCCGTCACGCGCCCCTGCAGGAAGTCCGAGTCGGAGCCGAGCTGCCGATTCGAGCCGCGCAGTTCGAAGTACAGCGTGCGGTTGAAGAGCGTCTCGCCGAGATAGCCGCGCGGCACCAGCGAGAAGCTGATGCCCGGGATGAGCAGCGTCTGCTGGGTGGTGTCGTTGGACTCGATGAACTCCGTCTTCGTGCGCAGCAGCTCGACGTAGGTCACACGCTGCCACTGCACGTTGCCGCCGATCCACGAGTCCACGACGTGCGTGAAGTTCGGCATGAAGTCGAGGTTGCGGTCGTCCGTGTCGGCGCGGCGCTCGTGCTCGCCGGTGAACTGCAGCGTGAACTTCTCGATGGCCGGGTCGCCGATCGGCACGATGTAGCGCGCATCCGCGGACTGGTCGAGCGCGGCGGCGCGTACCTCCGTGCGGAAGCGGTGACCGCGGCGGTTCACCAGGCGGTTTTCCCAGGCGGCGGTGCCGCGCGCCTCGGTGTCGGTGCCGTAGCCGACGGCGTACTCGAAGCGGTTGCGGCGGTTCGGCTCGGCCGTGATGCTGATCGGCACGATGTGTTCGTCGGTGTCGCGCAGTTCGGGCAGCACCTCGACCGTGGAGAAGTACAGGCTGTCGTCGAGCGCGAACTGCGTGCGCAGCAGTTCCGACGCGTTGAACGGCTCGTCCTGGCGGTAACGCACGAAGCGCCGGACGAGGCCTTCGTCGACGGCGTCCTGGTGGATGGTCGTCGTGCCGAAGCGGTAGCGCTCGCCGGTCTCGAGCGAGATGTCGATGTCGGCGACGCGCGAGACCGGGTCGACGCGCATCTCGCTGCGGATCATGCGCGCGTCGAGATAGCCGTACGTCGCGGCGGCGCGCAGCAGCCCGCCTTTCAGCGTTTCGTAGTCGGAATGATTCAGGCGCTGACCCTTGCGGATCGGCGGATTGCCGGTGATGTCCGTGAACACTCGGTCGCTGGCGCCGGGACCGCTGACGTTCACGTACACGTTCTCGACGACCACCGGCGCGCCGGGTGTCACGTTGATCGTGACCTTGTAGTCGTCCTCGTTGCGACCCTTCTCGTGTTCGACGTTCGACGTGACGGTGGGTTCGTAGAAGCCGAAGGGCCGCAGCGCGGATTTCACCTCGCGCTCGCTGCGCTCCTGCAGGCGCTCGACGAAATCCTGCGTCAGCTCCTTCGAATTCTTGTAGCGCTCGAACGATAGATAGGCGAGCACGTTCGCCTTGAGCTCGTCCTCGACGCCGTGCACCTCGACCTCGATGCCGGCGAGCGCCGGCGTCGCGCGGAGCGCGAAGCCGAGCGTCAAGAGCGTCAGGAGGTGGGAACGCGGGCGGATCTTGGACAACGTCGGCATGACACCGCTTCTGGGGCGGAATTGGGCTGGGATTCTAATGAGAGTCGCCAGCGGGCGCGCGGGTTCCGCGCCCGGTCCGCGACGCGCGTCAACCCGCGGACACGTTCAGCGTTCGTTCAGATTCGGCGGTCGGATTGCCGTCGGCGTCGAAGCGGCGCTCGGCGATCGTGAGCTCGCCCGTCTCCGTGATCGCGAGCACGGTGGAGCAGCGCGTGCCGTACGTCGGATCCAGTACGAACGGCGCCGACAGCTTGCGCGCCCATTCGGGGGACAGGTCCCCTGGCGGCACCTGGTCGGGTGGTGCGGGTTCGCGGTCGGCCAGCATCGCGAACAACCCGGCGGTCAGCGCCGCCGTGTCGGCGGCGGCCGGCGATTCGAGCAATGCGCCGAACGCGGACCGGACGCGAACCAGCTTCGGCCAGGGTGTGTCGAGGAATTCGTTCGACAGCCCGAAGATGCCGGGTGCGAGCGGGCGCGCGAACGTGTCGGCGCGGTTGGAGGCGTACCAGAGCGAATCGCGGTCGGCGAGCAGCAGGTTGAATCCGGCGTAACCCGGCGCGTCGGTTTCCAGCGACTGCAGCCAGTCGCCGGGCGGTGCGTCGCCGCGCAGGAAGGCGGGGATCAGGCCGCCGCGCGACGGCGCGCTGCGCCGGCGCCGGCCGAACTCGCGGAAGTTCGTGACGATGCCGGTGCGGCCACGTGGATCGACCGCGAACCATGCGCCGCCGGCCTGCAGGTCGCGGCCGCCGACGATGCCGGGCGCGTCGTCCCAGGGCGCGAGCCCGGCGGCGGGGCGCGCATGGAATTCGTCGCGATTGGCGGCGACGACCAGGCGGAAGCGCGGATGGCGGCGCCACGCCAGGACTAACAAACACATGCGCGGATCACCAGCGGCGCGGCGGCACGGCGGCGCCGAACCAGCGGTCGATCAGTCGCGCCGAGATCGCGCCGGGCGGCGGCAGCGCCGGGTGGCCGGCGGCGATGTCGGCGCGCGTGAACCAGCGTGCGTCCTCGAGCTCGCCATCGCGCAGCGTGATCTCGTGCGTGCGCGCGACGGCGCTGAACCCCAGCATCAACGACGACGGAAAAGGCCAGGGCTGCGACGAGTCGTACGCGACGTCGCCCACGTGCACGCCGGTTTCTTCCTCGACCTCGCGGATCACCGCGTCCTCGAGACTCTCGCCTGGCTCGACGAAGCCGGCGATCGTGGAATAACGGCCCGCCGCCCACGACGCCTGCCGCCCGAGCAGCGCGCGTTCGCCGTCGGGCGACGTGACCAGCACGATGATCGCCGGATCGAGGCGCGGAAACGTCTCGCTGCCACACTCGACGCGGCTGCAACGCAGGACGTGGCCGGCGCGCGCCGGCAGGTTCGGCGCGCCACACACACCGCAGAAGCGGTGCCGCGCGCGCCACAACGCCAGCGCGCGCGCGTAGGCGAGCAGCGACGCCGAGTCCGGCGGCAGCAACGGCGCGAGCGGCCGCAACTCGCGCAGCTCGGTGCCGTCCGGCAACGGCGCGGTGCCGGCCGCAGCCGCGGGCAGCTCGACCAGCACGCAGCGTTCGCCGCGGAACCAGCCTAACAAGGTGAGCGAGGTGTCGTCGGCGCGGGCGACCAGCGAGTCGCCGCCGGAGAGGAACGCGATCTCGGCCGAGTCGCCGTTGACCACGAGCTGCGCGCCGCCCGTGGCGATCACGTAGCGGGTGTTCGCGTCGGCGCGCGCGGCGGCGACCCAGGCGGGATCGTCGCGCGCCTCGGCGCGCCGCTCGAGCGAGGAATCGGAGAACAGCGTGGGGCGGAGCGTCACGCGGGCGAATGTACCGCACCCGCGTAACGCCCGGGTGCGCTCAGCCGCCGCCCGCCGGCGTGATGCTGCATTCGCTGCACACCGGCGAACGCAGCGCGAGACTGTCCGTCACGAGCACGCCGCTGCAGTCGCGGCAATGCGCGACGCGCAGCTCCTCGCCGGCCTGCACCGCCTCGAGCAGGAACACCGCGTGCTCGAACGAGATCTGCGAGTCTCCGACCAGGGCGCGATACGTCTCGAACGCCTCGCACAGCAACGTGCCGCGCATGACGTTCGGTGCCGGCTGCGCCGCGCGCGGCACCAGGATGGATTCGCGCGTGATCAGTCCGAACAGGCTGCTGACGCTGGCGAACACGGCCGATTCGCGCCGCATCCGCACCGAGCGCGTGAAGAACGACGCCTGGCGCGGCGACTTGCCGCGGTGGCGCGCGACGCGCCGGCCGTCCACCTCGAGAAGATAGGTGCGGTAGAGCTTGCGGATGCGGTCGTCCGTCAGCCCGGTCCACGCCCGGATGGTGTGAGTGCGCGCTTCCAGGTGGATGAAGCGCAATGCGAGGTCGAGCCGGAGTCGGTCGCGGCTGTAGCGGTCGTCGGAGATACGCATTCCCTGTGCTCCCGTAGTTTGGTTCTTTGAGACCATTCCGGTGGTCCGGAATTTGGGAAAAATTTCCCAAATTTGCAAATGACTTTCAAGCGGCGCCGGCGCAAGATAACTCGCGCATACAGGGAGGAATGGCATGACCCAACATGGAGCGTCGCGACCCCGCGAAGACGGTCGGCACTGGCTGCCGTCGCAGGGGGTGGATCCCGCGCCGTTGACGGAACTGAACGCGGAATGTCTCGGGCTGCTCGCCGCCCGCGCGGCGGATCGCCCCGACCGGAGCACACCGCCGTTGCTGGTCGTGCTCGGGCGGGAGTGGTCGGCGCTGCATGCGCCGGCGGTACGGCGCCTGGCCGCCGCGCCCTATAGCCTGTTCGATCTCGGCTTCGCGCGCGCGCCCCGCTGGCTGGAAACGCGCGCGCGCGGCGTCAGCGACGAGGCGCCACGCACGGCCGAGCGGTTCTTCGAGCCCGACATCGCCCGCTCGATCACCCGCCGGATGCTCGTGTACGCCTGGCACCTGGCGCGCAGCCGGCCCCGGGCGGCCTGCCTGGTGTTCGGGTCGACCATCCAGTCCGTCGAAGCGCTGGCCGCGTGTTCGCTGTCCACGCTGGAGGCCGCCGCGGAGAACAACGCCGAATCGTTGCGACCACGCTGGACGCAGCACATCCCGTTCTGGCGCGAGTTGTTGTCGGTTGCGTCAGCCGGCACCGACACGCGGCTCCGCGAGCTGATGCTCGGCGGCATCCAGCGCCTTGCGGCCGAAACACTGGCGGCGCATTGTCCGTGACGCCGAGCCCGGATCTCCCGGCAGCGTTTTCATGGAAGAAGACCGGACGCATGGCACACCAAACAACCGCGGGCGGAGCCCGTCAGAGGGGAGCAACATGAACAGATCCAGCCTGGTCGCCGTGGCACTCGCCGCCGTGGCCCTGTCCTCGTCCGTCGGCGCGAGCGCCGCGGATGGAACCCAGCGCGCGGCCGTGGTCGCCGCGAAGAACGCCGCCAAGTCCGGTGACGAGTCGCGGCTCGGCGCCAGCCTCGTCGTCCTGCAGAAGGCATCGGCGCGGCGCCTCGCGCAACGGGGTGTCGCGGAACGCGCGGACGTCGCACAGCGGATCACGCGCAAGAATCCGGCGCTGCGCGCCAGCGGCGGGTACGTCGCCGTCAGCGCCTACGGCGACGATCTCGCCGCGCTGCGCACGCAGCTCGTAGCCAAGGGCCTGGCCGGCGCCACCGTGCACGCCACCGCCGTCTCGGGCCGCGCGCCGATCGCGGCACTCGGCGACATGGCGGCGACGCCCGGTCTCAAGTTCCTGCGGCCGACGCTCGCGATGACGCGCGCCGGCAGCGTCACGACGCAGGGCGACCGCTCCCTGCGCGCCAATCTCGCGCGCCGCGAATCCGGCACGAACGGCCGGGGCATCCGCGTCGGCGTCATGTCGGACAGCTACGACTGCGCCCCCGGCGCCTTCGTGGACGGCGCGCCGTTCACGCGCGCCGCGCAGGACATCGCGAACGGCGACCTGCCGCGCGACACCGTCGTCCTCAAGGACCTCAGCGCCACGCCGAGCACCGACTGCTCCGACGAAGGCCGCGCGATGATGCAGATCGTGCACGACGTCGCGCCGGGCGCGCCGCTGGCGTTCTACACCGCGTTCGAGAGCCAGGAGGATTTCGCCGCCGGCATCCGCGCGCTCGCGGCGGCCGGTTCGCAGGTGATCGTCGACGACATCATCTATTTCGCCGAGCCGATGTTCGAGGACGGCATCATCGCGCAGGCGGTCGACGACGTTTACCGCGACGGCGTCGCGTACTTCTCCGCCGCCGGCAACGACGCGCGTCATTCGTACGAAGCGCCGTTCCGCCTGTCGAAGGAGGTCGGCATCTCCGGGCCGCGCCACGATTTCGCCGGCGGCAAGCGCCGCGTCGATACGTTGCAGAAGGCCACCGCCTCCGCGGGCAGCGCGACGCTGCTCTCCGTGCAGTGGGATCAACCCTCGCTCTCGGCCAACGGCAAGCGTGGCGCCGGCAGCGACATCGACGTCTGGTTCTACGACGCGGACGGCGAACCGTTCGAGATCTGCACCGACGATCCCGAGCAGCTCGTCTGCCAGATCCCCGGCTTCGACGCCAACGTCGGCGGCGACGCCGTCGAGACTCCGATCATGGTGAACTTCGGGGACGAGGACCTGGTGGTGCAGGTCGGCATCGAGCTCTTCGAGGGCGCCGCGCCTAACTACATCAAGTACGCCTGGTTCGATCTCGACGCGGGCGAGTTCAGCGTCGACGAATACGACACGGCCAGCGGCACAGTCTACGGCCACGCCAATGCGGGCGGCGCGGAGGCGGTCGGTGCATCCGCCTGGTACCAGACGGAGGAGTGGGGCAGCCCGCTGCGTCCGCAGTGCATCCCGGCCTGCCTGAATTCCTTCTCGTCGGCTGGCGGCGTGCCGGTGCTGTTCGGCAAGAATGGCCGGCGCCTGGCCGTCCCGGAGTACCGCGTGAAGCCCGGCGTCACCGGCCCCGACGGCGGCAATACCTCCTTCTTCCTCGTGGACCTGGATTTCGAGGTTCCCGGCAGCACCGAGCCGGACACTTTCCCCAACTTCTTCGGTACCTCCGCGTCCGCCCCGCACGTCGCGGCGGTGGCGGCGCTGATCCTCGACCAGCGCGCCCGGGACGTCGAGGCGCGCAAGCGCTTCATCGGACCCCGGAAACTGGGTCCGGATGCCATCTACTGGGCACTGCGTCTCACCGCCGACGACATGAAACTGCGAAATTTCGGGGGCGACATCGGGCCGCAACGCGTCGATAATGCGGGCGGATTCGATTTCGACACCGGGTTCGGATTCGTGGACGCGCAGCGGGCGCTGCGCGCGACCCGCGGGTTCTAACAATCCGGCCGGCAGCGCAGAGGGAGACCGCTCAAACATGTCGTCGACGGCCCGTGCAGTAGTTCTCGGTACCTTGCTCGTTCCCGCCGCCTTCGCGCAGGTGGGGCCCAGCGATCCGCAGGTGATCGCCTCCGCCTCCACCGCGAAGGTCAACGTGGGCAACCGCAAGCTCGCGGGCCAGCTCATCGGCACGGTGCGGGTCGGCACCGACGGCAAGGTCCGGGACGTGCTGGTCACCGAGAAGACCACCGAGCCGTCGTTCGAGGCGCCGATCGTCAAGGTCCTCGAGAGCGCGAAATTCCGTCCGGCGCTCGATGATTCGGGCAAACCGGTCGAGGCGAGCATCGAGATGAAAGTCGAGTTGCGCGCGTCGACCGGCGCCGAGCCCAAGCCGGTGGCGGCCAAGCCGGATCCGCAGCTCACCGAGAAGGAGAAGGCGCGCATCCTCAAGATGGCCTGCCGTGACTTCATCTGGGAGTGGGATTTCATCCGCGACGAGGCCAAGGACGGCGTCTACACCGAGTTCATGCCGCGCATCGCCGTCTCGATGTACGCCGCCGCGCGTTCCCAGGCCGGCGACGTCGTCGACGCGAAGGTCTGGCCGGCGTCGAAGAAGGGCCTCAAGGAAGCCGTCGACCGCTGCCGCGACAACCCGGCGCAGCTCTTCTGGCAGGACACCTTCAAGCCGGTGATGGACGAAGCCGTCCCGAAGTGATCAATCTCCCCGAAGGCTGATTGATTTCCCGGCTGGAACCCTCAGGCTCCCCCGCGATGTACGCACTGTCGATTCGCGGTCTGACGAAGACCTACAAGAACGGCGTTCACGCGCTGAATGGAGTCGATCTCGACGTCGAGCAGGGCGATTTCTTCGCGCTGCTCGGCCCGAACGGCGCGGGCAAGACCACGCTCATCGGCATCCTCACCTCGCTGGTCAACAAGACCGCCGGCACCGTCAGCGTGTTCGGCCACGATCTCGACCGGGAGCTCGAGGCGGCGAAGGCCTGCATCGGCATCGTCCCGCAGGAGATCAACTTCAACCAGTTCGAGACGCCGCAGACCATCCTGGTGAACCAGGCCGGCTTCTACGGCATCGATCGTGATCTCGCGAAGGAACGCGCGGAGAAATATCTTTCGCTGCTGCAGCTCTCGGACAAGCGGACGAAGATGGCGCGAGGGCTGTCGGGCGGCATGAAGCGGCGCCTGATGATCGCGCGTGCGCTGGTGCACGAACCGAAACTGCTGATCCTCGACGAGCCCACGGCCGGCGTGGACATCGAGATCCGCCGCTCCATGTGGGAATTCCTGCGCGAGATCAACGATCGCGGCACCACCATCATCCTGACGACCCACTACCTCGAGGAAGCGGAAACGCTCTGCCGCAACATCGCCATCATCAATGGCGGCCTGATCGCCGAGCGCGATCGCATGTCGAGCCTGCTGCGCAAGCTGCAGACGGAGACCTTCGTGCTCAACACGCGCGAAGCCGTGGCGGCCGTGCCGGCGGTGCCGGGATACACGTTCGATCTCGTCGACGACCACACGCTCGAGGTCGAGGTGTCGAAGGAGCAGAGCCTCAACGAGGTGTTCGCGAACCTGTCCGCGCAGGGCATCGGCGTGCTGTCGATGCGCAACAAGGTGAACCGGCTCGAAGAGCTGTTCATGAAGCTGGTGGACAAGAAGTCCGGCACGGCGGCGCGCCCATGAACGACGCAACCAGCAAGGTCCAGCCCGCCGCCGATTCGCCGAAGGGCCTGGGCCGCGCGCGCTGGACCGGTCTCAAGACCATCGTCATCCGCGAATACGGCCGCATCATCCGCATCTGGGCGCAGACCATCGTGCCGTCGGCGGTCACCTCGGCGCTGTACTTCGTCATCTTCGGTAGCTTGATCGGCCAGCGCGTCGGGTTGATGGACGGCGTGCCGTACATGCAGTACATCGCGCCCGGGCTGATCATGATGGCCGTCATCACCAACTCCTACGGCAACGTCGTCTCGTCGTTCTTCGGCGCGAAGTTCGGCAAACACGTCGAGGAGATGCTGGTCGCGCCGCTGCCGAACTGGGTCATCGTGCTCGGCTACGTCGGCGGCGGCCTGGTGCGCGGCCTCATGGTCGGCAGCGCGGTCACCATCGTGTCGCTGGTGTTCACGCACCTCGCCGTGCACCACGCGCTGGCCATCCTCGGCGCCGTCATCCTGACCTCGGTGGTGTTCTCGCTCGCCGGGTTCATCAACGCGCAGTTCGCGAAGAACTTCGACCAGGTGAACTGGATCCCGACGTTCGTGCTGACGCCGCTGACCTACTTCGGCGGGGTGTTCTACTCGGTGACGTTGCTGCCCGAATGGGCGCGGCACCTGTCGTACGCGAACCCGATCCTGCACATGGTCAACGCGTTCCGCTACGGATTCCTGGGCGTGAGCGACGTGAACGTCGGCGTCGCGTTCTCGATCATGACGCTGTCGGCGGTGGTGCTGTTCAGCGTGGCCCTGTACTTCATGAACAAGGGCACCGGCATGCGCGAGTAGTCGCTACTGCGACTGCTCTTCGGCGCGAGCGCGCGAATAGGCTTCCGCCTTCTGCGCCGCGTCGAGGTCGCGCTTCACCTTCTCTTCGAGCTCCTTGCCCTGCTTGGCCTGGTCGGCGGCGAGTTTCGCTTCGGCCGCGGCGGTGGCACCGGTCTCGGCGAGGCCGCAGCCGCCGAGCGACGACAGCGACGCGGTGAGGAGCAGGCAGGTGACGATCTGGGTCTTCATGGGGCCTCCGGATACGGAGTCTTCATACGCCGTTCCTCGCCAGGAAACCGAGCACCAGCTCCCACTGCGGCGGGCAATCGGCGTGGCCGCAGGCCTCCAGGTGCAGCGTCGCGTCCTTCGCGATAGTCGCCAGCCTCCGGGCGTTGGCGCTGGGGAACACGCGATCCCCCGTGCCGTGCAGCAGCAACACCGGGCCGGGGTACGCGCGCAGGACCGCGGCCGTGTCGAAGTGATACAGCAACAGCGGGCGTGGCACGCCGTACGCCATGACCACGTCCTCGAGATTCACGAACGTGGACTCCAGCACCAGCGCCGCGAGCGGCCGTCGCGCCGCCAGCTGCGCGATGGCGCCGCCGCCCAGCGAGCGCCCGTGCCCGACGATGTGCGGCGCATCGAACCGGCCGGAGCGCGCTGCCCAGTCGTAGGCGGCGACCAGCGCGGCGGTGAGGCTGGCCTCGGACGGCGACCCCGCCGATCGTCCGTACCCCGGGTATTCCACCTGCAGCACCGAATAACCCGCGGCGCGCACCGCGTCGAAGTCCGCCGCACGCATGTCGATCAGCTCGCCGTTACCGTGTGCGTAGATGACGAGTGCGCGCCGCGCCGCATTCCTCGCCGGCAGCAGCCACGCTTCCACGCGATCGCCATCCGCATCCAGCCACACGAGCTCGCCGCCCACCGTCGCGCGCACCGCCGGGTTGGCGGAGCCGGCCGGCGGGCTGGGGAAAGTTACGTAGCGCTGGATCGCCCAGGTGGCGATGAATCCGCCGGCGACCACGGCGAACACGACGGCGCCGGCGACGATCAGCCGGCACGTCGAAAAAGCAGGGCCCGGTCCGCGTCGCGGAACGGGCCCTGCGGCGTCCGTCATCTAACTAGTTACTTCTGCTTCCAGGCGCCGCTGGCGTCCTGGTAGTACCAGCCCGGCTTCGCACCGGTGGCCACCCAGCGGCGCGCGAACGCGTCACGGATGTCCTTCTCCCACTCGGGATGGTTGCTGGCCTTGGCGATCTCCGCGTACAGCTGCGTGCGGTCGGCGTTGTCGTCGGTGACGAGGCGCTTGACCGTGGCGCGATCCGGCAGCGCGACGGCGTTGATGTCGCGTACGTCGATCATGCCGTCCTTCGTGAGGCCGACGGCACCGCTGGCGAAGAACTTCTCGAGATCGCCGAAGCGGCCGGCCATCGACTGCTTGATGCGCGAGACGGCGGGCGAGCTCACGTTCAACGCGGCCTCCGCGTCCTGCGCCTGCGCGGCCGGCACGAGCACGTGCATCACGTTGTCGAGCGCGGCGACGAACACGTCGCGCGTGGCGTTCGGCTTCGAGGGAACGAGATACGACTGCGGCGGCGGATTGCTGCCGCCACCCGAGCCACCCTTCGTGACCTCGTTGATGAACTGGTCGGCGGCCTTGTCGGCCGCGGCGGCCGGGAAGTACACGTTGATGGTGACGCAGGCGGCGATCAGCAGGCTCACCAGCGCAACTTTCAGCGGCAATACGCGACGCATGAATGACTCCTTGGTTTCAGGCGCAGGCCTGATGCGTACATGATCGGGGGACGCCCATGAATGCGTCCTGAACGATCGTCGGGGCCGCATTATTGGTCCGGAGCGGGCGCCGCGTCCATCGGCGCCACCCCTCAGTTCGTGCTGGCGCCGCCGTAGTTCGTCGTCGCGATCGACGACACGAGCTGGCTCCAGCGCACGCGCCCGGCATTGCCGACGATGTCGATGCGCGGGATGCCCGCGCCCTTGACGATGTAATAGCCGATGCCGGCCTTCTCCACGCCCGACATCTCGCAGATGTCGTCGCGCAGCTTGCAGGTGATGCCGAGCTCGTCGTAGCTGTATTCGTCGAAGAACTTCAGCACGCCGGACTGCAGCGCCTGCACCACGCCGCCGCCGCCGCCGCCGACGTTGGACAGCGAGCTCACCGCCTTCGCGCTGATGCGGTGCCGGGACTTGTCGCCCTTCGGTGTCGCGAGTCGTGCGTTGAAGGCGACGGGCGACCAGCCGAACAACTGCAGCCCGAGCACGTCGGCCTCGAGCTTGCCGGTGATGCTGCCGACCTCGAACGTGTTCGTGACCTCGCCGAGATCGAGATCGCGCGCGCGCACGTCGGCGAACAGCTGCGGGAAGTTGCCGAGCGGATCCTGCAGCCGGATGTTGCTGCCGACGATCTTCCCGCCGAACACCTCGGATTCGACGTTGCCCGCGAACGTCAGCACGTTGTTCTTCAGCGTGACGCCGGGAATGCTCGCCGCGAGCTTGCCCGAGAACTCCGGCCAGCCGAATGCCTTCGCCAGCCGCTGCATGCTGATCGGCTCGACGTTGCCCTTGAACGCGACCTCCATGTCGTCGGCGCCGAGATTGCCCATGGCGAATTCCTCGATGCCGATGGCGCCGTCGAAGACGGGTAGTTTGGCCGGGCGCGTCAGCGCGAAATTCATGCCGTGCGCGACGAAGTCGAGCGTCGCCGCGCCGCCGGACAGGCCGAACGCGCCGCCCTCGCTCCACGACAGCCGCGATGCGCGCGCCTCGCTGCCGTCGGCCGGCGCCCAGGACACGTCGCCATTCACCTTCGACAGGTAGAGCCGGCCCTTGTTGTCCTTCAGCTCGAGGTCCTTCGGCAGCAGGTGCAGCGCGCCGACGTCGTTGTCGCGCACGGACACGGTGCCGCTCACGCTGCCGCGCGTGGCGAGATCGCCGAGCAGGCTCGAAGCCAGCACGTTGGCCATGTAGGTGGAATACGCGGCGGGGAACTGCAGGTTCGCGATGGCGAGATCGCCGCTGAACGACGGGATGTCGGGCGCCAGGTTCAGCGTGCCCTTGCCGGAGATGTCGGCGAGATCCTTCTGTTCGAGGCGCAGCGAATCGAAACCCAGCGACGAATCGCGCAGCGCGCCGCGCGAGGTGAACCGCATCGGGTTCTTGCCGAAGTCGAAGAAGATCACGCTGAGGAACGCCTGGCCCGCATCGCCGGCGATGTCGAGCTCGAGGCCGGTATCCTTCTCGCGCGGGGACAGCTTCGCCTTCGCGGTGAACGCGAGCTTCTCGCCGACGATGTCGCCGGCTTCGTTCGTGAACTGCGCGTTCGACAGCCTGGCGACGACGTCGGCGACCACGCCCTGGCCGCGATCCGCGACCGTGCCTTCGATGACGGCATCGCCATCCACGGTGAAGTCCGCCGGCAACGCGAACCACGGCTTCGCGAAGGCGACCAGCGCCGGGATCTTCGCCGCGCCCGTGCGCGCGGTCGCGGTCCAGCCGCGCGCATCCAGCGAGCCGTCGAACGTCGCAGTGGTACCGGCGATCTTCAGGCCGCTGCCGGAAAAGCGGCTGACGCCGGACGCCGTGTTCATCTCCATCTTCACGCGCGTGTCGATCGCGCCGGTGGGGCCGCCGCGGCCCGTGAAGCGCCCGTCATCGCAGCCGAACCGCGGCTCGGCGACCACCGGGCGATCGCAGACCAGCGCGAGACCGGTCAGGCGGCCGACCGGATCGGGCAGCACCGCGTCCGCTGCCCGCACGGACAGACGTGTTTGTTTGTCGGACAGCAGGTCGAGCCGGACGCTGGCGTCATGCACGGTGATGCCCGCCACCGTGACCTCCCGGGCTTCGAGCACGATGGCCTCGGTCGCGCGCGCCGGCGCGGCGGCCAGGACCGCGGCGAGCGCGCACAGGCCGGCCGCGGCCGCGCGGTGGTTAGAGGACTTCGTGAATACAGGACGCCAGGACATCGGAGCGCATTGTAGCGCCGCCCCGCGGGCGGCTCGTGTCGGACGTGCGCTCGTCGCGTGTGCGCTGGTGGCGCTCGCGCTCACCGGCTGCGGCACGCGTTTCGTCTACAACCGGCTCGACTTCCTCACGCACTACTACCTGGCGAACCAGGTGACGCTCGACGATTCGCAGTCGCGGGCGCTGCAGTCCGACGTCGACGACTTCTTCGCCTGGCACCGCCGCAGCGAGCTCCCACGCTATGCCGGGTTCCTCGACCGTGCCGCCAGCGACGCCGTGCGGCCGGTCAGCGTCTCGCAGTTCGCCGCGGGCCGTCGCGAGGTCGAGACGTTCATGCAGACGGCCGTGTCCCATGCGGCGCCAGACGCCGCGCGCTGGCTGAACGGACTGCGTCCCGCGCAGCTCGACGAATTGTTCGCGAGCTTCGCCGAGAAGGAGCGCAAGGCGCGCGCCGAAGCCTGCGACGGGTCGCGCACCAAACGCCGCGACAAGGCCACCGGCAAGTTCGTCGAGAACGCCGAGCAGTGGACCGGCAAGCTGTCGCGCCAGCAGCGGCAATTGATCGTGAGCTCGCTGGCCGCCATGGAGAGCGACGACTGCGACGAGCTCGACGTGCGCGCCCAGGCGCGCCTCGAGTTCCGCGCGCTCGTCGACCGCTACCGCAACCGCCCCGAGTTCGCCGACCGCATCGCCGCGTTCCTCGCGCACCCCGAGCAACGCGGCGATGCCGACTACCGCCGCGCCCGCGCCGCGGACCGCGCGCGATTCCTGACGCTGCTCGCCGACCTCAATCATTCGCTGACGCCGGCGCAGCGCGAGCACACCGTCGAGAAGCTCCGGTCGACCGCCAGCGAGATCCGCGGGCTGGCGGCCCAAACGTGAGGCGCGTCCCGTAGGCATTTCCCGCGGGCGCATTCAGCCGCCTGGCTGAGCCTTTTCAGCCACTTGGACACAAAAGCTTAACGGCGCGGTCACGCCGCTGCCTTGTGCCCATCTCATGCTGCTCGCCCCATGGGAACCCATAACTCGTTGCTGGCTCGATTCGACCACGCGGAATACCGCCTGTGCCGCAGCCTCAACCGCGGCGTGGCGTATCCGGTCGTGAAGTACTTCTTCAAGACCGCCAGCCGGCTGGGTGATGGCGTCATCTGGTACGTGCTGATGGTGGCGCTGCCTCTTATTTATGGGGCGCGCGGCCTGCAGACCTCCCTGGTGATGCTCGCCACGGGCGCCGCCGGCCTGGTCGTCTACAAACTGCTGAAGCGCACCTTCGTGCGCGAGCGCCCGTTCATCCGCCACACCGGGATCTCGTTGGCGCAGGCGCCGCTCGACCGCTACAGCTTCCCGTCCGGCCACACGCTGCACGCGGTGTCGTTCACCTGGCAGGCCTGCGCGGCATTCCCGGAACTGACGCCGGTGCTCGTGCCGCTGGCGGTGTCGATCGCCGCGTCGCGCGTCGTGCTCGGCCTGCATTACCCCACCGACGTGCTGGTCGGCGCGCTGCTGGGCGCCACCTTCGCCGCGGTCGGGATCGCGGTGGTCTGACCCGATGCGGGTCCTGTTCGTCTCCGACGTCTACTTTCCCCGCGTCAACGGAGTCTCCACGTCCATCCGCACGTTCCGCGGCGATCTCGCGCGGCTCGGTGTGCAGACGACGCTGGTCGCGCCCGCCTATCCCAACGCGCCGCACGATTCGGACCCGTCGATCATCCGCGTCGCGTCCGGCGGCGTGCCGCGCGATCCCGAAGACCGCCGCTTCCTCGGCAAGCCGCTGCGCCAGGCGCTGCAGGCGCTGGCCGGGCAGGTCGACCTCGTCCACGTGCAGACGCCATTCATCGCGCATTACGCCGGCGTGCGGTTCGCGCGCGAGAACGGGGTGCCGGTGGTCGCGACGTATCACACGTTCTTCGAGGACTACCTGCATCACTACGTGCCGATCCTGCCGCGCGGCATCGGCCGCTTCCTCGCACGCCGGTTCACGCTGTCCCAGTGCGACGACGTGGCCGCGCTGATCTCGCCGAGCGCACCGATGCGCGACGCTTTGCTCGCGTACGGCGTGCAGGCGCCGATCGAGGTGCTGCCGACCGGCCTGCCGGCGGAGACGTTCATCCGCGGCGATGGCGCGAAGTTCCGCCGCCAGTTCCACCTGCCGTCGAACCGGCCGCTGCTGCTGTACGTCGGCCGCGTCGCGTACGAGAAGAACATCGATTTCCTGCTGCGCATGTTCGCGCGGCTGCGCGCACGCCGGCCCGACGCGCTGTTCGTCATCGCGGGCGAAGGCCCGGCGCTGGCGCACCTGCAGAAGCTGGCGCGCGAACTCGGCGTCGCCGACCACGTGAAGTTCATCGGTTATCTCGACCGCGCCACGGACCTGCCGAACTGCTACGCGGCCGGTGACGCGTTCGTGTTCGCCTCGCGCACGGAGACGCAGGGCCTCGTGTTGCTGGAGGCGATGGCGCAGGGCACGCCGGTGGTCTCGACCGCCGAGCTCGGAACGCGCTCCATCCTCACCGAAGGGTGCGGCGCGTTCGTCGTGCCCGAGGACGAAGAGCGCTTCGTGGATGCGACGCTGCAGGCGCTCGAGGTCGAGGCGGACGATCCGCGCCGTGCGCAGTTGCACGCACATGCGGAGTCGTGGGCGTCGCAGGCGATGGCGCGCAAGCTGGTGGATTTCTACGGGAAGGTCACCGCCGCGGCAGCCGCGCGGGCTTCCCAGCCGCTTTCGACATAAAAAACGGGGTCCCGCGAGGGACCCCGTATGTTGGGAGCCAGGCTCCGAAGGGGCGGCTTGCGCCAAGACCCCGTCGACCCGCCATCTCGGCGACGATCGACCTCGTCATGCTCGATCACTTACCAGTGTCGCGGTCACTCGTGACTGCGACGACTTCAGTATGCGACGGGCCCGCGCGGCGTGAACCTCGCGAACCTCCGGCAGTTGTGGCTTCCGTGCGCTGGATCACACGCGACTTTCGATGCCCACGCGTGACAACGCCTACTGTCGGAACACGCGTGGCGATCTCACACGCACGTGTCATCGCCCGCTCGTAGTGCAGTCGCGAATCCCCGCGCAAAAAAATTCCGACTCGCGCGCGTTGACGCTAAACTTTCGCCAAACCGGGGAAGGGAGCCGAACTGATGTCTGCCAAGCGTGCCTTGGTCGTGGACGATTCCAAGTCTGCGCGCCTGTTTTTGTCGCGCATCCTGGAGCGACACGAGATCGCGGTCGACGCCGCGGAATCCGCCGAGCAGGCCATCGACTACCTCACGCGCACCAAGCCCGACGTGATCTTCATGGATCACATGATGCCGGGCATGGACGGCTTCCAGGCCGTGCAGTCCATCAAGAACAACCCGCGCACCTCGTCCATCCCGATCCTCATGTACACCTCGCAGGAAGGCGACCTGTACCTGGGACAGGCACGCGCGCTCGGCGCCGAAGGCGTGTTGCCGAAGCAGATCAAGCAGGCCGACGTCACGCGCATGCTCTATCAACTGCGCCTGGTCGCGGATCGCCGCGGCGAGGAACGCATCGAATTCACGCCGATCGCGCCGGGCGCGGACCTGATGCCGGCCAACGAGTCCGCCATCATCGTGACGCCGCCACCCGCGGTCGACGTGCCGACGCTGTCGGGCACCGGCGAGCCCGTGGCCGCCGCCGCTCCCGCGGATGCCGCGTCCCCCTCCGCCGATGTCGCGAACCTGCTGCCACAGCTCTCGCTCGAGATCCGCGCCGCGCTCGATACCTCGTTGCAGAAGGAGATCGCCGCGCTGAAGGGCTACCTCGGCACGACATTGTCCGCGCAGGCGGAGCGCCTGAGCGGCGATCTCGCGGTGTTGCTGCCCGCGCCGCGTTCGCCGGACGTCGACATGCCGACGCTGGTGCCGGAGCGCCGGCCGTGGGGCGCCATCAGCGGCTGGACGCTGGCCGTCATCGCGCTGGCGTTCGGCGGATTCATGTACTGGTCCTGGTGGTTGCAGGGCAACGAGGTCGCGGTGCTGCGGTCGGACCTGTCGGCGGCGGTCGCCGAGGCCGAGGCGCTGCGCGCCAGGCCCGAGGTAGTTAGCGACGCGCCCGCGCTCGTGCCGGAGACCTTCGTCTCCACCGACGGCAGCACACCCGCCGTGGTCGCGACGCCGCCGGCAGTCGACGCCACGCTCGCGCCGGAAGCCGCCGCGGCGGCGCCCGCAACCGCGAGCGCACCCGGCGCGTCGGCGCCAACCAGTGCGCTGCCGACGCCGGCGCCCGCCGCGCCGGGACCCGTGACGCATGCGCCGGCGACCACGCCGGTCGCCGCGGCGCCCGCCACCGACCGAGCGCAGTGACCGGTCCCGCCGACCACTCCTTCCAACCCCGCCGCTGGCTGCGCGGCGCGCACTTCCAGACGATCCTCCCCAACTGGCCGTTCCGCCGCGCGCGCGTCGAGCGGCGCGCGGCGCCGTTGCTGGCCGCCGCCGAGGAACTGCTGCTCGACTGCGGCGACGGCGTCACGTTGCAGGGTTTCCATTCGAGCCAGGCGAAACTCGGCCGGGATCCCGGCCGGAAGTTCGCCGTCATCCTGCACGGCTGGGAAGGCAGCGCCGACTCCACGTACATGCTGTCGTTGGGGCAGACCTTCTTCGCCGCCGGCTTCGAGACGGTGCGCCTGAACCTGCGCGATCACGGCGCCACCCATCACCTGAACCGCGACCTGTTCCACTCGTGCCGGCTGCCGGAAGTCGTCGGCGCGGTGCGCGCATTGGCCGCGCGTTTTCCCGGACTGCCGATGGTGCTCGCCGGCTTCTCGCTGGGCGGCAACTTCATGTTGCGCGTCGCGGCGCATCGCGAGGCGCGCGACCTGCCGATCGAGCGCGTCTTCGCCGTCTCGCCGGTGCTCGATCCCGCCGTCACGATGGAGACGCTGGAGAACGGCTTCCCTGTCTACCACTCGTACTTCGTGAAGAAGTGGAGCCGCTCGCTCGCGAAGAAGCAGAGCGCGTGGCCGAACCACTACGACTTCGACGCCTTGCTGCGGGTGCGCAGCCTGCGCTTCATGACGCGCGAGCTCGTGCTGGCACACACCGAATATCCCACCGTGGCCGCCTACCTCGCCGGCTACGCGATCACGGGAGATCGTCTGACAACCCTCGCGGCGCCAGCCACTGTGCTGACCTCGCTCGACGATCCGATCATCGACAACAGGGATCTCGCGCGGCTCGCGCGCTCGCCGCGTCTCGACATCGTGACGACGGCGCACGGCGGACACTGCGGCTTCATCGAGACACTCGGCGACACCACCTGGATCGACACGACGATCCGTCGGGTTGTCGCGGAACCCTGACAGCTGGGCAGTGACGGGCGACTGTGCTGAGCTGACAACAACAGCTCGGCGAGGTCTCCTTCCATGCGCAGCTCTGCAGCGCCGTTCCTGGCCAGCCTGTTCGTGCAGGCCATCGTGCTGCTGCTCGGCGGCTGCGGTGGCGGATCCGACGATCCGCCGGGCAGTGGCGCGGTCGTCGACAGCACTCCGCCTTCGGTGCCGGCCGGTGTCACTGCGACCACGCAATCGTCCACCGCGATCGTCATCAGCTGGACGCCGTCGACCGACGGCATTTCCGGCGTCAACGGCTATCGCATCTATCGCGATGGCGGCAATGCGCCCGTCGCCAGTCCGACCGTGCCGCCGTACACGGATACGAACCTGACGCCGGGCACGACGTACAGCTACACGGTCGTCGCGTACGACAACGCCATTCCCGCCAACGTCTCCGCGCCCTCGGCGGCGGCGACCGCGACGACCAGCGCCGGACCGCCGAGCGGCGGCAGCGCCGATGCCGGCCTCGACGCGCGGCCGGCGAACGCCACGTGTCTCGCCGGCGCGCCGCCCGATGGCACGGTGAGCTTCACCACGCAGCCCGTGTTCCCGAATCTCCCGGCCTTCACGCAACCCATCGCGATGCTGCAGGCGCCGGGCGACAACGCGCACTGGTACGTCGTGCAGAAGACCGGCCGCGTGCTCGTGTTCGACAACACGGCGAACGTCTCGACCACGCGCACGTTCATCGACGTCTCCGCGAAGCTCAATTCGAACCCGGGTAGCCAGACGGACGAGCGCGGCCTGCTGGGCATGGCGTTCCATCCCAACTACCCGGCCGACCCGCGCATCTATCTCTATTACACCGGCACGGACGCGACGCTCGGCCTGGTCGACCGCATCTCCGAGTTCCGCACGCAGGACGGCGGCAACACCGCCGCGTCCGGCAGCGAGCTCGTGATCCTCAACGTCGACGATCCGGAGTCGAACCACAACGGCGGCAACATCTCATTCGGGCCCGACGGATTCCTGTACGCCGGCATCGGCGATGGCGGCGGCGGCGATGACGCACACGGCAGCATCGGCAACGGCCAGCTGCTGACGACGCTGCTCGGCAAGATGCTGCGCGTCGACGTCGCGAATTCCTCGAGCGGCACGCCGTATGCGATCCCTCCGTCGAATCCGTACGCCGCGAACGCGAAATGCACCGGCGGCACCGGCGCGGCGAGCTGCCCGGAGATCTTCGCGTACGGCTTCCGCAATCCGTGGCGCTGGAGTTTCGACCGCGGCAGCGGCCAGCTGTGGCTGAACGACGTCGGGCAGAACACGCTCGAAGAAGTCGACCTCGTCACGCTCGGTGGCAACTACGGCTGGCGCTGCAAGGAAGGCGATTCCGATTTCAACTCCACCTGCGGGCCGAACGCGTCGAGTGTCATCCGGCCGGTGGCGCAGTACGGCCGCACGCTCGGGTTCTCGACCACCGGCGGTTACGTGTACCGCGGCAGCGCGATCCCGAACCTGCACGGCCGCTACGTGTTCGGCGACTTCGGCACCGGCAACCTCTGGAGCATCGCGCGCAACACCACGCCGACGCTGACGCTCGGCGCCGGCCTGTCTACCGGCCTGCAGATCTCGAGCTTCGGCCAGGACCAGGATGGCGAGCTGTACGTCGTGCATCTCGGCGGCACGTTGCACAAGATCGTGCCCGGCACGGCCACCGGCCGGCAGATCCCGACGCAGTTGTCCGCCACCGGCTGCGTGATCGCCGCCACGCCGACGCAGCCCGCCGCCGGGCTGATCCCGTACGCGCCGACGGCGCCGTTCTTCTCGGATGGCGCGGTGAAGACGCGCTGGCTGGCGTTGCCTGACGGCCAGAAGATCACGATCGGCGCCGACGACCGTTTCGAGTTCCCGAACGGCAGCGTGCTGGTGAAGAACTTCGCGCTCGACGGCAAGCTGGTCGAGACGCGGTTGTTCATGCGTCACGACGACGGCAACTGGGCCGGCTACACCTACCAGTGGAACGCCGCGGGGACCGACGCGACGCGCGTCGTCGGCGGCAAGACCGTGACGATCAACGGCAAGACCTGGGATTTCCCGAGCGAGGCGCAGTGCCTGCAGTGTCATAACGCGCCGGCGGGACGCTCGATCGGATTGGAAGTCGGCACGCTGAACGGCAACTTCGGTTATCCCACCGGCCGCACCGCCAACCAGCTGGCCACGCTGAACGCCATCGCCATGCTGACGCCCGCATTGGCCGCGGCGCCTGCCGACCTGCCGGCGATCCCGGATCCGTTCGGCAACGCGCCGCTCGCCGACCGCGCGCGCGCCTATCTACATTCGAACTGCGCGTACTGCCACCAGCAGGGCGGCGTCGCGCCGACCGACATCGACTTCCGCTACACGACGACGCTGGCGGACACGCATGCGTGCGACATAACGCCGGAATACGGCGACCTCGGCATCACGGATCCGCGCCGCATCGCGCCGGGTTCGGCGGCGCGTTCGGTCGTCGTCGCGCGCGTGAACCGCACTGGCGCCGACGCCATGCCGCCGCTCGCGCGTCACACCATCGACACCGCGGGCGTTCAACTTCTCACGAACTGGGTCAATTCCCTCACATCCTGTAACTGACGATCCAAACGCGTTATCGCGAGAAGCAAAGGCTTGCGGTAACGTCCGACGAAACGACGCATAAAGGGCATCTCGTGCGCAGGGTTTCTCATCGATTCGGGGCCGTCCTGGTGTTGCAGGCGGCCGCGCTGATTCTGTCCGCCTGTGGCGGAACGGGCGGGGGCGAGTCCGAAACGCCGCCGCCGCCACCACCGCCGGCCGATACCACCGCACCGAGCGTGCCCACCGGTCTCGGCGCGAGCGCGCCGTCGCCGACGCGGGTCGTGCTGACGTGGACGGCGTCGACGGACACGGGCACCGGCGCGACCGGTGTCGCGGGTTATCGCGTCTATCGCGACGGCAACCCGGCGCCGCTCGGCGCCACGTCCGGCACCGCATACACCGACAACACCGCGTTGCCGAACAACACGTACAGCTACACGGTCGAAGCCTACGACGGCGCGACGCCGCCGAACTTCTCGTCCATCTCCGGACCGGTCAGCGTGACCACGCCGGCCGCGCAGGCGAACGACACCACGCCGCCCACCGTGCCGACCGTCACCGCGGTCGCGGGGCCGTCGCCCGTCTCGCAGGTCGTCGTCAGCTGGAGCGAATCGACGGATGCCAGCGGCATCCTGAACTACAAGCTGTCGCGCGACGGCACGCTGATCCTGACGACCACGAACCGCAGCTACACCGACAACGGTCTCAGCGGATCGACTACCTACTCATACACCGTTGTCGCCACCGACGCGGCGACGCCATCGAACTCCTCCGCGCCGTCGGCGGCCGCGACCATCACCACCGCGGCGCCGCCGCCGGACACCACCGCGCCGCAGGCGCCGGGCAACGTCACCGCGACCGCGCAGTCGGATACGTCCATCCAGGTCACGTGGAGCGCGTCGTCGGACCCGAGCGGCATCCGCGAATACCGCGTCTACCGCAATGGCGGCGCCACGGCCACCGCGACGATCCCGGGCAACACCTCTCCGCTGACGTACACGGACACCGGCTTGACGGCCAGCACCGCGTACACCTACCGCATCACCGCGGTCGACGACTCCGCGGCGCGCAACCAGTCCGCGCTGTCGACCGCCGCGACGGCCACGACGAACGCCACACCGCCGCCGACCGACGACGATCCGCCGACGACGCCCGGCAACTTCACGGCGACCGCCGCCGGCCAGACGAGCATCAATCTCGCGTGGACCGCATCCACCGACGCCAGCGGCATCCGCGAGTACCGCATCGAACGCAACGGCACGCTGATCACGCAGGCGCCGGCGAACGCACGCAGCTACGTCGACAACAACGGCGGCGCCGGTCTCACGCCGGACACGCTGTATTCGTACTCCATCATCGCCGTCGACAATGCATCGCCGGCGAACGCGTCGTCTTCCGCCGTCGCGAGCGCGCGCACGCAGGCCGCGCCGGACACGGCGCCGCCGACCGTGCCCACGGGACTCGCCGCGACCGTGCTGTCGAGCACGTCGATCCGCCTCAACTGGAGCGCGTCGACCGATCCCAGCAACATCGCCAGCTACCGCATCTATCGCGACGGCGTGCGCATCAACTCGTCGGCATCGACGCAGTACACGGACACCGGCCTCACCGCGAGCACGCAGTACACGTACACCGTGTCCGCGGTGGACGCGTCGCCGCAGCAGAACGAATCCGCGCAGAGCGTCGCGATCCAGGCGACCACCAACAACATTCCGCCGGACACCACGCCGCCGTCCGCGCCGACCAATCTCACCGCGGCCGCGCAATCGAGCTCGGCGATCCTGCTGAACTGGGGCGCATCGACGGACGCCGGCGGGCCGATCTCCGCGTACCGCATCTTCCGCAACGGCGGGGCCAGCCCGATCACGACTGTCGGCGGCTCGACGCTGACGTTCACCGACACGCAGCTCACCGGCAGCACGCAGTACAGCTACACCGTGCGCGCGGTAGATAGCGCGCCGACACCGAACGTTTCCGCGGCGTCCAACACGGCGACCGCCACCACGCTGGCGAACCCCGACGTCACGCCGCCGACGACGCCCATGAACGTCGTCGCCACGGCGCAGACCGCATCGACGATCCTGATAACGTGGAGCGCATCGACCGACGACAGCGGCATCTCGGGTTACAGCGTGTTCCGCAACGGCGGGACGACGCCCATCGCGACGATGCTCCAGGCGACGAGCTTCACCGACGCCGGCCTGTCGGCCAGCACGACCTACACGTACACCGTGCGCGCCACCGACAACTCGCCGGCGGCGAACGTGTCGGCAGCGTCCGCACCCGCCAGCGCCACCACGCTGGCCACGCCGCCGCCCGTCGACACGACGCCGCCGAGCGTGCCGGCGAACGTCACCGCGACCGCGCAGTCGAGCACGTCGATCCTCGTGACCTGGAGCGCGTCGACCGACAACGCCAGCGGCGTGACCACGTACCGCGTGTTCCGCGACGGCAGCGCGGTGCCGGTGGCGACGATCAGCCACCCGACGACCAGTTTCACCGACACGCAGCTCACCGGCGGCGTGCGCTACAGCTATCGCGTCAGCGCGATCGACGGCGCGCCGGTGCCCAACGAGTCGGCGCAGTCGGCCGCGGCGAGCGCGACGCCGCCCGACATCACGGCGCCCAGCGTGCCTAGCGGCCTCGCGGCCACGCCGGCGAGCAGCTCGTCGGTCACGCTGACCTGGAACGCCTCCACCGACGTCAGCGGCATCTTCGCGTACCGCGTCTACCGCAATGGCGGCAGCACGGCGATCGCGACGATCGCGAGCCCGCTGCGCACGTACACCGACACCGGCCTCACCGGTGGCACGTTGTACTCGTACACCGTGAGCGCGGTCGACAACTCGCCGGCGCAGAACGAATCGGCGAAATCGCCGGCGGCCACCGCGCGGCCGCCGGACGATACGCCGCCGACGGTGCCGACCGGCGTGACCGCGACCGCGCAGTCGACGTCGTCGATCCTCATCACGTGGAACGCGTCGACGGATCAGAACGGCATCTTCGGTTACCGCGTGTTCCGCAACGGCGGCGCATCGGCGATCGCCACGCCGACCGCCAACAGCTTCACGGACACCGGGCTGACTCCCGGCACGCAGTACACGTATCGCATCGCGGCGATCGACGCGTCCGCGCAGCAGAACGTCTCCGCGCAGTCGGCGGCGGCGAGCGCGACGACGCAGGGCAGTACGTCCGGCCTCGACGCACGGCCGAACAACACGACCTGCCTGGCCGGTGACGCGCCGTCGTCGGGTTCGTTGTCGATCACGACGCAGATCGTCTTCCCGAACGTGAACCTGAACGCGCCCGTGAAGATGCTGCAGGCGCCGGGCGACGCATCGCGCTGGTTCGCGGTGGAGCAGGGCGGCAACGTCAAGGTGTGGAACAACACCGCGAACGCCACCGCCTCCGTGTTCGCGAACATCTCGGGTCGCGTGTTCATGAACGGCGAGAGCGGCTTCCTCGGCATGGCGTTCCATCCGAACTGGCCGACGGATCCGCGCGTCTATCTGTCGTACAACGCCGGCTCGGGCAGCAACGAGGTCTCGCGCATCTCCGAGTTCCGCTCGACGAACGGCGGCACGACGCTCGACACGACGACGGAAGTCGTCCTGCTGACCGTCAACCAGCCCGACACCAATCACAAGGGTGGCGACATCGCCTTCGGTCCCGACGGCTATCTATACATCGGCTTCGGCGATGGCGGCAGCGCCGACGACTTCGGCACGGGCCACGACGCGAACTTCGGCAACGGCCAGCAGCGCCGTACCTTGCTGGGCAAGATGTTGCGCATCGCGGTCGGCGCGCAGGGCGCGCCTTACACGATCCCCGCGGACAATCCGTACGTCGGTGGCGCACTCGCCGTGAACGGTGCCTGCGCCGCGAACTGCCCCGAGATCTGGGCCTTCGGCTTCCGCAACCCGTGGCGCTGGAGCTTCGATCGCGTGACCGGCGAGATGTGGGTCGGCGACGTCGGCCAGAACACGTACGAAGAGATCGACAAGGTCGTGAAGGGCGGCAACTACGGCTGGCGTTGCCGCGAAGGCGCGCATTCCTTCAATTCGAATTGCGGCAGCTTCGGGCCGTACACGGATCCGGTGGCGGAATACAACCACAGCTCCGGCGCCGCCGTGACGGGTGGCTACGTGTACCGCGGCAGCGCGATCCCCGCGCTGATCGGCCGCTACGTGTTCACCGACTACAGCAGCGGCAACATCTGGACGATCCCGACGAACCAGGCGCCGACGTTGACCGTCAACACGGCGTCGCGTGCGGCGACGGCCAGCGGCGTGCCCGTCGGCTTCGGCGAAGGCGTCGACGGCGAGCTGTACCTCGTCGACGTGAACGGCGGCACCATCCAGAAGATAGTCGCCGGTTCCGGCGGCGGCGGTGGCCGCACGATCCCGACGCTGCTGTCGCAGACCGGCTGCGTCAACGCGAGCAACCCGACGCAACCCGCGAGTGGTCTGATCCCGTTCGCGCCCAACGCGCCTTTCTACTCGGACGGCGCCGTGAAGCAGCGCTGGCTCGCGTTGCCGAACGGCACGCAGATGGTCGTGGAGAACAACAACGACTTCACGTTCCCGGTGGGCAGCGTGTTGATGAAGAACTTCACGCTGGGCTCGACGCTGGTCGAGACGCGCCTCTTCATGCGCCATAACGACGGCAACTGGGCGGGCTACACCTACGAGTGGAACGCGCAGGGCACGGACGCGACGCGCGTGATCGGCGGCAAGTCGGTGACGATCAACGGGCAGACCTGGGAGTTCCCGAGCGAGTCGCAGTGCCTGACGTGCCACACCGCGGTCGCGGGCCGCACGCTGGGACCGGAGATCGGCTCGTTCAACGGCAACCTGCTGTACCCGGCGACCGGCCGCACCGCCAACCAGCTCACGACGCACAACGCGATCGGCACGCTGACACCGGCGCTGACGCAGCCGGCGAGCGCGTTGCCGGTGATCCCGAACCCGTTCGGCGCGGCCGGCACGGTCGCCGAACGCGCGCGCGCCTATCTGCATGCGAACTGTTCGTACTGCCACCAGCCCGGCGGCACGACGCCCGTCGACATCGACTTCCGCTACACGAGCACGCTGTTGCAGACGAACACCTGCAACGTCGCGCCGACCGCGGGCAGCCTCGGCATCACGAACGCGATGCGCATCGCCGCGGGCGACGCGTCGCGCTCCGTCGTCATCGCGCGCGTGAACCGCACGGACGGGAACTCGATGCCGCCGCTGATGCGGCACACGATCGACACCGCGGGCGTGCAATTGCTGACCGACTGGGTGAACGGCCTGACGTCCTGCAATTAATGGGGACAGTCCCCGTTTCCAGGAAACGGGGACTGTCCCCATTTGCTAGGAAATCAGGAATGTCCCCATTTCCGATTGTCTGACACCGATCTCGGCGCGCGCCCCTGCCGCCACGCGCCCCGGGATTCGATGATCCGCGCATGCTCAGGGTCCCGCGGGTCAGACATCTTCCCATCGCTTCCTTGCTCGTCGCGCTCTCGCTCGCCGCGTGCGGTGGCGGTGGTGGCGACGATGCGCCATCGGCCAGCAGTCCGCCGCCAGCCGTCCCGCCGCCGCCGCCCAGCTCGCCGTCGGTCGTCGACACGACTCCGCCGTCCGTGCCGGCCAACCTGTCCGCCGCAACCCCGACGCCGACCCAGATCCAGCTCTCCTGGTCCGCCTCGACCGATGACAGCGCCGGCGTCGCCGGCTACCGCGTCTATCGCGACGGCGGCAACGACCCGATCGCCGCCAACGTCACGGTGACTAACTACCTGGACACCGGCCTCGAGCCGAACACGGCGCACACCTACACCGTGCGCGCCTACGACGCCGCCTCGCCCGCCAACGAGTCCGCCTTGACCGCCGCGGTCAGCGCCACGACACCGGCGGCACAGCCCGACGCGGACATCACGCCGCCGTCCGTGCCGGCCAACGTTGTCGCCACCGCCACGTCGGCCAACTCCATCCAGATCACCTGGTCGGCCGCGACGGACGCCAGCGGCGTCGCCTCGTACCGCGTCTTCCGCGAAGGCACGGCCGTCCCGATCGCCGTCACGAGCCAGCTCTCGTTCACCGACTCGCAGCTCGCGACGAACACGACCTACACGTACCACGTGTCGGCCGTCGACGCGGCCACGCCGCCCAATGAATCCGCGCAGTCCGAGGGCGCGAGCGCGACCACGGGCCCGGGCACCGGCCCCTCCGACACCACGCCACCGACGGTGCCGGGCAACGTGCGCGCCGACGCGCGTTCATCGACCGTGATCCGCCTGCGCTGGAACCGCAGCCGCGATGCGAGCGGCATCGCCGAGTACCGCATCTATCGGGATGGCGCTTCCACGCCGGTCGCGACGACCGATGACCTCGAGTATCTCGACCAGAACCTGCAGCCGAACACGACGTACGAGTACACGGTCACGGCGGTCGACTCCGCGTCGCCGGCCAATGAATCCGCGCATTCGCCCTCCGCCTCCGCGACCACGAATTCCACCGGGCCGGGTCCCGGCCCCGGCGACATCATCGCGCCGGCCGCGCCGCAGAATTTCGTCGCGACGACGCGCTCGTCCAGCGAGATCGATCTCGGCTGGTCGGCGTCCGCCGATCCGAGCGGCATCGCCAACTACACGATCTATCGCGACGGCAACGCGACGCCGATCGCGACCGTACAGACCACGACGTTCACCGACACCGCGCTGACCCCATCGACCGCGTACACGTACACCGTGCGCGCGACCGATGGCGCCGGCAACACGTCGACCGATTCGGCCAGTGCATCGGCGACGACCAGCGCCGCGCCCGTCGTCGACACGACGCCGCCGGCTGCGCCCGACAACCTCGTCGCGACCGCGACCTCCTCGAGCGAGATCGAGCTCACCTGGGACGCCGCCACGGACACGAGCGGCATCGCCAACTACACGGTTTATCGCGACGGCAATGCGACGCCGATCGCGACGGTGCAGACGACCGGCTTCACCGACACGGGCCTCGCCTCCGGCAGCAGTCACACGTACACCGTGCGCGCCACCGACAACGCCGGCAACACGTCGGCGGACTCGATGCCGGGTACCGCGACCACGGACTCCGCGCCGGTGTTCGACTTCACGCCGCCGACGGTGCCGACGGACCTGGTCGCCACGGCGCAGCCGGGGCCGCCGCGTGCGATCGTCCTGACGTGGACGGCGTCGACCGACGCCAGCGGCATCCGCGAATACCGCATCTACCGCGACGGCGCGCCGCAGCCGATCGGCACGTCGACGACGCCGGACTTCACGGATTCGATGCTGCCGCCGGGGCCTGGCGCGCACACGTATCGCGTGCGGGCGGTGGACGCGTCGCTGTTCTCGAATGTCTCGGCGAATTCGGATCCGGCGAGCGCCAACTCGCCACCCTGATCCGTTTGGGGTCGGGCGTCAGCCCGGGACGCGCTTCTCGTCGAACTTCACGATCGCCTTGCCCGAGGTGACGGTGACTTCACCTTCGATGCGCGCGCCGTTGGCGATGGCCAGGATCTTCGCGACGATCTCGCCCTGGATCACGGCGCTGGCCGAGACCTCGAGCTTGTCCTCGACGACGATTTTCCCGACGACGTGACCCGCGAGCACCGCCTGGCGCGCGGTGATGTCGCCGTGCCAGTGCGCGTTCTTGCTCATGCTCAGCGTGCCGCCGACGCGGCCATTGCCCTGCACCCGGCCGGAGACCATCAGCGGCCCGCGCGTCTCGACGTCCCCGACCACGGTCGAGCTCTCGGAGATCACCGTCGGGGACATGCCCAGCCGGTCGGAGAGTCTGCGTTTGGGTTCGTCGGTCATGGGTCACTCCGCGGCGCGTGGACGTCTACAATGCGGCGTCCGAAATAAGTCGTCTGTCCCCGGGGATCATAACCATGTCCGCCCGCGCTCTCGTGACCGTGTTCGCAGTCTCGTTGCTGTCGCTGTCTGGCTGCAGTCGCGAGAAGAGCGATTGGAAATCCGCGCAGGCCGCGGACACCGCCGAGTCCTATCAGCAGTTCGTCGACGAACATCCCGAGAGCACGCTGGTCACGAACGCGCGCGAGCGCCTCGCCCAGCTCGCCGAGGAGAAGGATTGGCGCGCCGCCGCAGAGGCGGATACGCGCGACGCGTACGAGAAATTCCTCGCGCAGTACCCGCAGGGCAAGTGGGCGAAGGAGGCGGGCGAGCGCGTCGCGAACTTCGGCGCGGCGCCGGCCGCGGCCGGCTCGGCGACGCCGGAGTCGGCGAACGCCGCGCCCGCGGGCGCGACGCCGGGTGCCACACCGGCCGGCGATGCCGCGGCCGTTCCCGATGCCGGTCCGCCGCCGCTGGCCGGCGAGTTCGGCGTGCAGCTCGGCGCGTTCTCCTCGACGGAGCGCGCCAACGAAGAATGGAAGAAGCTCTCGGCCGGTACCGGCGGTCTGCTCGACGGGCTCAGCCCGCGCGTGGTCGTCGGCGACTCCGGCGGCAAGACCATCTATCGCTTGCAGGCACAGGTCCGCGACGAGGCGCAGGCACGCGCGGTCTGCGGCGGATTGAAGGCCGCGAAGAAGCCCTGTGTGCCGGTCGTACCTAAGAAATGACGGAAACGCGCGTCACTAAATGACGCTGCGCGTCACTCGCGGCGGGGTCCGTTCGGGCCCTCCGCCGCCAAGTCGTTGATTCCAAACAACCGGGCCGGCTGGCACAGCCGTTGCTTTGTCTATGCCCGTGATGCAGAGATCGACAGTCACCTTGATCCTCCCGAATGCGCAGGGCGTTGCCAGCGAGCGCGCCGCTCTCGCGGGGATGCTGATCAAGCGACGCCGCGACGTGGTTTACACGCCCGTCGATGCGCGACTGGCGCGAGCCCAGCTCGCGGCGATCCATGCCACGAAGGTTTCGAGGTAGCCGCACAGAGACGGCTCCTCAAAAGGACTGCGAACAACTCTTCCCCGGTGTTCGCTTCTTGGCGCCGCAGACGACTTCCCCCGTCTGCGGCGCTTTTCTTTTGGGCTCGGGTAAAGTGCGCGCATGCATAAATCCGCCCGCCGCGCGCTCGTCGCGCTGTCGATCTCCATCCTCGCCAGCCTCGCAGTCACGGCCGCCGCCGCTGACAAACCCGCCAAGCCGGCGCCGGCCACGAAGGTCCCCGGCCTCGAGCAGGTGAAGTCCACGACGCTCGCCAACGGCATGAAGGTCATCGTCTGGACCGACCGCGACATCCCGAACGTCGCGCTCTACAACTGGGTGCGCGTCGGCAGTCGCAACGAAGTGCCGGGCATCACCGGTCTCGCGCACTTCTTCGAACACATGATGTTCAACGGCACGAGCAAGCGCGCGCCGGGCGAGTTCGACAAGGCGATGGAAGCGCAGGGCGGGTCCAACAACGCGTTCACGTCCGAGAACGTCACCGTCTACCAGGACTGGTTCCCGCGCAGCGCGCTCGATCTCGTGTTCGATCTCGAGTCGGATCGCCTCGCGAACCTGTCGTTCGATCCAAAGGTCGTCGAGAGCGAACGCGGCGTCGTGTACTCGGAGCGCCGGCTCTCGGTCGAGGACAACAACGGCGGCTTCCTCGTCGAGCAGGTGCAGGCGACGGCGTTCGTCGCGCACCCGTACCAGATCCCGACCATCGGCTGGCCGGCCGACATCCAGAGCTGGAAGCAGGAAGACCTGCAGAAGTTCTTCAAGACCAACTACGCGCCGAACAACTGCACGCTGATCCTGGTCGGCGATCTCTCCGCGGAAGAAGGCTTCGCGCTGGCGAAGAAATATCTCGAGCCGATCCCGCGGCAGGCGCCGCCGCCGCCGGTGCGCACCACCGAGCCGGAGCAGCTCGGCGAGAAGCGCGTGCTGATCGAACGGCCGGCGCAGACGCCGCTGCTGTTCTACGCGTACAAGTCGCCCGCGGCGAACGACCCGCAGGGTCCGGCGATCAACCTGCTGATGTCGATCCTCGCGGACGGCAATTCCGCGCGGCTGCATCGCCTGCTGGTCGAGGAGAAGAAGCAGGCGATCGAGGTCGGCGGCTCGTTCCAGGAAGGCTTCGATCCGGGCCTGACGTGGATCCAGCTGACGCTGCCCGAAGGCGCGGACCTCGCGGCGGCCGAGAAGACGCTGGACGCGGCGCTCGATGACGTCGTGGCGAACGGCGTGACCGACGCCGAGCTTACGCGTGCGAAGAACCAGTATGCCGCGGCGTTCTGGCAGAAGATCGCGACGATCAACGGCAAGGCCGCGCTGCTCGGCGAGTTCGACGTGTTCGATGGCGACTACAGGAAGCTGTTCGACTCGCCGGCCACGTATGAAAAGGTGACGCGCGCGGACGTGCAGAAGGCGGCGGCGCTGATCTTCCAGAAGAACCACCGGACGGTGGGGGTGCTGAGGAGTCCGGCGGAACCCGCGGCCGCGATGCCGGCTGCCGCGCCTGCGCCGGCGGCCGCACCCGCGGCCGCGACCCCCGCGAAGCCGGCGACGGAGGCCAAGCCATGAGCCGCCTCGTCAAACTACTCGCCGCGCTGGCCGTTTCGTCGGCGGTGATGCTGATCGGTGCCGCGCCGGTGGCGGCCGCGCCCGCCGCGGATTCGCCGGCGAAGACCGAGGTCCCCGGCATCAAGGTCCCGGCCAACACGCGCTTCGTGCTGCCGAACGGCCTCACCATCGTGCTGGTGCCTAACAAGGACGTGCCGCTGATCGCGTTCGCCGGTTTCGTGCGTGGCGGCGCGCTGGCGGATCCGGCCGGCAAGAACGGCGTGGGTTCGCTGGTCGCGGGCCTGCTCGATCGCGGTGCGGGCAAGCGCAACGCGTATGAGTTCGCGGATGCCGTCGAGGGCGTGGGCGGCAGCTTCAGTGCCGCGGCCGGTGCCGAGGCGATCAACGTCAGCGGCCAGTTCCTGGCGCGCGACCGCGCGCTGATGATCGAGCTGCTGGCCGACGCGCTGATGCGGCCGCGTCTCGACGCGGACGAGTTCTCGAACTACCGCGACCGCGAGATCGAGTTCATCAAGTCGGCGAAGGACTCGGACCCGTCGCAGATCATCGGCATCTACGGGCGCGCGGCGCTGTTCGGTACGCATCCGTACGGCCGGCCGCAGGGCGGCAGCGAACGCTCGCTCGCCGGCATCACGCAGTCCGACGTCGTCGCGTACCACGCGGCGAACTTCGGCGCGGACCGCACGACGCTGGTGTTCGCCGGCGACCTCGACGCGAAGTGGATGAAGCAGGCGTTGACCACGGCGTTCGGCGGCTGGGCGAAGGCGAAGTCGGCGGCGCCGACGCTCGGCGCGCCCGCACGGGTCTCCGGCCGGCGCGTGGTGCTGATCGACGCGCCGGGCTCGGTGCAGACGTACTTCTGGTTCGGCAACGTCGGCGTGGATCGCCGCTACAACGGACGGCCCGCGCTCGACCTGGTGAACACGCTGTACGGCGGCCGCTTCACGTCGATCCTGAACACGGAGCTGCGCATCAAGTCCGGCCTCACGTACGGCGCGTCGTCGCGCTTCACGCGCGCGACGGTGCCCGGCGAGTTTGCCATCCGTTCGTTCACGCAGACGGACACGACGGGCCAGGCGCTGGATCTCGCGCTGAAGACGCTCGACGACCTCAAGCACGGCGCGCTGGCGCCGGAGATGCTCGAGTCCGCACGGTCGTACGTGCTCGGCCAGTACCCGCTGCAGCTCGAGACCGCGGCGCACTGGGCGGCCGCGTTGTCCGACCTCGAGTTCTACGGACTCGGCAAGGACTACATCGAGGGTTACTTCCCGGCGTTGCAGAAGGTGGACCTCTCCGAGACGTCGGCGGTCACCGCGGATGCCTTCCCGCGCCCGACCGATCTCGTCATCGTGTTGATCGGCGACGCGGCGAAGATCCGCGAGGTCGCGGCGAAGTACGGCACGGTCACGGAGATGAAGCTCTCCGATCCGGACTTCGGTCCGGGCGCAGCGACGAAGTAGGCACGCGCATGTCCGATCACGGCTCGTCCGCGAAGGCGATCCTTTACGCGTTCTGCGCGAATCTCGGCATCGCGTTGGCGAAGCTGGGCGCGGCGCTGTACACGCACTCCGGCAGCATGCTGGCGGAGTCCATCCACTCGTTCGCGGACTGCGGCAACCAGGTGTTGCTGTGGGTGGGGCTGCGGCAATCGCAGAAGCCGCCGGACGCGAAGCATCCGCTGGGATACGGGAAGGTCACGTACTTCTGGAGCTTCGTCGTCGCGCTGCTGCTGTTCTCGATGGGTGGTTTGTTCTCCATCTACGAGGGCTGGCACAAGCTCGACGCGCACGACGCGACGCTGAACAAGCCGTGGATCGCGCTGGCGGTGCTCGGCGTGTCGATCGCTCTGGAGTTCGGCTCGCTCATGGGCTGCCTGCGCGAGATCACGAAGCTGCGCGGCGAGCGGTCGCTGGGCTACTGGCTGCGGAACACGCGCAACGCGGAGCTGGTGGTGGTGCTGGGCGAGGACGTCGCGGCGCTGGTCGGCCTGGCGCTGGCGTTCGTGTTCGTCGGGCTGGCGACGCTGACCGGGAACATGGTGTTCGACGCGATCGGCTCGATCACGATCGGCGTGGTGCTGGTGTGCGTCTCCATCTTCGTGGCCATCCGCATCAAGGGGCTGATCGTCGGTCGGTCGGCGGAAGACGATCTGCAGGAGGCGCTGCGTGCGGAGGTAGCGTCGGATCCGGACATCGAAGCGCTGCTGAACGCGATCACGCTGCAGATGGGGCCGGATGTGATGCTGGCGCTGAAGGTGAAGATGCGCGCGGGGATGACGCTGGAGGCGGCGGTGGCCGCGCTGAACGCGCTCGAAGTGCGGCTGAAGACGAAGTTTCCCGAGGTGGCGTGGATCTTCGTGGAGCCCGACGTCGCGGACTAATGGGGACAGTCCCCGTTTCCCAGCAAAAGGGGACAGTCATCGGCAACCCGGAATCCGCCGGCAATGCGTTCGAGGGCGCATGTGGCCCTTCTCTATCCGGTGTACTGAGACGAAGTCAGCCGAAGTAGTTCGGATGCTCCGCCAGCCACGCGCGCTCCTCCGGCGTGTCCTCCCGTCCCAGCACCTGGTTCCGATGCGGAAACCGGCCGAACAGCGCGATCAGGTCGCGGTGCTTCTTCGCATAGTGGATCAGCCCCTCGCAGAACCCGCGATGCTCGGCATCTGCCTCGGCCGCCAGCCGCGTGAACGCCGACAAGGCCGCGTCCTGCGCTTCCATCGACTCCGCATGCTCCAGCGGCAGATAAAAGAAGAGTCGCTCCCAGGGCTCGAGCGCCGCGTCGGCGCCCAACTGCAGCCCCTCCACCGACAACGCCAGCGCCTCGCGATCGAACGCGAACTGCGCCGCGGTGCCGCGGTACGCATTCCGCGGCACCTGGTCGAACAGCAGGATCAATGCGAGCCGGCGCTTCGGGCTGTTCGCCCACGTCGCGAACTCGCCGCGCGCGGCGCGTTCGAGCAGGGGCTCGAGCTTGTCCTTGATCTCGGCGTCGCGCCGCGCGGCGGCTGCCGCGCCATCGCCGCCGAACCAGAACGTGTTGCGCTCGGCGAGGCGTGCCGCGTCCATCGGCCCGCGGCCGAACCAGAAATCGAGAACGTCGTTGGGACCGTGCATCGTCGCGATGCTAACCCGGTTCCGCGACACGCAGCGTCGTCTAGTAAGGCGCGAGATTCATGCGCTCCCACGACGGCAGGTCGGGCATCACCGTCAGCTCGTCCAGCGACCGCTTGCCGAGCGCGATGCCGCGGATCCACGCCGTATCCAGGCGCCGCGCGATCCGTTGCGTGTCGGCATCCAGCGCGTCGGTCCGGGCGTCCAGCAGCCGTTCGAGCTCGGGTTCGCCCATCTTCTGGATCGTCGTCGTGATGCGCGTCACCTCGTTGAGGAACAACGCGTGGATCTGTTCGTATCCCAGTCGCGTTCCGGTCTGCATCAGCTGGAACGCCAGCGTGATGCCGGTCGCGCCGGCGGCGTAGCGCTGGTTCGGCGTGCCGTGATGGCCGGGGTTGTTGAAGTTGAAGTCGCCGATGTTGAACAGCGTCTGGAAGTACGACTGCATCAGCGGTCCCGTCCACGACTTCACCAGCCCCATGTAGAGCCCCGACCACATGTCGGCCTCGAGCTCGGTGCGCCGCACGGTCGGCTCCGTCTGGACCATCCAGCCAAAGGTGAATTGCGCGCGATGCGCCCATTCGTGCGCGAGCACGCCGGCGATCGGCAGGTTGGTGCCGGTGCGCTGGAGGATGTCGTTCGCCATGTAGCGGCCCATGAGGATGTACCCGTCGGGCGACGCGAGCGCATTCATGTTGGCCGGCGAGCATTCGTCCATCACGAAGACCTGCGCCGCGACGCCGGCGTAGAACTGCGCCTGGATCTGGATTTCCTGCTGCCACGGGCCGTCGATCAGCGGATTGCCGAACGCCGGGAGCAGGCCGCAGCCGAAGTTGCCGGCCTGCGCGCCGGCATAGCTCGGCTGGTAACAGCCGGCGCCGATCGCGACGCGGGATGGCGTGGGAGGTGGCGGCGTTGGACGTGGTTCGTCGCTTTCGGCACTGCAGCCTGAAATCAGCAGTGGCGAGAGCGCCAGGCCGGCGAGAAGTCTGCGTCTGCGGTCGTCGACACACATGTTCGTACCCTCCAACGGGATAGCTGTGCTGGGGGTCGAAGACTTCGCACCGGAATTCGGGGCGCCGCGATGGCGTCAGTGACGCCGCGGTCTCGGCTCGTCGTGCCTGAGGAAAAGAATGGGAGAGCCTCGCCAGGCGGGGCGAGGCATCACTAGACCGGAATGGTGACTGTCCCCGTTTGCTAGGAAACGGGGATGGCTATCACTGGCGGCGTGTGCGGGTAAAGCACACTCCAACCCATTACTCGCAGAGGCCGTCCAGGTAGCCGCGGGCGACAGGCGAGAGCCGCTTGTGCGCGATCGCGCGGGCCTTGGGTTCGTCGACGATCTCCTCCAGCGGGCCGCTCACGAGGATGTGGCGCACCTGGGGATCACGCTCGGCCTTACGGGCGAGCTTGTTCAGCACGGTGAAACCGCGGGAGATCTTGTCGCTCTTGAATCGCCGGTGCTCGATCGAGCTGGCGAGGTACTTGCCGAAGCGGGCGTAGAGGAAGTAATCATCGTTTCCGACCTGGAAACGGGCTTCGGCGAAGAAATCGGGGAAATTCTTCTCGAGATACTGATTGACGGTATGAAGACGGGGTCCAGGTTCGGTATCGACCGACCGCGCGAGTTTCTTCATTTCAGTTGTCCACCTCCAACTGGGTCCGGAGCACCATTTCTGGACGTCACGACCGGTTCCCAACCCCGCAACGCGCGCGAACGATAGGGCCAACGGACTTCGACTGCAATAGGAACGACCATGAAATTTTGGACAGCACTCATTCTGTCGTGTGCGATGGGCTCGCTCGTCGCGTGCTCGTCGCCGTCGAGCGACGACGCGCGTGTGCGCGCACTGATCGACGACGCGGAAAAAGCCGCGGAGTCGCGCGACGTCGGCGACGTGCTCGATCTCGTCGACGCCGGCTACGCCGACGCGCAGGGCAATTCGCGCGACTCGCTGCGCGGATTCCTGCGCGTGTTCTTTGCCGCGCATCCGCAGCTCGAGCTGGTGACGAGCATCGACACGCTCGAGTTCCCGGTACCGGGACTCGCGCGCGCCCGCGTGACGGTGCGCGGACTCGACCTCGACCGCTTCAACGTCGGCGACTCCGTGGTCCTCGACGTGGAGCTGCGTCGCGACGGCGACGACTGGCGGGTCACCCGCGCCGATCGCGCCGCCGAGCGGTGACGCGCGGCACTCGACGCGAACCTGCGGCCCGGCGGGCCCGGGCTGTCCGCGAGCACCGAAACGTGAACCCGATCACCCTTTCCGGTTAAATCGGGATCGAAAGCGGCCGTTGATTGTCTGTACGAACATGCCAGCCCATCGCAAACCACCGGTTTTCGAAAGCGGGCGCTCCGAGGGGGCGCCGCCGCCCGCGGATTCGCTCGACTTCGACATCGAGAGCACGACGATGCGGTTGAAGTCGATCCGCCTGCGCCGCCGCGAGGCGGAGCTGATGGAGCAGCATCGACTGCAGACCGGCCTCGACCCCGATGCGCCCGTCCAGGCGCCGCCGTCGAAGCGTGTCGCCGCGCCGCCGCCGCCCGCTTCGCGCCAGCTCGACGACACCGGTTCCGGCGAGCGTCCGTCCGGCCGCGTTCGGCACGACGAGCGTGGCATGGCTGTCTGGGACTGGGCCGTGGCCACCGGCGAATTCCACACGTTGTCCGCCACCAGCGCGCTGAAGAAGCTCGAGGTCGGCGAGCTCAAGATCGAGGAGACGGCGAAGGTGCCCGGTCTCTCGCTCGAGAAATCCGGCCGCGACAAGGGCGGCGGATTCGATCCGTACAACCAGCGCGGCTCGGGCAAACGCCAGGGTGAGGCGGCGGAACGCCAGGGCGTCACCGGCGCCACGGACCGCGCGGCCGTGCTCGAGCAGTTGCTCGGCAAGAAGTAGCAGGGCCGGCCGATCTACTGCGGCGCCTGCTCGCGCTGCTTCAAACGCAATTCGCGGATCCTGCGCGCCGCCCACGCGCGCTGCTCGGACGAACTGGTGTTCCGCAGCGCGTCGACGAGGAACGGCATCATCGCGTCTTCCTTGCCCGTGGCTTCGAGCGCGCGCGCCGTGGCTTCGGAGAGGTCCGGATGTCCGGGCATGCGTTGCCGCGCGGCCGCGAGCCGGTCCAGCGCCTGCGCGACGTGACTCTGCCGGCGCGTCGCGAGCATCGCGTAACCCCACGCCGCCGGCGGATCGCCCGGATCCGCGTCCAGCGCGCGCTCGAGCGCCGCGAACGCCAGCGTCTCGAAGCGTTCGCGCGTCGCGTCGGGCAACGCACGCTCGGGTTCGTTGACGCGCTCGAACAGCGCGAGGCCGATGTCGCGTGCCGCGGCCGCGTCGGGCGTGGCGGGCAGCTCGGCGCCGAGCCGCAACGCCTCGGCGTCATCGCGGTTGCGGACGGCGAGCCGCAGCTTCAGCGCCGCGACGGCGCGCGCGCCGGGAGCGGCCGCGGCGGCCGCATCCACCAGCTCGTGCGCATACTCGGGACGGAATCCCGTGTCGAGCGCCACGCGGGCGAACGTCGCCAGTGCCTCGGCATCGCCGAGCAGGCGGCCGGCGGGCAGGCGCGTCGGCGCCGGCTCGTCGAGCGGCAGCGTGGCCAGCGTCATGCGCGGCTGCACGAGGTAGCTGCGCATCAGCGTGTCGAGCTCGGCGTACGACGTGCCGAAACTCTTCGGCATCGCATCCTCGGTCGGGACCAGCCGGTTGATCGCGGATAGATAGGCGAAGATCCGGTCGCCGAACGTCGTGTCGGCGATGAGCCCGCGATGCACCAGCGCCCAGGACTCGAGATGCACCATCTCGCTGTTCGGCGGCTCGAGGTATTCCGGCGAGCGCTTGTCGAGCTCGAACAGCCGCGCCATCTCGACCCAGCCGCCGGCCGGCGGCGCGGGCGGCACGTCGAACGTCACCTGGCGCTTGCGGATGCGCGAGCGGCCGAGCAGCTCCGCCATGCCCTCGTCGAACCACAGCGGGAAGATGCCGCCGACCTGCGTGTTCAGGAACCAGTGCGTGCACTCGTGCTGAAGGCCGCGGCCCATCAGCGACGGCGCCAGGTCGCCGTTGAGGATCAGGTAGTTCGAGAAGCGGCGCGGCACGTATTCGCCGGCGATCGCCGGCCCGGGCGCGAGATAGCGGTTCCACAGGTCTTCCGGCGCGAGCCACACCGTCATCGGCGTGGTGGTCGGCTTCACCTGGCGCGCGAGCAGCTTGCCGAGCACGCGCTCGGTGTCGGCGATCCGGCGGGCGATGCGCGTCGGATCGTCGCCGTCGAGCGCGATCAGCGTGTAGCCGGGCAGCTCCCACGCGCGCAGCGTGCCGAGGTCCACGTCGCGCGCGTGCAGCGGCGCGGCGACGAGCGCGGCGAGCAACAACACTCTCGTGAGAACGCGCGAAGACATCGTCCCTCCATCGGGTCGACCCGACTACCCTAGACTACCGCCATGCATCCCCGGCGTCGCGCGTTGCTCGAGATCCACCTGTGCGTCGTGCTGTGGGGATTCACCGCGATCCTCGGCAAGCTGATCACGTTGCCGGCGCTGCAACTCGTGTGGTGGCGCATGTTGTTAGTCAGCGTCGCGCTCGCGATGTTCCCGCGCGTGTGGCGCGCGCTGCGCGGCATGACGCCGCGCGAGCTCGCCGCGTTCGCCGGCATCGGCGCGCTGGTCGCGCTGCACTGGATCGCGTTCTACGCATCGGTGAAGCTGGCGAACGCGTCGGTGGCCGCGACGACGATGGCGCTGGCGCCGGCCGTCACCGCGCTGATCGAGCCCGCGATCACCGGCGCGCGTTTCGAGCGACATAATCTCCTGCTCGGCATCCTCGTGATCCCTGGCGTCGCGCTGGTGGTCGGCGGCATCCCGGGCGACATGCACCTGGGTTTCTGGATCGGCGTGTTGTCCGCGGCGTTGGCCGCCGGCTTCAACGCCCTCAACAAGCGCTGTCTCGGCGCACACGATGCGCTGGCGGTCACGGGTGTCGAGCTGGGCGCGGGATTCCTGCTGGTCACGCTCATCGCGCTCGCCGGGCTGCCGTTCCTGTCTCCGCCGGGACAAAACTTTGTCCTGCCGTCCGTCCACGATGGGGCATGGCTGCTGGTGCTTGCACTGATGTGCACGCTGGTGCCGTATGCCGTCGCGCTCGGCACGCTGCGGCACCTGTCCGCGTTCACCACGCAACTGGCCATCAACCTGGAGCCGATCTACGCGATCGCGGTGGCCGTGTTGTTCCTCGGCGAGGCGCGCGACCTCGACGCGTTGTTTTATGTCGGCGTCGCCATCGTGATCGCCGCGGTTTTCGGCCACGGATGGCTGCAGAAACGATTGACCGACGAGCGTCCGTCTGTATGATCGGACTCCATATATATCTGCTTGATCAGCGCGCCTTCGCGGCCGCGCCTCCAGATGTAACCATTTGACAGCGAAGAAGTTGTGGGCCGCCGGCCCATAGCGCGGGGAAGTTGCGCCCCGCGCGTTCGTGTTTGGAGGAAGCAAAATGACCGCGATTCGACTCGGCCTGCCGCCGAAGCAGGGCCTCTACGACCCCCAGTTCGAGCATGACGCCTGCGGCGTCGGCTTCGTCGTGGACATCAAGGGCCGCAAATCGAACGCGATCGTCAAACAAGGCATCCAGATCCTGAAGAACCTCGATCACCGCGGCGCCAGCGGGTCCGAGGTCAACACCGGCGACGGCGCCGGCATGCTCATGCAGATGCCGCACGCCTTCCTCAAGAAGGTGGCGAAGAAGGACGCACGCATCAACCTGCCCGAGCCCGGCTTCTACGCCGCGGGCAACATCTTCATGCCGCGCAACGCGACGCAGCGCCGCAAGATCGAAGAGGTGTTCGCGCGCGTGGTGCAGGCCGAGGGCCAGATCTACCTCGGCGCGCGCACCGTGCCCACCGACAACTCCTCGCTCGGCGAGACCGCGAAGGCTTCCGAGCCGTTCGTGCGCCAGGTGTTCATCGGCCGCGGCCCGGAGACGGCCGACGAGCTCGAGTTCGAGCGCAAGCTCTACGTCATCCGCAAGCGCGCGTACAACGAGATCCGCGTGTCGACCATCGGCGGCGCCGAGTACTGGTACGTCGTTTCGCTGTCGCACAAGACGCTCGTCTACAAGGGCATGCTGACGACGAATCAGCTCGACCAGTACTTCCTCGACCTGCAGAACCCGCTGATGGAGAGCGCGATCGCGCTGGTGCACTCGCGCTTCAGCACGAACACCTTCCCGAGCTGGGACCGCGCGCATCCGTACCGCTGCATCGCGCACAACGGCGAGATCAACACGCTGCGCGGCAACATCAACTGGATGCGCGCGCGCGAAGCGTTGTTCGAGTCGCCGCTGTTCGGCGACGACATCAAGAAGATCCCGCCGATCGTGAACCCGAACGGCTCGGACTCCTCGATGTTCGACAACGTGCTCGAGTTGATGGTCCTCTCGGGCCGCTCGATGCCGCACGCCGTCATGATGATGATCCCGGAGCCGTGGTCGAAACACGCCACGATGGATCCGGCGCGCAAGGCGTTCTACCAGTACCACAGCAGCTTGATGGAGCCGTGGGACGGCCCCGCCGACATCTGCTTCACCGACGGCAAGCGCATCGGCTCGGTGCTCGACCGCAACGGTCTGCGCCCGGGCCGCTACTACGTGACGAAGGACGACGTCGTCGTCATGGCGTCCGAAGCCGGCGTGCTCGATTTCCCGCCGGAGCAGATCGCGCGCAAGGGCCGTCTGCAGCCGGGCCGCATGTTCCTCGTGGACACGGAGCAGGGCCGCATCGTCGAGGACGAGGAGATCAAGGCGCAGATCATCAACGAGCGCCCGTATGCCGAGTGGCTGAAGCAGCACCTCGTGCATCTCAAGGATCTGCCCGCCGCGCCCGAGCTGCCGCAGCCGGAACCGGTGGCGCTGGCGAAGCGCCAGGTCTCGTTCGGCTACACGTTCGAAGACCAGCGCATCCTCATGGCGCCGATGGCGCGCGACGGCAACGAAGGCGTCGGCTCGATGGGCAACGACACGCCGCTGGCGGCGTTGTCGCAGAAGTCGCGCATGTTGTACGACTACTTCAAGCAGTTGTTCGCGCAGGTGACCAACCCGCCGATCGACTGCATCCGCGAGGAGATCATCACCTCGTCGGACGTCTGGCTGGGTAGTGAGGGCAACCTGCTCGATCCGCGCCCCGCCGACTGCCGCCGGCTCGAACTACCCGGGCCGGTGCTGACGAACGAGGAATTCGCCAAGGTGCGGCGCCTGTCGCTGCCCGGGCTCAAGGTGGGCACGTTGCCCATCCTGTTCCGCGCCGACCGTGGCGAGGACGGGCTCGTCGCTGCCATCGAAGAGATGCGCGCCGAGGCGAAACGCATGATCGAGGAGGACGAGGTCAACATCCTCATCCTCTCCGACCGCGGCGTGGACAAAAACTACGCGGCGATCCCGTCGCTGCTGGCCGTGTCCGGCCTGCATCACTTCCTGATCCGCCAGGGCCTGCGCATGAAGGTGTCGCTGGCGCTCGAGACCGGCGACGCGCGCGAGGTGCATCACTTCGCGCTGCTGATCGGCTACGGCTGTTCGGTCATCAACCCGTACGTCGCGTTCGAGACGCTCGACGGCATGATCCGCGACGAGATGCTGCAGGGCGTGGACCACAAGCTCGCCTGCAAGAACTTCGCGAAGGCTGCCGTGAAGGGCGTCGTGAAGGTGATGTCGAAGATGGGCATCTCGGCCGTGCAGAGTTATCACGGCGCGCAGGTGTTCGAGGCCGTCGGCCTGCGCCAGGACGTCATCGACGAATACTTCTCGGGCACGGCGTCGCGCGTCGGCGGCGTTGGCCTCGACGTGATCGCGCGCGAGGTGCTGATCCGCCACACGATGGCGTTCGCCGAGCGCAAGCCGCAGAGCCAGACCGAACTACCGTCCGGCGGCCAGTACCAGTGGCGCCAGGACGGCGAGTTCCATCTCTTCAACCCGGAGAGCATCCACCGCCTGCAGAAGTCGGTGCGCACGAACTCGTACGCCACCTACAAGAGCTATGCCGAGCTGATCGACGACCGCGCGAAGAATCTCTCGACGCTGCGCGGCCTGCTCGATTTCAAGCAGGGCGAGCCGGTGCCGATCGAGGAGGTCGAATCCGTCGAAAGCCTCATGAAGCGCTTCAAGACGGGCGCGATGAGCTACGGCTCCATCTCGAAGGAAGCGCACGAGACGCTGGCCATCGCGATGAACCGCGTCGGCGGCAAGTCGAACACGGGCGAGGGCGGCGAGGATCCCGAGCGCTTCACGCCGATGGAAAACGGCGACTCGAAGAACTCCGCGATCAAGCAGGTGGCCTCGGGCCGCTTCGGCGTCACCAGCCACTACCTGGTCAACGCGAAGGAACTGCAGATCAAGATGGCGCAGGGCGCGAAGCCCGGCGAAGGCGGCCAGCTCCCGGGCACGAAGGTGTATCCGTGGATCGCGAAGACGCGCGGCACGACGGCCGGCGTCGGCCTCATCTCGCCGCCGCCGCACCACGACATCTATTCGATCGAGGATCTGGCCGAGCTCATCCACGACCTCAAGAACGCCAACCGCGACGCGCGCATCAGCGTGAAGCTGGTGGCGGAAGTCGGCGTGGGCACGATCGCCGCGGGCGTCGCGAAGGCGCATGCGGACGTGGTGCTGATCTCCGGCGCCGACGGCGGCACGGGCGCATCGCCGCTCACGTCGCTGGTGCACGCGGGTCTGCCGTGGGAGCTCGGCCTCGCCGAGACGCACCAGACCCTGGTCATCAACAACCTGCGTTCGCGCATCGTCGTCGAGACCGACGGCCAGCTGAAGACCGGCCGTGACGTCGCGATCGCCGCGTTGTTGGGCGCCGAGGAATTCGGCTTCGCGACGGCGCCACTGGTCGCGGTCGGCTGCATCATGATGCGCGTGTGTCACCTCAACACCTGCCCGGCGGGTGTGGCGACGCAGGATCCGCGGCTGCGCGAGAGGTTTGCCGGCAAGCCGGAACACGCCGTCAACTTCATGCGCTTCGTCGCGACGCACCTGCGCGAGATCATGGCGCAGCTCGGATTCCGCCGGCTGGAAGAGATGGTGGGCCGCGTCGACATGCTCGAGCCCAAGGCCGCCATCGATCACTGGAAGGCGAAGGGTTTCGACTTCAGCAACATCCTGTACGCGCCGGACGCGGGCCCCGACATCGGCCGCTTCAAGACGATGAACCAGGACCACGGCATCGACAAATCGCTCGACGTCACGACGCTGCTCGGCCTGTGCGAGCCCGCGATCGCGCGCGGCGAGAAGGTGGACGTGGCGCTGCCCGTGCGCAACGTGAACCGCGTGGTCGGCACGATCACCGGCAGCGAGGTCACGAAGAAGTGGGGCGTCAACGGCCTGCCCGCGGACACGATCAAGATCCGGTTCACCGGCTCGGCGGGCCAGAGCTTCGGCGCGTTCCTGCCGAACGGCATGACGTTCGCGCTCGAAGGCGACGCGAACGATTACGTCGGCAAGGGTCTCTCGGGCGGCAAGCTCGCGGTGTTCCCGTCGGCGAAGGCGTCCTTCCCGTCCGAGAAGAACATGATCGTCGGCAACGTCGCGTTGTACGGCGCGACGAAGGGTGAGGTGTTCGTGCGCGGCATGGCCGGCGAACGCTTCGCGGTGCGCAATTCCGGCGTCGACACGGTCGTCGAGGCGGTGGGCGACCACGGCTGCGAATACATGACCGGCGGTCGCGTGGTGGTGCTCGGACCGACGGGTCGCAACTTCGCCGCCGGCATGTCGGGCGGCATCGCCTATCTGCTCGACGAAGACGGCGAAGCCGTCTCGCGCATCAACGCGCAGATGGTCGAGATCGGTCGCGTCGAGGACGCGAAGGAAGGCGAGGAGCTGCGCGCGTTGATCGAGAAACACGTCGCGGCGACCGGCTCCGAGCACGCGAAGGACATCCTCGCGGCCTGGCCGACGAAACTGCCGAAGTTCGTGCGCGTCATCCCGAAGGACTACAAGCGCGTGCTCGCGTGCCTGAAACGCGCGCACGACCAGGGTCTCTCGGGTGACGAGGCCATCATGGCCGCGTTCGAAGAAAATGCGCGCGACACCTCGCGTGTCGGCGGCAACTAGAAGAAGCAGATAGAGAATGGGAAAGCCAACTGGATTCATCGAATACCTGCGCGAGCTGCCGGTCGACCGCAGTCCGACGGAGCGCGTGCGTGACTGGAACGAGTTCCATCACCACATGGACGAGAAGCGGCTGCGTCAGCAGGGCGCGCGTTGCATGGATTGCGGGGTGCCGTTCTGCCACACGGGCAAGCTGATCTCGGGCATGGCCTCGGGCTGCCCGGTGAACAATCTCATCCCCGAGTGGAACGACCTCGTGTATCGCGGCCTGTGGCGTGAAGCGCTGGATCGCCTGCATCGCACGAACAACTTTCCGGAGTTCACGGGCCGCGTCTGCCCGGCGCCGTGCGAAGGCTCGTGCGTGCTCGGCATCAATGCGCCGCCGGTCACCATCAAGAACATCGAGAACTCGATCGTCGACAAGGGTTGGGAAGAGGGCTGGATCGTGGCGGAGCCGCCGACCACGCGCACCGGCAAGAAGGTCGCGGTGATCGGTTCGGGTCCCGCCGGCCTCGCGGCCGCCGCCCAGCTGAACAAGGCCGGTCACCTCGTGACCGTGCTCGAGCGGGCGGATCGTCCCGGCGGCCTGCTCACCTACGGCATCCCGAACATGAAGCTCGACAAGCGGGCAGTCGTCGAGCGCCGTATTTCGTTGATGGAGAAAGAAGGCATCAAGTTCCTGTGCAACGCGACGGTCGGCGACAACGTCGAGGCCGAATTGCTGCGCAAGGACTTCGACGCCATCGTCATCGCGACCGGCGCCACGGTGCCGCGCGACCTGAACGTGGACGGTCGCGCCTCGAAGGGCGTGCACTTCGCGATGGATTTCCTGACGGCATCCACGCAATCGGTGCTGAAAGACAAGCCGATGGAGACGCCGATCAGCGCGAAGGGCCTCGACGTGCTCGTGCTCGGCGGCGGCGACACCGGCACGGACTGCGTCGGCACGTCGGTGCGGCAGGGCTGCAAGTCGGTCACGCAGATCGAGATCATGGCGATGCCGCCGATGGATCGCGCCGCGGACAACCCGTGGCCGGAATGGCCGAAGGTCTACAAGATGGACTACGGCCAGGAAGAGGCCGCGGCGAAATTCGGCGCGGATCCCCGCGTGTACCTGACGACGGTGAAGAAGGTGCTCGGCGACGAGGCCGGCAAGGTGCGCGCCGTGGTCACCGTGAACATCCGCTGGGACAAGAACGACAAGGGCCAGTTCGTGCCGGTCGAGCAGCCGGGCAGCGAGAAGGAACATCCGGCGCAGCTCGTGCTGCTGGCGATGGGGTTCCTCGGACCCGAGCAGGCGCTGTTGAAGGATCTGAAGGTCGACGTCGACGCGCGGTCGAACGTGAAGGCCGAGTACGGCAAGTACGGCACGAGCGTGCCGGGCGTGTTCGCGGCGGGCGATGCGCGCCGCGGTCAGTCGCTGGTGGTTTGGGCCATCAACGAAGGCCGCGGAGCCGCGCGCGAGTGTGATCGCTGGCTGATGGGGGCGACGGAGCTGCCCTGAGGCACCAACCGCCCTTCCAGCAGATACCCGAAGTACGCCTGCGGCAACGACCGCCGCACGCGCTCGTCAGCTTCGCGTGACTGGATCAGCGCCGCCGTGCGTTCGAACGCCAGCCGCAGCGTCGGCGCATGCGGCAATGAATCCCGGTAGAACGCCTCGCCGAAATACGTGAGTTCGCGCCGGTCCGAACAGCCGAACGATGACCGGTCATGGCGCGCCGCGGTGATCACGATTGTCTCGTTGTTCGCCAGCGGCTTGAGGAACGCGCCCGAGTAACACGCCGACACCACGACGATGCGCTGTCGGATGCCCGCCTCGTTCAGCCAGCCCGCGAGCCGGCGTGCGCCCAGCCCGCTCGGCTGCAAATTGAAGTTCGACACCTCGAGCAACCCGTTGCTGCCGCCGTGCGACGACAGCGCCAGGAACAACAGGTCGCGCGACGGTTCCATCACCCGGCCGACCGCGGACAGCGCGTAACGCAGGTTCTCGTGGCTGGCCATCGGCCAGCGCTCCGCGTCGCGTTTGTCGTTGATGAGCAGCAACGTGCGCGGCCCGGTGGCGAAGCGCGCGTCGACCTGGCGCGCCGCGAACTGGATCTCCTCCGAGAACACGCGCTCCCCGCCGTAGCCCGCGAAGCCGATGAAGAACACGTGGGGCTGATCGTCGCGCGGCGGGAAGCCGGCGATGACCGAATCGATGCGCGCGGTCTCGGCCGGCGTCAGCGCCGGCAGCGGGAAGACGGGGGGTTCGGCGCCCGCACGGTCGCAAACCGCGCAGAGCCCACAGGCGAGCAGGATCGAAAGGATGACGTGACGCACGCCGCGAGTCTGCCGCATCGCGCCGGTATTTGCCGACGCGCCGGCTCGGGATCGATGACGCGAGGCGCGCGTGCCGCACTGGAAACAGTCCGCGGATTCCCTGGCGACTTCCGTGTCGCCTAACTACGTCCCCTTGGCATCTCGACCCGTCGCCGGCCGCCGGCCTCGACGTGCCTAGCAATCGCGATCGGCGGGCGCGCCGCAGCCCCGCGGTTCCCCCGGACGCGGTCGGACGGGGCTGACAACCCGGCCGTCCGCGACTGCGGTTCGAGGCGCAGTGCCGCAACCCGCGGATTCCTCAAGCGGTTGTTCGGACAGGGGATTCGCGCCAGAATGCCGGCCGTTCGCCCCATTCGACCAACAATAAAGCGGGAGACGATATGACCGAGCTCAGCGCCCTGTGGCTGCCCATCCTCTTGGCTGCCGTCTTCGTGTTCGTGGTCAGCGCGGTCATCCAGATGGGACCGTTCTGGCATCGCTCCGACTTCCCGGCACTGCCCGACGAGAACAAGGCCCGCGCGACCATCGGCGCGCTGCAGGTGCCGCCCGGCGAATACATGCTGCCGCGCTGCAGCTCGATGAACGAGATGCGTTCGCCCGAGTTCCTGCAGAAGATGACCGAGGGTCCGGTGTGGCAGATCATCGTGCGGCCGAACGGGCTGCCGAACATGGGCAAGTCGCTGCTGCAGTGGTTCGTGCTCGCGCTGCTGATCGCGCTGTTCGCCGGCTACCTGACGTCGCATGCGCTGCCGCCCGGCGCGCACTACATGGCGGTGTTCCGCTTCGTCGCGACGTCCGCGTTCATGGCGTTCACGATGGGCTTCTTCATCGACTCGATCTGGTACGGCCGCTCGTGGGCGCTGTCGTTCAAGCTGGCGCTGGACGGGCTGATCTACGCCTGCGTGATGGGCGGGGCGTTCGGGTGGCTGTGGCCGAAGCTGGTGTGAAGAGAGGTGCCACCTCTTCTATCTCGTCGCCCGCCAGCCGATCACCGCGCAGCAGAACACCAGCACTCCCGACACCAGGTACGGCGCGCCGGGTAGATAGACCGGCGCCGCCGGCCCGCTGAACCGGCTGAACAGCTGCGTCATGAACAACGGCGCGAACACCGCTGCGATGCTCGTGATGCTGCCCACCGCGCCCTGCAGCTCGCCCTGCGACTGCGGCCCCGCCTGCTTCGACATCACGCTCTGCATGCTCGGGTTCGCGATGCCGCCCAGCGACCCGATCGCGATGGCCGGGTAGATCATCCAGCCGAACGGCACGAGCGCGTAGCCGAGGAACCCGATCGTCATCAGCAGGAACCCCAGCCCGATCGCGCGCCGCTCGCCCAGCCGCGGCACGACGACGCTCGTCAGCCCGCCCATCACGATCACCGTCATGACGCCGACGAACGTCAGCGACCAGCCGGTCTCCGACGGTCCCCAGCCGAACTTCAGCTGCGTGTAGAACATCCACACGGCCGGCAGCGAATCGTGCGCGACCTGGTACAGGAACAGCGCAAACAGCAGTCCGGCGATCGCCGGCAGGTGCCCCAGGCTCTTCAGCGCACCGAACGGATTCGCGCGCGCCCATTCGAACCGGCGCCGGTTCTCGGGCTTCAGCGTCTCCGGCAACACGAACCAGCCGAACGACACGTTCGCCAGCGCCAGCGCCGCCGCCGCGAAGAACGGTGCCCGCGCGCCGAAGATCTCCGCGACGAACCCGCCGATCACCGGGCCCAGCGTGAACCCCGAACCCCACGCGGCGCCGATCAGCCCGAAGTTCTTCGCGCGGTTCTCGTCGCTGCTGATGTCGCCGATGTAGGCGCCGGCGGTCGCGAACGACGCGCCGAACACGCCGGCCACCGCGCGGCCGATGAACAGCCAGGTCATCGACGTCGCCATGCCGGTCAGCAGGAAGTCGACGCCGAAGGCGAACAGCGACGTCAGCAGCAGCGGCCGCCGGCCGAAGCGGTCCGACAGATTCCCGAAGATCGGCGCCATGAAGAACTGCAGCAGCGCGAACACCGCCATCAGGTAGCCGCTCCAGTCCGCGGCGGTCGACAGCGGCTCGCCGGTGAGCGCCATGATCACCTGCGGCAACGAGGGGATGATGATCCCGAAGCCCACGCTGTCGATGAACACGGTCAGCAGGACGAAGGTGAGCGCGGCGCGGGGGCTGGTCATGGGGCCGCGCATTCTCCGGCATATGTCAGGTCCCGTGCTAGTCTCGCGCGGCCTGCATCCAGCTCGAGGCTCGGCACGTAAGACCCCGCATGACCCCGACCGACGCGCTCCCGCCCGAGATCGAGCTCGCCCGCCTGCTGCAACGCTGCGCGGCGCAGGACGCGGCCGCGTTCCGCACGCTGTACGACCGCACCTCGCCGATCCTGTTCGCGCGGCTGTTGCGGATGCTGCGGCGCCGGTCGGTGGCCGAGGAGGCGTTGCAGGACGTGTACGTGCGCATCTGGCAGCGCGCCGCGCAGTTCGAGGCGCACCGCGGCCGGGCGCTGGCGTGGATGGTCACCATCGCGCGGTACTGCGCCATCGACCTGATGCGCCGCGAGCGGCTGACGCTGGTCTCCGACGATTCGATCGCCGAGATACCCGACGAGGGCACCGGCGACGCCGTCGCGTTCGAGAAGCCTAACAACTTCGACGACTGCGTCGGCCGCCTGAACGAACGCGCGCGCCAGTGCCTGACGCTGGCGTTCGTCGAGGGCCGCTCGCACGACGAGATCGCGCGCCTCACGTCGCACCCGCTGGGCAGCGTGAAGAGCTGGATCCGCCGCGCGTTGCTCAGCCTCAAGGAATGTCTCGCGGGCGAGGGGCAGACCACGTGAAGTCCGCCAACCGCGAACTGGTCGACCGCCTCGCGGCGGAATACGTGCTCGGCACGCTGCGCGGCCGGGCGCGCCGGCGCTTCGAACGCTGGCTGCTGTCGCCGCAGGTGGGGGCTCTCGTGCACGCATGGGAAGACCGGCTCGCGGGCCTCGAACCGCCGTTGAAGGGCGTGGCGCCGCCGCCGCAGGTGTGGACCGGCATCGAGCGCCGACTCGAGCTGCGCAAGCTCGCGCGCCGGCCGGCCGCGCGCTGGCTGGCCGTCGCCGCGTCGCTGGTGTTGTTCGCCGTGGTCGGCGTGTTCACGCTGCGCCAGCTCGCGACGCCGCCGGTGACCCAGCAGGCCTACATCCAGGCCGACGCGCAGACTATCTACTGGCGCGTCGAGCTGCTCGGCGACAACCGCGAGATCTCCCTGCACGTGCACCGCGTCCACGACCTGCCGCCCGGCAAGTCGCACGAGCTGTGGGTGCTGCCGGCCGACGGCGGCGCACCCGTGTCGCTCGGCGTGCTGCCGCACACCGGCGAACACCACCGCGAGCTCACCGCGGCCCAGCGCGCGGCGCTGGCCGGGGCGAAGACGCTGGCGGTGACGCTGGAGGCCGAGGGCGGCTCGCCCACGGGCGCCCCGACGATGCCCGTGCTGCTGACCGCGCCCCTCGCCGCGGCGTGAGCCCGATGGCGTGAACCCGTTCTCAATCCGGCACTTGCACGTGCCGGGATTATGAGAGCCACGCACAGGCCTGCTGCAGCGCGACTCCCTAGAGTAAACCCCATGAGAGAGGTGTCGGATCCCGACATCCGTGGGTCGTCGTTCTTCGGACGCATCGCCCGCGGGTGTGTCTTGGCTTTGCTGACGATGCTCGGCGCGACCGCCGTGCATGCGCAGAACATTTCGCGTTACGCCCGCGACACCGGCCACATCAACTTCGTGACCACCGGCGGCAGCCTGCGCAACGCGCCGAACACGACGAACGCCTGCACGGTCAACGGCACGAGCGCGCAGCTGCTCTCCGGCATCCCCGCCGGCGTCACGATCCGCAACGCGTATCTCTACTGGGGCGGCTCCGGCAACACGGCCGACACCAGCGTCACGCTGAACGGCACGACCGTCACCGCGACGCGCACCTTCGCGCGCACCTTCAACAACGGCACCGCGTACAACTTCTTCGGCGCGTTCGCCGACGTGAAGAGCCTGGTGACCGGCAACGGCACCTACACGCTCGGCAACCTCACCGTCTCCACCGGCAACCCGTGGTGCGGTTCCGAAGCCGTGGTCGGCGGCTGGGCGCTGATCGTGATCTACGAGAGCGCCAGCGAACGCCTGCGCGCCATCAACGTCTACGACGGCCTCGACTATTTCTACGGCAGCTCCGTCACGCAGACGCCCGACGGCTTCCGCGTGCCGACGTCGAACATCGACGGCCGCATCGCCGTGTTCACGCTCGAGGGCGATCCGCAGAACTCGCTGGCCAGCGGCGGCGTCGACGAGGCGCTGCGCTTCAACGGCAACCTGCTGGACGACGGCCTCGTGCCGACCGGCAGCAATCCGACCGTGCAGCAGTTCGACGGCACCATCAGCACCACCGGCAGCGTCACCAGCTACGGCATCGACGTCGACCAGTATGACGTCAGCGCCTATCTATCGCCCGGCCAGACCAGCGCCACCACCGTGTACTCGTCGGGCCAGGACCTCGTGCTGCTGATGGCGCAGGTGGTCAGCGCGACGTCCGATCCGGCCGTCGACCTGCGGCTGACGAAGACGCACTCCGGCAACTTCATCTCCGGCGGCACCGGCACTTACACGTTGACCGTCTCGAACCTCGCCGGCATGGAGCGCGAGGAGAACATCGTCACCGTCACCGACACGCTGCCGCCCGGCCTCACGTACAACTCGGCGACCGGCACGGGCTGGGTCTGCGCGGCGGTCGGGCAGGTGGTCACCTGCACGCACGCGCCCACGATCAATGCCGGCGCGTCGCTGCCGCCGATCAGCCTGGTCGTCAACGTGACCGAGGCCGCCGCGAACTCCGTGACCAACACCGCGACGGTGAGCTCGGCCAGCTTCGACATCGACGGCACGAACAACACCGCGAGCGACCTGACCACGACGATCGATCCCGCGCTCACCACGAACACGAAGACCGTGGTCGACCTGAACGGCGGCGAGGCCTCGCCCGGCGACACGCTGCGCTACACGATCACGCTGAACGAAACCGCCGGCGGCCAGGCGGTGAACGTCTCGCTGACGGATGCGATCCCCGACAACACGACGTTCGGCGGCTTCGTGTCGATCCCGGCCGGCGCCACCAGCGCGTTCGCGCCGGCGCCCGCGGGCGCCAATGCACTCGGCCAGATCACGGTCAGCGGCATCACCGTGCCCGCGTCCGGCAATGCCACCGTCGTGTTCGACGTGACGGTGACCGCGGGCACGCTGCCGGGGGAAACGGTCAACAACACCGCGACGGTCAACAACCCGAACGGCCCGGAGAACAATCCCGCTGCGCCGACGGTGACGGTGAACCCGTCGCTGATCCCGGCCACCGGCACGAAGTTCCTCTACCTGCACCGCGACGCGTCGGCCAACAAGTCGCTGTCGCGCGTCGTGCCGACCACGGCGGACACCAACGAGGCCGTGGCCACCGGCACGCCGGACTCGTTCACCATCGCACCGCCGCTGCGCACCGCGTTCTCCATCGCCGCCGGCGCGATCCCCGTGCGCCTGTGGCTCACGCGAGCGAGCAACACGGTGACCTCGCGCAACGTCACCGTGACGCTGACCTCGAGCAGCGGCTTCAGCACGACGGTCACGAACTCCATCACGCCGCTGAACCAGGCGACGCCGACGCTGTTCAGCTTCTCGCTGCCGAACGCCACGGCGCGCACCTTCCCGGTGGGCACGACGTTCACGCTGACCGTCACCAACGCCGGCAGCAACAACATCACGATCTTCCCGAACGGCAACGGCACCGCCGGCAACAACTCGCGCATCGAGTTCAATGCGACCACGGTCGTCAACGTCGACAGCATCTCGACCTACGACGCGGCGTTCAATGGCGGCTCCGTGCTCACGACGTTCTATCCGGGCGCCACCGTGTACGTGCGCGCGCAGGTCAGCGATCCGTTCGGCAGCTTCGACATCGGCGGCGCGCGCATCACGATCATCGATCCGGCGAACGTCACGCAGGTGAACAACCTGGCGATGACGGCGCAGGGCGCGCCGGCGACCTGCAACTCCACCACCGCGGCCACGTGTATCTACCAGTACGCGTACACCGTGCCCGCGTCGCCGTCGCTCGGCGGCTGGACCATCCGCATCACCGCGAGCGAGGGCACCGAGGGCACGGTCACCGATCTCGGCGTCAGCAACTTCCAGGTCGCCATCCCGCAGCCCGCGATCACGATCCTCAAGACGTCGACGGTGCTCTCCGATCCCGCCAACGGCACATCGAACCCGAAGCGCATCCCGCTCGCGACCGTGCGCTACGACATCACCGTGACGAACAGCGGTCCCGGCACAGTCGACGCGAATACGCTGGTCCTGACGGATCCCGTGCCCGCGAATTCGTCGATGTACGTCTCGACGTCGGCCGGCAATCCGGTCGTGTTCGTGAACGGTGCGACCGTCAGCGGGCTTTCGTACAACTACGCGGCGAACGTGAGCTATTCGAGCGTCGGCGATACCGGGCCGTGGGGCTACACGCCCGCGCCCGACGCCGATGGCTTCGATCCGGCGGTGCGTGCGTTGCGCATAACGCCGACCGGCACGATGAGCGCCGCCGGCAGCGGCAATCCTTCCTTCACGATCCAGTTCCGCGTACGGATCAACTAGGGATTTTTCCCGCCGCTGCACCGGATCGAAGCGATTTCGGGCCGGCTGCACCCATCGGGGGATGTCACTTTCCAGACGAGTCGTCAGCGGCCTTTTTCGGCCGTGCGGCAGGCTGTTTTCGCGATCGGCACGTTGGCACGCCGATTGCTTTATCTAGTTCGTCTGCGGAATGTTCTCCTCCCCCCTCGTGAGACTTTTTGCTGGACAGACGCGTACAGGAACGGAAGGGCCTGTACGCGTTTTTTTTTGCCCGCGTTAATGGGGACAGTCCCCGTTTCCCAGCAAAAAGGGACAGTCATCACGCGGCCGCACCCGCCGGCCCAGCCGATCCCGCCGCGCGCGACGCGTCAGCCGGCAGGCCTCCATCGCGGTAATGACGTCCGACGCCACGTCGTAGCCTGGTTTTCTACGATGCGGTCATGCGCCACGCTCTTTCGCTCCTCGCCTTCGCCACCGTCCTCGTCACCACGATGGCCAGCGCCTCCAACTACCGCGACGTGACCAGGGCCGTGACCGACGACCAGATGCTGCAGTCGGCCGGCGTGGCGCCGAACGACGCCCGCATCCGCACGCAATGCAAGGCCGCGGTGGTCGACACCGACGACGCGCCGGAATTCTTCAACTGCGTCTATGTGCAGACCGACAAGAGCCTCAACCTCTTCAGCGTCGAGGACGGCTTCCTGATGTCCGAGCTGCAGCTGTCGCTGCCCAACATCGACGCGGTCGCACTCCAGCACACCGGCCGCTGGAACCAGATCCAGCTCTGGAGCGGGCACCGCGTCGCGGTGCTGACCCTGCAGGGCGACGGCTTCACCGATCCGAAACAGAACGACGCGGCCTATCAATGGCTGATCGAGCACGGCGTGCGCCAGCGCGACCCGGTGAAGTGGATCGGGCCTTGACACCGGCACGTTCCTGACTAGATTGCGCGCCCCTATGCTGGACACTAACTACTTCGCACCCCCGCCGCGCCACCGCGCGTCGCCCGTCTTCAGCTAGCTCTTCGCACGCGGAGGGCTGGCCGTCGGCTGCCTTCCGTCAGGTCCTCGAGAGGCCCCGGTCGGCATTGCCACCGGGGCTTCTTCGTTTCTGGACCATGACATGACCTTGCACAAACTGATGACCGACCGGGAGGCGCGCGCGTTCGACGCACCGAGCCTCGCGGTGAACCTCGACCAGAAGATGTTTCACGTGGCCGACGGGCTCGTGCGCGCGCGCGCCGTGCAGGCCTGCGAGTTCGACGTGCGCCGGCTGCCCGTGCATCGAACGCGGCGCTGGAGCGTGCGCCGCAAGCTGGAGCTGTTCTTCGACGACATCGCCCTGGACGCCGCATTCCAGTCGTTCCGCGTCGACGACGGCGTCGTGTTGCTGACGGCGTCCGGCCTGTTCGTCTACGCCGGCGGATCGAGCAAGTCCGACTACACGTCGTGCTACTTCAACGTGTGGGCCGAGAGCGCGGCACGCGCGGAAGAAGCGCTGGCGCGGCTCGAAGCCATCGCCGGCGCGAACCGTTTGCGCGACGAGACGTTCACGATCGACTGGCAGTTCACCACCGCCACCGGCGAGCTGCGCAATTCGTCGTTCCAGGAGCTGGCGGATCCCGTGCTGGCCGATGCGGCCTACCCCTCGCTTGGGCGGCCGGTGAACGAATTCATCGCCGCCTATATCGCTGCACCGGAATGCGCGCTGATCCTCATGGGCCCGCCGGGCACGGGCAAGACGCGGCTCGTGCGCGCGATCCTCGCGGAGATCTCGCGGCGCAAGGGCGAGAATGCGCTGGTCATGTACACCGCCGACAAACGCGCGCTCGCCGGCGACGAGATCTTCGTCGAGTTCGTGACCGGCTCGCACGACGCGTTCGTGATCGAGGACAGCGACCTGCTGCTCAAGGCGCGCACCAGCGGCAACGAGGACATGCACCGTTTCCTCGCCACCGCCGACGGCGTCGCGCGCTCGCAGGGCCGCAAGATCATCTTCACGACCAACCTGCCGAACGTCAGCGACATCGACGACGCGTTGATCCGGCCGGGTCGTTGCTTCGGCATCCGCAACCTGCGCAATCTCACGCCGGAAGAGGCGGCAGCCCTCGCCGCGCACGTCTGCCAGGACGCGGAGCGGACGGCGCGCGCGCAGGCGGCGCTGCTCGCGACGGCGGCGAAGTCGTATTCGGTGGCGCAGGTCTACCGGGTCTGCGCTATTTGAGATTGAGCCGATAGAAGACGACGTACTCGCCTTCGCCCGGGTCGACCTCGAGGCACCAGCCGGTTTCCTTGCGGCTGCGGTAGAGGCTCGCGGCCATCCAGCCGAGCACCGGCGTACGCTGCAGTTGCGGCGTCAGCAGGCGCGCGCGCACGTCGCCGTTGCGTGGCCAGGTGAGCGGTGCGAGGCCGGGCGTGAGATCGAGGAAGTCGCCGGTGCTCTCGACGTTCTCGGCGCGGCGATTGCGCTTGCGCGCCTTGGACTCGAGATCGAGATTGGTGGCGTGCGGGATCTCGAGCGGCGCGGTCACGCGCAGCGAACGCTCGCCGGGATCGTCGCCGGCCGACGCCCGCGGCGCCTCCAGCAGCGCCACCGTCAGCGCGGCCATCACGAACCCGAATCGGCGAGTCCCGTTCACGCGCTCACATTAGGAGGCGTCGCGTCGCAGCCGCAACGGCCAATCCCTGAATTCGGCGCGAATGCCAAACCCATCCGGACTTCCGTCGCATTGACAGCGCTGACAGCGCGCGCCGGATGGGCATAATGCGCCACCAACGAATAACGAATGCGCCATGAAAATGTGCGTGAACAAGGGATGATCCGGGGATGACGATCGATCAACAGATCAACGCGTGGCTCGCGCCCATCGCGGACTGGTTCGGCAAGGTCATCTTCTTCTCGGTGCCGGTCGGCGGCGCGCAGCTGCCGTTGATCATGGCGTGGCTGATCCTCGGCGGCATCGTCTGCACGCTGGCGTTCCGCTTCGTGAATCTGCGCGGCTTCCGCCATTCGATCCGCGTGATCCGCGGCGACTATTCCAGCAAGGACCATCCGGGCGAGGCCTCGCCGTTCCAGGCCCTATCTACCGCGGTGTCGGGCACCGTCGGCCTGGGATCCATCGGCGGCGTCGCCATTGCCGTCACGCTCGGAGGTCCGGGCGCGGCGTTCTGGATGGTGATCGCCGGCTTCCTCGGCATGAGCACGAAGTTCGCCGAAGTGACGCTCTCCGTGAAGCATCGCATCGTGCGTCCCGACGGCACCGTCTCCGGCGGCGCGATGTACTACGTGCCCGTCGCGCTCGGCAAGGTCGGTCTGCCGCGGCTCGGCAAGTTCCTCGCGGCGTTCTTCTGCGTGGCCGCAGTGGGCGGTTCGCTGACGATCTTCCAGGTCAACCAGGCGTGGGTGCAGTTCCACGCGGTCACCGGTTACGACAAGGGAATCGTGTTCGGCCTCATCACCGCCGGCTGGGTGGCGTTCGTGTTGTTCGGCGGCGTGAAACGCATCGTGCAGTGGACCGACAAGCTCTCGCCGTTCATGTGCATCCTGTACGTGCTGGCCTGTATCACGGTGCTGGCCGCGAACTTCTCGGCGATCCCGGCGGCGCTCGCTGCAATCTTCCGCGAGGCGTTCGTGCCAAACGCGGTGGCGGGTGGCGTGGTCGGCGCGCTGATCCAGGGATTCCGGCGCGCGTCGTTCGCGAACGAGGCGGGGCTCGGCTCGGCGCCGATGGCGCACGCGATGGTGCGCACTCGCGAGCCGATGTCGCAGGGCTTCGCCGCCCTGATGGAGCCGTTCCTGGACACGGTGATCATCTGCCTGCTGACGGCGCTGGTCATCGTCGTCACCGGCGTCTACCAGACCAGCTCGAGCGACGGCATCGCGCTGACCTCCGACGCGTTCGCGACAGTGGTGCCGTGGTTCCCGATCGTGCTGGCGGTGGTGGCGATCCTGTTCGCGCTGTCGACGGTGCTCGCCTGGGGTTACTACGGCGAGCAGGCCTGGACCTGGCTGTTCTCCGGGCGGCAGGGCAGCCGCTACGCGTATCGCGCGTTCCTGTGCGTCGTGCTCGCGGTCGCGCCCGTGTTCGACCGCGACCAGGTCACCAGCATCGTCGACTCGCTGACGTTCGCGGGCTCGATCCCGAACCTGATCGCCGTCTATCTACTTCTGCCCGAGCTGCGCGCCGATCTCGCCAGCTACTGGCAGCGCGCGGTCCTCAAGCGTCCGGGCGGGGAGGCCAAATGACGCGCAAGCAATACCTGTGGACGTTGGGGCTGATCTACCTCGCGTGGTGGATCCTGATGGCGATAGAGCCCAACGATCTCCACGACTGGATGCTGGAGAACGCGCTGGTGGTCGCGGGTCTCGCACTGCTGGTGTTCACGTACAAGGCGTTCCCGCTGTCGCGCGTGTCGTACACCTGCATCTTCATCTTCATGTCGCTGCACGCGCTCGGCGCGCACTACACGTACGCGGAGGTGCCGTACCAGCAATGGTTCCCGTCGCTGGCCGGTGGCCGCAACATGTTCGACCGCCTCGTGCACTTCTCGTACGGCCTGCTGCTGGCGTACCCGATCCGCGAGATGTTCCTGCGCATCGGCAACGTGCGCGGGTTCTGGGGCTACTTCCTGCCGCTCGACCTCACGATGTCGACGTCGATGCTGTACGAGCTGATCGAGTGGGGCGCGGCCGAATATTTCGGCGGCGATCTCGGCATGGCGTATCTCGGCACGCAGGGCGACGTCTGGGACGCGCACAAGGACATGGCGCTGGCGTCGCTGGGCGCGCTGATCGCGATGGTCATCACGGCGCTGGTCAACCGGCGCATGCAGCGCGACTTCGCGCGCGAGTGGGCCGAGAGCATCCGCGTGAAGCGGCGCAAGCCGCTCGGCGAGGACGCGTTCTGAGTGGGTGCCGGGTGAGGGATGTGGGTAGTTGGCCCGACATCCTCACGGTTCGACGAACACGGAATACGCGCGCGTCCCCGGCTTCATGATCACGAAGAACCGGCGTCCGTTGGGGTGTGCGTAGCCTTCGAGCACTTCGTCCGGCTGCACGATCCTGCCGGCGGTCTCGACACCCGACGGCAACATCTTCGTCGCCAGTTCGTCCGCGCGATTCATGCCGTCGAGCGCGGGAATCTTGCGCAGCTCCTCGAGCGGCGCTTCCATCCGGTAGATGCGTGGCGGTCTGGCCGGCGGCGCTTCCACGACGCGATCCGGACCGGGCGGCAGCGTCGGCGTCTGCGCGTCGTCCATGCGCCGATCGATGAACCGCACGGCCAACGCCAGCACGGCGATGCCGGCGACGACGAGCAGGATATTTCGCGTGCGGTACATGGGACGCGGGAGTCTATCCGCGATGCGCGGCCAACTCCCCATTTCCCCCACCCGGCACCAACCTACCTCTTCGCGGTCAGCGCCGCGAGCCGCGCCTGCGACAGCGCATACACGCTGCTGGCCTGGATCACGCCCTTCTTCGGCTTCTGCACGTGCGCGTAGTAGTCCCGCGCCGACTCCGCGTCGCCGTACGCCTCGGCCACGAGGCCGAAGCCGTACCACGCCGAATCATCCGGCCGCGTGATGCCCACCTGTTCCATGCCCTTCAACAGCAGGTCCCGCGCCTCGCGCGGCTTGCCGCTGGCCGCGTAGACACACGCGAGCGTGTGACCGATCGCGGCGCTGCGGCCCTGCGACTCGTCGTACGCCATGCGCGCGGCCTCGACCGCCTGGTCGCTGACGGGCTGCCGCAGCAGCGCGCTCCACGCGTACTGGTTGTAGTCCGCCGCCGTCGCGCGGCCGCTGTCGATCAGCGGCTGCATGATCGACGGGATCTCCGCGTACCGGCCCAGCGCTTCGGCGCGATGCACGAGCATCTCGCGCGCGATCGAGTCGTCGGGCAGGCGCACCAGCCGCTCGCGCGACGCGGATTCCACGGCGTCGAACTGCTTCAGCTGGATCGCGGCCCACTGCTGGTAGCGGAACGCCAGCGACGACGATGGCACCGCCTTCACCAGCCGCGTCGCCACGGCCTGCAGCTCGCTCCAGTTGCCGAGATCGAGATGCACCTTCGCCAGCGCGAGATCGAGACCGAGCCGGTCGGCCGCGTCGAGTCTGCTCGCATCGACGGCGCGCAGCAGCGGCAGGGCCTTCGCGCTCATCGCGCAATCGGCGAGCAGCATCGCGGCCGCGGCTCGCGCCGCGTCCAGGTCCGCATCCGCACCGACCGTCCACGCGCGCGCGAACGCCGGGCCTTCGAGCGGATCCTCGGTGTTCGCCGCGCGCAGCTCGAGCCGCGCCCAGTCGAGCCAGCGCCGCGCGCCGGCGTAGTCGTTCGCGTCGATGCGCTCCAGGGCGAGCTGCGCCAGCGGCCCGACCATCGGCGCCAGCGTCAGGATGCGGTACGCGCCGTCTTCCTTCACGACGTAGAAACTCTGCGTGTCGCCGGCGGCGCGCAGCTGCACGCGGTACCCCAGCGCATCGTCGCCTTCGACGTTGACGCGCACGTTGCTGAACAGCAGGTCGACGCCGACCTCGACGGGCAGATCCTGCTTCGTCAGCCCCGCGATGATCGCGCGCTGCGAGCGCTCGAACCCCGCGCCGAGATCCGACGGATCCGCGGCGCGCCGGCTGAGCAGCGCGCGGAACGCCGCGCCGTCGTCCCGCTGCGCGAGCAGCTCGGCGAACGACCGCAGCACCACGCTCTTCGGGTCGACTGGCGCGATGTCGCGGCCGTCGTTGCGCGAGGTCTTGCGCAACAGCGCGATGCGCTGCGTGTTGGCGGCGGTGGTGGTCTGGCCGCGCGTGCTGGCCTCGATGAGGTCGGCCGCGGCCGCGTAGGCGCGCAGCCGCGTCAGGATGTTGCCGGCGCTCGCCAGCGCCGACCGGCGGTCCGATTCGCCGCTGACCAGCTCGCGCGACGCGTCGATCGCGGCCGGGCCGCCGCGCTCGGCGGCGATCGCCGTGATCGTCAACGCGCGCTGCGCGAGGCTCGCGGGTTCGTTCTCGAGCGTCGTGCGCAGCTCGGCGTATCGGCCGGCGTACAACAGCGCGTAGTAGAGGTTGTTGGCGTAGTCGTCGCTGCGCGCGTCCTCGTCGGAGAGCAGCTTGCGGCGCGCCTGGTACTCGGTGATCGCCTCGGCGACGTTCGCCTGCGCCGAATACCGCACGCCGTCGGCATCGTGCTCGAGCAGTACGGCGAAGTCGGCGGCGATGTCGGTGTTCGTGGGATCGAGCGCGCGCGCCTGGCGATACGCGGCGATGGCGCCGGCGCGGTCGTAACCTTCGCCGAAGCGGCGGCCGACCGCGTCGTGCTCCAGCATCCAACCCAGCGTCTTCCACGCGAGCGCGGATTTCGGTTCGAGTTTCGTCGCGGCCAGCGCCTCGCGCTGCGCGCGCGCGCCGAGCCCGGCATCGAGCAGCGCGGACGCGTTGCGCAGGCGGTGCACGGCCTGGCGCGGGAAGGCGGCGACCAGCGCCTCGTTCGCCTGCAGCGCGCCCTTGAAATCGCCGTCGGCGCGCAACGCGACGCCCACCTGATCGAAGGCGATCAGCGTCGTCTCGGCGGCGGTGAGCTGGCGCAGCGCCTTCACCAGCGCGTCGGCCTCGGCCAGCGTGTAGCGGCTCTTCACGGTGTCGAACCGCCAGTTGGCGTGCACGGCGCCGTCGGCGGTCACGTTGAATTCGGACATCAGCGTCGCCGGTCCGAGCTTCAGCAGGTTGTTGGCCGGCAGCGGGCGCGGCTTGAAGCCGGACGGCGGCTGGATGCGGTAATGCCACTCGGTGACGAACGGCTCGATGACGACGTCCGCGGTGCGCGTGCGGCCGTCGTCGAGCGTCGCATCGGCGACGCGCGAGTCGAACCAGTCGGGCAGCCGCGACGTGACGTTCGCGACGTTGATGCCGACCGCGGCGGTCTCGAGATCGGTGAAGCCGATCGGCGCGTCCTTCATCTCCAGCGTCATCGAGTACGGCTTCGAGAAATCGTTGCTCGCGGTGTGTTCGTAGTCGAGCAGCTGCTTCGCGCGGTACGCGTCGTGCGCGTAGGTCTTGAGGCCGTCGAGCCGCGCCTTGGTGTCCGCGCCGGCGTACCAGCCGCGGTATTCGGATTCGATCGTGCCGAACGTCTCGGTGGTCTCGACGACGCGCGACGGCCCGTACTCGGACAGATGGAACTCGCGCGTCTCGACCTGGCGATTGTCCTGCGACCGCATCGCGGTCGTGCGCGTCAGCGCGGACTCGCCGTCGCGGATCACCAGCGCGAGCCGGTCGGTGTCGGCGGCCGGCAGCGTGCCGACGCGCGCGTTGTCGGCGGTGGCGTCGATCCAGAGGTCGGCGCCGCCGTCGGCCGCGCGCGGCACGTAGACGATGGCGTGATCGAACATGCCCAGGCCCGGCAGCGTCGGCGCGATGTCTTCGTCGTCGCCGGCCGAGAGCAGCGCCAGATAGGCGTCGATGCCCGCGGCGCGCAGCGCGGCCACCAGCAGCGTGGACTTGTCCTTGCAGTCGCCGAAGCGGCGGCGCAGCGTCTCGGACGGATATTCGGGCACGAGCCGCGCGGCGCCGAACTCGACGCCGGTGTACCGCACCTCGCGGTGCAGGCGGCTCACCACCTTCGCGATGAAATCCGGACCGGCCTTGAGCCCGGCGATCAGCGGGCGCGCGTCGTCGGGGCGGATCCGCGCCTCCGTCATGTCGCGGTAGTTGGCCGCGACCGCGGCCCACGAGCGGCCCGACGAGAAGCCGACGCTCGGCCACGTCGGCACGTCCGCCGGCAGGTTCGTGTCGGCCTCGCGCAGAGCGTCGAGCGCGCCCTGGTCCAGCGTCCAGCGCACGCGGCCGGCGGTGCGCGTTTCCTTCACCTGCGCGTCCGGCAGCAGCAGCATCAGCCGCTGCAGCGGCAGCGACTCCGGCGCGTCGATGACGATGCGCGTGTGTCCCACCGGCACGGGACGGCCGACGTATTCGCGGTACACGGAACCGCCGGTGAAGAACGGCTTCTCGTCGCGCACGACGATCTGTTCCTCGACGACGGCGCCGATCTCGACCGCCGGCAGCGGTCCTTCGAGCACGTGGTCGTCGTCGAAGACCTGCGAGCCGGCCTCGCGCGTACCGGAGTCCGTCAACAGCTTCGGGTCGAGTTGGTGTTCGCGGCCGTCCGGCGTGATGACGCGCGCGCGGATGTCCGGCCGCAGCTGGTGCCAGGGCTGCCAGCGCGACGAACTCGCGGCCCAGCGCTCGACGCCGTCCGGCGTGTCGACGCGATAGATCAGGCGGTTCGTGCGCGTCAGGCGGTGCTGCTCGTCGAGCTCGAACACGCGTTCGTCCAGCAGCACGACCACGTCGCTGGCGCGCTCGTGTTTCACCTGCTTCGCGCCCTGCAGGAGCTGTGCGGCCGGCGTCGAGAAGGCCGGTGCTTCCCAGGGCTCGGCGGCGCCGGCGGGAGCGGCCAGGAACGGCAGGAAAAGGAGGGCGGCGAACAGCCAGGCCGGGCGGCGAGCGGAGTGCGGCATGGGGTCAGAATAGCCAGCGCGATTCTTGCCATAACTCGATTGCGTCACGGCTTTGTGTAGGCTCCGGATCCATGAGCGACACGCACCCCCAAGGACTCGCCCCGCTTCGGGATTCCCTGCGGCAATTCGCCGCCGAGCGCGAGTGGGACCGGTTCCACAGCCCCAAGAACCTGGCGATGGCGCTGGCGGTCGAGGCCGCCGAGCTGCTCGAACGGTTCCAGTGGATCACCGAGCAGGAATCGCAACACCTGCCGCCGGCCGAGCTCGCGAAGGTGCGCGAGGAGATGGCCGACGTGCTGAATTACCTCGTGCGGCTGGCCGACAAGCTCGACATCGACCTGCTCGAGGCGGCGCGCGAGAAGGTCGCCGCGAACGCGTTGAAGTACCCGGTCGAGAAATCGCGCGGCAACGCGAAGAAGTACACCGAGCTCTGAGCGCGGTCGGCGCCGCGCGCGTTACTTCTTCGGCCGCGCCGGACCCGCCTCCGCCAGTACGCGCGCCTTCACGTCCGTCACCGGATCGGCCGCGCCGCCGCTGGCGTACAGGGTCGGTCTCCAGCCCGCGTCCGGCGACAGGTCCGGATCGAACCGCGCATTCCACGCCGCGACGAAATCCGTCGGCACGCAGCGCTCGCCGCTGCGCCAGCAGTTGCCGACCGCCGTGATCTGCGTGCCCTTCTTGCCATCGATGACTTCCATCGGGCCGTAGCTGGCGCTCAGGTCGAACCAGTTGTTCTCGGCATAGATGCGGGACTCGATGCCCACGCCCCAGCTCGAGTGGTAGTTGGTGTTCAAGTCGGCGCGGTAGAGGTTGTCGTAGACGTGCACTTGGCCGTAACGCACGCGCGGCGCGCGCTGGCCGACGCCGTCGAACCAGTTGTGATGCAGCGTCACGCGCAGCTTGCCGCGATCGGCCACCGCGCCATCAGAGTTACCGATGAGCATCGTCTTGTCGTGCGCGGTGAAGTGGTTCCACGACACCGTGACGAAGTCCGATTCGTTCGTGATGTCGACGAGGCCGTCGTGGACCTGCAGCTTGTGGTTGAAGATGACGGGTTGTGTCTCATCGCGCGTCCTCACGTCGGCGAAGCGGTTGTGGTCGATCCACACGTGCGTCGCGTTGCGCACGGAGATCGCGTCGTACTGCGAATTCCAGTTGCCGGTGGGGCCGTCGTCGGGCGACCACTCGGGGAAACAATCCGCGGCGTCCTCGAACGCGAGGTTGCGGACGATGACGTTCATCGGCGCGTTGCCTTCCGTCCGCAGCGGGCGGATGTCGAGCCATGCGCCGACCAGCGTCGCGTCTGTGCCGAGGCCGACGATCGACGTGTTCGGCGGCACGAGGATGTGCACGCGGTTTTCCTGCGCGGCCGCGGAGGCCAGCCGCGCGTTCTCCTGGCCGCCGAAGGGCGGCTTGCGGCCCCAGGGACCCGCGGGGTCGTACATCGCGGCATACGCGTGGAGATTGAAGAGCTCGCCGGTGGCGGGATCGGGACGGGCGTAGTCGCGGCAGTTCAGCGGTGCGTTCGCATCGTCGACGTTGGCGTCGATCAGCCCCTTCACGTAGAGCACCTTCGGCGTGGCGTCGGGATACTTCAGCGCGGCGATCAGCTCGGCGCGCGAGCCGACCGTGACCGTGCGCGCGGACGCGGCACCGGCGCCGCCGGTGGTGCCGGCGGGCAGCGCACCCGTTGGCGTCGCGGCGAATCCATCGCTCGGGGCCGGCGGTTCGCGGCCGGGGTCGGCGGGTGCGGCCGCCAACCCCGGCACCAGGAAACCGATGGACAATAAACCGGCGGACATCAGGGTTTTACCGGTCGAATTCATCAATTTCCCCCACGAAAATTGCTGAAAAGCTCGCGGCGGAGCGCCGCCGCGTCGTCCATGACACCGGTTTCCATCATCCGGGCATCCGGGCCGCCTGGCAACCGGTATTTCCGGTTGTGCGACACTGGTCGCATGTCGACCGCCTATGTCCTCGTGGATTTCGAAAACGTCCAGCCGGATCTCTCCCAGCTGGCCAACTCGCCGTACAAGGTGAAGATCTTCTTCGGTGCGAAGCAGCAGGAATCCCGCGTGCCGTTCAAGCTGCTCGACGCGGTGATGGCGCTCGGTGGCAACGTCGAGCCGATCAAGATCACGCGCAGCGGCAGCAATGCCGTGGACATGCACATCGCCTGGTACATCGGCGGGCTGCTCGAGCGCGAGCCCGACGCGCGCATCCACATCGTCTCGGGCGACACCGACTTCGACCCGCTGCTGGAATTCCTCGCGGCGCGCGGCGTCAACTGCCGGCGCACGAAGACACTGGCGGAGCTCGTTTCCGCGAAGCCTGCGAAGCCGGCGCCGCGCGCGTCGGCGCCCAAGGCGCCGCGAAACGCCCCGCCCCGGCAGCCGCGCGCGCCACGCGCGAAATCGGCGCCGGCCCGTCCGACCGCCAGCGACAAACTACCGGCCATCGTCAAGCAGCTGCGCTCGATGAACGGCAAGCCGTCGACGCGCGCGAAACTCGCGCAGACCATCGCGTCCTATTTCAAGCACCACGGCGGCGAGCCGGGTGCCAAGGTGGTCGAGCAGCACATCGACGAGCTGGTCCGCCAGGGGCTCGTGACGCAGGACGGCAAGTCGCTGAAATACGACCTCGGCGGCTAGCGCGGCCGGGAACCAACCGGCGGATTGACGGACAAACCCTGCGTCGTCCGTCGCGGCCCCACCCGGGCCTGTCGGACGCCGCCCCATGTCGCAGCGCGATCGGCCGGCGGGCGCGCGGGCTCGCGTAACATCGCGCGCAACTAACAACCTCGAAAGGGAAGGGAACACCTTGAAGACGTCTCTGTTGAAGATGCTGTTTGCCGTCGCGGCGCTGGCCGCCTTCGCGCCCGCGCAGGCGCAGTGGACCGGGAAAGCCGAGCTCGGCGTGTTGTCCACGACCGGCAACACCGAATCGAAGGCCGCGAACACGAAGCTCGACCTGGTCCACGAAGGCACGAAGTGGCGCAACACGGTCGGCTTCGCCGCGCTGTACAGCGAGGGCGAGGAGTTCGCGACCGCCGAACGCTACGAGGCGAAGTACCAGGCCGATTACAAGATCACCGACCGCCTCAGCTGGTTCGGCAGCCTGCGCGGTGAAGAGGACCGCTTCAGCGCGTTCGCCTACCAGGCGACGTTGTCGACCGGTGCGTCGTACAAGTTCATCGACAGCCCCGCGACGCAGCTCACCGGCTCGCTCGGTGCCGGTTATCGCCGTTCGCAGCCGCAGGAACTGATCAAGAGCGACGCGGGCGAGGTCATCGACCGCATCAAGGGCGAGGCCGAGAACGAACCGGTCGTGACGCTCAGCTCGAACTACGAGCACAACTTCAACGACGTCACCAAGATCACCAACAAGTTCCTCGCGGAATCCGGCTCCGACAACACCGCCGTGCAGAACGACATCGCGTTGTCCGTGAACATGACGAAGGCGTTCGCGCTGGCGGTCGGCTTCGGCGTGCGCTACAACTCGGACCCGCCGCCTCTCGCCGAGAGCACGGACACGTTGACCACCATCAATCTCGTGTACACGCTCAAATGAAACGTCTCGTTCCCGCCTTGCTCTCGGCCCTGGCAATGACAATAGCCGCGGCGCCGGCGCTGTCCGAGACGCCATCGCTGCCGTCGATGACGCCGCCGCCGGCCACCGGCGCGAGCATCGGCAGCAGCGCGTCGATCTCCCTCGGCTCCGGCCCGCACAAGGGCAAATACGATTTCGCGCCGACCGAGGCCTGCGTGTTGACGGCGTTCGGCAAGAAGCCGCTCGGGCTGTCGGTGGTGTTCACCAACGAACGCGCGTCGATGAGCGTCGACATGCCGAACATCGACGAGAAGCACGCGAACGAGATCCAGGTGGTGCTGGTCGTGTCGGATGCGAAGCCGGGCGACGTACGCAAGGTGGCGTCGAGCGTCACCTACGAGATCGACACGCGGCCCGACGCCGCGCTCGAGCCGTACCAGAAAGCCGAGCGCGCCAACAAGGGCCTGAGCGGCAAGGCCACGACCGCGCTGATGCAGAAGGGCAATGCCGCGATGTTGACGTTCAGCGGCGAGACGCCGACCGGCGTGAAGGTCGAGGGCGAGGTGAATTGCCGGAAGGTCGACGCGGCGCAGTAGTCAGCGGGCCGCGCGGTTGCGCCGGCGCGCGAATGCGCCCTCAACCGACGGGCGATCCCTGTCCCGCCGGCGCCGACGACGTCACGGCCGCTGCGCCGGCTCCGCCATGCCCGCCGCCTTCCACTTGAACACGAAGAACCGCAGCGGCTTGTCGCCCGAATTCCGGATGCCATGCCAGTCCCACGGCTTCGAATACATCAGGTCGCCGGGTTCGAGTGGATAGTCCTGACCGTTCAGCGTCCAGGTGCCGGTGCCCTCGATGACGTACTGGAATTCCTCGTCCGGATGCTGGTGCGGCGGCTGCAGGCGCTTGCCGGGCAGCAACTCGAGCTGCGCGGTGAGCACGGAGCTCGCGCCGAACGATGGCTGGCCATCCTCCGTGTACAGCGCGATGTGGCCCCAGTCGCCGGTCGCGACGCGCGCGTCCTTCGCTTTCCAGATGTGGCTGTCGAGCGGCGGCTTCTCCGGCTTCGCGGCCGCCAAGGTGCCGGCCCAGAACGACACGGCCGCGATAGCGGCGCCGATCGACACGGTGCGGGTGTTCATGGATGCAGCCTAGCATGTCGTGCATCGGCGACGTGGCCGTCGTCCGACAGCGCGCCGGACGAGTCGACTAGTTAGACCTACAGGCCCGCGGGAAACGCATTGAAATAGCCGCCGGCCGCGCGGCACATCGTGCACGCTGTCGCCGATCGCAGGCGCGTGCGGGCGCCCGGCTGGCGAAATGAACCTTCACGGGCATGGCACGTCAATTGCCTGTCAATCCATGAAGCAACATTCCGTAACGGACAGACAAGGAGTCATCATGAAGGCATCGAAATTCCTGCTCGCCGGCGCCGTGGTCGCGCTGCTCCCGTTCGCCGCCGCGAATGCGCAGACCCCCGATCCGAACACGAGCACCGCGGCGGATCCGGCGCAGTCCGCGCCGAGCGCGCAACCCGCGCGCCAGGGCGTCACGTTCGAATCGCTGGACGCGAACAGCGACGGCAAGATCTCGAAGACCGAGGCCGCGGCCAACCAGAACGTGAGCGACCAGTTCTCGCGTTACGACAAGAACGGCAACGGCTTCATCGAGCGCGACGAGGTCGGTGCCTCCAACCACTCGCAGCCCGATTCGCAGCCCCAGCAATAAGTCCGGTCCTCCGCGACCCGCGTGGCTCGGCCGCGCGGGTCGCGGAAACTCCCGGCCCCGCAAAACACCTGAGAAAGCCGTCACGCTTCGGGCAAACTTCGTTCTTAACAGGGCGATTATTGCGGACCGGCACTAGGTGTTTTCCTGAGGCCATTTAATCTGGGGGCATGGGAGCAGTGACCATCAAAGAGTCCCGGCAGCTGGTTCTCCCGCTGCAGACGGTCCTCGACGCGGTCGTGACGTTCGACCGCAAGTCGAACGGGTCGCTGTCGCGCGGCGATGTCGTGCAGGCCGAGTTCGTTCCCGGCACCACGCTGGAGGCCGGACTCGACGTGGCCGTGCTGGCCGCCGACGAGCAGGTCATCGAGTGGCGTCACTTCTCGATCGTCGACCTGGCCGCGGCGATCATCAGCTTCTGCCGCTCCAAGCGCATCCCGCTGCCGTATGCGGGCACGAAATCGCTGTCGATCACGGAGCAGGGCGCTGCCTTCCAGATCGAGACGACGGTCAACGTCGCCTCGCCGTCGAAGCTCGACGCGGATCTCTCGGGTCGCCCGCTTCGTTACGCGAAGGGCTACGAGCCGTACGCGCTGCGGCCGGTGTCCCAGACCGAATCCTGCGTCTGAACGCCGCGCGCGCCGCGCCTTCGCTCTAGCTACTCGAGCCCACCAACGAAAACGCCGACCTTCCGGTCGGCGTTCTCTCATCTGTCGAAACCGGCCGCGGCGCGACGTGCGCCCCCGGCGTTACTGCGCCGAGGACGCCGTGACCGTGTCCGCCGACGGCATCGCGCCGTCGAGCGCCGGGACGAGCACTTCCGCGTAGAACATCTGCAGCTGGTTCTTCTCGCAACGGTCGACGATCTTGTCGAGCGTCTTCGGCCACTGGTCCCAGAACTTCTCCTGGACCTCGCTGGGCACGTTCTTCTGCGTCATGTACATGTGCGCGGAGACGTACGGCAGCACCTCGAGGCTGGTGTCGCGGATCTTCGCGTCGTCCATGATGCGGTTCAGCTCGAACATGAAGTCCGCGCACATCAGCTTCTTGATGCGCTGGCTCTCGTTCGCCAGGAGCGGCGGCTTCAGCGTCACGCGCACGACCTTCTTGCCGCCGCGCGTGTACATGTTCACGGTGACCTTGACGGTGCTCGCCACGGGCTCGCCCTTGACGTCGAGGCCGGGCAGGAAGCGGCGTTCGCGGATGTAGGCGACGGCGGTCGCGTCGGCCTGGGCGTTGTGGCTCGAGTCGCTGACCACGGCCTTCGTCACGATGCCGTCGGCGCCGACCAGGACCTCGAGCGGGATCGAATAGTCGTCGCCGAGATCGGGGCGCGCGTGGGATACCTCGGGACTGCCGCCGATCATGACCAGCACCGGCTGGATCGGTCCGACCTGCGCGAACGCGGGGGCGGCGGCGAAGAATGCAAACAGGCCTGACAACGCGGCGAAGCGGCGAATCGTGTTTTGCATGGCCCGACGCTACGGCCGCTCGTCATGCCCTAGCAATCGATGCGCCGCGAATGTGTGCGGCGCGCCCATCCGCGCGCTTAGGACTGTGACGCAGGGATAACACCGTCCGCATGATGGTAAATCGGGCGCCGCGGCTCGATGAACAGCCAGCACACCGCGCCCATCGCGAACAGGCCGGCCAGCAGCCAGAACGGCACGTTCCAGTTGCCGAACCATTTCACCGAATAACCGACCACGGGCTGGCTGAGGATGGCGGCGATCTGCCCGGAGGTGTTCATCGTCGCGGCCACCGTCGCCGAATGCTCGCGGCCGATGTCCACGCAGGTGCTCCACGCGGGCGCCGTGGTCAGCATGCAGGTGGCAGCGGCCAGCGCGATGAACACGGCGGCGCGCACCGGCTCGGCTTCGAAGCTCGCGAACAGGATGAAGATCATCGCCAGGCCGTAGCCGACGAAGCCGGGCGTGCGGCGCGCGACGGTGATGCCGAACCGCGTCCGCAGCAGGTCCGAAACGAAACCGCCGAAGAACTGCGTGGCGACGCTGGCCAGCAGCGGCAGCGCCGCGACGACGCCGAGCTCGGTGTTCTTGAAGCCGTGCTGCTTCTCGAGGTAGGTGGGCAGCCACGTGATGCAGAAATAGAACGTCGCGCAGTTCGGCATGTACATCACGCACAGCAGGAGCACGTTGCGCTGCCTGAGCAGGTTCAGCCAGAACCCGGCGCCGCGCGGGTGCGCGACCTCGACGGGCCGGTCGGCGAGGATCAGCGCGCGCTCGGCCTCGTTCGCGGCGGGATGTTCGGTCGGATCGTCGCGGAACCAGCGATGCCAGGCGATCACCCACACGAAGCCGACGCAGCCGAACGCCACCAGGATCTGCCGCCACGTGAAGTGCGGCAGCAACGCGGTGACGCAGAACGTGGTGGCCGCGCCGGAGACGTACGCGCCCGCGAAGAAGATGCCCTTCGCCGTGCCGCGTTCGCGCAGCGGGATCCAGCGCGACATGACGCGCGCCATGCACGGGAACGCACCGGCCTCGCCGGCACCGAACAGGAAGCGCGTCACCACCAGCACCGAGTAGTTCCAGGCGCCGGCCGTCAGCAACGTGAACACCGACCACCAGCTGACAATGCGCGTCAGCACGTTGCGCGCGCCGTGCGTGTCGGCCCAGCGCGCGGTCGGGATCTCGAACAGCGCGTACGAGAGGATGAAGGCGAAGAACACCCAGCTCATCGCCGCGGAATCGAGATGGAACTCGTCCGCGATGCGCGGCGCCATGGCGCCGATGCAGGCGCGATCGAGGTACGTGACCATGGCCAGCGTCACCATGAAGGCGATGACGCGATGGCGCGCGTGAGTCGGACGCGATGGATCGTTCAAGTGGCTCCCCCTCGAGCCACCTTATCAGAGCTGCCCTGGCACCGCGGCCCTAACGGCGCAGCAGTCTTTCCAGCACGGCGATGAATTCGTTGGGGCGATCGAGGTGGATCCAGTGGCCGGTGCCGGGGATCACGGCGTACTCGATGTCGGGTACCACGTTGTGCAGCGACTGGGGCGTGTCGTTCGCGCTGGAGACGATGGCGAACTTCGGCCCCGGGTAATCGCGCAGCGTGACGCGCGCGTCGTAGTTGAGGCTGTCGTCGGTGAGTTCGGCGGCGGCGTTGCGCGCCATCTTTCGCAGCGCCGTCAGCAGTCGTCGTTCGGTCTCGGGCCGGGAACCGACGAAAGCGCTCTGCTTCCAGAAATTCTCCGCCGCGGCATATGGATCGGCGGCCACGGCCGCATGCGTCTGGCGGAGCACCTCCGGAGGCATCGCGCCAGGACCCGGGGGCGGATCGACGAGGATGAGTTTGCGCACGCGCTGCGGACCCGCCGCCGCGAATTCCGCCGCGACGAGCGCTCCCATGCTGTGCCCCACGAGCACGAACGACTCGAGGTTCTGCGAGTTCGCCACCGTGAGCACATCGGCGGCGAGTCGCCGGATCGAATACTTGCCGCGCGCGGCAGGTGACAGGCCGTGACCGGAAAAGTCGAACGCAACGACGCGCCGCTTCGGCGCCAGCGCTTCCAGCACCGGTGCCCAATGCGTGCTGTCGCCGGCGAATGAGTGCAGGAAGAGCACCGGTTCGTCACCGGAGCCGCGGCTGTCCATGTGCAGGGTTTCGCTGGTCACGCCGCAACCTTGCCAAACGCGGCGCGCGGCGGCTGTCAGGGAATGCCGAAACTCGCGCTCACGACGGCTGGCACCGCGTCCTAGAAGGTCGACGAAACCGTCAGCAGCCACCAGTGCCCCGGGTAAAAGTTCCCGACCTCGCGGCCTGACAACGTACTGGTGCGATCCGGTGAATAGAAACGCCGCTCGCGCCACTCGGTGCCGTTCAACGCGGACTGCACTTCGAGCCGCACCTTGAAGTCCTCGATCCACGTCGTCTCGACGAACAGGTCGAGCCGGCGCAGCTCGCGGAAGCTGAAGGTTTCGTCGAGCCGGTAATCGGTGTCCGGCGTGTACATCTCGAAGGTCGCGCCCCAGGCGAGCTTCGCGGCGTTGAGATCCTGGCGCAGCTCGGCGCGCAGGTGGTTCTCGTACGTGTCGCTGAACTTGCGCTTGCGGCCGGTCACGGGATCCGTGGCTTCGGTGTCCTGCAGCAGCGCGGACACGTTCAGCGTGCCGCCCTTCAGGACCGGCGCCAGCGGCACGCGCGCGGAGATCTCGGCGCCCAGCACCTTGCCGCGGCCGATGTTGCCGGGCGCGTCGATCCGGTTGCCCGGCGATCCGATCGGGACGATGTCGGCGACATCGTCGACGAAATGCCGGAACGCGCGCACGCGCAGCGCGGCGTCGTCCGTGAAACGCAGGTCGGCATCCACCTCGATGGCCCAGAACGTCTGCGGTTTCAGATCGGGATTGCCGCCGATGACGCTGTCGTTCGCGAGCTCGGCCGTCGACACGAAATCGGTGAAGTCGAGCTGGCCGACGTCGCGGAAGGCCCGCACCTGCAGCTGGTGCCGGCCGAGCTTGCGCGACAGCTGCACGCGCGGCTTCACGTACGTCAGCGTCACCGATTGTTCGGTGTCGCCGGTGAACGAGAGCCGCGACGTCTCGGCGGCCAGGCGCGAATCGAGCGACCACAGGTCGGACAGCCGCCACACGTGGCTCGCGAACGCCTCGCCGCGCGTCTCCTTCACGCGCAGGTCGGCGTTGGGTAGTTCGACCGGCGCGGCACCGCCGCCGGTGTCGAGCGTCAGCGCGGTGTGGCCGTCGAGCGTGTTGATCGCGGTCTCGGCGCCGATCTCGAGCCGGCCGGCGGCGAGCGCGCGCGACATCGTGCCGCGCACGATGCTCTCGCCGCTGCGCTGTCGCACATCCTGGTCGAACTCCGAATCGAAGGCGTCGTCCGCGTCGAGCAGCGTGGCGGTCGCGTGCCAGTGGCGCTGCTTGCGCGTGGCGAGGCCGGTCAGGTTGACGTCCCATTCGCCGGCGGCGCCGGCCCACGTGATGCCGGCTTCGTTGGTGCGCGTGCGCTCGCGGAACGGATCGAGCTCGTCGGACAGCGGCTCGCCGTCCGGCGTCGTCACGCGCTGCGACGAGGTCTCGTCGTGGGTGAATAGATAGGACTGGCCGGTCACCGACAGCTTGCCGGCGCCGAGCGGCAACGCGACCTGGCCGTTCAGGACGTACTCGCCGTTCCGGTGCGGGATCGGCTGGTCCTTGCGCGCGATCAGCCGGTCGTCGCCGTCGCGGATCTCGAAGCGGCCGTCGGACAGGTGGTCGTGGCGGTACAGGTTGCCGCCCAGCGAATACTCGAGCGCCGCGTCGCGGCCGCTCCAGCCGAACTGTCCGTTCGGCTCCGGCCGGTGCTCGTTCGTCATCTCGGCGCCGGCCTGCCAGGTGCCGCCGCCCGCCGTGATCGTGCGCACGACGTTGGCGAGCACCGGTGCGCCGGAGGCATCGCCGGCCACTTCGGCGCCGCGCAGGATCTCGATGCGCAGCACCTCCTTCGCCGCGACGCGCCCGAGCACGTCGCGCAGGTTCTGGCTCTTGGCGCCGAGCCGCTGGCCGTCGATCAGCACGTTGCCGACGGCGCCCGCGAAGCCGCGGCGCTCGTCGTTCTCCACCGCGTCGAGCACGAAGCCCGGCGTCTGCTCGACCATGTCGAGCGCGGTGCGCGGCGCGAACGCGGAGTAGTAAGCCGCGTCGTAGACTACGCGGTCGGCCGCCGGGACCGGCGTGGAATCCTGCGCCGGCGACTCGCGGGCGCACAGCCAGAGGGCGGCGCCGAGCGCCGCGCAGACGGAGATTCTCAAGGTGTTCGGTGCTCGCACGGCGAGGGGTGCGGAAGGATAGAAGGGCGCGCCGGCCAAACAAAGTTCGCTCGTCGCGCCGGAACGTCCGCTCGGCGCTGGCACGAACACCAGGGTTTGCCTCACCATAGCGGCCACGGGGCGCGCGAGGAGGGTTGTTCGGCGCATGTCGTTGATTGGCAAGTCCAGGCGGTCGCTGGTGCCGGCGATCCTCGTCGTCGGCTGCCTGCTCGCGTCCGGGACCTGGCTGCTCGTGCGCAAGTTCTCGACGACGCCCGAGCCCGGCAAGCTGGTGACCTTCACGTCGCTGGTCGGCGAGGAGCGCGCGCCGTCGTTCTCGCCGGACGGCCGTCACCTCGTGTTCGCCTGGAACGGCAACGCGGAGAACGCCGGGCAGTTCGACCTGTACGTGAAGGACCCGGGCTCTGACGAGCTGTTGCGGCTGACGCGCGCGCCGGCGCGCGCGCTGTGGGCCGCGTGGTCGCCGGATTCGAAATCCATCGCGTTCACGCGCCGCGTCGATGGCGCGAGCCCCGACACCGCGCGCGCCAATGGCGTGTTCGTCATCGCGGCCTCGGGCGGTGCCGAGCGGCGCATCGCCGGCGCGGCGTTCGCCAATCCGGCGTTCATGCAGCTGTCGTGGTCGCCGGACGCGAAGCGCATCGCCTACGCCACGTACAACGACAGCGGCGCGCACGTGCTGCGCATCGTCGACGTCGAGACATTGCTGATCCAGCCGCTGGGTCACGCGCCCGACTGCTGGAGCGCGGGCATGCCGGCGTTCTCGGCCGACGGGCGGCGGCTCGCGTTCGTGTGCACGACGGGCGTCGGCGTGTACGGCGTGTACGTCGCGAACCTCGACGGCGGCCGGCCGTCGCGACTGGCCACCGTCACGGGCGAGCCGCAGGGCCTCGCGTGGCATGCCGATAGTCAGAGCCTGATCGTGGCCGCGGATTCCGGCGATGGCGGCCAGCTGTGGAAGCTCGCGCCCGACGGCGCGTTGACGCGCATGCCGTTCGGCCAGCGCGGTTCGGAGCCGGCACGGCACGGGGACGACGTGGCGTACGTGCGCGCGCGGCGCGCCGTCGACATCTGGCGCCTGGATCTGAAGGCGCGCGAACCCGAGAAGACCGCGCGGCGCTTCATCGCCTCCGAGAGCGTGGACTCGACACCGCAGTATTCGCCGGACGGCACGCGCATCGTGTTCCAGTCGACGCGCTCGGGCAGCGCGGAGATCTGGATGACCGACGCCGAGGGCGCGAACCCGGAGCGGCTCACGCAATTCAACGGCCCGCCGGGCGGCGCACCGCGCTGGTGTTCCGACGGCAAGCGCGTCGCGTTCGACGTGCGCGCGAACGGCAGCAGCGCGATCTGGGTGCTCGACATCGACGAGCACCAGCCGCGGCGGCTCGGCAGCGCCAACACGCAGAACAGCCTGCCGTTGTGGTCGCCCGACTGCCGCTCGATCCTCGCCAGCGACGGCCGCCGCAGCCTGTTCAAACTACCCGTCGAGGGCGGCCCGGCCGAGCTGTTCACGAAGCAGCAGTCGTACTTCGCGCAGCTCGACGGCGACGACGTGATCTTCAACGTGAAACAGGCGACGGGCATCGCGTTGTGGCGCAAGACGCTCGCCGGTGGCCTCGAGGCCGCACTGCCCGGCATGCCGCTGCTGGATTACGCGGAGGCGTGGGCCGTCGCGCCCGGTGCCGGCGTCTACTACACGACCAGCACCGACGGCAGGATCGCGCTCGAGTACTACGATTTCGCCAGGCAGACGACGCGACGCGTCGCCGCGCTGGCGAAGTCGCCGTCGCCCGGCGGTGGGCTCGGCCTCGCCGTGTCGCGCGACGGGCGCTGGCTGCTGTACACGCAGGCCGGCGACGCGGAGAGCGACATCCTCGTGATGGACAATCCCTGACGCCGGGTTAAGTACGACTCGGTGGCGGGAGTCACGGCCGGCGCGTAGGGTGCGCGCGTGGCCACCTCGCCCAATCCGCTCGATGTCCCGATGAAGGAATTCACGGTCGACCGCCTGCTCGATTCGGGCACCGTGTGCGTGCGCCACGTGGATTGCCGCGGCACGTGCCGGCATCGCGGCGCCGAGGAAGCCGCGTCGGAGACGCACTTCGTGTTTCCCTATCGCGGCGTCTACCTGCGCCACGTCGGCAACGACCAGGCGGTGGCCGACGCGAACCACGTGTTGTTCTTCAACGCCGCGCAGGGTTATCGCGTGAGCCACCCGGTGACCGGCGGCGACGCGAGTCTCGTCGTCTCGCTGAAGGCGGAGACGTTGCGCGAGCTGGCGCCGCGCGCGCTGTCCTGCGAGAGCGTGGACGGTTTCGTGTTCAACCAGCAGCACCTGCGCATCGACGCACGCGCGCAGGCGCTGGTGATGCTGCTCAAGCATTCGCTGGCGAACGGCACCATCGAGCCGCTCGAGGCCGAGGCGCTGTCGCTGACGCTGGTGTCGCGCGCCATCGGGCCGCGCACCGCGCACGAGCCGGGCGCGACGTACGCGCGGCGCCGGCTGGTCGACCGCGTCAAGGTGCTGCTGGCGGGCGACCTGTCGCGGCGCTGGACGCTGGCGGAGATCGCGCGCGAGATCCGCGGCTCGCCGGTGTACCTGACGCAGGTGTTCCAGCAGGTGGAGGGCCTGCCGCTTTATCGGTATCACCTGCGGCTGCGCCTGGCGCGCGCGCTGGACCTGATCGTCGCTCGTGAAGATCTGTCCGGGCTGGCGCAGGACCTGGGTTTCTCCAGCCACAGCCACTTCTCGGCTGCCTTCCGGCAGCTCTACGGCATGACCCCGGCGGCATTCCGGGACAGCAGTCGCTAAAGAATTCGACAGCCCGGCTCCGCGCCGGATGGTCTCCTGAGCACGCCCCGAACCGCGGGCGATCGAGGAGAACGACCATGGCGAAAAAGACCTGTGCGGCCTGCGACTACCCGCTGACCCCGGAGAACACGATCAAGGTGAAGGTCGGCGGCAAGGACGTCGAAGTCTGCTGCGAGGAGTGCGCCACGAAGCTGCGCGAGGCCAGCGCGAAGCCGAAGAAGCGCGCGTGAGGCGGAGCGCCGGTCGGGGTTCCCGCGTTATGCCGGAACCCGGACCGGCATCCGATCCGGTGCCCGCGACGCGAGCGCTGGCAAAACGGTCGGAATTCACGGTTTGGCCGCGGCGCGATTCCGCTCCCGGTTGTCGGCGCGCCGCGATCCGGGCGAGACTCGGCCCCGAACACCAAGAACAAGTCGGCCCGAATCGTCCGCAAGAGGCGCGCGGGCCGACGAGAACACCGGGGATTTCGTGAAACTGATTTCGTACCTGCCCGCTGCCGTCACGACGCTGTTCGTCCTCGCCGCCGGCCTGCTGCTCGGCTGGATCCAGTAGGAATTTTCCGCCCGCGCGATCTCGTCACCGCGCAATGCCCGGCCCGTCGCGACCTTGTTAGGGTTGCTGCACCTCGATTGGCCGGCCCGGCGTGTTCCCATCGCTCCTCAACGACGCGATACACAGCCGCCGAGTCGAATGGAACGTTCTGGCCGGCCGTTCGAGGACCAATCCTCAACGTACGTTGACGCCCACCGGCGCGGCGCTGTCGAAGACGTGCTTGAACGCGTCCGCAAAATACGGCGCCGCCGGCTGCGCACGGCACGAGTCCAGCACCTGGCCCATCAACGTCTCCCACTGCGCGATCAGCGCGTCGCGCGAGTCCGTGGCGAGAGCGCGATCCGCGATGTACATCGCGAACGACACGTGGAAGATCTCCTCGTGCACGAGCTTCGCCTTCGGGGCGAGCGCGCGCATGAAGTCGTATTCCCAGAGCACGTCCGCGCAGGTCATCCGGCGCAGCCGCTGCGCGATCGCTTCCGGATCCTTGCCGATGGCTTCGGAGCGGAAGTGGTAACCGTTCGAGCTGTAGACGAGACCGGCGGCCACCGGCGCGGGCTTCACGAGGAACGTGGCGCGCGTCAGCACGGTCGACTCGCGCGGCCGCCCGTCCGCGTCGAGCGCGGGAACGAACGGCTGCTTCTTCCAGAAGCCGCGCACGCGTTCGTCGTAGACGCCGTTGCCCGAGCGTGTCACGAGCTTCGTGGAGATCACGCGGCCGTCGGCGCCGACGCGCACGGCGACCTGCGTCTCGCGGTCCTTCTGCTCGAACTGCATCAGCGGCGGCGGCGGGGAGGCCGTGTTGATGGGATAGGCCGCGTTCGGGCCGCGCTGCGCGTGGGCGCCGGCGGCGAACGACAGCGCGACGACAAACAAACAAGGACCAGCCCGCATCCGGATTTCCTCGAGCGCCAATTTCCCGTCGCAACCCGGCCAATAGCTAGACTCGGGTCAGCGCCGTCCGACATTTCCGGCCCTGCGGCTGGTACGTATAACTTTCCCGCCGCCGAGGGCACACCATCCGACAACCGGATGCGATAACCCCGTCAGGTCCGAGTGGAACGGCGTCGCAATGACTCGTTCGCTCGCGCCTGAGACACTTCGGGCAGCGGTACTCCCGCTGCCCGTTTTTTTACCTGAATCGCATGAAGCCCACCATACCCGCCATCGCCGCCGTCACGCTGGTCGCGCTCGCGGCCACGATCGGCAGCGCGTACTACCTGCGCGCGGACGAGAAGCGCAAGCCGTGGCCGAAGCCTACGCCGCCGCCGCCCGCATCGACGATCTATGAAGAGTCGAAAGAGGCCGTTCCCACCGCCGAGGAGATCGCGGCGGAGGCGGCGACCCACAACCGCGGGCTGGCCTTGCAGATCGAGCGCGCGGCGCTCGGCCGGGACGCGCACGCGCGCGAGACCGCGTTCACCTTCCTGCTGCCCGAGCTGCTGCAGTTCGAGCCGCAGCTGCTGGTCGACATGGTGAAGGAGCAGCCGCCCGGCGAGGTGCGCGACACGCTGCGCACCGAGGTCGCGCAACAATGGATCTCCCGCGATCGGGACGCGGCGATCGACTGGATGAAGTCGCTCGACGACGGCGAACGGCGCGCGGCGGCGAGCGCCGCCATCCACGCCATCGCGTCGGCGGCGCCGGAGCAGGCGCTGTACGTGGCGAACGTGTTCGACATCGGCCACGACGGGTATCTCGACAATCTCGTGCGGCGCTGGGCCGTCGACGAGCCGCAACGCGCCTCGAGCTGGCTGGCCGCGCAGCCGGACGGCCCGCGCAAGAGCGCGTACGCCGAGACGATCGACCGCGCGCGCCGCCAGCGCGGCGGCCCGCTCGACTGATCAGCTCCGGTCGTCCCGCACCAGGCGCACCCACAGCCCCGAGCGGCGATGGTGCAGGCTCAGTGTGTCGCCCTTGATCCGGTAGTGAAAGACCAGCTCGGACTCCGGTAGATAGATCTGCCGGTCGTTCGACTCGTACGACTCCTCGTCCCGCGGCGCGCCCGCGGCCTTCTTCGCCCAGGTCAGCATGTCGTTGTCGGGCGTGAACTCGAGCGTCTCGCCGCTGTGCAGGTCGACGTCCGCGCCGTGCACGCCGACGATCTTCCAGCGGCCCCACAGCTTCACGAACGCCGGCGCAATCGCCGCGGCCTCGCCCGCACCGTGACCGGAGAGGAACGCGATCTGCGAATACAGCGTGTCGACCAGCTTGCGTTCGTCGTCGAGGCCGGCGATGTCGGTGGCGCCGAGTCGCTCGTGGAAGCGCGACAGCAGCTGGTACGCGGTCTCCTGGTCGTTCTGCAAATAGTGCGCGCTGGTCGCGCCATGCAGCACCGTGAACTCGTCGATCAGCAGGTGGCCGAGCTTCATGCCGGCGCTCGGACCGGCCGGGTTCAGCGCGACGGTCAGTCCGTGCCCTTCGCGGGTGGTCTTGCCGAGCGGGGTGTAGTCGACCGCGACGCTCGCGAGCGGTGACGCATCGCTCTTCTCCGGCAGGAAACCGGCCTCCGCCTCGGGTGCGAGCGTGAAGAAGATGCCGCCCCCGTGGTTGTCGAGGAACACGGTGGGGATCGTCAGCGTCACCGTCGTCGCGTCCTGCCAGCCCAGCAGTTCTCCCGGCACGCCGTAGACGCCGGCGATCTTCAGACCCGGGCGCGGCGTGAGGGTGACGGTGAGGTCGTGCGCCAGCTCGCTGACCATGTAGTCGAGCTGGTCCGCGAACAACGAATCGACGTCGGCGGTGTTGCGGATGAAATAGAGATTGCCGCCGCGCACGCTGCCGATCTTCGTCGCGAGCTCGGCGCCGAACTGCACGCCGACGCCGACGGTGGTCAACCCCACGTCCTGCTTCGAGTGCTCGATCGCCATGCCCATGAAGCTCGCGGCGTCGGTGGCATCGGTGTTCGGCCTTTCGTCGGTGAACAACATGAGTCGCGTGCGTCCCTTGAACGCCGGCGCTGTTTCGTCGGCGACGCGGTATCCCACGCGCAGGCCGGCTTCCATCGACGTCGAGCCATTGCTCTCGATGGCGGCGATGGCCGCGAGGATCGCGGGATCGCCGGCGCGATTCACCGGCGTCGGTGCGAGGTGCACGTGCGCGGTGTCGCCGTAGAGGACGATGCTCATCTGATCGCCCGGGCGCAGCTGCTTCGCAACCTCCGCCAGGCTGCGCCGGACCAGCGCCAGCGGTTCGCCGCTCATCGAGCCGGATTTGTCGACCACGGCGACGAGGTTCACCGGGTCGCGCCGCCACGTCTTCGCGTCGATGTTGGACGTGAAGCCCACGCCGACCAGGTACCGCGCCTCGCGCGCCGCGATGAGGTCCGCGCGCGTCGCGTCGCCGGTCAGGCAGAAGAGCTGGCGACACGGCTCGGCCGCGGGGAGCACGAGATCGTGTTCGCTCATCAGGCCTTCGGCCGTGAAGTCGTTCGGATGCGGGATCTTCTGCAGCTCGACCTGGCCGCGGAAGAACTTGATGTCCTGCGCGCCGCCCTGCGAGGCACGCATGCCGGTGACGACGACGATTTCATCGAGCTCGTCCTGCCGATCGGGCGGCACGGACGCGAGCGTGAGGGCGGGGATCAGCAGGGCCAGGAAACGATTCGCGCGAATCATGACGCTCTCCCGTGTTGTTCTTCGTGCGTCCGAATCTACTCCCGCGCCCGCGCGGATTCACGCTCGCTTTTCGAACGGATAGACTGCGCGCCATGGACAAAAGCAAACCGTTCTCATCGTTAGCGCTAACCGCGGCGCTGTGTTTGTTTGGCCTGCAGGTTCACGCCGCCGAACCTAACAAGATGGCGGCGCGGCCGGAACAATCCGGTTTCGTCTCGGTCAAAGGCCGGCACTTCGAGCTCGATGGCCGGCCTTACTACTACGCGGGCGCGAACCTCTGGTACGGCATGTACCTCGGCTCGCCCGGCAAGACCGGCAACCGCGCCCGGCTGACGAAGGAGCTGGACGATCTCGCCGCGCAGGGCATCACGAACCTGCGCGTGCTGGCGATCTCGGAGGCCAGCCCGCTGAAGCGCGCGGTGACGCCCGCGGTGCTGCTCGGTCCCGGGCATCTCGACGAGACGTTGTGGCAGGGTCTCGACTTCCTGCTCGCCGAGATGGCGAAGCGCGACATGAAAGCCGTGCTCTATCTCAACAACTTCTGGCAATGGTCGGGCGGCATGTCGCAGTACGTGTCGTGGACCTCCGGCCAGGTGACGAAGGATCCGGACGTCACCGGCGACTGGAACTCGTTCATCAACGGTTCGGCCTCGTTCTATCGCGATGCAAAGGCGCAGGAGACGTTCCGCTTCGCCATCAGGCAGCTGCTGACGCGCAAGAACGCCGTGAACGGCCGCGTGTACACGGACGACCCGACGATCATGTCGTGGCAGCTGGCGAACGAACCGCGACCCGGCATCGACGGCGACAGGACTCACTTCGATGCGTTCACCGCGTGGATCGACGGGACGGCCGGTTACATCAAGACGCTGGCGCCGAAGCAGCTGGTCAGCACCGGCAACGAAGGCTGGATGGGCACGGCCGGCGATCGCGACCTCTTCGTGAAGGCGCACGCGACGAAGAACGTCGATTACCTCACGTACCACATGTGGGCGCCCAACTGGCAGTGGTTCGATCCGAAGAAACCCGCGGCCACTTACGACGCCGCGTGGACGAAGATGCAGGACTACCTGAACTGGCACATCGAGGCGGCCAACCGGATGGGCAAGCCGGTGGTGCTCGAGGAGTTCGGCATCAACCGCGACGATGGCGCGTTCTCGCCGTCGGCGAAGACCCAATGGCGCGACCGGTTCTACACGGCCGTCTACGGCCTGCTGGCGCGCCGCGCCGCGGCCGGCGACGCGATCGCCGGCTCCAACTTCTGGGGCTGGGGCGGCGCGGGCCGCACGCACAACGCGGACTACATGTGGAGGGCGGGCGACACGTTCGTCGGCGATCCGCCGCAGGAAGCGCAGGGACTCTACTGCGTGTTCGATTCGGACGCGTCGACCATCGCGATCATCGCGGCGCATGCGCGCCAGATGGGCGCCGTGCGCCAGCCGGCGAAGTGACAGGTAGCTAGGCCGTGCGCGCGCCGGCCGCGGGCACGGCGACCCAGCGATCGATCAGCGCGCGCAGCGCGCCGAGCGAGAACGGCTTGGCGAGGTAGTCGTCCATGCCGGCGGCGACGCAGGCTTCGCGGTCGCCGGGCATCGCGTTGCCGGTCAACGCGACGATGGGAACGCGCTGGCCGGCGGGCTCGGCGGCGCGGATGGCGCGCGCCGCGGCCAGTCCGTCCATCACCGGCATCTGGCAATCCATCAGCACCAGCACGAGGTCCGGGTTCGACGCCGCGGACTTCACGCCTTCGAGTCCGTTCGCGGCGGTCAACACGTCGAAGCCGAGCATGTCGAGCATCGCGCGCGCCATCTCCTGGTTCACGGCATTGTCTTCGACCACCAGCGCGCGGCCGCGTGATTTCTGCGGCAACGCGCGCACGCGCAGGCTGGGCGCGGAGTCGGTGGCCGGCGCCGATTCGACCAGGTCGGCGGTGAGCAGGGGTTTGACGAGGCAGCGGTTCACGCCGGCCGGCGGCGTGTTGTCGGCGTCCGGCGGCAGCAGCGCGAGCACCTCGAGAGCGCGGCCCGCTGCCGCCGCGTGCAGCGCGGTGACGGCCTGGTCGAGCTTCGACGTCGCGCCGGAATCTAGGATGACGCGCAACCGCCGCACGCGCGCCGCGAGATCGCGCAGCGCGCCGAGGCCCTCGGTGGTCGAGTCGACGCACACGGTATCCGTGCCGTGTGCGGCCAGCGTCTCGACGACGGCCGGTCGCAGGATGGGGTGCAGTCCGATCACGAGCGCGCCGGATTCGGCGGTGAGGCCCGGACGTGTCGCGTCGGGTCGCGCCGCGTCGCTGCGCACGATGTCGATCGGCGCCGCGAGCGGCAGGCGGAACGAGAAGCGGCTGCCGCGATCCAGCGAGCTCTCGAGCCGCATCGTGCCGTGCATGAGATCGATCAGCTGGCGGCTGATCGCGAGGCCCAGGCCGGTGCCACCGAACTTGCGCGTGACGCTGCCGTCCGCCTGCTCGAAGGCTTCGAAGATGCGCCGCTGTTCGGCCGGATCGACGCCGATGCCGGTATCCGTCACCGCGAACTCCAGCAGCGGCGCGCTGTTCGGCTCGTCGACGACGGAGACGGCGAGCAGCACCGCGCCGGACTCCGTGAACTTCACGGCGTTGTTAACGAGGTTGCCCAGCACCTGGCGCAGGCGGATCGGATCGCCGTGGATGACCGGCGGCACCGCCGGCGCGATGTGGGCGGCGATCTCGATGCCCTTCGCATGCGCGCGAGCGCCGAACAGGCCGACGACCTGCTCGATCTCCCGGCGCAGGTCCACCGGCGCGATGTCGAGCTCGAGTTTGCCGGCCTCGGCCTTGGAGAGATCCAGCACGTCGTTGATCAGCGTGATCAACGCCTCGGCGGAGGTCTTCAGCGTGCGCACGAAGCGGCGCTGCTTCGCGTCGAGCGCGGTGTTCTCGAGCAACGACGCCATGCCGACGACGCCGTTCAGCGGCGTGCGCAGCTCGTGGCTCATGTTCGCGAGGAACCGCGACTTCACCTGCACGGCGGCCTCGGCCGCCTCGCGCGCGCGCTGCAGGGCGCCGGCGATGCGTTTCTGTTCGGAGATGTCGGTCGTCACGGAGGCGATGCCGACGATCGAGCCGTCCTCGGCGACCAGCGGCGTCTTCGCGACCAGCACGTTGTAGATGGTCCCGTTGCGCGCGTGGATGGCCGTTTCGTAGCGCAGCGACTTCTTCGTCGCGAGCACTTCGTCGTCCGTCTCGCGATGACCGACGGTCTTCGGCCGGTTGGGGTCCGAGTCGAGCGTCTTGCCGACGATCTCGTTGCGCGGCACGCCCAGCATGGCCTCCCACGCGGCGTTGACCATCGTCACGCGCCGTTCGGCGTCGCGGATGATCACGGGCAGCGGCAACGTCTCGAGCAACGCGTGCATCACGCGCAGCGTGTTGCTCAACGCGCGCTGCGTCTGTTTGCGCTCGGTGATGTTGGTGTGCGTGCCGGTCATCCGCAGCGCGCGGCCGGCAGCGTCGCGCTCGGTCACGGCGCCATAGGTTTCGAGCCACACCCAGCGGCCGTCGGTGTGCAGCACGCGGTGCTCTATCTTCAGCACGGGGCGGTCGCCCTGGAGCACTTCGCGCAGCGCGACGCGGAAGGCCGGACGGTCTTCCTCGTGCACGAACTTCGCGAGCTCGTCCATCTTCCAGACTTCGCCCTGCGTCTTGCGGCCGAAGAAGCGGCAGTACGTGTGATCGACGGCGATGTCGTTGGTGACGACGTCCCACTCCCACAGTCCGAGCTCGGAGGCGCCGAGCGCGATCTTCAGGCGCTGGTCGCTGGTTTCGTGTTTGGCGCGCGTCTCGCGCAGATCGTCGACCAGCGCGAGCACGCCCCGGCGCAACGTCGTTATGTCCACGTTATCGCCGGCGCGCAGGCGGGCGACCAGGGATTCCACGTCGTCCGCGGAAGTCAGCCCGAAAGCCTGCGCCAGTTGTTCTGCCAGATCGCGTTCCACGTTTTCATGCGCCCAAGGCGCGGCCCCGGACGTTCCACTCCTGAACAGGATGTCGGCAGAGGGTGGGATTCCTGAGGCGCGATGGCGATCGGGGAGGCCCGGTTGACAGCCGGATTGTGCAGCGAATCACACTGGCCCGGCGTGGCGCCCGGGCGTAGGCTCCGCGCATGAATCCACCGCCGGACAACGTCACCGAGCGACGCGCCATGCCGCGACATCTGCGGGATGGAGAGAACGACTTGTTGTCGGCGACGGGGACGTTCGGGCAGCGACGGGAAGACCGCGCAGCGAGGGGATGGCGGTCTTGGGGCGTCGCCTTGTTGCTGGTGGCAGCGGTGGGTGCGGGCTGCGCGTACTACTTCGGGTGGTGGTAGCAGGCGCCGGCATCGCCGGCGTCGGCGGTGCTGCCGACGCCGGTGGCCAAACTAGTTAGTCGAGCCTGAACGCGATCACGCTGTTCCTGAAGAACGTCGGCAGGTAGGCGGTCTTCGTCTTCGGATCCCAGCCCATGTCGGCGGTGCGCGTCTCGGTGGGCTTGCCGTCGAACAGCTGCTGCTTGTCGCCCGAGGCGGGTACGTACCAGACGGCGCCGCTCCAGATCGACACGAGGAAGTCGTCGCCGCCGACGTTCTCGAGGCCATCGGCGCCGCCGGTCAGGCCCGTGGCCAGCACCTTCAGCGACTTGTCCTTCTCGACGCGGTTCAGGCTGTTGTCGTCGAGCACGTACAACGCGCCCTTGTGGACGAACAGGCCGTTGGGTCCCTTGAGCACCGTCTCGTCGAGGTAGACAGACACCTTGCCGTCCTTCACGGCGTAGATCTTCCTGCCCTTCGAGTCGGACACGTACAGCGTGCCCTTGTCGTTCACGAGGTCGTTGAGCTGCAGGCTATCGGGGATCGCGACCTTGTGATCGACCTTGCCCTTCTCGATGTCGATGGTGACGATGCCGCCGATGTCCGCGGCAAACAACCATCTGCCGTCATCGGACAGCGCGAGGCCCTTCGGGCCTTCGAGGCCGGTGACCCACTCGGCGGCAATCACCTTGCCGTCGAGACCGATCTTGGCGATCGAGCCCTTGCCGTCGGCTTCCCACGGCTGGCCGTCGATGTTCGAGACGTACAGCACCTTGCGCTTCGCGTCGAAACGCACGGACTCGGGCGTCTTCAAGGCGGCCTCGGATTCCCACAACTGGGTGAGCTTGTGGTCCGCGGCCCGTGCGCCAACGGCGAGGGCGAGGGTGCCGACGAGCGCGAACATCTGCGTGAGCTTCTTCATGAGTGCACGTCCGGGGTGGAAGGGGCGGGCAGTATAGACGCGGCGTTCTATACTTGCCGCATGCCGGTCCTTTCACTGTTCCCGACGCGCATCCACACACGGAAATTCGCGGGTGGCGCGTCTGACGATCTCGGCGCGCGGCTGCTGCGCGAGTGCCGCGCGCTCTCCGTCGAGGACGCCGCGGGCATCGCCTGGTCGCGGACTAACTATCCGGGCGGGTACACGTCGTACAACTCGCTCGCGCGGCTACACCGCATGTCGCCCACATTCGCGCGGCTCGAGAAGCGCATCGATGCGGAGGTGAAGAAGTTCGCGCGCACGCTCGACTTCGATCTCACCGGCCGTCGCCTCGAGATGACCGACTGCTGGGTGAACGTGATGACGCGGCAGGTCGTGCACGGCCTGCACCTGCATCCGCTGGCGACGATCTCCGGGACGTACTACGTACGCACGCCACGCGGCTGTTCCGGCCTCAAGTTCGAGGATCCGCGGCTCGACCGCTTCATGGCGGCGCCGCCGCGCCGGTCACGCGCGCGCCGCGAGAACCAGGTGTGGGTGACGGTGCCCGCCGAAGCGGGGCGGCTGGTGCTGTTCGAGAGCTGGCTGCGGCACGAGGTGATGCCGAATCCTACCGAGGCGGAGCGCATCTCGGTGAGCTTCAACTACTCGTGGTTTTAATGGGGACAGTCCCCGTTTCCTAGCAAAAGGGGACAGTCATCGGGTCGCGGCCGCCGGTGCGGTGTTCGATCTCTCTTTTTCGCCCCGGGAGATCGCGCTTCAAGAGAAAGAAACGGGGACGGGCCCCAATTGCCCCTGCGGGGAAAAAGGTGCCGGACCTCGTCAGATCGCGATGAAGTTTCAGCGCTCACGGTGAGGTCCGGCACCTTTTTCTGCGCAATTGGGGCCCGTCCCCATTTCTTTCTCTTGGCGTTCGTTCGTCGCTCACTGCGTGCCTTCACATTTTCTCAATGCAAGTCGTCGAGCTCACCACAGCGGCGCGCGGCCGTTCGCTCCTCACCGATCTCCAGGGGCGAAAAAGAGAGACCGAACACCACACCAGCGACCACCATCTCCGTGACTGTCCCCTTTTGCCAGGAAACGGGGACTGTCCCCATTAGTCGGCGCGGCCGGTGAGCTCGGCGAGCGCGTTGCCCCAGGCGCCGGGATCCGTCACGAGCACGAAGAGGAGGCCGAAGATCGCGCCGTCGAAATGCGCGTCGTGGTTGACGTTGTCGTGCGACTGCCGCGCCGAGTAGTAGGAATAGGCGAGATACAGCACGGCGAACAACGACGCCGGCACGGGGATCGCGAAGAAGATGCGGATCATCGTCGTCGGGTAGTAGACGATGAACGCGAACAGCACCGAGTTGATCGCGCCCGACGCGCCCAGCGACGCGTAGTTGGGATCGCGGCGGCGGCGCAGGAACGTGCCGAGGCTCGCCACCACCAGGCCGAGGAAGTACAGCGCCACGAACTTCGTCGTGCCGATGGTCCCCTCGAGATACGGCCCGATGAAGTACAGCGTCATCATGTTGAACAGCAGGTGGAAGAAGTCCGCGTGCACGAACCCCTTGGTGATCAGCGTGTCGTAGCGCTGGTCGCGCACCAGGTAGTAAGGCCGCAGCAGGTTCCGCTCGACGATCTTCGGCGAGACCATGAGGCCGAGGCCGCTGACGACGATGGTCAGCGCGAGGATGGCGAAGCAGGCGGGAGCGATCGCGAGTAGTTGGTCGATGTCCATGGATTCAGCGTGCGGGTTTCGTCAGGCCGCGGTCGTCGAGCCACTCGGCGAGGCGTTGCGGCCAGTTGCGGATGCCGGCGTACGGGGAGCGTTGCCCCATGTTGAAGGCGTGTTTGCCCTGCGTGTAGATGTGCGACTCGATGGACGCGTGCGCCGCGTGGTACTTGCGCACGAGGTCGAACATCACGTCGGCCACGTATTCGTCGTCGGCCGCGCCGACCAGGAACAGCGACGGCGCATCCGCCGGGATGACGTCGGGTATGCCGGCCGGTCCCGGGTAGACGAGGATCTCGAAGTCCGGCCGTGCGCTGACGCGTTCGACCGGATCCTTCGCCGCCGCGTCGCCGCCCACGGGTGGATAGGCGACCTGCGCCGCGACTTCGCCGCCGGCCGACCAGCCCATCACGCCGATGCGCGCCGGATCGATGTTCCATTCCTTCGCGCGCGCCCGCACCGTGCGCATCGCGCGGCGGATGTCCTCGGCGACGTTCTCGGCGGTGTACGGCGAGCCCGGCTCGCGGTACAGCCGGTATTTCAGCGCGAACGCGGTGATGCCCTGCTTCGCGAGGAATTGCGCGGGTTCGACGCCCTCGGGGTTGAACACGAGCTCGCGGTGACCGCCGCCCGCGGCGATGATGACGGCCGCGCCGTTCGCGGTGCCCGGCGCCGGCGTGAACACCGTGAGCGACGGGTTGTGGATGTTCTTGTACCACCAGTCCGCGTGTTTCTCGGGTTCGTCGCGCCGGGACTCGAAGCCCGGCGCGCCCTTGCTCCACAGCGGGATGACCTGCTGCGCGCAGGCGAGCGAGCCGGTCGCCAGCAGCGTGGCAACCGCGACGACCCGGTGAATGAAGCGTGCATTCGGCATGGCGGCGCACGATGCCACAAAATGCGGGCGCGCGGTCAGCTCCCCGGTCCGCCGGCCGGCGCGATCTCGCGTGCGACGACGACGTACGACCACCAGGCGCGACCGGCCGGCGCGGTCAGCGCGTGCCAGTACCAGGCCGAGACGTCGGGCCAGCTCGCGCCGTTCGAATCGCGCAACTGCTCGCAGACCTCGAGCGACTCGATGCCGCGTCGCGCATGGAAGCAGCTCATCAACGCGCCGTCGCCACTCTTCTTCATGGGCGCGGGCGAGACGGCGTATCCCGCGCCGGTGAAGCAGTGGCTCGCCGGGTGCAGCCGCCGCGTCGGCGAGCTCACCCAGCGGATCACGACCTGCCGGTCCTGCGCGGCGAAGCGCGCGACGCGGCCGGGGAAATCGCGCGTGAACCACACGTCCTCGCGGCCGGCCGGCAGGCGCGTCAACGCGGCGCCGTCGAAGGTCGCCGGCCAGCCCGGGAACGCCACGCTGGCACGCGCCGGCGTGGACGCGCGGGGAAACAGCGGCGCCGCCGCGGCCAGCGCCAGGGCCAGCACGAACACGCCCGCATGCGCCTTCATGCCGGCACCGGCGCGCGCGGCTTCAGCACGGCGAGCAGCGACAGCGCTGTGAACGCGAACGCGACGACGCCGACGGTGCCGTGCAACCACGCGGGTCCCTTGGCGGCGACCAGGCCCGCCTCGACGTAGAACAGGCTGGTGGCGCGCACGATGTTGCCGGCGATCGCGAACACCAGCGCGCAACCCAGCGCGAGGGAGTACCGGCGCCAGTCGAAGCGATACAGCCAGGCGAGTGCGCTCGCGAGGAACAGGCAGGTCCACAACATCTTCACGCCGCTGCACGGCGCATCGAACTGCACGAGCTCGCCGCCGAAACGCAACGCCAGTCCCTCCACGCTCACCGCGACACCCTGCACTCGCAACAGCGCGGCGCTGATCTCGATCGCGGCGAGGCGAACGGGATAGGCGGCGTAGAACTCGAGCGTCGGCAGGATCGGCAGGGCGAGCATCACGAGACCGAAGAACGCGGCGGGCGGCGACCCGGCGCGGGTGGCCGCGTGCAGACACCAGGCCACGGCGAGTACCGCGGGCGCGATCGCGAAGATTGGCGGCCCGATGCACGTGGCCAGCGCGCCGGCGATCAGCAGCAACGTCGGCACGGTCGTGCCGACCGGCCGCAGCGGCGCTCGCGTCGCCAGCGGTGCAGCCAGCGCGGCGAACACCAGCAACAACGGCGCGGCGGTCGTCGCGTCGTCGACGCGCGCCACGAGATCCGTCCACGCGTGCCAGCACGCGGCCACCACGCCGAGCAGCACCAGCAGCGGATTCATGCCGGCACGAGACGCGCACGCCACGCCCACGCGAACGCGAGGCAGGCGACGATCAGCAGCGCCCACGTTTCCGGTTCCGGGATCGTCGGCACCGCCGACGGATCGGGCGGCGTCAGTCCGGCCTGCGTGTAGTCGGCATCCGTCTCGAGCACCACCGCGCCGCTCACCGGCGTGACGATTCGGTATCGCGCGGCCAGTGCGATGGCGCGCTCGCGCACCGCCTGTGCTTCCGCCGGTTTCCGCGGCGTTGCCGCGAGCTGCGCCTGGATCTCGTCGAACGCCCAGAGCTTCTCGACGTGTGCGGATCCGGTCACGAGGCCCGCCGTGCTGCCGACGCCGCGCGAGATCGTCCAGCGCGGCGCGGTGTCGAAGTAATCGTCGAACGCCGCGCGGATGTCGGCCGCCGGATCGCCGCTCCACGCCAGCAGTCGCGCGCCCGTGAACAGCCGCCGTTCGCCACCCGAGGCCCGGCCCAGCGCGCGGTTCGGCCCGGGCGCGACCGGCAGTAGCCACAGGTCCGGCAGCCGCGTGCCGCGGTCGAGCACCTGTTCGAGCGACGCGAGGTTGCCGGCGAACTCGAAGCCCTGCGGGCCGTGCACCCAGAGCAGTGTCGCGCGCGGCTCGCCCTCCAGCGCGCCGAGCACCGCGGCGAGCGCGCCGACGTTGTCCTCGCCGCCGTCGAACGCCTGCGCGTCGAGTAGTTTGGTCAGCTCGGCGCGGCGTGCGGAGTCCCAGGCTGCGAGCGGCAGCGCCGGATCACCCTCGGCGGCGACGGCGAATCCGACGCGTTGCCCGGTCGGGATGCGGTCCAGCGCCGCCAGCAACCCGACGCGCGCCGGGCGGGCGCGCGCCGAGCCGTCGAGCAACACGAACAACGAACCGGCGGGCTCGCGCGGCTCGCGCCGGATGGTCTGCACGACGTCGCCGGACGCGACGGTCTCCGCGCGCGGATTGCGCGTCAGTGCGATGCGCGGGCGATGGCCGCTGAGCTCGGCGTCGGTGAAGCTCGCGCGCCGGCGGATGACGGCGCCGTCGGCGGTGGCCGCGGTGAAGCCGGCGTCGGATGGCGCATCGCGACCCTCGCCCTCGATCCACACCGCGTGGCGCAGCGCCTCGTCGATCGAGAAATTGCGATCGACGATCGCGGGTAGCGCCAGTGTCGCGCGATCGTCCGCGCTCAGCGCGAGCGGTGCGGTGATGCCGATGCGGATCTTCGCGCGGCCGCCGGCCGGCACCGGGAACATCTGCACCAGCACCTGGTCGGCACCGTCGCTGGTCACGAGCAGCGGATCGCGCCGGCCCGTGACCACGCGTTCGTACGCGGCCCGCACCGCGCCGCGTGACGCGAACGCGGCCTCGCGCTCCTCGCCGTTCACCCACAACGTGGCGCGCGACACGACGCCGCCGGGTGGCAGCGCCAGCGCCAGGCGCGCTTCGCGTTGCTGCCACTGTTCTGCGTTCGCGAATTCCGCGGTCCATTCCAGGTAGGCGACCGCGTCGTCGGCATCCATCGAGGCGTCGATGCGCGACGACGCCAGCGACAGCCCGGCGAGCCGGCCACCGACCTGCGCGCCACCCTGGTCGCGATCCCAGTCGAAGCCGCCGGCGAACGACCAGCGGCCGCCGCGATACGGCGGCGGCACGCTGTCGTAGGCGTCACCGGTGACGCGGTAGAAGAGCTCGCGCGCGGACTCGGTCGGATTGGCGAGCCGGCGCCGGTCGAAGTCGTCGAGGCTCAGACTGAAAGTGCCTTCGACGATCAGGCCCAGGAGCCCGCCGGTGTAGCCGCTGCGGTCGTAGCACAGGCGCAGCAGCAGGTCGCGGTTGCCGGCGTGGCGCATCAGGCGCACGGCGCGCGCGCGGTCGGCGGCATCGGCGCTGGCACTGGCGCGCACGGCGTAACGCGTGATCGCCGTGGGTGTGTCGAGCGCCATGATCAGGACGAAACCCGCCGCGAAACCGGCCCACAACGGCCTGGCGTACGGCTGACCGCGCGCGCGGCCGGCGCCGACCGCCTGCGCGAGCGCCACGAGGCCTGCGCTCAGCGGCGCGAACGGCAGCAGGCCCAGGCCGAAGAACAGGATGCCGATCACCGCGATCGGATAGACCGGCAGGAACAGCAGCGTGTAGCAGAAGCCGACGGCGGTCGCGGCGCCGCTGGCGAAGATCCAGCCGCGCGTGAGGCCCGCGGTGGAACGGCGCATCAGCCACAAACGCAGGTTGAGCACGGGCACCGCGGTGACCACCGCGAGATGTGCCCACGAGGGCAGGGGATCGAACAACGTTTCCGCGCACATGCGCGTGACCAGCTCGAAGCCGATCGTCGCGATGGGCAGCAGCACGCCGCCCAGCAGGAACAACGCGGCGATGAACGCCCGCGGTCTCCACAACCCGTGTTCGGGCGCGTGTCGCCCCTCGTCCGCCGCCGCATCCATCCCGTTCTCCCGTGTGTTTCGTCTTGCACGCAGACTGCGCAAGGAAAACGGCGGGGCGGTGGATCAATTGTGGCGAATTATTTCCGCTTGAATAGATAGCCCGTCGCGCCGGGCGGGACGCAGCGTTCGACCGGCGTCGAGTGCCGCGCATTCGGCGCGATCAGCAGCTCGTCGAGCGCCGCCGGCACGGTCTGCGGCCGGCCGGGTGCGCCTTCGGCCTTCGTGAGCCGCACCGTGGCGCCGTGTTTCTCGAAGGTCCACGCGACGTAGTCCCGCTCCGGCCCGTTACGGCCGTCGATCACGCGTTCGATCGTCAGCGTCCATTCGTCCTTGCCGGCCGCGGTCCAGGTGCGCGGCACGTTGCCGAACACGCCGTTCGCGACCAGCACGGTGCTCAGTGCGTAACACGTCGCCGCGTCGTCGGGCGCCGGGCCGGCGAGCTCGAGATCGGTGAACGATCGCGGCGGAGAATCCGGCTTGCGCAGCAGCTTGTACCCGGTGAACGAGAGCACGACGACGAGCAGCATCGCGGGGCCGGCGATCGCGCGCATCAGTTCACCACCGGCACGTCGAGCTGTTGCTTCGGTACGAGCTTCTGCACCACGT